>Ga0187892_10000942_pt1 | contig 71608 bp, 79 predicted proteins | sample MA1701073metaG_FD_139345 | JGI IMG/M metagenome (GOLD analysis project Ga0187892, IMG submission 139345) | Bio-ooze microbial communities from a basaltic lava cave in the Kipuka Kanohina Cave System on the Island of Hawaii, USA - MA170107-3 metaG ...
CGCAGATCGACGCTGTACGGCTTGCCCAACCGATCGCTCCATCGAAACTCCGCAGCACAGGAATCAGCGTTCGCCCCGAAGGGGAATCCCCCTCCGACTCGAATTATGCAAAACGTGCTCTAGAACCCGCTCACATTCAGGCGGCCGCCGGTCACGGTTTTGCCGGCGAGCGAGGAGGTCGGGACGGCGCTGTTGAGGATCGCGGCTTTCACCTGCGCCGCAGTCGCTGTCGGATTATAGGCTCTGTAAAGAGCCGCGGCGCCCGAGACATGCGGAGTCGCCATCGAAGTGCCGTTGTAGGAGGCGTAGCTTGAGACAATGCGCGAGCTGAAGATTCCCTGGCGCTTCGGCACAGTGGAATTGATTCCGCGTCCCGGCGCGCCAAGGTCGATCGTCGTCTTTCCGAAATTCGAGAACGAACTCATGACGCCATTGCTGTCGAGGGATGCGACCGAAATGATGTTGGCGTTCGGATACTCCGCCGGATAGCAGGCCGAACTCGTGTCGCAGTCATAGGTGCTGTTGCCGGCGGCCGCGACAAAAAGAATCCCCGCGTTATTCGCGCGCGTGATCGCATCCATGAGGCCCTGGCTGAATCCGCCGCCGCCCCAGGAATTGCTTGTGGCGACGAGATTGAGATTGTGGCGCGTTTTCAGGTCGGTCATGTAATCGACCGACTTGATCGCGTTCGCGGTGGTGCCGCCGTTGCTGCCGAGAAATTTGGCGTTGATGATCCTCACGGTCCAGCACACACCGACGACGCCGACGCCGTTTCCGCCGGCCGCGCCGATCGTGCCGGCGACATGCGTGCCGTGGTCGTCGCCCACTCCGTCGAAGACCGAATTGTTGTTGCTGACGAAATCCCAGCCATAGACGTCATCGCGGAATCCGTTGCCGTCGTCGTCGACATTGTTGCCGGCGGTCTCGCCCGGATTGGTTCCGGCGTTGGCGGCGAGATCCTCATGCGCGTGCATGTAGCCCTCGTCGATCACGCCGACCCAGACAGATCCGCAATTGTTACGGTTGGCCGCCCATGCCTCGCCGGCCTGACTCCCCCATTGGTTCGTCGGCGAAGTGGCGTCGCCATACATGCCCCAAAGCGAGCCGTTCGTGTAATAGGGGTCGTTCGATGCGGCCTGGTGGATGTAGATCCAGTTCGGCTCCGCGAATTCGACGGCGACGTCGGCTTCGAGCAGCCTGATGGCGGCTTCGAGCGATATTCCCGGCGGAAGGCGCATTAGCTCCAGCCGCGATGCCGTCCGCTCACGGACGATCTCGATGAGCTGCGCGCCAAGCCGGCCGCGCACCTGGCGAAAGTCGTTGTCGCCGGCGGCCGGCTTGTACTGGACCAGGAGCTCCTGGGGAGCGGCCTGCGCTCTCCCGGCCTCGAGCGCGGCGAACACGAGATCCGGTCGTCCGGCGGCTTGCGCCGGAAGGGCGGCGATCGTCGAAGCGGCGGCTGCTAGCCAGAACGTTGTGCGCATATGTCCTCCCGATCCGCGGCTGGAGCCGCGACTCTACTCCTGTGGAAAAGGGCGTGTTTTGCATTTTTGGTCAACTTGATAGTTGGATACCACATGATTCGGCAAAGATCGGCGTTTTCGCGCGATTTCATGCCATGCCGCTCGCGCTGCGGTTTACCGCCCCGCCGGAATTACGCCGCCCACGCGACTGCGTTGGCCGCCCCGCACGGCGCCCTTATGGTCGCCGCGACAAGGAGCCCAGATGTCTGAGACGGCGGCCATCCGCCTCAACCCGGCGCTCGATCTTGAGCCCTTCGCGGACGCCTATCGGCGGCGCGGATTCGTGCAGATTCCCGAGCTTCTCGAGACGGCGACCGCGTCAGCGCTCGCCGACCTCCTGCAGCGCGGGCTGCCTTGGCGCCTTCTCTTCACCGATCAGAACGACCGGCCCGAACATTTTTCGCAGGCGGAAGCGAAAGCGTTAGGGCCGGATCGCATGCGCACGAAAATGGCCGATGTCATGGCGCGGGCGCGCGCCAATCGCGGCTTTCTCTACAAGACCTATCCGATGATCGAAGCCTATCTTAAAGGTTGGGACAAGGATCATCCCATTCACCGGATGACGGAATTCGTCAACAGCGCGGAGTTCCTCGGTCTCGGCCGCACGGTGACGGGGATCGCCGGCATCACCAAGGCCGACGCGCATGCGACCTGGTACGGTCCCGGAGATTTCCTCACCCGCCATGTCGACGAGGGCGACGATCGCGAGCGGCGCGCCGCCTACGTCTATGGATTGACGCGAGGCTGGCAGCCGGATTGGGGCGGCCTTCTCCTGTTCCTGAAGGACAATCAGGACGTCTCCGAGGGCTATCTGCCGCGGTTCAACGTGCTGACGGTCTTCGACATCAAATACCTGCATACGGTGACGCAGGTCTCTTCCTTCGCCGGCGGCGGCAGATATTCCGTTACCGGATGGTTTCGCGACGACCCGGTTGCGCGCGCTTCATGACGCAGAGTTGCGCGAAAGAATGCGTCGCACCAGCTCGAGGTCGACCGGCTTGTCGACGTCGATCGCCGCTTCGGCCTGGGGCAGCGCCACCAGATCGGCCTTGACGCCGGATTTCTTTTCGATGGTCTCAATGAGACGCGCTTTGGTGAGCATGCCCGTCGCGTAAAGGACAAGCGCGGCGAGGCCGATCGAGGCGGCCATGCGCGCCGGGTGCTTGCGCTGCGCCTCCAGCGCGCGCCAAAAATCGAGCAGCGGTTCGGCCGCGCCGGCGCGAAACCAGAAGAGGTTGGCGCCCGAGAACGAGAAATCCCGAAGATTGACGAAGGTTCGCCGCGTTCCGGCGTAGCGCGCCTCATAAGTTGCGCGCGTGACGCAGGCCGCGGCTGCGCCAAGCCTCGCGCTATCGAAGCTCTTGAGAAAGGTTTCGATCATTGCCGACGACAGGAGCGGGTGGTCGCATGTGGTCACCAGCAGCTCCTCGCCTCGAGAGAGCTCAGCGAGCGCCGCGCGGACCGTCGTCGCCGGCGTACCCGATGCCGGAGCGAATTGCGTCGAGGCGTCGATCGCAGCCAACGGCCCGCGAAGGTCGTCGCCGGCGGCGAGCAGAACTCGCTTCACTCGGGAGACGCCGCGGAGCGCTTCGAGCACGCGTGCGATCATCGGCTGACCGCCGACATCGATCAGCGCCTTGTGCGAGACCCTCTCAGCTTCCGCCATCTCATCGGGCGCGCCGGGCCGACGCCCGGCGAGCACCAGCGCTGTGAGCCCTCCGCTGATCGTCACGACGTCGCGCGATATTGCGGCGGCCACAGCGTGCGCAGCCGCGGGACGAGGGCCGCCTTCTGCAGGGCGTCGAGCGCGACAGCGCGCTCGAGCGCCGGCGGTCCCGGCCAGCCATGGTCGGGGAGTTCGAGGCTCTCGAAGCTTCGCGAGCCGGAATAGCGCGGAATCACGTGAAAGTGCGGATGCGGATCGACCATCATCAGCATGAGATAGTTGATCCGTTCATACCCGCAGAACGCCTTAAGCGAGGATTCGATCGCACGCACCGCGTCGGCGAGCTCGGCGAAGGCCTCCTGCGGCAACAGCGAAAACGCCGTCACGTCGACTTTCGCGGCAAGCACCAGCGAACCCAGCGTCGGTTGTTTCGGGCGCAACAGGACCGCCCACCAGCGATGGTCGGCGATCAGCGTCGCGGGGAAGCCGAAGGCCGCCATCGTCGCCGTGGTTTGCGGGTTCGGTGTCATGCTGCACGCGAAGCGCCGCCGATGCGGAACTGGCGCGTTTCGACAGTCCGCACTTCGCCGGAAGGATCGAATTCGCGCACCATGACCATAAGGGTCCAGTCGCCGCCATCACCGTCGATCGTCAAGAGATTGTATCGACCCGGCCGGAACGCGCCGCCGGCCCTCGGGTGGGATGCCGAGCCGCCGCCGATCACCGGCGCCGCGCCGCGCGGCGTGACGACGTCTCCGAAATGCGGAACATGCGCATGTCCGTGCAAAACGAGCTCGACGCCGGCGCGTCCGATCGCCGCCAGGAGCGCGGCCCGATCCGACAATGCTTTGCGGCGCGAAACGACGCCATCATTGATCGGATGATGGAGCATCAGGATGCGAAACCGCCTTCGCGCGCCGGCCGCCGCCAGCTCATCTTCGATGCGCCGAATCTGGCCGGCGCCCAATGCGCCGCTGGCAAGTCCCGGCGCGGTCGGGGGAGACGAATTGGCGACGATGACCGCAAGATCGGAATCGTCCGGCGCCGCGACGAACGGGAAATCCTCGAAGTCGTGCGGCGCGCGCGGCCGAGGATCCGATGTGCGGACGCCGCGCATTGACGCGCCAAGCTTGCCTAGCGTCGCCTCCCAGCTCTCGCGAACGTAAGTGTCGTGATTTCCGGGAGCGAATAGTACGCGGATGGGTTTCAGCGAGCGTTCCAGCCAGAGAACCGCGTCGTCGAATTCGGCCGGAAGCGCGATATTTACGAGATCCCCGCTGACCAGCGCCGCGTCCGCCCCTTGCGACCTCATGTCGGCGGCAAGGCGCTCGGCCACTTCGGGTCGATGCCAGTGACGCCGCCGCTTGAGCCAGGAGAGATACCCAAGGGCCCTCTTGTTAAGGATTTCTCTCAGGCGCGGGGCCTGCCGGATCGGCAGATGCAGGTCGGTAAAATGGGCGAGTCTCACAGGCATGCGGACCGAAGGTTTTCGCAATTTCGGACAATAGAATGTGTTTGGCCCGCGCTTTTCCGGGTCCTGAATCTATGACACATTCGCGACAGTCTCAGGTAGAGAGATTTCCGGGCCGGGGCGCGGATGCCATTGGATTCAAAGGAATATCGCATTGCGGCCTTGGCCGCCGGCGACTCCGCTACGGAGCTTTTTTCGCTGTCGGGGAAGAGCCGGCTTGAGGCCATTTTCGCACGGCTCAAACTGCCCGTCATCGATTCCGCCGAAGAGGCCTCCGGATACGATGACATTCTTATCGCCCATTCCGGCTATGTTTTCGATGAGCGGGTCATCGGCGACTTTCTCACCACCCGCCGATCGGCTCTTGCAGCGCCGGCCGAGCGGGGCGGGGACGCCGTCGTTGCGGCGATCTGCCGATCCGCCGAGGCGCGGCGCTGGGCTGATCTTGTCGCCGCTGAAACCGGCGTGAATGCGATCCCCTCCGGCGAGGGCGTGACCATTTATTCCGCCTCCGAGATCAGCGGCACTTACAACCAGCGGCTGCGGAAGAGAGAAGTTCCGCTTGTCCTCAAGGCGTCGCCCGAGCGCAAGAGCCTGATCGAGCGCCGCCTGTTCAAGGGCTCCTACAAGGGTGCGACCGACATCGTCACCAAATTCGTGCTGCCCAAGCCCGCCTTCCATGCAACGCGCGCTGCGGCCTCGCTCGGCATTCACCCCAATCTGATCACCACGGCGAGCCTCGTCTTTGTCGTTGCGACGTTTTACCTGTTCGCGCGCGGCGAATTCGCGGCGGGACTGCTCTCCGGCTGGCTGATGTGCTTCCTCGATACTGTCGACGGCAAGCTCGCCCGCGTCACGCTCAAGTCGTCGAAATGGGGCAATCTTTACGATCACGGCATCGATCTCATCCATCCGCCGTTCTGGTATTGGGCGTTTGCGATCGGGCTCGTCGCGACCGGAAACCTTTCGGGGCTCTCAGCGAGCGATGTGTGGACCTGTCTTTGGGTGATCGTCGGCGGCTATGTCTTCGGTCGTCTGATCGAGGGTTATTTCGTTCGCCGGTTCAAGATCGAAATCCATATCTGGCGGCCCGTCGATTATTGGTTCCGGCACGTCACCTCGCGGCGCAACCCGAACCTCCTGATCCTGACGATTGCCACGGCGGCGGGCGCGCCCGCGCTGGGATTTGCGGTTGTGGCGGCCTGGACGGTCGTGTCGGTCGGCTTCCATGCGGCGCGCCTTGTCGCCGCAGAGACGACGGCGCCGAGCCGTCCTCTCAAGTCATGGCTCGCGGAGTAGGATCGATGCCGGCGGTCGGTTTGATCATCAATGAACGCAGCAACCGCTCGCCGACGGTCATCGACGAACTGCTTTATGTGTCCCGCCGATTTGCGGAAGTGACGACCGAAGTCCTCGACGGGGTTCGCGGCCTCGACAATGCGCTGATCGGCATGAATCGCCGGCGCATCGACACGCTGATCCTCGCCGGCGGCGACGGCACGATGCAGGCGATCTTCACCGACGCGATCAACAACCGGCGCTTTGAACAGGCGCCGCGTTTCGTTGCGCTCCCTTGCGGCATGACCAACGTCATCGCCAATGACTGCGGGCTTCGCGGCGCTCCGGCGGCCTCGCTTGACGCGTTTTTGAGGCGGCGCGAGTCCGGCAGCGTCACCGCCGTCCGGCGCACGCTCTTGAGCGTTTCGCAGGGCGCCCGCGAGCCGGTGCACGGATTCTTCCTCGGCGCCGGCGCATTTCATTCGGCGGTGAAATTCAGCCGCTCGCATATCCAGTCCAAAGGGGCGAAACGGTCGCTCGCCGTCGCAGCGAGCGTTGGCGCCTATGTCTTCAAGCTTGCCACCAACCGCGCCGACGTCGAGCCGCTCGATCTCCAGTTCCGCGAGGGCGGACCGAATGCGCCTGTCGAATCGGACTTGACGGCCTTTATGGCGACGACCCTGTCGAAACTGGGCTCCGGCATTTACCCCTTCTGGGGCCAGGGACCTGGCGCGATCGCCGCGACGTCGATCGCCGCTCCGCTCCGCCGCCCTTGGCGCGCAACGCCCTTCGTGATGAGCGGGCGGCCGGCGCCGTGGTTTGAGGACTACGGCTATCGGAGTTGGCGAAGCGACCGCATCGTTGCGCGGTTCGACGCGCCCTTCGTGTTCGACGGAGAGCTCTACCAGGCCGACGGAAAAGAGGATGTGGTCTTCGGCACGACACATAATGTCGACTTCCTCCACTGACGAAGGCGCCGCATCGCCGCCGAACTCCGAACCCTCCGATCCCCTGCAATCTTCGCTCGATGCATCCCGACGTCGCCGCGAGTATCTGCGTTTGGCGCTGACGCAGCGGAGCCCAGCCGCGGCGCAATCGCTCGCGGCCGCTATCGAGACGCGGCATCCAGGCGCCGCCGTCATTCTTTACGGCTCGGGTGCGAGCGTCCTCGCCGGCGCCGATCCGGGTTCCCTGCTCTACGATTTTTACGTCATTGAGCCCGTCTACGCAGCCCGTGCGCGGTCGCACAGGCTGCTTAATCGCCTGCTTCCTCCAAATGTCTACTATATCGAAGCCGAGGGAGGGCGGCTGCGGGCGAAATACGCGGTTCTTTCCATCGCGCATCTCGAACGGCTCGTCAGCAAACGGACGTTCCACTCCTATTTCTGGGCGCGCTTCGCGCAGCCTTGTCGGATCGTCGCTGCGCCCGACGCGTTGAGCGCGCGCATTCTCGCTTGCGTCGAGACTGCGATCGATGTCTTCGTCGCACGCTCGGCGCCTCTGGTAGGCGCCGAAGCTGGCGTCCGCGCGCTGTGGCGGGCAGGCCTGAGCCGCTCCTACCGCGCGGAGCTTCGCGCCGAGCAACCCGATCGCGTCGAGCGCCTTCTCGCCGCCTATGGCGACTGGCCCGAGCGAGTGACCCTTCCCTTCGAGGAACCCTCGGCGGGCAAGGCGCGCGCCGAAACCGCCTGGCGGGTTCGCTCCGTACAAGGGGCGATCCTGTCGGCGGCGCGCCTCCTGAAGGCTACGATCACTTTCGAAGGCGGCGTCGACTACATCGCCTGGAAGATCGGCCGTCATGCGGGCTTCGAGCTGCCGGTGCGCGAATGGGAACGGCGCTGGCCGTTCTTCGCGGCGCCGATTCTCGCCGAGCGCTACTACCGACTGCGGCGGCGAGCGCGGCGCGCGGCCTGATTCCAGAGGAATTGCATCGTCGCCGGAACGACGGCATTGTCCCGCGCGCTTTGGAGGATCATGCGCGACAGGGAGCTTTTGGCGGCGGCGGGCGCGGATTTTGCGCTGACCGTGGTCGACGCCGGCGGCGCAGGCGGCCTCCATCCGCGATGGCGCGCGTTTCGCCCGATCGTCGCGGGCGTCCTGTTCGACCCGCGCGAGGAGGCGTCCGGATCAACGAAGATCGAACGCGGACGTGACGCCGTCCTGCGCGCGGCGCTAGGCGCGGCCGACGGCGCCGGGACGCTTCACATCACCCGCATGGGAAACATGTCGTCGCTCTTGCCTCCCAACGCCGCGCTTCTGGCGCGGTTTGGAAAGAAACCGGCGCACGCAGAGGTCATCGCGCGCGAGTCGCTTCGTGTGCGACCGCTCGACGATGTTGCGCGCGAGTTCGGCTTCGCCGCCGATGTCGTCAAGGCCGATACGCAGGGCGCGGAGCTTGAGGTGCTCAAGGGCGCCGCGGAGACGCTCGAACGATCGGCCCTTTTTGTCGAAGCGGAGGTTTCGTTTCTCGAGCGCTATTCCGGCCAGCCCGTGTTTCGCGACATTGAAGGGTTCCTCGCGAGTTTCGGCTTCGAGCTGATCGATTTCCATCGCCTGAAGCGCTATCGTTCCGCCAATCGAAGCGGAATCGGCAATCTCGGGCTCGGGCTAGGCCGCCGCGCCGGCCGCATCGCCTATGGCGACGCTTTTTTCCTGCTGAAGGAAGACGAAGCGGCGCGACGAATCGAGCGGCTAGATCCAGCCGCTCGCGCCCGCTTCACGCTCAAATCGCTCATCATCCTCGCTGTTTACGGCAAGGCCGATCTTGCAGCGCGCTGGTTCGACGTCTTCGGCGCGCATCTCGACGATGCGCGGAAGTCGGCGGCGGCCCGATACCTGAAGCGATTGGGATCGCGTCGATTGACAACCGGACATCTCCATCATGTCGCCGATTACGCAGCCCGCCACGTCTGAGCCTGACGCGGCGGGCGAAGGGTTCGAGCTTTATTTCGGGGGCCCGGATCGCCCGCCGCGGCGGCTCCGCAACGTGCTAAAAGTCCTTGTCGATGCTCAGCCGGCGGGCGGAGCGTTCGATTGGGTCACCTATTATTTTCGCGACCTCGACCTCGCGCGGTCGCTCATCGCCGCCAGCGCGCGCGGGGTTCGCGTGCGTCTTCTCGTTGAACGAGAGACGCGCAGTCCGCATGTCAACGATGCGGTCATCGCGCTTCTCGCCGCGGACGGGCTGAATGGCGGTTTTCGCGTCAGGCCGAAGCAGCGCTTCGGCCGCCTTGGCGGCCATCTGCATACGAAGCTTTACGCCTTCTCCCACCCCAAGCCGTCGGTTCTGATCGGGTCGTTCAACCCCTCCGGAAACGAACCCGAAGACCCTCGCATCATCGCTGATATCGGCGACCAGGACCGCGGGCACAATCTGCTCGTCAGACTCTTCGACCTCGCGCTCGTCACGGGCGCGCGAGATCACGCGCGCGCCCTGTGGCGCGAGCGCGGGGTTGGGCGAATGCGACGGTTTCATCCGAAACAGAATGCGGCGGTGCGGGGAACCTTTGGAGACTTCCGGTTCTTTCCGCGCATTGCTCCCCGCGTCTTGCCGGCGTTCGACGGAGCGCGCGAAATCGTCGGGGCCGTGTCGCATCTTAAGCCGGGCGCGCTGACAAGAGCGGCCGCCGGCGTCGTGCGTCGCGGCGGGCGGGCGAGGCTTGTCACTCACGACACCGAACGGCGGGCGCCGACCGCGATGATCGACCAATTGAAGTCATCGGGCGTCGAGGTCAGCCGCTGGCGCCATCCGGAGGCCCTGCCGATGCACGCCAAGTTCCTGATTGTCGAAGGCGCTTCGGGAGTGCGCGCGCGCCTCGGCAGCCTCAACGACAATCCGACATCGGTGTATTTCAATCACGAGATTGCGTTCGAAACCTCCGATCGGGCGCTCTCCTCGGCCCTGAAGAGAAGGTTCGATGAGATCGAAGCGGAAGCGCTGAACGGCGAGGCACGGGGACTCCGATAAAGCCTGACCGCTCTCGCCTTTAACATCCGTATACAAATTATATTGCGGCGCGCGTCGGGCCGCTTCGCGGAGAAGAAAGCTCCGCCGAACGGGATACGGCGCATTTTAACCATCTAAACAATTGGCGTGGCTCAAGAAAAAAACACTTATCGGACAGGATTGACGCGCCATTAGAATGGGATGCGTCGGAGTTGGAGAGGCGGCAGGCCAACCGTTTCCTGACGGCTTCGACACGGCGAGCGAGGGGCGCACCGCAGCGTAACGGAAGCGGAGCGTTACCCTAGCCGGTCGCAGAGCCGGGAACTTTTCGCAGCCCTCAGAGCCCCTAAGGCCGAGGGGGAAGCGGAGACGGCCCGGACCGTCGATCTGACAGAAACGCCGGAGCGCGGGACGCGGAGGCGTCCCTTATCGCGGCGGGACTCACCTCCCGCCGCTACAATGGATGTCACGCGTCCCGCGCGACCTCTCCATCTTATCCTCTCGCGTTCGGAAAAAATCCGGACGGCGGAAAGGGCGGAGCCGTGCCTTGGAGAAACATGACTTCGAGCACACATTCTGCTGCAACTGATTCTTTCGGCGTCCCGGACGCTAGACGAACGGGATCGCTGCCGCGCCGAACGGCACGATCTTGTTCGCCGCATCGTGGCCGATATCGGCGCGGCCGAGCCATGGAATCCCCGCCCGATCGCACCAGGAGCGCGCGATCTCTTCTTCGGTTGCGCCGAACGCCGGATCGTTTTCAGGGATGTCCGCAATTCGACCGAGCATCAGGCCGGCCGCATGCCGCGTCTTGGGGTTCGAGACGATTGCGCACAGCGCGCGATCGATCCGGTAATGATGTTCAGAGACTTCTTCCAGCATCAACACATGGCCGCTCAGATCCGGTGCGAAGGGCGTCGCCAGGAGATGCACGAGGATCATGATGTTGAAGGCGACGACCTTGCGCCCGGACCGGGCCGCCGGCTCGATCATTGCGGAATCGCGGTCGATGAGAAAAGCGAGCGCGCGGTGAACGGCGGCTTCCCCGCCCGGCCGCTTGATGTCATTGGGCATCGGTCCGTGAACGGGGGATCCGACGCCGTCGCGATAGAGCAGGCCAAGCAGTGCGCCGAGATCGCTGTAGCCGAGATAAGTCTTGCGCCGCGCTGCCGGTCCGAGCCGTCCTTCAATGGACGCGAGCAGCCGGCACGCGCCGTATCCGCCGCGCGCGAACCACACCGCATCGAAACCCGGCTCGTTTGCCGCCTCGAGGAACGCCGCAGAACGCGCCTCGTCCGGACCGGCGAAATGCCCATCGGAGAGGAAGCATTGCGGGTGGAAATCAATCCGCGCGCGCGGCCCGTAGATCGAGCGGGCGATAGCCGCCACCGCCTCGGCGGTCTCCGGAGCAATTCTGCAAGCCGGCGCAACAACGGCGATTCGCGAACCAGGCATGGCCTTCAGCTTCCGTTTATTATTTTTCGATTCGTCTTATAGCGGTCGCCGATGAACAAACCCCATTATTTCCTGTGCGGAATCGGCGGCAGCGGCATGCTGCCGCTCGCGCTGATTTTGAAGGAGCGCGGCGCGGTCGTCGAAGGCTCCGACCGGGCGCTCGACCAGGGCCGCACCGCAGCGAAATTCGAACATCTGAGAGCGCAAGGGATCGCGCTTTTCGCCCAGGACGGAAGCGGCGTCGTCTCCGCCGATCAGATCGTCGTCGCTTCAGCGGCGGTGGAAGAGACGGTTCCGGACATCGTCGTGGCGCGCCGCCTTGGCGCGAAGCTTATGACGCGGGCGGAACTCCTCGCCGAGCTGTTCAACGCCGCGTGCATTCGGATCGGGGTCGCGGGAACAAGCGGCAAATCGACCACCACCGCGATGATCGCCTGGATCCTGCATTCGGCCGGCCGCGACCCGACGGTGATGAACGGCGCGGTCATGAAGAATTTCGCTTCCGCAAATACTCCCTTCGCGACCGCGCTGGTCGGCCGCAGCGATCTTTTTGTCAGCGAACTCGATGAAAGCGACGGATCGATCGCGCTCTTCCATCCGACGATCGCTGTGCTCAATAATATTTCGCTCGACCATAAATCGATGGACGATCTGCGCCGCCTGTTCGACGATTTCGTCGCCAAAGCGCAGACCGCGATCCTCAATCTCGACAATGCGGAAGCCGCAGCGCTCGTCGTCCGCGCCGCCAACGCCGCGACCTATGCGCTGTCGACGCAGAGCGCGGATTTCGGCGCCGAGGGGGTCGACCCGCGCCAGTTCGGAATCGCCTTCGACGCGATCGATCGCCGCGTCGGCGCGCGGGCGCCCGTCGATCTTCAAATGCCCGGGCGCCACAATGTCTCCAATGCGCTCGCGGCGATCGCCGCGGCCGACGCGGCCGGAGTGCCGCTCGCAACGTCCGCCGCCGCCCTCGGACGGTTCGCCGGAGTGGGGCGCAGGCTCGACCTCATAGGGTCGGCGGGCGGGGTGACGGTCATCGACGATTTCGCACATAACCCCGACAAGATCGCCGCGAGCTTGCGCACCCTGCATGAATTCCCAGGTCGGCTCCTCGTGCTGTTTCAGCCGCACGGCTTCGGTCCCCTGCGCAAGATGAAGGCGGAATTCATCGACGCCTTCGCGATGCATCTCGCATCGGCTGACATTCTGACGATGCCGGAGCCGGTCTATTTCGGCGGCTCCGTCGAAAGGTCTGTGACCAGCGAGGACATCATCTCGGGGATCGCAGCCCGAGGCCGCAAAGCGCGGGCTTTCGCGACTCGCGACGCGTGCGGCGAATTCCTTCTCGGGGAAGCCGAGGCGGGCGACCGCATCGTCGTCATGGGGGCGCGGGACGATAGTTTATCCCTCTTCGCGGCCGATCTTTTGACAAGAATCGCGATGCGAATTTGAGCTTCGCCTTTGGCGAAATTGAAAGCAATTCTTGATGATATCGCTCGCGATTTGGAGGCGGCGATGATCACGGTTTTCGATGTCTTTTCCGTCTCGTTGCTGCTGATTTCGCTCTCGGTATTCGTGGTCCGTTACATCCGTCAGGATCCGCCGATCATGCCATATCTCGTCATCGCCTGCGTCTGCGCGGTCGGGAACTGGCTGGGCGACGCTGGCGGCGGTTGGGCTGCGATGGCTCTGCTTGTCGCAGCATCGTTTCTATTCCTCGGATGTCTGCTCTCGCCCTGGCGCGCGGAATGGCGCAAGTCGAACGCCAAGGGCGGCGACCCGAGCAGCGCCGCCACCTGACGCATTAACCAATTATCAGCCATAAGCCGGCTTGATCGCTGCGAGTGCGGCCCAATCTGCGGCCGCATCCTGCGTCGGACGGACGATGGCTGAAACGGCCCATCGGCTTCAAGGCATCGGCGACCGGCTCGCCTTCGCGGGCCGGCGGTTCCATGCCTGGTGGGAGGGGTACGGCTTCGATGCGGCCGCCGAGCGCGCGCGATTGCTGGGAGAAAGGCAGACCCTGGCAGGTCCGCCCGAGATCGCCGTTCCGGAGCTGATCTGGGGCGTCGGCCGCACCGGCCCGGGTGACGCCGCCTGGACCATGCGTCACGCGCGCGCGCTGGGACTTGCAGCACGCTCAAGCGTATTCCTCTTCGGCGCGGAGCGGGGAGCGGCGCTGATCGAGCTGAAGTCCGCTGCGCGCTGGCGGGCGACCGGTTTTGCGCGCGCCCCCGACGACGCCGCAAACGTTTGCAGCTATGACGAGGCAGGAGCGAAACTCAGCCGAAATGGCGGCGACGGCGCGCTCGCTTTTTTCGAACTCTATCGCGACGCCGATCCTTCGGCGTTTGCGCGTTTCGCCGCCGAGTTTCTCAAACCCGGTGCACCCGCGGCGTTTGTCGACTTCGCGATCGCTCGCAGGGGCGGTCGATTGAAGGCGTGTTTTCCGGAGCAGGCGCCGGGATCGCCGCGCATCGCCGCGGATTATCAGAAGGCGCTGAAGGACGCCGGTTTTTCCGCCGCCGACACAGTCGATGAGACGCGCATCTTCCTTCCGCTCATCGCCCGCGGCTGGTCGCGCTGGAAGCGCGCTTATGATGCGGCCAGCGGCGCGCCGGACGGGTTCCAGCGCGCCGAAGCCTTGTGCTTTCTGCGCGACTACGCCGCGGTGTGGGCGGAGCGGCATGACGCGCTGAAATCCGGTTGTTTGCAGGTCGTACGCATCGTCGGCCGCAAAAGCGGCTAGCTAAGACGAACGCTCACGCAGTTTCGTCGACTGCTATCGCGGGCGCAGCTTGCAGCGGCCTGTCTTGCGCCGGATCGTAAGCGGGGTTGGCGGTCGCCGCCCGCGCCTCGTCGGCGACGGCCTTCAAGACGCCTTCGGCGGCAATGCGAGCGCCGTCGAGGAGCGCGCGCTGTTCGCCGGCCCGCCGCTCAAAGTGCTGGGTGATCGCTTTGAGTTTTTCCATGAGCCCGGCGCTCGCGCCAGCGATCAAATTGCGATCAGTCGCGATGGCGCGGATCGATTCTGCGTAGGCGGAGGCGAGCCGCGACTTGTCGCTCTGGAGCGGCGCGATCTCGCGCGTACGGCGCGCCTTGAGCGCCGCGTTCTCGCGATCGAAGATCGCCGTCAGCTCCTCGGTCAAGGCTATCAGTGTTTTGACGCGTGTGGCGGCGTCCATCTGCGAAGCTGTCATGGATTGCACCCCTCTACGATCGTGCGCCTTGTAATGCGATCAACGCCGCCTTGACGCTCTCGGCGAGACCGAAGCCGCCTCGTTCGGCGATCGCCTTTGCATATTCCTCATTCAGCAGGCCTGCGAACACCGCCTCCCCTGGTCCGCCGCCGGCAAGGCCCGGCGTCCGGACGGACCCAAACAACGGAGCGAGCATTTGTGAAATCATCACCGCTTCGAAATCCTTCGCCGCGCGATCGAGTCGCGTCGAGGCGATGAGGTTCGGGGCGCCGGGCGCTGTGATTTCCATCACATCACCTCGATGTCAGCCTGGAGCGCGCCCGACGCCTTGATCGCCTGCAGGATCGCAATCATGTCCCGCGGGCTGACGCCAAGCGCGTTAAGACCGTCGACCAGTTCGGCGAGGCGAACGCCCCGGACGATTTTCATCCGCCCTTCGCCATCCTCGGCCTCTAAAGCGGTGCGCGGCAACACGACGGTGTCACCGCGTTCTGAGAATGGGCTCGGCTGGCTCGCCTGCGGAGTCTCGCTGACTGAGATCGTGAGCGGACCCTGCGCGATGGCGACCGTCGACACTCGCACGTCATCGCCGACGACGATGACGCCGGCGGCTTCGTCGATGACCACCTTGGCGACATGATCGGGTTCGACTGCGAGGCCCTCGATAGCGCCGATCAAGGCAACCATGTCCCCGGGATAGGCCGACGGCCGCTCGATGCGCACAGTGCCGGGATCGACAACCTCCGCACCGGAGCCGAGTTTCGCGTTGATGGCGTCTGCGACGCGCCGCGCGGTGGTGAAATCCGCATTTCGGAGCGCGAGGCGCACCGATTGCTGTTCGCCGAGGCGGAACGCCAATTCGCGCTCGACAAGCGCGCCGTTGGCGATGCGGCCATTGGTCGGCACGCCGCGCGTCAAAGACGCTGCGTCGCCGCGCGCGACGAATCCGCTCACCGCAACCGGACCTTGCGCAATCGCGTAGACCTCGCCGTCGGCCCCGTGCAGCGGAGTAACGAGCAGGACGCCTCCCCTGAGGCTCTCGGCGTCGCCGAGCGCGCTCACCGAGACGTCGATCCGCGTCCCTTGCGTTGCGAATGCCGGCAGGTTCGCCGTCACCATGACCGCTGCGATATTCTCCGTATCGAGAAGTTCAGAGCGGATATTGACGCCCATGCGCTCAAGCATTGAAACGAGGCTTTCGCGCGTGAACGGCGTGTTGCGGATGCGGTCGCCGGTGCCGTCAAGGCCGACGACGAGGCCATAGCCGATCAACAGATTCTCGCGCACGCCTTCGACATCGGCGAGGTCTTTGATGCGGGAAGCCGCCGCCGCCGGCGCGCAGGCAAGCGCGAGGGCGGCCGCGCCTGCTGCAAGGATCACGCTCGGCCAATGGGAACTCGGCTTTGTGGTTCGCAACGCCATCGCTCTTCGGTTAGCGAGAGCCGTGCCAAGGTCCGCTCGCCGCGTTGGAGCGCAATTATCGAGCAAAATCAGTCGCCGCGACGACGAGGCGGCGAGTGAGTCGCGAGCGGCGGCGGAAGCTGCCGGGGCAAAATTGCCGCCTTAACGAACCCTTTATTCGGCGCGCGCACTCTCGACGGATGCGCGTCAACGGATTAGGTGCCTCAGTTAAGGCGCAGCCCGCGCGAAGAACGGAGCGGGCGCGCGGCGCATTCCGAGTCGAATCGGCGGAACCCGCGCAAGCGCCGCCGGTTCAGTCCGCGCCGATTGAGATTCTCGATGCGCTGATCGCCATTCAAAGCGATGCGCCCAGACGGGAGCGGGAGCAAGAGCGCAGGCTTGCTGCAGCGCAGCGCACGCTTGATCTTCTCGAAAAGCTGCGCCTCAATCTGCTTGACGGCGCGCCATCGGCCGGCGAATTGGACGCGCTTGCGCTCGCTATCGACCTGCGAATCGATTTCGGCGACGAGGATCGCACGCTCTATGCGATCGTTGAGGATATCAAACTTCGCGCGCGGATCGAACTCGCCAAGCACGGACGCTAAGAGCGTTGCCTCAAACGATTCGTCAACACTGACGCCGTAAGGGAATCGCCCTTAGTCGGGGGGATCCGAAGCATTGACTGTGCGCTTGAGCGGGGATGACCTCGCCGCTATACAGGCCGCGCCGTCGCAGACGAAGACGAGGAGCGGGATGCGAAAGGCGCGTCGTAACGGGAGTGAGCCGATGTCTTCGATCGATCTGGTCGATTATCGTCCGTCTGAAGATGAACCTTACATGAGCGAGCGGCAGCTCGGCTACTTCAGACGCAAGCTGTTCGACTGGAAGAGCGAAATCATAAGGGCGAGCGAAGCGACGATCGATCAGCTGCAGGAAGACAATTACCACCTGCCCGACATCACCGACCGCGCGTCGAGCGAGACCGAGAAGGCGCTCGAACTCCGCGCGCGCGACCGCCAGCGCAAGCTGATCTCAAAGATCGATGCGGCGCTGAGGCGAATCGAGGCCGGCGAATACGGCTTTTGCGAGGAGACCGGCGAGCCGATAGGCTTGAGGCGCCTCGAAGCGCGCCCGATCGCGACATTGTCGCTTGAAGCCCAAGAGCGTCACGAACGCTCCGAGAAGGTTCACCGCGACGATTGAGCCGGCGCGGCGTCCGGGCGCAAATCGCCAAAACGTTCGACGACGAAACGAATCGCCGCCGCCTTGCGCCCTTCCCAGTCCCCGCCAGCGACAATCTTATAGGGCAGGCCGAGCGCTTCAAGCCGCGAGCGCGCGCTTTCGAAAAACCGTCGACGGGTCCGAGGATCCCCGGCGTAGCGCGCGCCATCGGCGATCCATTCGATGTCGGGCGCGAGCAGCAGGTAGAAATCGGCCGCCGCTGATGCGGCGAGCGCCTCAAGCTCAGCGGGCGCGGTCCCGATCAGATATTCCGCCCAGACGGCGGTCTGGATCGCGTCGGTGTCTTCGATCACCAGGGGACCCGCCGACGGCGCCAGCGCCGCGCGCATCGCGGCGTGCGTTCGAGCAAGGGCCAGGAGATCGCCGGCGCTCCACTGATCGCCCTGAGCGTGATGCGCCTGCTTGTAGTGGACGTCGTAGGCGCGTCCATATTCCGGCATGGCGATCGTGCCGAAGCGATCGGCGAGCGCGGCGGCAAGCGTCGATTTGCCGACGCTCTCGGGGCCGAGCAGGCATACGCGCTTCTGAAACCAGCCGCGCACAGCAGGCGGAATGAACCGCCAATGGGCCGCGGGGTCGGCGAGGATGCGGGATCCGCAAACTGGAAAAGCTTCGCGTTCCGGATCGACGAGCACCGGCTCTGCGCCGAGCGCTTCCGCCAGCGCAAACACATAGATTTCCGACGCGAAGACCCGGTCGATCGGATCGGGATGCAGTTCGCGGACCGCTTGCGGCCATATGGTCCAAAATTCGGGATGTTCCTCCGGATACTGAGGGATAGGACTCTCAAGACGAAGGATGCGCGCCTTGGGCACTATCGTCACCATCCAATTGGCGCGCTCCTCTCCCGGGATCGGATCACTCGCTAGCGAGCAAACAAGCACGGCAAGCTCGTCGACGAGGCCAAGCGCCGTTTCGCACAGGAATCGGTGGCCGGCATGCGGGGGCAGAAACTTGCCGAGGAGAAATCCCCGACTCATGCGGTCGACCGCCCGGCGCGCCGCCAGCTGAAAAAGCCGATGGTCGCGAAGACAAGAAAGACGCCATAAAGGAGGGCGGTGGGATGAAGTCCCTTGGTCCAGAACAATCCGACCGCAAGAATGTCGACGATGATCCACAGAATCCAGTTTTCGAGCCTGCGTCGGGCGAGCTGGATTTGCGCACCAACGCTAATGACGGTGATGGCGGCGTCCCAGTAAGGGTAAGACGCGTCAGGCCGCGCAGCGAGGAACTGGCCAGCGCTGAATATGCCTATCGCGATCAGACCGGCCGCAATCAGCATCTCATTGGCGGACATCCGCGCGACGATAACGCGATTGTCGCGATCCAGCGCCTTCACCCATTGCCGCCAGCCATAGACCTGCACGGCGAAGAAGAAGATTTGCAGCGCGGCGTTGCCGTAGAGCTTCGCCTCGAAGAAGACGAAAGCGTAGAGCGAAACCATCGCCATGCCGAAAGGGTAGTTCCAGACGCTGCGGGCGACGAGCAGGGCGATATTGATCAGCCCCAGGATCGCCGCCGCAATCTCGATCCGGCTTCCGAAGCTCGCCCAGTCGATGCCGTCCATGCCGGCCAATGTCGCCGATCGCTCCGAGGCAATCCAGCCGAAACAGCGGTTCGGCCCGAACGAGCGCTTATGCGCCCAATTCGGACGCCCTTGTGGAAAGAAGCTCTCCCTAATGCCTGTCAGGAGAGGGGAGTCAGCCATCGCATGGCGATGCTCGGAAATTAGAATGGGAAGACGCAGTACCAGCTTGCGGGCGGAGTGCGCGCTGAAAGCCTGACTTTCCGCCCGATCGCGGTTTGGATTAACATGGGCGACGCTGTTCGGGATCGTCGCTTGGCGGACGTTTTTCTTTCTTATGCGAGCGAGGATCGGACCGGGGTCGCGCCTCTCGCGCGAGCGCTCGGCGAAGCCGGATTCACGCTGTGGTGGGACCGTGACATCCGTCCGGGAATGGATTTCGCAGAAACCATCGAACGCGAGATCAAGCGGCCAGTGCCGTCGTCGTTGCCTGGTCTGCAGCCTCTGCGCGGTCGCAAAGGGTGCGCGACGAGGCGTCCTATGCCCGCAACGAGGGCAAGCTTACCCGCTGCTCATTGGGCTATCCGAGCCGCCCATGGGCTTCCGGCAGGTGCAGGCGATCGACTTCCGCGAGTGGCGGGGCGACCCCCCTCGCGCCGAATTTTATCGCGCATCGCACTCGTTGCGGCCGGAACGCTCGCCGCCGGCGCGCTCGCGACGCTCGCCTTTCTCAATTCGCCCTTCGCGCCCGGCGCTGGCGCGATCGCAGCCGGCCGGATCGAAGTCGTGCCTTTCGCGGCCCGTCCGGCGGGGGACGCCGAGGCCGCGAGGGCCGCGGCGGCCGTCACCGAGACTTTTCGCGCCCGCCTCGGCGAACTCGGAGTCTTTGTTCAGACCGCGGGCGGAAACAAACGTCCGCAGACGGAATTCATCCTAGGCGGCGCGCTCGAACGCGACGGCGACGCCCATCTGCTGACGGTCGACCTCGTGGACCGGAAGAGCGGACTTAATCTCTGGTCGGTGCGGCGGCCGGCTTCGGAAGGCGGCGTCGCCGAAGTCCAGCTGGCCGGGCAGGCGTTCAGATGCGCCCTCGATCGCCGCGACCGGATCGGGCACGCCTGCGGTTCTTGCGCTCTTTGTCCAGACCTGCGCCCTGTTCCAGGACGACTTTCCCTCCTTTCACGCCGCGGCGAAGCGCCTCTACGAGGCGGCCCCGGACGACTCTTACGCCGTCGCCTATTACGCCTTCGCCAACGCGTCGATGGCCGGAGCGGGCGTGAACTCTCGCGCCGAGGAATTGCGGTACCGCGCGGAAGCAAAGCGCTTCGCCGAGGCGGCGCTGAAGCTCGATTCCGAAAACCCGGAGGCGCTGTTCGTTATGGCGCTTGGCTACGACACCTACGGACAATGGGCGAAGCAGGAGCCGTGGTTCGAACGCGCCATGGCCGCCGACCTGCTCACCCGGGCGCGTTACGCAATCATGCTCCTGGATGTCGGGCGCATCCGCGAGGCGCTCGACCACTCGCTGCGCCAATTCGGCGCAACCGGTGCCGTCAATTCGGCCACGCGCGCCGCGCGAATCCTCGCCGCCTACGAGCGGCTCTTCGAAGCTCGGCGGCTCTACGACCGCGCTCGGAGGACCGATCCTGTCGAGGTCGCCCGACATGAACTGCTCACCGCCATATGGTATGGCGCCATCAGCGAGGCCCAGCGGATGCTCGCAGAGCGTGGGGAGAGCCTTCAGCTCTCCGAGGCGCAGGCCGCCTGCTACCGGTCGACCTTGTCCGCGCGACGGGGCGAGCGGGTCGACAGCGCAGACTTCATCCGGAACTGCGGATTCGACGCGTACTTTTGCCGCGATTTCTCGCCGTCGCGGGAGATGTGGATGCGGCATTCAGGCAGGCCGAGCGAAATCTCAGCGAACGACTCCTAAGCCCCCCGCCGCTCTTTTATCCGGAAATGCGCGGGGTGCAGCGCGATCCCCGCTTCTGGCCGCTTGCGGCGAGCTATGGCCTCGTCGATTACTGGCTGACGAGCGGGCGCTGGCCGGATTTCTGCTTCGAGCCCGATCTTCCATTCGACTGCAGGGAGAAGGCCGAAGCTGCGCGCGAGGAGCTCAAAGCCGCTGACCCGCAGGCGAGGTCGCCGTAGCCTTGCACGCGCTAGGCAATCATGCGGCCTCTTCGCTCATGATCTGCGCGTAATTTCCGTCGGGATCCTGGAACCCCGCCATCCATAATCCCGACTTGTCAGTCTTGTGGATGAGATGCGGCGGACCAAGAAAGGTGACGCCCTTGGCTTTCATCCGCTCATAGGCGGCGCCGATATCGCCGACGCGATAGTAGAGCAGCGAGTTCGCTTTGTATTTTGGATCGCTTGGGACGCCAAGATAGAGCCGGACGCCGCCGCAATCAAAAAACGCCATCGGCTGGCCCTCAACCTGAAACAGCAATTTGAGGCCGAGTACGTCGCGATAAAAAGCGACGGCGCGATCGATGTCGGTCACGCTGATATGGATTTGGCCTACGCTCTCGATTTTGTCTGCGTTCGGGGGTTGCATGGGCGCCGCCTTCCGTTTTATATTTAACGTAGTCAACGATTAACATGGTTAAGTACATTGTCAATCCCGCCGCTGCCCAAAGGGCTGGTCGATGCGCCGCGAACGCGAGCGGCGAACGCGCTCCATTCGCTATCGATCCACCTTTTGCGCCGCGCCCGCCGCGCCGACAAGGAAACAGGCCTCGGACCGGAGCGCCTGTCGCTTTTGTCTGTCCTGGCGTTCGCTGGACCGCTGACCGTCGGCGCGCTCGCCGAAATCGAAGGCGTTTCGCCCCCGGCGATTTCGCGCATCGTCTCGGCGCTCGAGGGGGAGGGCCTGGCCGAGAAGCAGCGAAGCGCAGCAGACGGGCGCGAGGTGAGGGTCGTCGCAACAGCGTCTGGTCGGCGGCTGGTCGAGGCGGGCAGGCGACGCCGGCTCGAGCTTATCGCCGAGGAGCTTGGCGATTTGCCGGCGCGCGACATCGCGCTGCTCGCCGAGATCGCGCGCATTCTCGCCCGGCTCGATCGAGCCGCGGTCAATAGCCGAAGGTCAGCCTCGAAAAAATCGTGTTTGAAATCCGCTCTTGGATGATCGGCGAGCGGTTCAGCCCACACCACGTCGAACTTCCACGCTCATGCGCATAGGGCTTCTCCCGCAACGAACAGCGGCCAAGTTGCCGCGGCGCCCTATTCGCTGCTCGCTTTTCGCTAGAACGGAAACAGGATGTCGTAAAGCTGCTGACCGTAGCGGGCCTGCTGGACATCGGTCAGCTGTCCGCGTCCGCCATAAGAGATGCGCGCTTCGGCGACCTGCGTGTGATTTATGCGGTTGGCGTTCGAAATGTCCTCCGGTCGCACCACACCGGTGACCGTCAGCTCACGGACCTCATAATTGACGCGCACCTCCTGTTTGCCGGCGATGACCAGATTGCCGTTGGGCAGAATATCGGTGACGACTGCGGCGACGATGAGTTCGACATCTTCGCGGCGGTCGACGGTCCCTTCGCCGCGCGAATTCGAAGCGGAAGACAAGTCAACAAGCCGGTCCGCATTGGCGCCCGCCGGCAGCAGATCGACGAGCTTTTGTTCAAAACCGCCGAATGCGGGCAGTTCGGCCGACTCGCCATTGTCGCGTTTTCTCTCTGTGGCGTTGTCGAGCCGTGCGCGGTCATTGATGTCGATGACGACGGTGACGATGTCGCCGATTGCGCGCGCCCGCTGATCCTTGAAGAATGAGCGCGCGCCAGGCCGCCACAGGGAGTTGGCGAGCCCGGGTTCTTCACGGGCTTCCGGCATGGGAAGCGCGACTGTGCGCCCGCCATAGAGCTCGGCTGGATTCTCGACCGGCGCGAGATCCGGCGCCTTGCCGATGTTCTTGATGCGCGCGCCCGCCGCGCATCCCGAGGTCGCGACGAGGAGCGCTGCAAGCGCTCCGCAGGCGATGGAATTTGACGGGCGTTGCAATGCGTGCGCTGCAATTCCTCCGAGGCAATGGTGGGGGCGCCATGAGCATTGTGTTGCTGCGGCCCGGCTTAGAGGGTTTTTGTTACTCATTGCCGTCCCGCGAGTTGAGAGACGGCGGCGACCGTGCCCGGTCCGGTGACGACCGCCTCGATGATGCGTTCGCTCTTGGGGTTCTTCACCTCGATCACCTCGCCCTTGACCCCATTCGCCTCAGCGACCACCGCGTGCGTCAGCGACAATCCGGGCGCGTCATAGGTCATGGCGATCAGCGCGCCGCGCTTCACCAGGGTCGGCGCCGCAACGTCCGATTTGCGCAGCGGTTTGCCCGCCTGAAGCGGCCGGCGCGCCGCGTGACCGATCAGCGATTCCTCCCCCGTGATGACGGCTTCGCCGGCGTCGGCGACTGTCATCCAGACGATGTTCTCCGCAGCGATGATGTCGCCGCGCGCAACGTCGTCGACAAGCACGGGGATATCGATCGGATCGCGGGCAAACCCGACAATCGACCCGCCGGCCGTGCGGATCACGAAACGCCCGGATAGCGGATTATAGCTGACACCTTCGAACGCCGGCGCGCCTGCCGAAACGGGAATTTCCGCGTCCGGGGCCGCCAGCGAAACTTCGGAGTCGAGATCCATCCCTTTTTCGGCGAGCGCAGCCTCGATCGAGGCAATGAGATCTCCCGCTCGCACCATTTGCTGCGCCTGAGCGGGGTTCGTTAAGGCGCAGCCGAGCGCAAGCGCGAGCGCTAACTGATGTACCGGCAGGGCGTCTGCCTGAAGAGAACTCATAACCGCAGCACGCATCCGTCGCTCCTACCGCCTGAGATTGGCGTTTTGCGCGAGCATTTCGTCGGAGGTCTCGATGACGCGCGCGTTCATTTCATAAGCCCGCTGGGCGGCGATGAGTGCGGTGATCTCCTGCACTGGATCGACATTCGAGTTTTCGATGAAGCCCTGAAGAATGCGGCCGAATCCGGGCTCTCCCGGATTTCCGGTGACCGGTTCGCCGGACGCCGTCGTTTCGAGCAGCAGATTGTCGCCGATCGCTTCGAGCCCCGATTCGTTGAAGAACGTCACCAGTTCGAGCCGACCGATTTCCCGCGCGTCCTCCTCGCCTGCAATGCGCGCCTCGACAACTCCATCTTCGGACACCGTGATGTCGACAGCGTCTTCAGGCACTGAAAAACCGGGCGATAATTCGTGCCCGTCCTGAGTGACGATGCGGCCGTCTCCCGAAACAGAGAAGTTCCCGGCCCGCGTATAGGCTTCGGTTCCGTCCGGCAGCTCGATGCGGAAGAGTCCGCGACCGGAGACCGCAAGATCAAAGTCGTTGCCGGTCTGGGTGACGTTGCCCTGTTCGACGATGCGATACACCGAGCCCGTCTTGACCCCGGTTCCGATCTGCACGCCGTTGGGGATAATGGCGCCGGTCGCCGAAGAGACTGCGCCGGGGCGTTCGAGGGTCTGGTAAAAGAGGTCCTGGAACTCGGCGCGCTGGCGCTTGAAGCCGACCGTGTTGAGGTTGGCGATATTGTTGGAAATGACTTCGACATTGCGCTGCTGCGCGAGCATGCCGGTCGCGGCGATGGACAGGGATTTCATCGGTCTCAGCCTTCGCTCAGGGTTCGGACCGTCTCGCGCGCGAGTTCGTCCGATGTTTCGACGACGCGCGCCGCCTGCTCGTAAGCGCGCATGATCTCGATCATGTCCGTCATCGCCGCCACGGCGACAACGTTCGAGGTTTCAATAAACCCTTGCCGAATGCGCGGAGCGACCTTCGCATCCGGAGCTGCAACCGCCTCGTAGAGATTGTCGCCGCGGCGAACGAGCACGGCATTGTCCGCAAACTGAAAGACGCCTAGTCCGGCGACCGGCGCGCCCGCCTGTTCGAGCATGCCGTCAGGCGAAAGGGCGGGTGCCCCGGCCTCAGGATCCAGAACGATTGCTGAACCACCAGAATCGAGAACCCGCGCTCCGCCGCGCGTTACGAGTTCGCCATACGCGCTCAATGTGAACCGTCCGTCGCGCGTGTAACGAGGCCCCGCTTCGGCTTCGACCGCGAAGAAGCCGTCGCCATCGATGGCGAAATCGAGCGGGGCGTGCGTTTGCTCCAGTCCGCCCGCGGAAAAATCCGAATAGCTGTCCGAATCGTAAACAAGCGAGACCTCGGCGTCGCCGGTCTCGCCCGCGACCGCGGCGAGCCATTCGCGAAACTCGAGGCGTTCGCCTTTGAAGCCGGCCGTCGTCTGATTGGCGATGTTGTTGGCCGTGACCTCAAGCGCGCGCGCAAGCGCAAGTTGGCGCGAAAGCCCGGCGGTGATCGTGTTTTCCAAAGGCCGTTCCTTGAGCGGCTCGCCTGCGCGGGCCCCCGGGCAAAAGGGCGCAATGCGCGTGCCATGAATTTTTCTTGCGTAATCAAGGGCCTCCCGTCGGCGTGGCGGGAAAAGCGGCAGTTTTTGCCGGGCAAAGACCGCTTCCGAAACCGTCCCTTAACCGTGTCCGCGTGAAATGATCGCTTCGAGGGAAAAGCGATGGCCGGCCGCGTATACGGTTTGGAAAGCGTCAGCCAGCGCGTGCGCGTGCGCACGCCTGGCAAGCACATCGTCATGTTTGTCGCCGGCGCCGGCCTCTTGGTCGCTGCGGCCTCGGTCGGCGTCAGCGTCGTCGATCACGGGGCGGAACAATCCGCCGAGACGGTTACGTCGGCTGCGGCGGCGCAGAACACAATCGCTCTAAGGGAATTCCTCGTTGACCTTGCGCCCGATCGCCACGGACGAACCGCCTATTTGCGGCTCAATGCGATCGTGAGTTTCCGCGGAGAAGGAAGCGCCGCTGCTGCGCTGTTCAACCTCCGTCGCGCGGAGGTGGAGGAACGCATAGCGTTCCTGCTGCGCGGGTTGTCGCGCGAAGACTTCGAAGGCGAGGAGGGGATGGCGCGAGTGAAATCGGAGCTTCTCCGACGCGTGAATCTGGTCATAGCTCCGGAGTCGGCGGCCGACGTGCTCATCGCCGACCTGGTCATTCAGTAGGGCGTTATGGGCGCGGATTCGACACAGACCGAAGCAGATCAGGATGTCGTCTGGCGGGAGAACGACGAGGTCGGCGACGTCGGCGATCTGCTCGGCTTCGATTTTGGTGCGGCCGAATCGACGGATCGTTCCGGGCTCCGCGCATTGATCAATTCCGCCATCGTGTCGCAGCGCCGCCTCCCGATGCTCGACGTGATTTTCGACCGCGCCGCGCGGCTGATGACGACGAGCTTGCGCCAATTGACGGACGACAATGTCGAGGCCGCACTTGATGATGTTTCGACCACTCGCTTCGCCGACTTCCTGCAGGCGATCGCGCATCCTACGGTGATCGGAGTCGCGCGCATCGGGGCGTTAGACGCATACGGTCTCCTGGTCGCCGAATCGGCGCTCGTCCTGTCGATTATCGACGTGCTGCTCGGCGGGAGACGCGGCGCAGGCGGATTTGATTCGGATGAACGGGGCCTGACGGCGATCGAACTCGGACTCGCGCACCGAATTCTCTCCTCTCTTGTCGACGACGTTAGCCGCGCGTTCGAACCGGTCATCCCCGGCGGCTGGTCCCTCGATCGCATGGAGACGACGCCGCGCTTCGCCGCCATCGCGCAAGATGCGAGCGTCTGCGCGCTGGCGAAGTACCGAATTCGTGTCGAAAGCGGCGCCGGCCGCGCCATGCTGCTTATTCCGCACGCCGCGCTGGAGCCGGCGCGCGAGCGGCTCGGTCAATCCTTCGCACTCGACGCAGGTCGCACGGCGACAGCCTGGAACGAAGACTTATCCTCGGGAGTCTGCGCGGTTGCGATCGACATCGCGGCCGTAATCGCCGAGCGGACGCTTACGCTTGGACAACTTTCCCGCCTGCGCGTGGGCGACACGTTTTCTTTTGTGCGTTCGCCGACGGCCGGCGCCGCTTTGCGCGCCGGCGAGACGATGATCGGCCGCGCCCGCGTCGGTCGTTCCGGCGAAATCGTGGCGGTCAAACTCGAAACGCCGATCACTGGCCTCACGCTCGGAGGCGAACCGTGATCGGCGCGGCTGTTGATCTCCTCGTTGCGGCGCTTTTGATTGCGACCTGCGTCTATTGCGCTATCCTCAGCCGACGGCTGAACACGGTGCGCGAAGGCCAGGCGGCGCTTGAGGCGGCGATCGCGACCTTTGATGACGCGAGCCGGCAAGCGAAGGATAATCTCGATCGCATGGAGCGCAACGGCGATGCGATGGGGCGCGGACTGACGAAAACACTGGCGCGGGGCGACGCGCTCGCCAGCGAACTGGCGGTCATGATAAACGCGGGCGATCGAATAGCCGGGCGCATAGAAAGCGCCGTCGGTTCATATCAGGAAAGTCGTGTCCCGTGACGGCGGCCGCACAGCCACGCGTGCTGCCGGTAGTCATTCTGGCGCTCGGCGCACTGTTTGCGCTGAAGGCTGCGAACCTTTGGGTCGGGCTCGCGGGCGCGGACGCCGCCGAGAAACTGGAGAATCCGTCGCCAGATCTCTCGCTACCGTTTGCAGAGAACGGCTCGAGTGACGCCGAGCGGCGCATCTTGGAGCAGCTTGCCGGCCGCCGCGCCGAACTAGAGCGCCGCGAACAAGCGATCACGACGCGCGAGAGCGTGCTTGCCGCCGCCGAATTGCGCATCGAGGCGCGGCTTGCCGAGCTGAAGCAGAAGGAGACCGAGCTCGCTGGCGTGCTGGCGGAAGAAAAGCGCAACGAGTTGGTACGTTTTGAATCGCTGTCGAGCGCTTATTCGCGAATGAAGCCTCGCGATGCCGCGCGCATCTTTAACGAGCTTGAGGATGACCTTCTCCTCCCAGTCGCTGCCGGAATGCGCCCGCAGGCGTTGTCGCAAATCCTCGCCGGGATGGAGCCGGAAAAGGCCATGCGCTTGACCCGTCTTATTGCCGATCGCGGCGATTCCGCTCCGGATACACCATGAAAGTCGCGCGGATCTGCCTGGTCGGCGGCGCGGCATTGCTGGCAGGGATTCCGGCCGTCATGGCTCTGCCGCCTCTCCCTGAGAAGGCGGATCCGCCCGCGTTGATGGCGGTCGTCGCCGCATCCGCGCCCATTTCTCCGTTTCATGCACAAGAAAGAACTTTGACATCGGCGATCGCTGCGGCTTCACCGGAAGCGGTGTCACAGGCGCGGCTCGATCTTGCGAAGTTTTACGCCGGCGGCGGGCTCTGCGTCGAAGCTCTCGTTGAATTCGAGCGCGCCCCGGCCCGCGCCGATGATGTTGAAACGCAGCTTGTCGCCTCCGAATGCGAATACGCCCTTGGCCGATATGAAAAAGCGCTGGCGCGGCTTTCAAACGAGCGTCTCAGCGGGGGAACGGCGGCGGTCCTGCGTGCAATGTCGTTGGCGCAACTCGGCGCGTTCGAGGCTGCTCATGCGGCTTTTAGCGCGCTCGGCGACAATCCCTCGCGGGAACGCCTTCACGACGATTTCGCACTGCTCAGAATGGAATCGGCTTTCGAAGTTGGCAAGGCGTCCGATGAGATTCCGCGTCACGATGCGACCTTGCGGTCGTTGCGCCCGGCGCCCATAGAACTGATCGCCGCGCGTGCGATGCTGGCAAAAAATCCCGGTGAAGCCCGCGAAGCATTGCGACGGCTGCGGGACTCTGCTGTCGCAGACGTCGCTGCGCGTGCTGAATTGACCCTTGTCGCCGATGAGTGGGAGTCGGGCGCCCTCGAGGCTCCAGACGCTCTTGCCCGGCTGAAAGCCGTCAAACTGCGTTGGAGCGGGCGTGCATTCGAGCGTGAGCGGCTTGAGGCGGCGGCAAACGTTCTCGAATCCAAAGATCCGATTCTGGCGATGTCCCATCTTCGCACGCTCACCGATCATTACCCGCGGTCGGATGCGGCGGCCGGCGCAGGTGCGGCGCTCACTCGAACTCTTATTGCCCTGGAGCGCGCGGATATTCCGCCGGCCCGCCTTGCCGAGGCGTTTTATTCGAATGTCGAATTTGCGCCCCCGGGTCGCGAGGGCGACCGCTTGATCCGCGAGGTCGCCATGCGTCTGGCCGACCTCGACCTCTTGCCTGAGGCCGCCGAGCTTCTGGAGCACCAGGTTTTCGCGCGCTTGCGTGGATCTGAGCGCGCCAGTGTCGCGGCCGACCTTGCCGGACTCTATCTGGAAGACCAGCGTCCGGGCGAGGCCCTTCGCGTTCTGCGTTCGACGCGGATCACAGGGCTGGACGCGCCGACCGTCAAACGGCGGAAGCTGGCTGAAGCGACGGCGCTTGAGAGAACCGGCGCCCTCGCAGCCGCCGCCGATTTGCTCAGCACCGAGACCGATGTCGACGCCCTCGCTCTGCGCGCCGATCTCCAATGGCGCAAGAAGGATTATGTCGCCGCGGCCGCCACCTATCGCAAGATTGCAGCGGCAGCCCCTGTGCCGTTGAACGACGCCGCGAAAAACGCAATCTTACGAGCCGCCGCCGCCTATCTTCTGGCTGGAGATAACGCTGTGTTTGAAGCATTTCGTAGGGAGGCCGGCGGACGTCTCGGCCCCGGGCGTGAGCGCGATCTGCTCGATTCGATGGCGGTCGATGGGGCTTCGTCAGGCGAGCGCTTTCTCGAAGCCTATCGCGGACTGGCTCACGCGGCGAAAAGCTAACTCGCTGCACGCTGCCGGTCGAACGACTCGGCCTGTGAGACAACCTGGTTTCGGCCGCGGTTCTTCGCTGCATAAAGGCAGGCGTCGGCGCGCTCGATCAGGCTTTCCACCGACTCGGAGCGGACGAACAGAGCGACGCCCATCGACATGGTGACAACTCCAAGGTCTTCATTGGTCCGGCGTTTCTTGAGGTGCCGCGATTCGATCGCCCGGCGAATCCGGTCCGCGAGCATGACCGCATTTTCAAGCGTCGTTTCCGGAAGGATGATGGCGAACTCCTCGCCGCCATAGCGGGCGAGCAAATCCTGCCCCTTGATATTGGCGTTCATCACCTCGGCGACGAGGCGCAAGACCTGGTCGCCGGTCTGGTGGCCCCAGCGGTCGTTGAAGCCTTTAAAATAATCGACATCCGACATAATGAGAGCGAGCGGCTGTCCGGTCTCCCGCGCGGCGCGTGTGAGTTTGACGAGCATAGCGTCGAAGGCCTTACGGTTCTTCACCCCGGTCAGCGAATCCTGCATCGCCTCCTGCTGGATGTGTTCGATATTGGTCCGCAGCGACTGCACCTCCGTGGAGGTTTCGACGAGACGCCGCTCAAGCTTATGATTTTCCTCCCGCACCGACTTGGTGACGGCGATGACGCTTTCGAGAAGCGCGCCGACTCCGGGATGCTGCTCCGCTGACAGACGGAGCTGGGACGACAGTTTCTGCAGCTGTTCGCCGTGGCCGTGCGCATTGGCTCCTGTCGACTCAATAAGGTCCGTCAGCCCGGCGACTTCGCTTTCGAAGCGGGAGACGATGTCAATGACGTCGCCGGCGAGATCGGCGCGCATGACATGGAGGTCGTAAAGTTCGTCTGCATCCGTCTGCGTAATCGCGCCGGCCGCGTCGAAGCGCTTGCGGATGTCGCGCGACAACGCCGGATTGCGGCCTTCAACGTCGGTGAGCCAGACGTCAAAATTGCGAGTTGTCGCTGGCAGCCCCAGCTCTTTCAGAGCGGCAAGCGCGCTTGCAGCATGCAGGTGCGATTGCTCGACCGACCGTGCCATTCGACTCCCCGGCGACGCGCGGCCGCCTAAGGTCTTCTAGGTCGGGCGTGTAAATGTTCGGCTAAACCTGCTGAAAGGCGCCCCCTTAGCGGTTGGTTAACGAAGCAGGAACTCCGGAACGTGGTCGCCGAGGCCGACGACCTTTTCGCGCGGCTCCGCGCGTTCGCGGCGCGTGCGGGCGGCGGTGGGCTGCAGCTCGCGACGATCCTCATAGCCCGGCGGGGCCGGCCGGTTCGAATGAGGCCGATGGTCGCCGCCTGCGCGCGCGCGGTGGGATCCCGATCGGCTTTGCGAGCCTGGCCGCTCCGGCCGCTGGCGAGGGGGCGCGCGATCCCGGCGTGCGTCCCCGCCGGAGGTTTCGACCGCGATGTCGAGAGGCGTAATCGCCTCTCGTCCGACGAGACGCAGGATGGCGTCGAAATGCTTGGCGTCGGCGGGCGTGACAATCATGAATGTGGTTCCTTCGCGGCCGGCTCGCCCTGTGCGACCGATGCGATGGATGTAATCGTCGGCGTGGATCGGCACGTCGTAGTTGAAGATGTGGCTCACATCGGGAATGTCGAGTCCGCGCGCGGCGACGTCGGAAGCGACTAGAAATTGCAGCTCGCCGCTCCGGAACTTATCGAGCGTTTCTGTGCGATAAGCCTGTGCAAGATCGCCGTGTATGGGCCGCGCATTGAAGCCGTATTTTTGCAGCGATTGGGCGACGACGTCGACGGTCGTCTTGCGATTGCAGAAGATGATGCCGTTTCGGACGCCCTCGTGCTTTAGGAGCGCGCGCAGAGCGGCGCGCTTCATCCGATCGTCTTTCGTTTCCAGGCGGAGCATGCGCTGCGCGACCATCGCGGCCGCAGTCGCCGGCTTGTCGACAGCGACGCGTATGGGATCGCGCAAAAAGAGATCGGTCAGGCGCTGGATCTCCGGCGGCATCGTCGCCGAGAAGAACAGCGTCTGCCGGGTCGTTGGCGTCAGTTTGAAGATGCGCTCGATGTCGGGGATGAAGCCCATGTCGAGCATGCGGTCGGCTTCATCGACCACCATCACTTCGATTCCGGTCAGAAGCAATCGTCCGCGCTCGAAGTGATCGAGGAGCCGACCCGGCGTCGCGATCAGCACGTCGACGCCGCGCGTCAGCTTCATGTCCTGGTCGCCGAAGGAGACGCCGCCAATCAAAAGCGCCATCGAAAGCTTGTGATGCCTTCCGTATTTCTCGAAATTGTCGGCGACCTGGGCCGCAAGCTCGCGCGTCGGACAAAGCACCAAAGATCGCGGCATCCGCGCCCGCGCCCGCCCATTGGCGAGCTTCTGGATCATCGGCAAAGTGAAGGAGGCGGTTTTGCCGGTGCCCGTTTGGGCGATGCCGAGCACATCGCGGCCTCTGAGGGCTTCCGGGATTGCAGCGATCTGGATCGGCGTCGGAGTCTGATAGCCGGCGTCGGCGATAGCTTTAAGCAGGGTCGGCTCGAGGCCGAGTCCGTCGAATGTCATGTAGGTCCTTAGTTTTCGCGGTCCCTTAGTTGGACCCGCATCGGGCGGTCGCTTTGCTCCACGCCCCGCCCTTCCGCCGAAGGCGATGCGCCTGATTCCGCCGCAAGGTAGCCGCGTCGTCTTACTGTCCGGAAAACGAACCGCGCGCGCTGCACTGCAGCATTTCCACAAGTAAGGGCGTTCGCCAGCCAAGTCAACTCCCGCTTTCTCAAGTTCCTTCCGCGATTAAGAATGATTTGCAAAGGCGCTGGGTATCCCATAAAGATTGCAGTTGCGAGGCGTTCGCAAAAATGCGCCCGCGGAAAACTGGAGGGGGATGTGCGGAAACCTGCAGATGCGGCCATAGCCGCTTTGACCGGGATTATTTCGGCGTTCGTCTCGGGAGCGGCGGGCGGGCAGCCTGAGATCCCGCAGTCAGCGGACGAAGCGCGTCTGCTCCTCGTCGCCGACCGCATCATCGTCGAGGACCGTCGCGGCGATTACGGCATTCAATCGACCAATTCCGCAACCAAGACGGGCACCCCGCTTATCGACATTCCGCAGTCGTTGAGTGTGATCGGCGCCGATCTGATCGCCGACCAGTCTTCGCGGTCCATCGGCGATCTCGTGCGTTACGCCCCCGGCGTCACGATGGGGCAGGGCGAGGGGCACCGGGACCAGATCACCATCCGCGGCAATAATTCGACGGCGGACTTTTTCACCGACAGCGTGCGCGACGACATCCAGTATTATCGTCCCCTCTACAACATCGAGCGGGTTGAAATTCTCAAAGGCCCGAACGCCATGATCTTTGGGCGCGGCGGCGGCGGCGGCGTTGTCAATCGCGTCCTGAAGCGGCCGGAAGCGAAGGGTTTCGCGGCGGGAACAGCGGCGGTCGACAGCTTCGGCGGCTGGCTCGGCGCGGCCGATCTCAACGCGGCGCTTTCCGATGCTGCCGGCGCGCGACTGAACGCTGTCTACGAGCAAGGCCGCAATCATCGCGATTTCTTCGAGCTGGAGCGCTACGCAGCCAATCCGACTTTCAGCGCCGATCTCGCCGCCGATACCTGGCTCGGCCTCTCCTACGAATATGACCGCGATCGGCGCGTGGTTGACCGCGGCGCGCCGTCCCAAAACGGGGAACCGCTAGAAGGATTTGACAACGCGTTCTTCGGCGCGCGCGGCGTCAATCTCGCCGGATTCGAAGGTCACTCGGCAAGCATCGATCTGAAGCGCGAATTCTCGGAGCGGCTGACCGCCAAGGCGAAAATCGTCTACGGAAATTTCGACAAGTTCTATCGCAACGCGTTTCCGGCGACGGCCGTGTCGGTCGGAGCGGGGGGCGCGGAGGAGGTCGGCGTCGAGGCCTATTTTGACGCCACCGAACGGCGGAATTTCTTCGTCCAGGGCGACGTCATCGGCAAATTCGCGACCGGTCCGGCCGCCCATACCATTCTCGTCGGCGGCGAATTCGGCGACCAGCGCACCAGAAACCGCCGGCTTAACGGGTTCTTCGATTCTGGGGCGGTGACGACGTTAGCCGGTCGACGCACAGTCGTTCCTCTCGCCGACCCGTTCTTCGTCCCTCCGATCACGTTCCAGCCAGGAACCGGCGCGCGCGCGGCCCGAAGCGAAGCCGATGTCCTTTCCGCCTATATCCAGGACCAGGCTGAAATCGGACGGCATCTCGAACTCATCGCCGGTTTGCGCTTCGATCGTTTCGATCTTCAGATCGCAGACCTTTTGACCGGCGTCGAATTCGCGCGCGAGGACGAGGTTTTAAGTCCCCGCATCGGGGCGATCTTCAAGCCGATCCCGGATGCGTCAATCTACGCCAGTTTCAGCCGGTCTTTTCTGCCGCAATCGGGCGACCAGTTTGCTTCGCTCGATGTGACGCTTGCCGCCCTCGAACCGGAGCGGTTCGAGAACCTCGAAGTCGGCGCGAAGTGGGACATTTCGAAGCGACTGAGCGTGACCGCCGCTGTCTATCGGCTCGACCGCAGCAATACGCGCGCTCCGGGACCGGCGGCGGGAACGATCGTGCTGACCGGCGAACAGCGCAGCCGCGGCCTCGAGATCGGCGTCGCGGGCGCCCTGACTGATCGATGGAAGGTCATTGGGGGCTATACCTTGCAGGAGGCGGAGATCATGGAGACGACAAGCGCCGCACCAGCCGGACGAGACGTGGCGCAGGTTCCTCGCCATCTCTTTTCGCTGTGGAATCGCTATGATGTAAACGATCGCCTCGCCTTCGGCGCCGGAGTCCAGCATCAAAGCGATAGCTTCGCTTCGATCTCGAATGCAGTGGTTCTGCCCTCATTCACACGCGTCGACGCGGCGGTCTATCTGCGCCTCTCCGACCGCGTTGAAGCCCAGGTCAACGTCAACAACATCCTCGACGCCGACTACTTCCCGACCGCGCATAACGACAACAATATCGCGACCGGCGCGCCGCTCTCGGCTGTGTTCACCCTGAAGGCGCGAATCTAGCTGCCGGGCATCTTGAGGCTGCAGAATCGGCCCCCCGGGCTTGTTCGCCGACCCGAGGCGGGTCAACTTCGACAACAAGACGGCGGAGCTGCCGCGAAATGGACCTCGCATTACAGAAACAATGGCTGGCGCGCCTCGTCGCCTTCGATACGACGTCGTCGAAATCGAATCTGGCGCTGATCAAAGATGTTGAATCGCATCTGCACGCCTTCGGCGCCGAGACGCGGCGGGTGTGGAATGCGGAGCGGACGAAAGCCAATCTCTACGCGATCCTTGGACCAAACGTCGCCGGCGGCGTTGTGCTCTCGGGGCATACCGACGTGGTCCCGGTCGCGGGGCAGCTCTGGGACAGCGATCCCTTCATCGTCGTCGAGCGGGATGGCCTCCTTTACGGCCGTGGAACCGCCGACATGAAGAGCTTTCTCGCGGCGACGTTGTCGCTGACGCCCGAAATGGCGAAAGCGGAACTGAAGCGCCCGATCATCTTTGCGCTCTCCTATGATGAGGAAATCGGACTTCTCGGCGCGCCGCACATGATCGCTGAAATTCGCGAGAAGCTTCCGGCCCCGTCAGCGGTCATCGTTGGGGAACCGACGATGATGGAGGCGATCGACGGACATAAAGGCATCGCGTCGTTTCGGACGACGGTTACGGGTTACACAACCCATTCGAGCCAGACCGATCGCGGCGTCTCGGCGGTCGAGGCGGCGGCGAAGCTGATCGTCGCGATCTCCGAGATGCGCGAGCGGCGCGCGAAGGCCGCCGATCCGAATAGTCCGTTCAAGCCGCCTCATTCGACCATGACGGTCAATGTCGCGGCCGGCGGCACACAGGTGAACATCATGGCGGGCGAATGCGCCTTCAACTGGGACTGCCGCGTCATTCCGGGCGACTCCGCGAAGGCGATCTATCAGGAATTTCTCGAAACCGCGCGGCGCATCGAAGCCGAGATGCGCAAGAGGGCGCCGTCGTGCCGCATCGAAACCGCCCAGATGTCGGATGCGCCGCCGCTTGCACCGAACCCAGACAATCCCGCCGCCGACCTCGTCAAGTCGCTGACGGGGCGTAACGCGACCGGTGTCGTCTCATATGCCGCCGAAGCAGGACAATTCCAGGAGGCAGGGTTCGCGACCGTCGTCTGCGGACCGGGATCGATCGACCAGGCCCATCAGCCGAACGAATTCATCGCCGTCGATCAACTGGCCGAAGCGACGGCGTTCACGCGGCGATTGATCGCACGGCTTTCGGCGTAACTCTTGCCGAGCGATCCAAATCGCCGCACCTTTCGGACGGTAGGGCGGATTTCAATCCGCCATCCCCGCCGACAGGTCGTCGGCGGGTCAAAACCCGCCCTACATGCGCGGAGACTCGCTCATGACGCCGTTTCAGGCCGCCGCCTTGTGGATCGGATTGAACGCGCTGTTTCTCGCTTATCTCTCCGTACGGGTCGGGCGGGCGCGCACTCAACTCAAGATCAATCTCGGCGACGGCGGGCATCCTGATATGGTCAAGGCGATCCGCGCACACGGCAATTACGTCGAATATGCGCCGGCGGCGCTCGTCGGACTTCTCGCGCTCGCCGCGCTAGGCTCGAATGTTGTGATCATTCACGCGCTCGGCGCCGCATTCCTGTTCGCGCGCGTCGCGCATCTGATGGGGCTTGGTCTCGGCGTGTGGCCCCAAGGCCGTTTCGTCGGCACGCTGTTCACGATGCTGACTTTGCTCGCGACTGCCGCCGTCCTGATTTTTTCGGCCTTTGACTGATTTAGAGAGCGTTAACAGTCGTCTTTACCCGGAATTTACCCTGAACCTTGACGCTTTCGGCCGCGCGGGGCGGACGAAGGCGTTCCAATGAAGAAGATTAGCCATTGTCGGGCCTGCGGCTCGAAGGCGTTGACGAAGGCCTTCAGCCTCGCAAACGTCGATCCCAAGATTGGCGGATTTCCTCTGCGGCGCGCCGGCGATATCGAATTCGTTTATTGCGACCCGATGCGCGACGCGAAGGCCTGCGGGCTGCTTCAGTCTGCGCATGTCGCAGAAGGCCCGCTCGAAGTCGAACCGTCGGCTCGTTACGCAGCGACGCGCAATCATCTCCGACAGCTGGCGACCGAAGCGCTCGAACTGGTCTCCGGACGCGATTGCGCAGCGCTTGACGTCGGCTGCAATGACGGCACGCTATTGTCTTTCTATCCGCGGTGGGTCGACCGATTCGGCGTCGATCCCTCCGACGTCGTCGAACAGGTGGGGCCGTGGGCTTGGTCGGCCAAAGCCGCCTTGCCATCCCCTGAACTCGATCGCGCGTTCGGAAGCAAGAAATTCGATATCGTCACCGCCGCTTCGGTGCTCGAAACCGTGGAGGAGCCCCGCGCGTTCCTGGCGCGGATCCGATCACTGCTCGCGCCGGACGGCGTCGTCGCGCTCGAAACCCTCTATGCGCCGATGACCCTGACGCGCACTAGTGTCGAGGCCTTCGCCGGCGGCGCCTCGACGATTTATTCGCTCGGCGCGCTTGAACGGCTCATTCGCGACTCGGGACTGAAGATTTTTCGCGGCGCCTTGACCGACAAGGATGGCGGATCTGTCCGTCTCTTTCTCACGCATGCGGGCGTCGAAGCGCATGATTTCGATCCCTGGTACGAGCGTCTCGCGCGCATGTGGGACGAAGAAAACGCCCTGGCGCTGCGCGCCGCAGCGCCCTATCAGGCATTCGAGCGCCGCGCAGACGAATCCCGCCGCGGCTTCCGCAAGCTTTTGTCGGAACTGCGTGAGAAAGGCGAGAGCGCGCATCTCTTGGGATCGGGGGCGCAATCGGGCGCGCTCATAGCGCTCGCCGGGCCGGAACGCTCGGTCTTCAAGGCGGCGGTCGTAGACGGCGCTGGCGAAGCCGGACGCGTCTTCGGGATTCCGGCGATCTCCGAGAAGGACAGCCGCGCCGCCGAACCCGACTGCCTCATCGCCCCGGCGTCCTTAAAGCGCGAAATGCTCGAACGCTGGCGCGATTCCATTCTGCTCGGCGCACGGATGGTGTTCGCAACGCCCGCCCCGCATGTCGTGACCAACAAGACCTACGCGTCCGAACTCGCGAAGACGCTGGCGTCGGGAGATGGCGCGGGCGGCGTCGAGACTCTCCGCGCCATACTTGGCGCCGCGGGCGCGCCGCGGCTTGTCATTGAACGGCCGGCGGTGAAGTCAGCGTAGGGCGGGCGCCCCCTTCGTGCTCCGGGCCGCGGTCATCATTCCGAAATCGCGGTTTCGACCTCCGGAATGAGGTCTCCAAAAACGTTGATTTGCCCCTTCGACTTTTCGACCTTAAGGACGGTTTTGCGCCCGAATTATCGAATGCGAACGCATCATCGGCTTCCCTGAAGAACCACCTGGCCTGCTCGAATGACCGTTTGCGACGATCCACAATTTTGTCGGTCGGGACGTCGTGGCCGCCTTTGGCAACGCGAGTTTGGACGCGCGAGATATTGAGGTCCGCCGTTTCCAGATAGAAATAATAGAAGCGAAATTTGAATCTCCTGTCTTTCGCCTTGAGCACGAGCTTGCGATATTTGTCCGTTGACAGAACGGTTTCGACGCCGATCGTTTGGTATGCCTCGACCGAGGCGTAGAGCCAGGTTTCTATGCGAATGACGGCCTGGCGGTTCGCGTCCGCGGCGTCGAGCTTCTCGACGTCAGCGATTCTCGCCGCGAGAGCGTCTGGATTGATGATCCAGACTGACCCTCCGGCGATTCGATCGTGAGTTTTCCGTAAGCGGTCGATTTGCCGGAGCCGTTCGCGCCGGCGATCATCCAGAGAGAGGGCGGTTCGAGCTTATTTCGCTTTTTGCGCGCCAGATGCGGAGCCCAGCAGTTTCTTGTTCTCTTGCCGTGCGGCCCGGACATTCTTAGCGAAGACATAGAGGAAATCCTCGGCGAAGGACTCGCTGTTGGCGTCTATGGACAAAACATCCACCTTGCCGCCGTCTGATGCCGAGACGCGAACGTCAAGCACAGTCGCGGGCCGACGCCCTGACGCCTTCGATTTGGGATGGGTCTTGACCTGCGTCTTGGCCACTGCGTTCCTTCCTTCCAACTGTAAATCTGGACGCAATCGCATTGCTTTTCAAGGCGAGCCGACGGTTAACACACGCGGCGCCGGCGCAGGGCGCTCCGCGCTTAAGCCGAAATGAACCGCCGGCTGTCGCCTTCGAGAACGACGGCGGTCAGCCTGCCGCCGAAACAGGCGCCGGTGTCGACATCGATGCGCCAGCCGGCGTCGAGGGGTTTGCGCAGCGGCTGGTGCCCGTGCACGACCACTTTGTCGGGGCGCTTGTCCGGCGCAGCGTGATGGAAATCGCCGCGAATCCATAAAAGGTCCTGCTCGCTCTGCGCTTCGAGCGCCACGCCCGGTCGCAATCCGGCATGCACGAAGAGGTAGTCGCCGAATGCGCGCCAGAGTTCGAGACCCTTGAGAAATTCCATGTGGGACGCTGGCACACGCGCGGAGAGGTCGACAGCAAGGTCGGCCGGATCGCGCCCGAGCGGCCGCTCGACGCCGTAGCTTTCAAGGGTCTCCGCTCCGCCCCATTCGAGCCAGTCGGCGTTGCCGACCGGATCGTTGAGAAAGGCGAGAAAGACATCCTCGTGATTCCCCTTGAGAAAGACGGCCCCGGGGCGCTCCGCCCTGATCGCCAGCAGACGCTCGACGACGGCGCGGCTGTCGGGCCCGCGATCGAGATAATCGCCGAGAAAGACGATTTGCGCCGGCTTGCCGTCTTCATCCTTCGCAATCGTCGCCATCAGTCGGTCGAGATGGCCGGCGCAACCATGAACGTCCCCGACGGCGTAGATGCGCACGCCGTCCGGAGCGCGGGCGGTCTTTTTCTGGCCTCCAAAAAGATTCTTCAGCATGGCTTCGTCCGGCGGCGAACCCTCTATACTACGGGCGCATGTCAAGCTTGGGTCAACAGGGCGCGCCTGACGGCGTTCCGGATCGGCTGGAGCGCGGATCGACATGACCGTGCTCGTCACCGGCGGCGCCGGCTATGTCGGCTCGCACATGCTCCTCGCGCTTAAAGACGCAGGCGAACCCGCCGTCGCGCTTGACGACCTTTCCCTCGGATCGCGCGATCTCATCCCCAAAGAAGTTCCGCTCATTGTCGGCAGCGTCGGGGATCGCGCGCTCGTCGCCAAGACCTTGAAAGAACATGGGATCGCAGACGTCATCCATTTCGCTGGGTCGACGCATGTGCGGGAGTCGCTTGAGCGACCGCTCGCCTATTACCGAAACAACACAGCGAACACGATCGCCCTGCTCGAAGCATCCGTCGCAGCTGGCCTCAAGCGCTTCATTTTCTCTTCGACAGCGGCCGTCTATGGCGAGCCCGAATCCTCGCCGGTGTCGGAAGACGCGCCGCCGCGTCCGATCACCCCTTATGGCGCGTCGATGGCAATGAGCGAACGCATTGTCGCCGACGCAGCTGCAGCGCGCGGTTTTGCGCACATGACCTTGCGTTATTTCAATGTGGCGGGAGCCGACCGCGAGCTCCGCACCGGCGAGACCGGCAAGCCGACGCACCTCGTGAAGGTCGCGGCGCAGATTGCAGTCGGCGCGCGCCGCGAGAAACTGCAGATTTTCGGTTCGGACTATCCAACGCCCGACGGCACCGCCATCCGCGATTATATTCACGTGACCGACGTCGCCGAAGCCCATCTCTCAGCGCTGCAGGCCATGCGGCGAAACGGGCGATCGGCCACCTTGAATGTCGGCTACGGCCGCGGCTATTCGGTGTGCGAGGTGGTGATGTCGGTCGAGCGCGTGACCGGGGCGAGAATCCCCCGCGAATTCGCTCCGCGCCGCGCCGGCGATCCGCCCCAGCTCATCGCTGACTGCGCGGAGGCGAGGAAGACGCTCGACTGGTCGCCGCGTTTTGACGACATCGATTTCATCGTGCGATCGGCGATCGATTGGGAGAAGAAGCTCGCGAAAGGCGCCCCCAAAGCATGACGCTCCTCTTCGCCCGGCTCCTCTTCGTCGCACTGCTTGTTCTGGTCACCTGGCTGACGGTCACATCACACCCGGAGGAGTTCAGGGCCGGATTTGATCTCGCCCGGTGGATCGCCGAAGCATTGTTCGGCGACGCCGCGGAAGGGGACAAAGTCGCGCATTTCGCATCCTATCTCGCTCTCGGCGCGTCGGCCGCGCTCGCCCGGTTCGACGCCGGGCGCGGCGCCATCGCGGTGATCGGGCTGGCGCTCTATGGCGCGGCGCTCGAAGGCGCGCAGGCGCTAGGCGGCGAGCGCCAACCCGACCTCTATGACGGACTCGCCAACGCGCTCGGGGCTTCGGCCGGTTATTTCGCGACCGTCGTCGTCATGCAATTGGCGCGCAAAAGGCTAGCGCAATGAAGACGGCCGTCATCATTCCCGCGCGATACGCCTCGACGCGCCTGCCCGGCAAAATGTTGCTGGAGGCGGGGGGCAAACCGCTCATTCAGCATACGTTTGAATGCGCGAGGGGGGCGATGCGCGCCGATCGCGTCCTCATCGCGACCGACGACGAGCGGATCCTTCAGGCGGCCAAACGCTTCGGGGCCGAAGCCGTGATGACCGACCCAAGGCATAAGTCGGGAAGCGAGCGCGCCGCGGAAGTTGCGCGCGGGCTCGACGCCGACATCATCGTCAATCTTCAGGGCGACGAGCCGGAACTCGATCCGGCCGCGATTGACCGCCTCATTGCGCTGCAATCGACGCACAAGCCATTCGCATCGACGCTGGTCTGTCCGTTTCCGGAGGGAGCGCGCCTCGACGATCCTGCCGCCGTCAAGGCGGTGCTCGGGCGCCGAGTCGGCCCTGAGTGCTATGAAGCGCTCTATTTCACGCGGGCGCTTGCGCCGCACACGCGCGACGGCGCGCCGGATCGCGCGAACTATCGCCTTCATGTCGGCGTCTACGCATTTCGCCGCGATTCTCTCATGGCCTTTGCGGCTGCGCCGGAAGGTCGGCTCGAGCGCATCGAGCGTCTGGAACAGCTGCGCATTCTTGAAATGGGCGAGCGCATCCTCGCCGCAAAGATTCCGGCCGCCGCCCCGGGCGTCGACACGGCGGGGGACTTCGCTGCCTTCAAGCGACGCGTGGAGGGCGTAACTTCCGCGGCGGAGGCGCGCATCGGTCCGGATTAAGCGCCGAGCGTTTTAGAGAATGCACGTCCGACGGCCTCACAAGGAGCGCGACAAGGGCAGTTTCGCAGCGACGCCGAGATTGAGTCCTGCGGCCCAGTTGAGGATCAGATCAAGCTCTCCCTTCCAGCGTTCGGCGAAGGCGGCTTCTTCAGCCCCACGCGTCGCGGCGTCGTAGTCGCGGTCGGTGAATTTCGCATCCTTGGCGAAGATGTCGCTGCGCGCCGCGCGCTCGATCCGCTCATCGCCGAGCGCAAGCGCAAGATGCAGCGCGGCGGCCTTGAGGATTTCCGCCGGGTCGTCGAGCAGGCGGCGGTAATCGAGCGAGGCGGCGCAAGTCTTGGGTGTCGATAGCGTCGCCGCAAAGGCCTCGATCTGATGACGCCAGACAAGCGCGGCGACCTGAAGATCGGTGAACGCCATCGCCTGTCTTTGCGGTATTGCGGAAAGTCCGCCTCCGTCATGGCTGAAGATGTTGAACTGAGCGCGCACAAATGCGCGGCCTTCTTCGCCCTTTTTGAGGATTGAGATCAGATAGTCCTTAAGACCGCCATGGAGAAGGAGAACCGGCGCTCCGGCGCCGACGGCGAAATGAATGAGAGAATTCGCTGCGTTGGTCGGCTTTATGACGACGCTTGTCTCGCCGGGATGCGGACGGGCAAGGAGAGCGATGACAGCGTCAACGAGTCTCGCAAACGCTTGGGCGTCGTGCTTCCAGCGCTCATCGGCGCGCGCTGCGTTGGCGATGTCGAGGAGAATGTTCGGTTCCTTGAGCGCGAGCACGGCGCCCGGCGCATCGAGCGCCCGAGCGATGAGGGTCGAGCAGCAGAAAGAGGTGTGGAAGATGAAAGCGGGAGGCTTCGGTTTCCCCGTCGCTGCGACGGCTTCGGTGACGGCGGAAGACGGCAGATCCGCCCATTGCGTTGCGGCCCCGGCCATTCGCTGATCGAGAAAGGACTCGCCGGCGAGCGCTTCGCGCGGGAGCTTTGCGAACCGGATCGTCCCGCTCCCGCGGTCGAACGCCGCCGGCAGCCAGGTCGGATCTTTGACGATGTCGGCGGCGGTCGGCATGGGTCCGCGGTTTATGGACGAGGCGCCGGCTTTGCGCTAGGGCGAGGACCCTCAGGGAGGACGCGATGGAGAAACGCTATCCGAGCGCCAGGGCCGCGCTCGAAGGCCTCGTCTTCGACGGCATGACCGTGATGGCCGGCGGCTTCGGCCTTTGCGGCATACCGGAGAATTTGATTCTCGCTCTCCGCGACTCCGGCGTCAAAGACCTCACTGTGATTTCGAACAATTGCGGCGTCGACGATTTCGGATTGGGGCTCCTGTTGAAGACGCGTCAGATCCGCAAGATGGTCTCGTCCTATGTCGGCGAGAACAAGGAATTCGAGCGGCAATTCCTCGCGAAGGAGCTGGAGCTCGAATTCAATCCGCAGGGGACGCTGGCCGAACGCATCCGCGCGGGCGGGGCCGGGATTCCGGCGTTCTACACCAAGACCGGGGTCGGAACGCTGGTCGCCGAAGGCAAGGAGCACAAGGCCTTCGACGGCGAGACCTACATCATGGAGACGGCGCTTAAAGCCGATCTTTCGATCGTCAAGGCGTGGAAAGCGGACGGCGAGGGCAACCTTGTTTTCCGCAAGACGGCGCGCAACTTCAATCCGATGATGGCGACGGCGGGGACGGTCACGGTCGCCGAAGTCGAGGAGATCGTTCCAACCGGCAAGCTCGATCCCGAAGGCATCACTACGCCCGGCGTCTTCGTGCAACGCATCGTGCAAGGACGATTTGAAAAGCGCATCGAGCAGCGCACCATCCGCAAGGCTGCGTGAGGCGAGCCATGCCGAAGCCCGCCGCCGCATCGACGCTAACCGAGCGCCAGGAGAAGTGGTTCGCGTCGGTTCGCGAGGGTCTTGAGCGCGACACCGGCAAGACGCTTGAGCAATGGGCGAAAATCGCTCGGGCCTGTCCGGAAACGAAGACCGGCGCGCGGGTGAAATGGCTCAAGGAGACTTACGGCGTCGGCGTCAATCGCGCGGCTGCGATTCTCGACGCGGCGTTTCCGTCTGCGATCGGCTGGGACGATCCCGACGCGATGCTCGACGCATTGTGGAAGGACAAGGCTTTACGCGCGATCTATGATCGCATCGAAGCCGCCGCCAAAAAGCTCGACGGCGCTGTCGTCGGTCCGCGAAAAACCGTCTCGACGTTTTCGCGCAAGGTGCAGTTCGCCGCAGCCAAGCCGTCCAAGGGCGTCGCGCGGCTCGCCTTCGCGCTCGATCCAAAGGCCTCCAAACGCCTCGAGCCGGCGAAAAAAAGCGAAGGCTTCAACGAACGCCTGAAAGCGGCCGTCACGCTGACGAAGCCCGCCGACGTTGACGCTGAGATCAAGGCGCTCATGAAGCAGGCCTGGGAACATGCATGATGCGTAGGGCGGATGGAGCGAAGCGATATCCGCGCACAGCGTCCCCGCGAGTCTGGAAGGCGCGGATATCGCCGCTGCGCGGCTCCATCCGCCCTACTTTCGGCTAAGGAGAATAATTATGTGGGACCGCAATCAGATGGCCGCGCGGGCGGCGAAGGAGCTTGAGGACGGGTTTTACGTCAATCTCGGCATCGGCATCCCGACGCTTGTCGCCAATTACATCCCGCAAGGGATCGACGTCACCCTGCAGTCCGAAAACGGCATGCTCGGCATGGGACCGTTTCCGACCGAGGCCGAAGTCGATGCCGACCTCATCAACGCCGGCAAGCAGACGATCACAGAGCTTCCGCGCACGTCCTATTTCTCTTCGGCCGAGTCGTTCGCCATGATCCGCGGCGGGCATATCGACCTCTCCATCCTCGGCGCGATGGAAGTTTCGGAGAAGGGCGATCTCGCAAACTGGATGATCCCCGGCAAAATGGTGAAAGGCATGGGCGGCGCGATGGATCTCGTCGCCGGCGTCAAGCGAGTGGTCGTCGTCATGGATCATGCGTCCAAGGACGGCGCTCCGAAAATCCTCAAGGAATGTTCGCTGCCGCTGACCGGCAAAGAGGTCGTCGACCGGGTGATCACCAATCTCGCCGTCTTCGACGTGGCGCGCGGCAAGGGCCTCACTCTCATCGAACTTGCAGATGGAGTCGGCATCGATGAGGTCAGGAGGCAGACCGAAGCGGCCTTCAAGGTCGCGCTCTAATACGGACGTCCCGTATCAGTCTCTCCAACTTTCGACGAGCGCATGCGGCGCATGGTCGAGCACGAAACGCGGTTCGAGCCCATGCTCCAGCCAGATTTTCGCGCCGGCGAGAACGAGCTCAAAGCCGCCCTTCGAATCGAGCGCCTTCTTCACTTTTTCGGCGAGATCGCCTTTAAAGCCGCGGTTTTCAACTTCGATCCAGCAGTTCGCCCCACGCGCCTCGAACGTCCATTCGACCTCGGTTGGGTTCGGTTCGTCCCAATCGATCAGGATGCGCCGGTTCGCTTCGATCGCCTTGACGACGACATCGGCGCCGACTCCGTACATTTCCCACTCCCAACGCACCCTTGCTCCCGGCGCCAGCCGGCCGCTCCCTTTTGAAAACCAAAAGCGCCGCGTGATCGCGGGATCGATGAACGCTTCGAAGACTTCCGCGACCGGCTTGCGAATGAGCATGCCGGCATGGGCGACGGGATCCGGCGGCTGGCGTCCTTGTTCCATGGTTCATCCTTTTGCGCGTTCCGCGCCACGACAGCCCGTCTTCACCCTTCGGGCTTCGCCGGGCAGGCTTCGCGCTTCACGTCGCCGCTGGCTGCGCCAGGCGTAGCGCGTGAGCCGCGAAGCCTGGTGCGGGCGGTGGGAGTCGAACCCACAGGGCTTTCGCCCAACGGATTTTAAGCATGCCATTATCGCACTTCCAACAATTTACGGGGAGTGCTGACGATTGCCATTTATTCTTGATTTTCCGAGCTTTATTGAAGGTATCCTCGACGAGGAATTCATCAAGCGTCTCCGGCGAATTCGACCGATTTCCATGCAGCTCGGAACCCATGTGCCTCCCAGATTCGGCGCCTCGCATCGTCCTAATGGAGACGTCGAATGCCCGTGATCAAGCTTACAAAGCAGGTGATCGAATCGGCCAAGCTATCGGCGCAACCCTATGAACTCCGCGACACCGACGTAAAGGGATTCCTTTGCAAAATCACGCCATCCGGCCGCAAGGTCTTCATGCTAGCCTATCGCAACAGGCACGGACAGAAGCGCAAGCCTGCAATCGGCCCGTTCGGCATCTATACGGTGCAGGAGGCGCGCGAGGTCGCAAGAAAGTGGCTTCGGGAAGCTCATGCCGGCAGCGATCCGAGCCGATCCAAATCAGAAGATCGGACGGCGCTCCTGATGTCGATCTGTGCGAACGATTCATCCGCGATCACTCGAAGCTGCATAACAAGCTCCGAACGCAAGAGGGCTATCAACAGCAGATCAATCAGCGCGTACTCCCTGCGCTCGGCTCGATGGCGATCGAAAATGTGACGCGCGCCGACATTGTCGCTCTTATGCGCAGCAACGCTTCCAGTCCGACTCAGGCGAACCGGACCCTTGCGCTATTGAAGAAGATGTTCAACTGCGCGGAGCTTTGGGGATTGCGTCGAGAAGGGTCGAATCCCTGGCGCCTGATCAAAATGTACCCAACGAATCCGAGAACGCGCTTGCTCAGCGATTTGGAGGTCCGGAACATCTTTCAAGCAGTTGATCGGCTCGATCGGGAGAGGCGCATCCACCCGACATTTACCTTCGTTTGCCGAATGCAGTTTGCGCTCGCAGCGCGAGTGGGAGAGGTTTTGAACCTTGAGTGGGACTGGATCAACTTCGATCGAAAGCTGATTGAATGGCCAGATAGCAAGACGGGATCCATGAAGAAGTTCATCAATTAGGACGTGTTTGAACTCCTCGATCAAGCCTCTTCAAAGGGCAAATCGAAATACGTTTGTCCGTCGGTAAAGGATGAAAATCGCCCTCTCAATCTGCACGTGTATTTCTCAAGCGGCTGGAAGCCCATATTGCGGGAGGCGGGTGTGAAGCATTGCGGCACGCACCATGTCAGGCATCGAGCGGTTACGGACATCGCCAATGCGGTCACCAATGTCAGAACCGGAATGTCGATGACCGGCCACAAGACCGTGGCGATGTTCATGCGCTACGTGCATCCCGAGGAGGATCGAATCCGCGCGGCCAACGCCGAAATTGCGCGCCAACGCCGTCTGCTTCAGGCCGGCGCAAAAGATGAATCCGAGCACGCGTCCAACGTTCGGCGTGGTCGCGACTCCTAAGGCGATTCCAGGTGAGAACGCCTGTTCCAGCGACAGCATTCTGGAACATGAAGGCGCCGAGGCGTGGCAGTGACCGCGAGCCTGCGCGGCTCCGTAACTGCATGGCGGACTATCCAACCACGCCTTGGCCGAGCCGATACGCGCATTGACCTAAAGGTCGCAGCACAAACCCGCGCGGATGGCAGAAGCGCGTACGGCATTCGCCTGCCGTGCCCGAGCGGCCGCCGCACGCATAGCCACCATATCCTTTCGGCATTTTCGCGCGACCGCGGGATCAGCGACATTGGTCGTCAACAGGGGTCCGCTCCTCAAATCAAAGTTATTCCGGAGATCGCTAGCCATGAACATTGACATTCCAGCCCGCAGCCCAAAGACCGCGCGTCCGCTTGCGAACCAGGTCGCCGTCATCACCGGATCGACCAGCGGCATCGGCCTCGGCATCGCGGAATCTTTTGCCGCAAGAGGCGCGCATGTGGCGCTCAACGGCCTTGGCGATGTTGCGGAGATTGAACGCACGCGCGACCGCCTCGCCGACGAGCACGATGTGCGCATCGTCTACGCGCCGGCGGACCTGTCCAGGTCGGACGAGATCGCATCGATGGCGGCTTACGCGCGCGATGCGCTCGGTCCGATCGACATCCTCGTCAACAACGCCGGCATTCAGCATGTGGCGCCGATCGAGGAGTTCCCGAGCACGAAATGGGACGCCATCCTCGCCATCAATCTTTCGTCCGCTTTTCACGCGATCCGCGCCGTGCTTCCGGAGATGCGGGAGCGGAAGTTCGGCCGCATCATCAATGTGGCCTCGGCTCATGGCCTCGTCGGTTCGCCCTTCAAGTCGGCCTATGTGGCGGCCAAACACGGCGTGCTCGGCCTCACCAAGGTCGTGGCGCTGGAAACCGCCGAAGCCGGAATCACCTGCAACGCGATCTGCCCGGGATATGTGCTGACGCCGCTCGTCGAAAAGCAGATCGACGAACAGGCGCGCGCCCATGGCATTACCCGTGAAAAAGTGGTGAGCGACGTGCTCCTAAAAGCGCAGCCCAATCGCAAGTTTGCGCAGGTCTCTGAGATCGGTGCGCTCGCGGCGTTCCTCTGCAGCGACGAGGCGACCTCGATCACCGGCGCCGCTTTGCCGGTCGACGGCGGCTGGACCGCACATTGAAAAACCGAAAAGGGAGAGAAACATGGACAGCTCGATCGAAATCAGCGCGCGAGGGCCCGAAGCCCGCGCCGATGCGGCGCCGTCAAGGCGGAAGGAACGACGCGGCGACAATCGCCTCAAAACGATGAATCTGGCGCTGCAGGGCGGCGGCGCGCATGGCGCCTTCGCCTGGGGCGTCCTCGACCGGCTCCTCGAAGACGAGCGCATCGGCTTTGACGGGGTGAGCGCCACGAGCGCCGGCGCGATGAACGCCGCGGTTCTCGCCTTCGGCCTCGCCGCCGGCGGGCGCGAGGGCGCGAAGACGGCGCTCGCCAATTTCTGGCGCAGGGTCGCCCGGTCGAGCGTCTTCAGCCCGCTGCAGCCGAGCCTCTTCGATCGCCTGACGCACAATCACTCGCTCGAACTCTCGCCGGCCTTCATGATGTTCGACCTGATGACGCGGATGTTCTCGCCCTACGAACTCAATCCGCTCAACGCCAACCCCCTGCGGAAGATCCTCGAAGACTCGGTCGACTTCGGAAAGCTCCGCGCAGACTCGCCGGTCAAACTGTTCCTGTCGGCCACCAATGTGCGTCAGGGCAAGGTCCGCGTCTTCAAGACCGAAGAAGTGACCGCGGATGTCGTGTTGGCCTCGGCGTGTCTGCCCTTCGTGTTCCAGGCGGTCGAGATCGAGGGCGAGGCCTACTGGGACGGCGGCTATATGGGCAATCCGGCCATTTTCCCCCTCATCTATAATTGCGAGAGCCAGGATGTCGCCGTCATCCATATCAACCCGATCATGCGCGCGGCGACGCCGAAGACCGCGCGAGATATCTTGAATCGCATCAACGAAATCAGCTTCAACTCATCCCTCATGCGTGAGATGCGCGCCATCAGCTTCGTCACCAAGCTGATTGATGATGGAACAGTGGTCGATGGCCGCATGAAACGCATGTTCGTCCATTCGATTGAAGCGGACGAGTTCATGCGCAAACTCGGCGTCTCTTCGAAGCTCAATCCGGACTGGGAGTTCCTGACCCATCTGCGCGATGTCGGCCGCGAAAGCGCGGAGAGCTGGATCGAGGCGCATTTCGACTCGATCGGCGAACGCTCGACCGTCGATATCGAGCAGAGGTATTTGTGAATGCAGCGGCGCGAGCCGCAGAGGCGCAGCGGTTGCGCTTTCTTCTGCAGCGACTTGTGGTGCGGAGCCGCGATCCGGAGGGCCGCGCGGCCGGAGGCGCCGTTCCGCAACGCATCCAGAACGCCATCCGCCGGCACGAAGAGAGTAGCGAGATCCTCGTCGGCTGGATTCAGCTGACGGGGACCGTGGCGTTCGCACTCCTCTACGCGGCGTCCTGGTCCGCCTTTTCGGTTCACTCCATGTTCGAGCCGACGCCGATCGCGCTTGGCGCCTATGGCGCGTTTACGGCGCTGCGGTTGAAGCTCGCCTACGCCCGCAGGCTGACGAAGCCGTTGCAGTATCTCTCGGTCGCCGTCGATATCGGCGTGCTGATGGCGCTCATCTGGAGCTATCCGTTTCAGTACGCGGCGCCGTTCGCGCTTTACCTCAAGGCGCCGACGCTGATGTACGCCTTCATCCTGATCGCGCTCCGGGCGCTGCGCTTCGATCCTCTGCAGGTCTGGGCGGCGGGCGGTCTCGCCGCGCTCGGCTGGGCGGCGCTGGTCGCCAATGCGTGGCTCGCCGGAACCGAAATCACGGGCAGCTACCCGCACTACATGACCTCGCACGCGCTCCTTCCCGGCGCGGAGCTCGAAAAGATTGCAGCGCTCATGGCCTTTACGGCCGTCCTTGCGGTCAGCGTCGCGCGAGCCCGATCGCTCCTCCTGCGCACGGCCATCGAGGAGACGGCGGCGCGCGATCTATCGAAATTCGTCGGCCGCGACGCTGCGAAGAAAATTCGCGGATTTCGCGACGGCATCCGCGCCGGCGACGGCGAACTGCGGCGTGCGGCGATCATGATGGTCGACCTTCGCGGCTTCACCACGGCGACCAACAGCTTGCCCGCCAGCGAGGTGATCGCGCTCCTGCAGGACTATCAGCGCCGTTTCGTGCCGATCATCGAGGCGGGCGGCGGCTCCGTCGATAAATTCCTCGGCGATGGCATCCTCGTGAGTTTTGGCGCAGCGATGCAAACCGGAACCGAATGCGCCGACGCCGCGCGCACCGCGATGGCGATCGCCGAGGCGGCCGCGCTCTGGCGCAAGGAACGCGCGCGCGCCGGTCTTGCGGCCGTCGATGTCTGCGCGGCGCTGACGGTCGGCGACATCGTCTACGGCGCGGTCGGCCATGACGACCGGCTTGAGTTCACCGTCATCGGCGACGCCGTCAACCTCGCCGCAAAGCTTGAAAAGCACGCCAAGGTAGAGACCGCTCGCGTCATCGCCACCGACGAGGTCCTCCGCCGAGCTGCAGCACAGGGATTTGAGCCGCCGGTCCTGCGCCGCCGCATGGACGCTCCTGTGGACGGCGCGGCAACGCCGGTCGATCTCGCGATCCTGGCGTAGGGCCCACGATCAATTAGAAACGCGGGAAAATCGCCGAAAAGGAGACGTTGGCCACGCGGATCAATACGCTTATTGAGCATCGCCGAAGGGCGCGGTCGGGGTAACTGAAATGTATGAGATCGTCGAGACGCTCACGCAGCATGACGCGCTGATAGGGGCTTGGCGACTGATCGTGTGGCTATCGGCGGCCTATCTAGTCATTCTTGGCGCGTTGATTTTCCTCCGTCCGGCGATCGTGCACCGCTTCTTCGACGGGTTCGTTAGTTCAAGGGGCGTCAACTTTCTGGAAGCCGCGTTGCGATTGATGGTGGGGTTGGCGTTCATGGGTGTGTCGCTGGAAACAAAGCTGCCATTTGTATTCTTCTGGTTCGGAGTAATTCTGGCGGCGACAGCGATTCCGATGATTTTCCTGTACACTTTTCACAAGCGTCAAGCGGCGTGGGCGGTCCCCTTCGTCAAACGCATCCTTCCACTGATGGGTGCATGCGCAATTGCCCTTGGCGCGGCGATTGGGTGGGCGTCACTGTAGTTTGCGGAGTGGCTGACGGGTGCGAAATTCCGAGACTTGCGGAGTTTGCATTGGGCCAAAAACTCGACACTGTCATTGAGGTTGGAACCCAGGTTTCGGAACGCCGCACCGCCCCTCATCGACACAATGCCGAACGAGCATTTCAAGCGGGCGCTGAAGTTCGGCACATTACCGGCGCCGCCCTGAGGGAGAGACCCATGAAAACCGCACCGACCGCCGCCGATTACGGATGGCCGACCCGATCCGCTTTGGCCCGCCCTACGCGCGTTTCGAAGACGCGCCAGTGGGCGGCGCATGGCGTCGCCCTCTTCATGTCGGGCGTGTTCCTCGATTCGCTTCGCTTCAAATTCACCGATGCGCCGAAGACGCAAATTATCTTTGGCGACCTTGATCAGTGGGCGGCGGGCCTCGGACTTCCCGGACTCTTTGCGCATACCGGGCTCTTCAGCCAGTACGTCATCGGCAGCGCCGAACTCGTCGCTTCTCTGCTCTTGCTCACCGGCGTGTTCTTCCGCCGTCGCCGCTTCCTGCAGCCGCTCGGCGCCATGCTCGGCTTCGCCATCATGAGCGGCGCCGTCAGCTTCCATCTGTTCACCCCGCTCGGCGTCAATGTCGCCGGCGACGGCGGCGCGCTCTTCTATACCGCTTGCGCGGTCTGGGTCGGTGCGCTTGGGCTTCTCGTCCTGCGCCGCCGCGAAGTCGGCGTCCTTCGCGATCGTCTCGCCGGCTTTTTCGCAGCCGACTTGACGGCGGGAGCTGGAAAATGACCGCCTCGATTTCCTCGACGCCTCGGCCTCCGCGCGTCGTCATTGTGGGCGGGGGGTTCGGAGGTCTCTCCGCCGCCAAGGCGCTCGCCAAATCCGATGCCGAAGTGGTCGTCATCGACAAGCGCAATCATCATTTGTTTCAGCCGCTTCTCTATCAGGTCGCGACGGCGGCGCTTTCGTCGAATCAGGTGGCCAACCCGGTGCGCTCAATCCTACGCCGGCAGAGGAATGTCGAGGTCATCCTCGATGAAGTCATCAATGTCGATCGCAACGCAAACGAAGTGATCCTGCGCGACCGCGCGATCGCCTTTGACTACCTCGTCCTCGCGACGGGCGCGCGTCATGATTATTTCGGGAACGCCGCATGGGAATCGCATGCGCCAGGATTGAAGACGCTCGATGACGCGGCCGCCATCCGCCAGAAGATCCTTCTCGCTTTTGAACGCGCCGAAGCCGCCGAACCTGGCCCCGCGCGCGATCGCGCGTTGACGTTCGTCATTATCGGGGGCGGGCCGACCGGCGTCGAACTGGCGGGCGCGATCGCCGAGCTTGCGGGCCGCGCGCTTGCTTGCGACTTCCGGCATACGCGCTGCAGCGACCCCAAGGTCATCCTGGTGGAGGCTGGCCCACGCCTCCTTCCCGGCTTCTCCGAGAAGACGTCCGCCTACGTTAAACGCGCCCTCGAACGTCGCGGCGTCGACGTGCGGCTCGGCCGCCCGGTCACTGAATGCCGGGACGGCGCCGTTGAAATCGGCGATGAGTCCATTTGGACCGACACGACGATCTGGGCGGCCGGCGTCAAAGCCTCGCCTGCGGCAGCCTGGATCGGCGCCGAGGCGGATCGCGCGGGACGCGCCCGCGTCAACGCACAGCTTTCGATCGACGAGGCGCGCAACATCTTCATTATCGGCGATACGGCGCTCGCCCTTGATCCCGACGGGAAGCCGACGCCAGGTCTTGCACCGGCCGCCAAACAAATGGGCGCCTATGTCGGGCGGCTCATCCGGGATCGGATCAACGGCGGAATCGACTCGGGAGGCTTCCAATACCGCGATTACGGCGCGCTTGCGACGATCGGGCGCCACGCAGCCGTCGCCGAATTCGGCCGCTTCCGACTGACGGGCTTCCCGGCATGGGTCTTCTGGTCGGCGGCGCATATCTGGTTCCTGATCGGCTTCAGGAATCGCATCCTCGTGACGCTCGACTGGCTCTGGTCGTATGTCACGCTGGAACGCGGCGCACGCCTCATTAGCGGCGACGCGCCCCTGAGCGATCGCTCCCAGCCGACGCCCGTTCTCCAGGCCGCGGAGTAAAGATGGTCGCGGAAGGCGCCCCCATGAACGTCCTCTTTCACGGCGTCAGGGGCAGCGCTCCCGCGCCGGGCGCCGAATTCGCCGAATATGGCGGCGACACGCCGTCGATCGAAATCGCGGCAGATAACCGGCGCGTGTTCATCGACGCCGGGAGCGGTCTCAAAAACTTCAAGCCGACGGCCGAAGACGGCTGCGAGTTCGATCTCATCCTCAGCCACTATCACGCAGATCATCTGATCGGGCTCTCGTTCTTCCCGCCCTTGTGGATTCCGGGCGGGCGGTTGCGCATCTGGGCGCCCCGATTTCCGGGCGTTGATCCCGTCTCGGCTCTCGGGTCCTTCTTCTCTCCGCCCTATGCGCCCGTCGCGCTCCATGATGCGCCGAAGAGCGTGGAGATTCGCGCCTTCACGCCGGGCGACGCCTGGCGGATCGAAGGGGACTTCGAAATCTCGACCTCAAGCCAGAACCACCCCGGCGGCTCCTGCGCAATCGCCATCGCGCATGGCGGCGCGCGCACCGTCTATGCGAGCGATGTCGAACTCCGCAGCGAAGCTGAGATCGACAGGATTTCGGAGTTCGCGCGCAGAGCCGATCTCTTAATTGTCGACGCAATGTGGACCCCGCACGAAGCCGATTGTCGGCGCGGCTGGGGGCATTCCTCGTATCGTGACGCGATCGCCGCCGCCGAGGCGGCGGGCGTCGAAAGAGCGGCGCTCTTCCACCACGATCCGAGCCGAACAGACCCCGAATTGCGCCTCCTCGACGCCGAGGCGGCGCGACTTCGGGAAGGCGTCTTCTTCGCCCGCCAGGGCATGACAATCGCGCTCAACTCGGCGATGCTGGACGCGTCCGCGTTGATGGCGAATCGCAGGGAGATCGCGCCGTGGAGATGCAGCAGATCCGATACTTTCTCGCGCTCGCCGAAACCTTGAATTTCACGCGTGCGGCGGAAAAGTCGAACGTCACCCAGCCCGCCTTGACGCGCGCCATCCAGGGCCTCGAAGCCGAATTCGGCGGACCCCTCTTTCATCGCGAGCGGCAGAACACGCATCTTTCCGAACTCGGGCGAATGATGCTGCCCTATTTCGAGAGCATTTATCGTCAGGCGGCGACCGCGAGGGTCGAAGCGAAATCCTTCGGCAAGCTCGATCGCGGCCGGCTTGAGATCGGCGCCATGTGCACGATCGGGCCCGCCGTCGTCGGCTCGTTCCTCGCGCGGTTCTGCGCGGAGCATCCGGAGATCGACATCAGCGTCGTGGATGTCGGCGCCCACGCGCTCGTCGAAAGGCTCGCCGAGGGCAAGCTGGAAGTGGCGCTGTTCGCCTTGCCGGAGGGGCTCGACACTCGCTTTCATGGCATTCCGCTTTTTGACGAGCGGTTTGTCGCCGTCGTGCCGCGTCAACACAGATTAGCGAACGCCGAGAGCGTGCGCTGCGCGGACCTCAACGACGAGGCCTACTGCAACCGCGCCAATTGCGAATACTACGACATCGTCCATGAGGCGTTCATCAGCCGCGGCATCAGGACGCGAAAGGTGTTTTCCAGCGAGCGCGACGATTGGGTGATCGGCATGATCAAGGCCGGCCTCGGCTTCGGCTATTTCCCCGAGCATTCGGTGACCGACCCCGAGGTGCTGACGCGACCGCTCGTCGATCCGGAATTCGTCCGCACCGTGATGCTCGTCACGGTGCGGGGCAGGCCCCATTCGCCGGCGGTCGGCGCTTTCGTTCGCGCCGCGAAGAAAGAGAAGTGGGGCGCCGCGCGTGCGTGACGCTCAATCACACAGGCTCGGTGGTCGAGCGCTTTAAGGTGAGCGCGGCCAGGGCAGCCGCGGCGAGCGCGAAGCCGACGACGAAGACCGCCGCCGTCCAGCCGAACATCTCGAAGATGCGGCCGATGAGCGCCGCGCTGGCAAGTCCGCCAAAATAGTAGCAGGCCAAATAAATGCCGCTGGCGGCGGCGCGCTCGGTCTTCGCGGCGCGTCCGACAAACCCCGTCGCCGTCGCCTGCGCGAAGAACGTCCCTGCGCCGGCGATGGCGAGGCCGACCAGCATCAGCGGCAAATTTGGAATTGCGATCAGCGGCAGCGCGGCGATCGAAGCCCCGAGCGATACGAGGAAGCTCGGCCGCGCGCCGAATTTCGCGGCGATCTTGCCGGCGAGCGGCGTCGTGATCATCGCCGGCAGGAACACGAAATAGACGAACCCGAGCCGCATTGGAGAGAGCGGCTCGGCGGCGAGCACGAAATTCACATAAGTGAAGACGCCGACAAAGGCGAAGAGGATCAGAAAGCCGATAGCGAAGCCCGCAAGGAGGCAGGAGTTGCGCAGATGCGCCGCGACGGCGTCGAACGGCGACATGCCCTCCGACGATCCGCCCGTCATCGGCCGCGCGTGCCCCAGAACATAAGAGGCGAGGCCGGCCCCGGCGACATTGAGTGCGGCGAAGAACGCGAAGCTCTCGCCGACGCCGACCGAACTCGCGAGCGAACTCGCGATCAGGCGCCCGAAGAGATTGCTGGCGACGGCGCCCGTCACATAAGCGGCAAGCGCTGACGCCGAGCCGCCGGCGGTGCAGCGCTCCGCGAGATAGGCCATGGTCAGCGAGAACGCCGCCGCCATGAAGACGCCCTGCACAATGCGCAGAAAGGAGAAAGTCGCGAGATCCGGCGCGACGGAGAGCGCGAGAGTTGGAACGGAAAGCAAAGCGAGGCTCGCCACGACGCCAAGGCGTCGCGGCAGCCGCGCTCCGAAGAGGGCGACGCCGATTCCCGCCGCCGCCATGCCGAAGGTCGAGGCGTTGACGGCGACGCCCATCTCGGCGGGGGAAACGTCGTAACGGGTCGCGAGCGTCGGCAGGATCGCCTGCGTCGCGAAGAGATCGACCAGCGTCAAAAACCCGATGACGCCGATGATCGCCGGCGTCGCATGCGAGGCGCCGCCCATGGGTTTAGCAAGAGCGGCGCTCGCTTTCATGGTTCTCTCCCGTGTTGCGGCCTCGTCCGCTGGTCGCAGACGCCGGTCACTTGTCGTTCTTGATGTCGGCGGCGAAGAGGGTTGCTGGCGCAGTTCCCTCGTTCTTCCACCAGTGCATGATCCCGGCGACTTCCTTGGAGATGTCGCCCGCCTTGTGCGTGATCCCGACCGAGCAGTCGCTCCTGAACTCGGTGATCTCTCCGTCCGCGACCACACCGACCGTCCCGCGCTCATTATGATCGTGCCACGGAACGACGCCGCCCGGCTGAACGACGAGCTTGCGATAGCGAAGGCGCCGTCCATCGAGACCCTCGATCTCCGCGCCGAGGTCGATCGACTGGAGTTCAGTGTCGGTTACGTCCTTGGGGCTCATTTCGCCTGTCGTGCGCGCGCCTGGCTTCATCTTGCCGGCGGGACACTCGGCCGCGGCGGGCGCGGCCGTGAGAATCGCTGCGAGCGAAGCCGCCAGGAATGCGATACGGGGTTTCTGTCGGTTCATAAGGGTCTCCTCTGTTGTGTCGAGCCTTGCGGCGGTTGATGCGCTCACAATTGATCAGCGCCGAAAGCTTTGGAATTCGCATTTGCGCATCGCCGCCATAAGGCGCGCGCATCATGCGCCTCGATCGCAAACCCTAGGCCGCCGGCATCCATGCCGATGCGTTATCGTGTTAAGGCCGCACCGGCATTTCCGTCTCAGCCGGGCGACGGAATATGCATGCTGGCGACCTCAAAAGATGGCCGAGGAACCAATATGAAGTCCACGCTCAGGAATTCCGGCATCGCCCTGTTTTCGGTTGTCGCGCTGTTTCTCGTCTGGTTCGGCGTCACCTATCTGCGGGCGGAAACGATGCTCTGGTTCCACGCCGCCGCCGTCCCTGAAAGGGCGCGTGAGGATGCGTTGCCGATCTACCGTGCGCTGATGAATTTGATCGGCGGATCATCCGCCGGCCTCGGCGTCCTCTGCCTTTATCTCATCTGGTCGCCGCTCCAACGCGGCGCACGTTGGGCGGGCGGCGTGCTGCTCGCCGTCCTGACCGGTGTGTTCACGGTTGCTGCGATCACGGCCGAGGAACTCCACGCCGAAACCGGCGCGCCAACATCGTGGCACATCATGGGCGTCCTGATCGCCCTCTCGGTCATTGCCTTCGCCACGCATGCCGCGTCGTTCGGAAAGAACGAGTAGAGGCCCCGGAGAATTGATGCGCCTAATAGCAATAGCAACAAACTACGGCGCGCGCTCGGGCGCGGCATGAAGAGGCGAGCGACTCGCCTTCAACGTATCGGCCGGATCCGAGTCGCCGGCCGCAACCGAGGACTCTGGTCAATGAAACTTGCATACTTCGCCGCCGCTGCAGCGCTTTCCGTACTTGCGACCGCCGCCGCAGCAGGGTCGCCCGACGTTTACACGGGGCGCTTTTCCGACCTTGCGGTCGGAGGCTACGACCCCGTCGCCTATTTCGAGGAAGAAAAACCGGTCAAGGGCCTCAAGGAATTCGAGTTCGTCCATCAGGGCGCGACCTGGCGTTTCGCCAGCCCTGACAATCTCCGTCGCTTCATGGAGTCGCCTGAAGCCTTCGCTCCGCAGTATGGAGGCTACTGCGCCTGGGCGGTCGCCCAAGGTTACACGGCGCCCGGCAATCCGAAGAACTGGTCGGTGCGGGCCGGCAAGCTCTATCTGAACTACGACAATGGTGTTCAGGCGAAATGGCTGAAAGATCCTGAGGGCTTCATCAAACGCGCGGACGCCAATTGGCCGGCGGTGCTCAACAAGTAAGTCGCATTCGGCGCGCGCGCGGGCGCCAGAACGTCGAACTTGTGACGCGCGAGAGTGTCGCGCCTAGAAACCGACGGTAATTTGGTGCGGGCGGCGGGACTCGAACCTGCACGGACTTTCGTCCGACAGATTTTCGTACTCGCTACGACTTTTGTCGCCGGCGCGTATCGCGCCGTTTGGAGTCTGGACTATCCCTTCGCTATGCCGAACCCGGTTTAGGCGCCGCCCGTCTAGTCCTACGCCTTCCGACGAAACGCGGCGGCTTGGCTCAGGTCGTCACGAATTTCTGCTGGCGCGCGCACAGCACGGAACCGGCCACGGCGGCAACAGCGCCAAGGAGGCCGCCGCTCGATGCGATCATTCCGGCTCGGTTGAAGATATCGGGCGCATAGGCGTCATAGGCGTACCACCATTGAAAGAGCCGCCACGGCTGATAGACCGGCATCTCGCCGACGAGGAACCACGGCGCTCCAAGGCGCGGCTGATGGCCGAGTTCGGCGGCAGTCCACTGCGTCGCACCCCAAACCGCGGCGACGATGAGAGCGAGCGTGATAAAAATCTGGCCGATGAGGATTTTCGTCGGCGTCATCCGCTTTGTCCCGACTGATTGCTGAAAGAAATGCCGTCTCGATTGTGGCCGGACCGGCGCGAACGCTTCAACAGCAATCCCGGGAATTCGCTGGAAGAACGAGGGATTTAAAAACATGAATGCTTGTATGGGTCATCGCGACAGTCCGCGTCCTTCGCCGAGTGCCCAGCCAAGCGATTTGCCGCCGCGGATTGTCAGCGTCCGACCGAGTGCTGAATCGATTTCCTTGCGCCAGAGTACGAGCGTAAAGGAGTCACCGCCGCCGATCACGACGAAGCGCCGTGCCGCCCCGTCGACAGTGCGCTCGAAGACGCCCCTGAATGCCTCGCCAGGCGCTAGTTGCATGAACCGCCGCGCCGAACGCCGCGATTCCGCGGCGGCGATGGCGGCGAACTCCTCGCCGTCGAGATGGGCCCGCGCGCCAGCGGAGAGCTGATCGACGCCTGCGTGCATCAGTCCGCATTCGCGGAGCCATGCACGGCGCCGATCGAACGCTGCACGGGCCTCGCGTCCGAAACCGCCGCCTGCCAGCGACCCAGGATCCACATCATCAAGCCAGGTCGCCGCTCGCATTTCAACAAGCTGCTCGAGCGTTTTCCAGGAAACGATTCTCAGGGCGACAGCGCCCGTCTTTTCGCGATCGAAAGAGGCGGCGCGATCGAGAAAATCGGCGCCGATGCGCCAGACGCCATCGCTCGTTCGCTCGACAAAACCAGCGCGGCGGAGCGCTTCAAGCCGGCGCTTATGCGCCTCACGAAACTCGCGCGTTTAGTAGGGATCGTCGTTGCGGTGCAAGGCGTCTGAATAAAGCCACGCATTGGTGCGGGCGATCCTCGCAATCGTCAAATCAGCGGTTTGCGGGCCGGCGTTGTGCGGAGCAATTTCAACGATTGCGCCTTTTCCCGGCAAGCTCTCGCCGGACACAGCGCCCAATTCGACATACCAGCTTCGGCCGTCCGTCGCCTCGACGACCAGGAAGCGATTTTCACCGATCTCGTCGGCAGCCCCAAACGCGGCGATCCTGCCGGTGATCGTCTTACCGGTCGCAGGTTTGTAAATTTCGAATAAGGGGGTCCGGGCTCGGTCGCCGATCTGCGCGGTAAGCGTTCGCACGATGTCGTCCCGACGGCCCAGCGTTCGCAATGCGCCCTCCCACTCGGGAGCAAGGCGCCAAATGTCAGGGCCGGCGCACATCGCGAGCGATAGCGTTTCGAGGTGGCGCAGCCGCCGGAGCGCAATATCCCGTTCGAAGCGGTCCCGCGCCGTGGCGCCTGTTGTCAGCCGAATCGCGTCTTCACGCGCTCTGGCAGCAAGGTCACGATCGATGCCCGTGAAGCGGTTTCTGTCGACCTCGGCGCTGCGCGATTGCAAGATTTCGAGGTCCCGGCGGGGTCCGAGACGTTCGGTCATCACTTCCGCAGCGCGTTGGCGAAGGCCTTGGATCAGATAGTCCCGCGCGATGATGAGGTCTTCCCCGGCAAAATCTCTGCCGCGGATCACGACATGGGTATGAGGATGTCCGGTGTCGAAATGGTCGACAGCGACCCAGTCAAGCTTGCGGCCGAGATCGGCTTCGACCCGAGCCATCAGCGAGCGCGTGTTCTCCTTCAAGTCGCTGAAGGCGGAACCGTCCTCGGGAGACACGATGAGCCGAAACTGGCGGCGGTCCTTGTCGCTGCGCGCGCGGAAATCGTCTCCGTCCACGTCATCACTCGCGCGATCATACAGTCGACCGGGAGCGCCGTTGCGATCGACGCCGTCTCTTTCAATGTAATGCAAGTGCGTTCGAAAGGCGGCACCTCCAAGGCCGACTTTCCTCCGAGCGATGAAGACCTTCACCGTCACGCGCCGCATTCGGAATTTCGGCAGGGGCTGGCTGCGCCACCTCGCCATGCGGGCCGCCGCCGCGCCGGCGCCGATCCGCTTTCCGCTAAATCTTGGCGCGCGTTTTTACGTTGTTAGCCTGGCCGCCCCGCGCCGAATTCTCTTCGCCGCCCGATCGAGGTTGCGGCGCCCGCGATCGCCGAGGCGGCCGAGCCTCGGCGTAAAGTCGTCTCCGTCGCTCATGGGCGCTCAAAACTCCCTGGCGCCAAGCCAAGCGATTGTTCCGCTTGCGGATTGTCAAAACGCTGGCGCCTGAATATGCCGGAGCTGGTGCCGAATTTCCGATGTGCAGACAATGGCTTAGCGATGGCCAGGCGCCGGAGCTTTAATCTTGCCCTTCGGGTCCGCTTTCCTTCCACCTCCCGCCCCTTCCGGGCGCTTCCATTTTCGCGCAAGGCTGCATTTATCGGAGCCATGACGGCGCCTCCACGATCAGCACGAGCGTCCCGTCAATCTCTTTGTCCTCAGTGACGCCAAAATAGCGTCCGTCGAGCGAACGCTCGTGATTGTTCAGCAGCAGAAAATCGTGCGCCCCGAGGAGACGGCAACCGCTCCATTTCGGCAGTTCGATTGTTGCGTTGGCACGCGCAAGCGCCTGCGTCACGATCGCACCGTTGACGTAAGTGTCGCGCCCGCTCCGGCAGAGTTTGTCGCCGGAAACGGCGCACACACGCTTGATGATCGGCCAATCCGTCGCAAGAAATCCGTGGGCGGCAATCCACATAGCGGCGTCGGAATCGGGTGACAGAAGAGCCCAGCCCTCAAGGGGAGGAAGGCGCCGTTCAAGCCAGTAGAGCCCGACTGGCGCGCTTTCGGTGCGGTTCCAGATTAGGTGTGGGCTCGGCTTGAGCGTTTCTATGTCCGTCAATCCGAGGATCGAAATCGCTGTGGCCGTGAGAACAGCAAAGCGTCGGCCGTTCACGCCCTGGCGATGACGGCGAGACTTAAGCCATAGGTCGCAGCGTCCCCGGCGAAGTCGAGCGCGTCGGCTTTCAGCGCCTGCGACTGTCCAATGGCGCCCGCGGTCGCCTCGATCAGGAACATGCCCGCATTGATGGCGATGACCGCGACAAGCGCGCGCCGGTAGGACGGCGAGACGCCGTCGAATTTCGTTTCAGCGCAGCAGTCCGACATTTCGGGGGTCCCCTGTCTGCCTACGCTGCATTACCTAATCTCTACAGCAGCTATAGGGTCAAGAGGCGAAATGCGGAGCGCGGACCTTCGGGCCATGACCATCGGCGGCCTTGCAAAGACTTCGGGCGTAAAGGTCACGACCATTCGTTATTACGAGAGCATCGGCCTCATCGATCCGCCGGATCGGTCCGAAGGCGGCCAACGGCTGTATGACAAGGGCACAGTCGAACGGATGAATTTTATTCGCCATGCGCGCGATCTCGGCTTCTCACTCGATGCGATCCGCGAGCTGATAGCCCTGTCGGCGAACACCGAGCGCTCCTGCGGCGAGATCGACGAAATCGCGCGGCGACATGCGGCTGATATCCGCCACAGGATCAAGCGCCTGAAGGCGCTCGAACGGGAAATGGAGCGGATGATCAAGGCCTGCTCGGTCGACAAAGTGGCTGACTGCCGCGTCCTCGCGGTCCTCACGCATCACGACCTCTGCGCAATGCACGATCATGGACGAAACGAAGAATCGGAGCGCGCCCGCCGCCGCTGAAACGCAGCCTTGACCCTACAGCCGCTGTAGGAGCTATCTGCGGGATATTGGTTCGCATAAGGATGACGATCATGCCGCCCGCTTTCCTCCCGCTCGCGGCCGTTCTCGCTGTCATCGCAAAGTCGCGCGATGGATCGGGTGGCGGCTGCGGCCGCCGAGATCAACGGAGTCGCGCCACGGCGATCGCGCCCGCTGACACAGCGAATAACGCCCCGGCGAGGAATGTCGCGCCGGCGCCGAACCTATCCCAAAGAAGGCCGGCGATGACGCTCGCCGCCAGCATGGCGATCCCGGTCGCGAGATTGAAAATCCCGAACGCTGAACCGCGGAGGTCTTCCGGCGCGCGATCGGCGATGAGCTTGGCGAACACCCCTTGTGTCAGCGCCATATGCGCTCCCCAGAGGCCGATCCCTGCAAAGGCGCCCCAGAGCCCTGGCGCGAAGCCGAGAAAGGCGTCCGCGCCGATCAAGGCAGCAAGGCCGAGAAGCAGCACCTTCCCAGGAGCGATCCGATCAGCGAGCGCGCCCGCCGGATAGGCGCCGAGGGAATAGACGACATTCATGACGACGAGCACGGCCGGCGCGAACGCCAGCGGCAATCCGACGGCGGAAGCTTTTAGTATCAGGAATGCTTCGCTGAACCTTGCGAGCGTCATCGCGACGCCGATCGCGATGACGCTCCAGAAGGCGGGACCAAAACGGCGAAGATCATGCAGCGCAATGGGCGGCTTGACCGAGCGATTACCGGCCGGCGTCGATTTCTCGTCGACGCCGACCAAAACCAGCGCGACGGCGATCGCGGCTGGAATGACGGCGATCCAGAACACGGCGCGGAAATCATTCGTGAACAGCGCCATGAGGCCGATCGCGGCCAGCGGGCCGATGAATGCGCCGGCGGTGTCCAGCGCCTGCCGAAGCCCGTAGGCGCGGCCGCGTATGTCTGCGGGCGTGACGTCGGCGACGAGCGCGTCGCGCGGTGCGCCCCGGACGCCTTTGCCGATGCGGTCCGCAAAGCGCGCGCCGAACACGACGAGAGGCGCGCCGGCGAGCGCGAACAGCGGTTTTGAGACGGCGCCGAGCCCGTACCCGAGAAGGATGAGCGGTTTTCGGCGACCCAGACGGTCCGAGATGTATCCCGAAAATATCTTCGAAATCGAGGCGGTCGATTCCGCGACGCCGTCGATGAGGCCGACGAGCGCGACGCTCGCGCCGAGCGATGTCGTCAGGAACAAAGGCAGCAAGGCGTGGATCATCTCCGAGGAGATATCCATGAACATGCTGACGAAGCCGAGCGCCCAGACTGTTTTCGGAAGTCGATGCATTTTGCCCATGGCACAGCGGTCGGCATCCTTCAGCCTGCCGATCATCCGGCGGCCCGCGGGACAAGCTAGACCGCGCCGCATCGGGCGCGAAATAGGCGCCGGCGAATGGGCGCCTTGGCCGCAACGCCATATTCAGGTTTGGTTAAAGGCCGATGCCCTAAAATTGAAGGCGATTTCCAGTCCATGGATTGCGGTGGCGGCCGGCCGGGGACTATTTTATCATATGGCGTTCATCAGACGCTCGACGGCGATGATCCTGGCGGCGGCGCTCGCGCTGAACACGGCGGTCGCCTGTGCGGATTTTTGCCCGGACCCGGCCGAGAATAACGCCGGAGCGGAAGACGACGCGGTCGCGGCCGGTATGCCTGAAGACTGCGCCGAGGCTATGGGCCTCGCCGCCGAAAAGGAACGCCCGGCGCCGCACGATCCGGATTGCACGGGCTGCGGCGATTGCCCGGCGATCGCCGCAGCCAAATCTCCGGCGCTCGCGCACAGCGCCGTCGCCAGCGTCGATGCGCCAGTTCTTGTCGCGATCAATCCGGCGACCTCTCCGAGAGCATCGTTTCGTGGGCCTGCCCGGCGCCATTTGATTCCGCCGGCAAACGGTCCGCCGCCGCCCGCAACGCCTGTCATACTGAAAGACATATTGCGTCTCTGATCCCGCTCCCGGACCACGCGTGTTTTCAACCGCGGTTTTTTGTTCGTAACGGGATGAACTCTGATGAACCTCTTCCTAGCGGCCGCAAGGCCGACGATGCGACGCCGGCGAAGCCCATTTGCGCTTGCTGTTCTGGTCGTCCTTCTCGGAAGCGCTTCATGGGCTGAGACGCCGTCGTTCGAAGATCTCGAGGCAAGGCTTCGCGATCATCCCTCGTTGGCGGCCCTGCACGCCGAGGCGGAGGCGCGAGAGGAGCTCTCGGTCGCGGAAGGCGCGCTCCCCGATCCCGTCATCTCATTCGGCGTCGGCTCGATCCCGGTCAGGAATCCGGGCTTCAACCGCGAGCCGGACGCCAACAAGGCGTTCGGCGTGGCGCAGGCCATTCCGAATTTCGGCGTGCGGCGGGCGCGGTCCGCGCGCGAGCGCGCCGAAGCGAGCGCGATGACGGCGCAGGCGGATTACCGCTTCGCGCTGCTGCGCGCCGATCTCATCGCGGCGCTTGCCGAAAAGCGGCGGCTCAAGGAGCAAATGGGCTACGCCGAGGCGCAGCTCCAGAAATACGGCCAGATTCAGGAAATCCTTGGGGGCGAACTCGAAGCCGGCCGGCCGATCTACTACCGCCTCAGCGAAATTGACGTCGAGCGCGCCGGCGTCGAGCAGGAGATCGTTGCGCTGACCGCGGCGCTCGCCGAGGTCGATGCGGCGCTGGTCAAGGTCGGAGACGCGCCCGACATTCCGCCGCCGCCCATCGTCGTCAGGCTCTGGGACGGCGGGGCGCTGTCGCTGTGGGCGGCGCGGCTCGCCGACGCCAGCGTCGACATCGCCAAGGCCGGCGTTCGCGAAGGCAAGGCGGCGTTCGGCCCGAATTTCGGCGTCAACGTCACGTACATGCAGCGCGAGAACGGGATCGATGCGACGGGCTCGCCGTTCGAAGGCGACGACTGGTTCGCGGCGGGCGTCTCGCTCTCCGTGCCGCTCTGGGCGCCGAAGAACCAGGCCCCGCGTCTGCGCGCCGCCCGCGCCCGCCAGTCAGGCGCCGAACTTTCGTATCAGGCCGCGTATCGCGAGACGCAGCAAAAGCTGAACACGCTCATGGCCGAACACGCGGCGGCCGAGCGCAACATCGCGCTCTTCGATCGCAAGGCGAAAGCGCTCGACCAGACGATCGCCGCGCTTCGCGGAAACTACGAAGCTGGCGACGGCGATTACGCGCAGGTTCTCGACGCCGAAATCGCCAAGCTCACGCTTCTCGCTCAACTCGCCGCGGAACGTTCGAACGCGATCACCCACGCGGCGCGTATCAACAGCGAACTGGCGGCGCCATGACAGCGCGAAACATTCTTATGGTTCTGTTCGGCGCGCTGGCGCTTGCCGCTTGCGGCGAGAAGTCGGCGTCTCGTACCGATGCGCGCGCGGATCAGCGGAGCGAAGCGGCGGCGCAAAAATATGCCTGCCCCATGCATCCGCATATTGTCTCGGAGAAGCCGGGACAATGTCCGATCTGCGGCATGGACCTTGAGCCCGACGAAGCGGCGGCGACGGCTGCCGAGGCCGATGAATCGCCCGCGGAGCCGAAAGGAAAGATTCTCCACTATCGCAACCCGATGGGGCATGCCGACACCTCGCCGGTCCCGAAGAAGGATTCGATGGGGATGGATTACATCCCCGTCTACGAGAACGAGGACGCTCGCGGCGGCTCGGCGGTCCTGGTCCCCGCCGAAACCATCCAGACGCTTGGCGTCAGGATCGAGAATGCCGAAACCGTCGATTTCGGCCGCACGATCCGGACGTTTGGGGCGATCGCCGACAATGCGCGGCTTCTGACGGAGATCACCTCGCGCGTCGACGGCTGGGTCGATGAGCTGGTTGTCACCGCCGTCGGCGATGAAGTCAAAAAAGGCGATGTCCTCTTTCGCCTCAGGAGTCCTGACCTCATCGCCGCAAAACGGGATTATGTGACGGCGTTGAAGTCCGGGTCTCCGAGCTGGGCGGCTTCCTCGGCGACGCGTCTTAAATCGCTCGGGGCTCAGGACCAGACGATCGCCGAGATCAAGGCGCGGCGGACCGTCGACGAGCTGACGCCATTTTACGCGGAGCGGAACGGTATCGTCTCGATGCTGAACGTGCGCAAGGGCGCCTTTGTCGAGGCCGGCGATCCGATCGCGACCATGGCGGACTATGGCGAGGTCTGGGCGATCGCCTCGATCGCCGAACAGGACCTGCCGTTGATCACGCCGGGCGCGCCTGCAACTGTCAGTTTCCCCAACGCGCCCGCCTCCCGGTCCGCGAGAGTCGATTACATCTATCCAACCATCGATTCGAAGACGCGCACCGGCAAGGTCCGCCTCGTGCTCGAAAACGCCGATCTTGCGCTGCGTCCCGGCGCCTATGCCGATGTTTTCTTCGAGATCGGATCGCAGTCGCGCCTTGCCGTTCCTTCCGAAGCGATCCTTCGCGACGAGACCGGCGCGCATGTCGTCATGGCGATGGGCGAGGGGCGGTTCATGCCGATGCCGGTGAAAACCGGCCTCGTCGCGTCCGGATTCACCGAGATCGTCGACGGACTCGCGGCCGGCGATGCGATCGTTGTCAGCGGCCAGTTCCTCATCGATTCCGAAAGCAACCTCAAGGAGTCGCTTGGCAAGCTGACACCTGCCCATGAAGGGCATGCCGCCGGCGCGTCGCCGGATGACGAGACCATGGGAAATGACGACGATGGGAGCCGCCCTTGACGCCGGATGAGGCTCGAAGTCTTGCGGGGGCGGACCCGACCAGGAGCTGGGTCGCGGGCCTGATCGCCTGGTCCGTGCGCAATCAATTGTTTGTCGCCGTGCTGGCGGCGGCGCTCGCTGTCGCCGGCGCCATCTCCATGCAGAGGACCCCGCTCGACGCCATTCCGGATCTGACCGACACGCAGGTCATCATCCGCACCGATTTCGAGGGCCAGTCGCCGAAGATCGTCGAGGACCTTGTCACCTATCCCTTGTCGCGGAGCCTTCTCGGACTGCCGCGCGTGATGGATGTGCGCGGCCAGTCGATGTTCGGCGTCAGCTTCGTCTACGTCGTTTTCGAAGAGGGCGTCGATCAGTATTGGGCGCGTTCGCGCGTCGTCGAGGCGCTGTCGAAGATCAGCGGATCGCTGCCCGGCGGCGCCGCGCCGCGCATCGGTCCTGATGCGACCGGCGTCGGCTGGGTCTATCAATACGCGCTGATCGACAGGACCGGCAAACGCGATCTTGCCGAACTTCGCTCGCTGCAGGACTGGTTCCTGAAATTCGAGCTGACGGGCGTTCCCGGCGTCGCCGAAGTCGCCTCCGTCGGCGGCTTCGTGCGCGAATATCAGGTGCTGATCGATCCCAGCCGCTTGCGCGCTTACGATGTGTCGATCGAGCGGATTGCGGCGGCGGTGAGAGCGGCGAGCGGCGAGGTCGGCGGCCGCGTCGTCGAGCAGGGCGAGACCGAATATGTGATCCGCTCGTCCGGCTATGTCGATGACGTCGGCGATCTCGAACAGGTCGTCGTCGCCGCCGACAATGGCGCGCCGGTGACGCTCGGCGATGTCGCGACCGTCATCGAAGGACCGGCGCTGCGGCGCGGCGTCGTCGAGCTCGACGGCGAAGGCGAGACCGTCGCCGGCATCGTCGTCATGCGCGACGGCGAGAACGCGCTGAACGTCATCAAGGCCGTCAAGGAGAAGATCAAATCCCTTCAGGCGGGCCTCCCCGAAGGCGTCGAGATCGTGACGGCCTACGACCGGGCGCCGCTGATCGAGGGCGCCGTCGACTATCTCAATCGCAAACTGATCGAGGAGGGAATCGCCGTCGCGCTGGTCTCGCTCATCTTTCTTCTGCATGTTCGCTCCGCTTTCGTCGCCATCGTCACGCTGCCGCTCGGAATCTTGAGCGCGTTCATCATCATGTCGGCGCAAGGGGTGACGGCGAACATCATGTCCCTGGGCGGCATCGCCATCGCCATCGGCGCCATGGTCGACGCCTCGATCGTGATGGTCGAGAACGCCAACCGGAAATTGTCGGCGCTGGGGTCAAGGCCGGACGGGGCCGCGCGAAGGGCGGCGCTCATCGCGGCCGCGCAGGAAGTCGGGCCCGGCCTCTTCTTCTCGCTGCTCATCATTACGGTCTCGTTCCTGCCGGTCTTCGCCCTGACGGGACAAAGCTATCGGCTGTTTTCGCCGCTCGCCTTCACCAAGACCTACGCAATGGCGTTCGCGGCGATCCTTTCGGTGACGGTCGTTCCGGTCCTTATGTTGTGGTTCATCCGCGGGCGGATCGCGGCCGAGGAGAAAAACCCGGTCAACCGCTTCTTCATCCGGCTGTACGAACCGGTCCTGGGCGCGGCGCTGAAACGCAGGTGGATCACGATCGGCAGCGCGGTATTGCTGCTCGCGAGCATCGCCTGGCCGCTCTGGCGCACGGGATCGGAGTTCGTGCCGGCGCTCTATGAGGGCGAACTCCTCTATATGCCGATGACGTTGCCCGGCGCATCGGTCACGAAGATGCGCGAGATTCTCGGTCAGACAGATCGGCTCCTTAAAACCGTCCCCGAGGTCGAGCATGTGTTCGGCAAAGCTGGTCAGGCGGAGACGGCGACCGATCCTGCGCCCTTGAACATGATCGAGACCTGGGTGCGCCTGAAACCGCGCTCGGAATGGCGCAAAGGTCTCTCGCCCGACGCGCTGATTTCCGAGTTGAACGAGCGGCTGAAGCTTCCGGGCCTCGTCAACAGCTGGGGCTATCCGATCAAGATCCGCATGGACATGGTCTCGACCGGCGTCAGGACGCCGATCGGAATCAAGATTGCCGGATCCGATCTCAAGGAGATCGAGCGCGTCTCGGCGGAGGTCGAACGCGCCGTCGGCGGCGTTCGGGGCGTGCGCTCGGCGTTTGCCGACCGGGTGCTCGGCGGCAAATATCTCGAAATCGTTCCCGATCGCGCCGAGCTCGCGCGGCGCAATATCGACATGGGCGCGTTCCAGAGCGTCGTCGCGACGGCGCTCGGCGGCATGAAGCTCGCGGAAGCGGTCGAGGGCCGCGAGCGCTACGACATCATGCTGCGCTACGACCGGGCCTATCGTGAAACAACCGAGTCCCTCAGCGACGTCCTCGTGCCGACGCCGGATGGCCAGCACATCCCCTTGGGCGAGCTGGCGTCAGTCAGGTTCACTGAAGGTCCGCCGATGATCCGTTCAGAGAATGCGCGGCTGACCGGCTGGGTGTTCGTCGATATCGCCGGACGCGATCTCGGCGGATTTGTCGCCGAAGCCCGGCGTGTCGTCGATGCCTCGGTCTCTCTGCCGATGGGCTACGCGATCGAATGGTCAGGGCAGTATGAGCAACTTCAGGAAGCCGCGGCGCGCCTCAAAATCGCCATTCCTGCGGCCGTCGCCATCATCTTCCTCCTCCTGATGCTGCATTTCGGGCGGCTCGACCGGACGCTGATGATCATGCTGTCGCTGCCGTTCGGCCTCATCGGCGGAATGTGGGCCGTATACCTTGCCGGCTACAATCTTTCGGTCGCGGTCGCCGTCGGCTTCATCGCTCTCGGGGGCATCGCGGCGGAAACGGCGGTCGTGATGCTCCTCTATATCGACAGAGAGGTGCGCGATCATCCGCCGGCGACGCACGGTGAACTGTTTGACGCGATCACGCGCGGGGCCGTCCTGCGCGTCAGGCCAAAACTGATGACCGTCGCGACGATCATGGCCGGCCTCGCGCCGATCTTTTTGACCGACGGCCTCGGCTCGGACGTGATGCGGCGCATCGCGCTCCCGATGCTCGGCGGCATGGTCTCGACGACCCTCCTTACGCTGATCGTCATTCCGGCGATTTATTACATATGGGTCGGAGGGAGTCTTCGAGCTTGGAGCCAAAATGAAAGCGCCCGGCCTGTTCCAGCCGGGCGCTTCATCAAATGACTATCCTATTGCTCAGCAGCAACCGCCGCCGGAGCAGCAGGCCGCGAGAACGACGCAGCACGCTTCGACCGCCTTGGTGACGGCGTCCGGTGCTGCGGCGTAGGCGGTGGCGGCGCCAAGAGCGGCGGCGCCGGCAAGATATGCGATCAGTTTTTTCATAGGAACTCCATTGGATTGATGTGTTGGTACGGTGGTGTTCGCGCTCTCAAGATCGCGGAGGGGGCGCCGGCGGCTTCAGAGTCAATCCTTCGCCATCCGTCGTCAGGACGAGCATCGGATCGCCGGAAACGAAAACTTCGAGCATTGCACCAATGGCTGACGGCAAAACCGCATGACAAAAGGCGGCGCAGGCGAGCGCGGCATCGATCCGCATCTCGTCGCAACATTCGCAGAGTGGCTTAGCGACGGACATCCCACGATGGCTGTCGCCGACCGTTCTCATCGCCGCAGCCGGCGCTGACGCCGCAAGAACAAAAATCAGAGCTGCGAGAGCGATCCGCACCATGGCGAAATTTTACGTCCCCGCACCGCGAGGGACAAGTCAAATCTGCGAGACGTACCCAGGACGGCCGAGCGGGAAGACTGGCCAAACTCCGCCCGCTACCCGCTAGCGGACCCTTTTCTTTGGCGGGCGTTGGCATCAAGCGCTTGCAGAACCGCGCTCTCGCCTGTTGCGGTATTCGCGGGTAATCCCCTATTGCCGCGGCGGCGGAGCACCGCGCTTTCCGTAAGATAAAAGATCGGGAGCATCCTTCGGTGTTGGATTGCGCTCAAGATCGGCGATGAGCTGCTTCATCTCTTCGATCTCGCGCACCTGGGCCTCGATGATCCCATCGGCGAGCCTGCGGACGCGCGGGTCTTTTATGTGGGCGCGCTCGCTTGTCAGGATGGCGATGGAATGATGCGGTATCATCGCCCGCATATAGGAAAGGTCGTAAACGGTCTCCTGACTGCGGACAAGCCAGAGCGCGAGCGAGAATGTGATTGCACCGCCGACAATGATCGCGGTGTTGACGCGCTTGTTCTTGTACATCGACCGCATGAAAAAGAGCATGATGACGGCCATGGTCGCGCCCATCACCACCGCCATCCAGGTTCGCGTCTGACTGTAGAAGACATGGTCGAGAGCGTAGCTGTTCAGATACATCAGTCCGAACATGACAATCGTTGAGGCGGCGATCATCGCCGCGAAGCGCGCATAGCTCATGAGGGCACCCCGCTCATTCGTTTCACCGGGACCCGCGAAGGAAAAGCGAGGCCGTACAGCGAAAACGGCGCAGCGGGCGGCAGGTTCCAATCGCGGCTTGTTGTCGCTTGGCTATGCCCGATATTTGCCGAGGAGATCGACGAGTTCGGCGAATTTCGCGCGCTGCGCCGCGGCGCCGCCCTTGGCGATCGCCTCTTCGACGCAATGGGCCGTGTGGTTCTTCAGGATTTCGTCCTCAACCTTGCGCAGCGCCGCCTTCACGGCCTGAATCTGGGTCATGATGTCGATGCAATAGCGGTCGTCGTCGACCATGCCGATGACGCCGCGGACCTGGCCTTCGATTCTTCGCAAGCGCGTGATCACGGATTTCGTCGACGAATTGTGCATTTGACTTATACCTCGCTGGGGTATAAATAGGCTGGCGGCGCCCTCGAGGTCAACGCGTGTTCGACGCTGTTCGCAAGTTCGTCCTTTCGCTCGCGGCG
>Ga0187892_10000943_pt1 | contig 71602 bp, 79 predicted proteins | sample MA1701073metaG_FD_139345 | JGI IMG/M metagenome (GOLD analysis project Ga0187892, IMG submission 139345) | Bio-ooze microbial communities from a basaltic lava cave in the Kipuka Kanohina Cave System on the Island of Hawaii, USA - MA170107-3 metaG ...
AAGCAGATGGCGGCATACGGCGGGATGCTCTCGTTCCAGGTCCGCGGCGGTCGCGACGCGGCCATGGCCGTCGCGGCCGCGCTCCGGCTCATCACCCGGGCCACCAGCTACGGCAGCGTGGAGAGCGTCATCGAGCATCGAGCCTCGATCGAAGGCCCCGAGAGCCGGACGCCGCCGAGCCTGCTGCGCCTCAGCGTCGGCCTCGAACACCCCGACGACCTCATCGAGGATCTCGCTCAGGCCCTGGGCTGACTCAGCGTCCGGAGCGGCCTGTGCGCGGGTATCGGTTCAAATCTCCTGTAATCCCGTCTTGAACTGAGCGATTAAGTCGCGGGCCGCGGCAAGAGGATCCTCGACCGCCCCCATCTCTCTTGCCATGTCTCGAATCAGCCGGTCTAGACGCTGGGCATCGTCGAGCAGCACGAAGATCTGGGCGCGCGTCGTGGGGGCGGTCATCAGAGCAGCATCTCTGCCGAGGAGCCGCGGGCCGGCCAGCCCGAAATCATAATCGAGGGCCTGCAGGACTCTGATCTCTGCATCGTATAACCGGTGTTCGTTGCCAGCCTCGCCATACTGGCGTAGCAGCCTTGCGAGATCGATCGCGTCCCTGGGATCGTCCGCCCCGCGGTCGGCCCAGGCGAATAGCTTTAAGATCGCGAGCCCCGGCAACGACGCCACTCGAATAACGAGACCTGGCTGAATCTCCACCGACTGCGCTGCGGCGAGGGCTTCGCGGTACCCGGCCACGTTCATGACGATGGATTGGTCTGAGGGCCAAGCGATCTGGTTTGCGGGCTGTTCTATGCCTCCGAAGGGAATGAGATCGAGGGGATAACCTCTTCGCCCTGGCCCTCTGAGATAGAAGAGCCTGTGGACTACTCTTTCATCGGGAGTAAATACACCCGTCTCAATAAGCCGCGCCTTGACCGCGTAGAATTGCGGCCAGCCATCCAAAGCCACTGCGAGATCCACGTCTCGCGTCGCCCGGCCGATGTCGAGGCCGAAGACACCACTTAGAAGGATGTCCCGCGCCGTTGCACCCGTCACAAAATATTCGAGGCTAAGTTCTTGCGCCACTCGATCGACGTGTCTCAAGACGTCGATTGTAATCGGATCGACGGGACGCTCACGCGCGACGGAGAGCATGCTCGATGTACTGCGTGCGGATCCGCTTCGCGACTTCAAGATTGCGAGGATCGAGCGTGGCCATGAGATCGGCATAGACGAGGAGTGGTGGTACTAGGTCGTGGTGAGTTCCCTCAGGTGGGAGGTTCCAGAACGCGTCAAGAATCTCGATATTGCCCTTCGGGTCAGTGCGCAGGCGGTTTTCTCTCACAAGCGTAGCAAGAGCCTCACGGGCCTTCCTGGGATCCAGGTAGATCGTGCAGGTTGCCGGCTTGAGATAGTCAGTGAGCTTTGCTGCCGCGACTTCGCCTCCCCAGCGCGCACCCTCTTCGAGGCGGGCCCTTTCCCACCAACCAGGGTCGGGGGCGCGGAATCGACGTGGATTGAGCTTCGGACGCAGCTTGATAGGGAAATTGGTGGCCCATTCGTCAAGCAGCCGCGTGGCCTCCACCAAGCGCCGGTTTCGCTTTCGCCGGCCGCCCACGACGTGGCCTCGGCGCTCGAGGTCGAAGAACACCCAGCCGACCGCACCGAGCGCGACACCTGCGGCTGTAACGATCTCGCGGTAGGGTGCGTTAAGGAGTTCTGGCTTGCAGAGCAGCACGAATACTACTCGCAGGGCAGTCGCAGTGCCTCCCCCCCGAGTGCCCATCGTGGTCGCGGCAAGCTCCTGCGGTCGCTCGCCCCGGACGAATATGTACAGGCCGGGGGCCCGCAGGTAAGCGTTGCCGGCAGTATCGATGAATTGAAGGCCAAGTTTGTCGCGGCAGTGTTTCGCGAGCTCGGCCGTGAGGTAGGGGGCGACGAGTACACCCTTATTACCATACGGTTCGAGCTGATGCTTGGCGGCAGCAAGCGCCACTGCCCGATCAACCGCCTTGATCTCGACGAAGAACCGGAACCGCTTTCCATCCTCTTTAATTTCGATCGCCGCGTCAGGGCGGGTGCCCTTCATAGCCTTTGGCTCGAGGGCGACGACCGCCGCATTTAGTCCAGTTGTACGCGTCAGCGTAGCCAGCGCGTCGTTTAAAAGTCTGATTTCTGGCTCCCGGAGTTGCGCGGCCCGGCCCATGGCTAGCTCCCGGTTCTGCTTACGCAATGTCCACGTTTCGTGAACAGGGGAAAACGCTGAACGCTCCCTTTTGTTCAGGCCCGAGAATAGTACACGAAACGTGAACGTCAGTCAAAACTGAACAGTAGGAGACTGCCGAATAGCCGGTGCCGGCGCGGGCGCGCCTCAGCGGTCCGCTGCTCGTCGCTCGAGAGCCTCGGGATTCAGCGCTCGCGGCGGGACCTTGCCGTCGAGGTAGGTCTCCACGTTCTCGACCACCTGGCTGAAGAAGGCGTCGTAGGCCTCGCGGGTGACGTAGCCGATGTGAGGGGTGAGGACGACGTTGTCGAGGGCGAGCAGCGGGTGGCCCGCGGGCAGCGGCTCGACGTCGTAGACGTCGAGCGCCGCTCCCGCGATGCGCCGGAGCTGAAGCGCCTCGAGCAGCGCGGCCTCCTCCACCAGCGGCCCTCGCGCGGTGTTGATCAGGTAGGCGCTGGGTTTCATCAGGGCCAGGTGGCGGGCGCTGATCATGCCTCGCGTGAGGTCGCTGAGCCGTGTGTGGAGCGTCACCACGTCGCTCTCGGTCATCAGCCGCTCGAGGGAAACGTACTCGGCGCCGCCCGCAGCGGCGCGCTCGGGGGTGAGGGTGGGCCCCCAGGCGAGTACCCGCATGCCGAGGAACCGACCGAAGGCCGCGACGCGGCCGCCGATGCGCCCGAGCCCCACCACGCCGAGCGTCTTGCCGGCGAGATCCACGCCGATGCTGGTCTGCCACCGCCCGGCGCGAAGCGCCCGGTCCTCCTGGGTGATGCGGCGAACGCCGGCGACGATCAGGCCGATCGTCAGTTCGATGGCCGCAACCCCGGAGCCGGTCGTTTCGACCACGAGGACGCCGCGGGCGGTGGCTGCCGGCACGTCCACGTGCCCGCTGTTCCGGCCGGTGAGGGCCAGGAGCTGCAGCGCGGGCAGGCGGGTCAGCAGCGACGCGGGAAAGCGGGTGCGCTCGCGAATGGGGACGAGGATTTCATAGGGGTCGAGCCGCCGGGCGAGCGCGTCCTCGTCGCCGAGCGTATCGCGGTAGTGATCGATGCGGACGCGGCCGGTCAGCCGCTGCCAGTAGGGCAGCGCCAGGACCTCACCCTGGTAGTCGTCGAGGACGGCGAGCCGTTTCACGGCTCACCAGCTTACTCCTTGAGCCAGGGGCAGTTCGAACCGCTTGTCGCGCCGGACGACGCGCAAGCGGAGGTCGCTCAAGGTGGCGGGATCGAGCGCCGTGCGGCCCTGATAGGCGCCGGCCTCGGCCAGAGGCCTGAGCGCAGCCTCGTACCGAGCGCCGTCGGCCGCCTCCCCGACCAGCGAGACATCGGCGCCCGTAAGCGGCCGGCCGGCCGTATCCGACAACCGGACGACGTAGAGGATCTCGCGTCCTGGCCCCCGCCGGCTCCGGACGTCGACGTTGACGCCGTGCAGCGTCGTGCGCATGTGCGGGCTGCCGGCGTCGGCCGGCAATGTGGCCGGGCCGTTCTCATGGGCGGGGGCGGGACGCGTCCTCGCTGGCGGCGGTGAAGCGGCAGGCTTGCGGGCGACTTTTGGCGCAGCGGCGGACGGAGGGCTCGGGCTCTCGCCGACCGCGCGGGCGGCGCGCGAACCGCCGGTGGCCCCGCCGCCCTCGGCTGCCCGCGGCTCGCTCGGCGCCACCTCGATCACGCCCAAACGCTCTTCGAGGGCGGCCAGTTCGCGGTTCAGCCGCTCCTCGAGCCGGCGAACCTCGTCGTCCAGCCGGGCGACACGCTCAGCGGCCCCATCGTCGGCGACCGGAGCAGGCGGAGCAGGCGCGGGTGCCCGCGCGGACCAGGCCATCGTGGCAAGCATCGCGGCGACGGCGAAGCACACGCCGGCCAGCGCGTGCCAGAACCGGGTCACGAAGAGGCGATGGGCGGCCTCACCGGGATCTTCTTCGGTCGAGGAGAATCCGTACCGGAACACCAGCAGGCACATGATGACGGCGCCGAGGGCGCTCGCCACGATGATGCCGGGCAGGGCATAGGGAGCGAGTTGCGGCATGGCTCAGCGTCCGTCCGGCGTTGGCGTCACGGCGGAGGCGATACACTGTCGGCCATGGTCGTGCGCGTCGGCACCTCCGGCTACAACTACCCGGAGTGGAAGGGAAGCTTCTATCCCACGGATCTGCCAGCGGCCCGGATGCTCGAGTACTACGCGGCGCGGTTCGGCGTGGTCGAGATCAACGCCACCTTTTACCGGATGCCGACGCCGAAGAGCCTCGGCGCCTGGGCCACGGCGACGCCCGGTCACTTCGTCTTCGCGCTCAAAGCGCCTCAGCGAATCACCCACTTCGCGCGGCTCCGCGACGTCGACGAGCCCGTCCGCTATTTCTGCGATACCGCCCGCACGCTGGGGCCGAAGCTGGGGCCTCTGCTCTTCCAGCTGCCCCCGAACTTCAAGAAGGACGTGGGGCGCCTCGTCGAGCTCCTCGCCTTGTTGCCGCCCGGCCTCGCCTGCGCCTTCGAGTTTCGCCACGAGTCCTGGTTCGGCGACGACGTCTACGATCGGCTGAGAAGCCGCAACGCGGCGCTGTGCATCGCCGACACCGAGCGGGGCACGACGCCCGTGGTGCCGACAGCGGACTTCGGGTATCTCCGGCTTCGCGACGAGGGCTATCACGACGCCGATCTGCACCGCTGGGCCGGGACCATCCGCGATCTCGGCGCCGGCTGGCGCGAAGCGTACGTCTTCTTCAAGCACGAGGAATCGGGCACCGGCCCCGCCTTCGCGAAGCGGCTCGAAGGCCTGCTGGCCGGTTAGGCGCTCTGCCGGGCGTAGCGGTCGGGCTCCGCGGAGAATTTCTCCTGGCACTCGTGCGAGCAGAAATAGAAGGTCCGGCCCTGGTGCTGGGCGCTCGCCTCGGCGGTCTTGTCATCGACTTGCATGCCGCACACGGGGTCCTTGGCCATGACACACCTCCGGGGCGGGCAAGGTATGCACGCCCCGTGCCGCTGACTTGCGGATCAGCGCCGGCGGCCCTGCGCTTCCCCGAACTCCTTGGGGATACGCGCCAGCGTGCCCGCCACGTCGACCGCTTCCCGGAGGACGGGTGCCATGGGGTCGCCGACTTTCTCCAGGCGCGCCACGGCCGTCTTGATCGTGAAGCGTCCGGGATCCAGACGCGCCGTCACCTCGTCCCAGGCGAGCGGACCGGAGATGGGCGCTCGGGGCAAGGGCCGGACGGCGAAGGGCGCCACCACCGTCTGGCCGTAGCCGTTCTGGCCCCAGTCGACGTAGACCTTGCCGCCCCGCTCTCGCAGCGGGCGGGCGATCGTGGCGATGGCCGGCTCGGCCTCGACTCCCAGCGTGGCCAATAGCCGCGCGAAGGTCCGCGCCTGGTCGTAGGTGTAGCGGGCGCCGAGCGGCAGGAAGATGTGCAGCCCGGTCTTGCCCGAGGTCTTGACGTAGCTCGGCAACTGCAGGCGCTCGAGGATCCGGTGCAGCGTGCGGGCCACCTTGACGACGTTGGCGAACGGCGCGCCCTTGGGATCGAGGTCCAGCACGAGCCAGTCCGGCCGCTCGAGCGTGCCCGCCCGGGACGCCCACAGATGGAGCGGGATCGTGCCGAGGTTCACGACGTACCGCAGCGTATCGAGGTCGTCGATGACGATGTAGTCGATGTCGCGCTTGGTGTCCTCGGCGTAAATGCGCTCGGTGCGGATCCAGTCGGGCACGAACTCCGGCGCGTCCTTCTGGAAGAAGGATTTGCCGGTGATGCCGTCGGGGTAGCGCGTGAGCACGACCGGACGATCCTTGAGGTACGGCATGAGCCACGGCGCCACCGTCTCGTAGTACGCGATCAGGTCGCTCTTGGTGTAGCCGTTGTCGGGCCAGAAGACCTTCCGGGGATTGCTGATCTTCACCCGCGGCGCATCGCCCGCTGCGCCGTCCGACTCGGCCGGCCGGGCGGCGGGTTTCCGGTGACCGGGGTTCTCAGGAGCGGAACCGGCCTCGGCCATCGGCACCGGCACTTCGCGCCGGCACTCCTCGGGCTTCTTGTCCTCACGCAGGCCGAGGAACGCGGGGTGGCGGAGCCCGCCGTCGTCGGTCCACTCGGTGAAGCGGACCTCGCAGACGAGCTTGGGCTCGACCCAATGGTGGCCGCGGCCCGTGGGCGTGCCGACGGCGAACGGCGAGGTGGGGCGCCCGAGCGGCTGCAGCTTGTCCCAGAGCTGCTTGAGGGTCTTGCCGTCGAAGCCGGTGCCCACCTTCGAGACGTACACCAGGCGCTCGCCCTCGTAGAGACCCAGGTGCAGCGCGCCGAAGTAGCCGCGCGAGCCCTGGGGATCCGTGTAGCCGCCGATCACGAACTCCTGTCGCTTCTGGCACTTGATCTTGAGCCAGTCGCGGGAGCGCCCGGGGGCGTAGCGGCTGTCGGCCTTCTTGGCCACGACGCCTTCGAGGCGCTGCTCGCAGGCGGCCTCGAAGAAGCCTTCGCCTCGCTCGGGCACGTGGGCGCCGTAGCTCAGCACGCCGCGCGGCGGCAGTACCAGGGCCAGGCAAGCCTTGCGCTCGCTTAAGGGCAGCATTCTCACATCGCGTCCGTCGAGAGCCAGCACGTCGAAGAAGATGGCGCTGACCGGCACCAGGGTCCGGCCCCGCTCGACATCGGCCGGCCGCGTGAGCCCCATGCGGGCCTGGAGCCGCTGGAACGACGGCCGCCCGTTCTCGTCCAGGGCGACGATCTCGCCGTCGATGAGAAACCGCTCGAGCGGCAGCGCCCGCAACGCCACCCCCAGCTCGGGGTAGCGGCCCGTCACGTCCTGGCCGCTCCGCATGTAGAGCTCCACGCGCTTGCCGTCTCGGAAGGCCAGCAGGCGCACGCCGTCGTACTTCGGCTCGAAGAGCCACCCTTTGCCCGAGAACGGGCGGTCGACCAGCGTCGCCAGCATGACGGGAGCGCTGCGCGGCGAGACGTCCCGCCGGGGAGCGCCCAGCCGCTCCAGGCGCGCCCGCAGGGTGGTCAACCGCTGGGGGCCGTCGCGCACCTCCTCGACGGTGAGCCCGGACAGGACCGACTCGGGGAAGCGCGTGGTGAAATCCTCGTCCCCGGCGAACGCATCGGCCTTCTTCAGCAGGAGCCAGTCGCGCTCCTTGCCGCTCATGCGGACCAGCGTCCAGGCCCCGCGCATCTTGTAGCCGTAGAACTCGACCTCGAGCTTGCCGCGGGCGATCTGCTGGACGGGATCGCCCTCCTTCAGCAGTCGATACCAGCCGCGGTCCCAGACGATGACACCGCCCGCTCCGTAGTTGCCGGCCGGGATGACGCCCTCGAAGTCGGCGTAGTCCACCGGATGGTCCTCGACGTGGACGGCCAGGCGCTTGTCGCCCGGCTTGAGGGACGGACCGTTGGGCACGGCCCAGCTCTTGAGGGTGCCGTCCATCTCGAGACGCAGGTCGTAGTGCAGCCGCCGGGCCGCGTGCTTCTGGACGACGAAGAGCGTGCCGGGCGCGGCGTGGGAGGTCCCGAACGGCTCGGGCGTGCGCGCCGGGTCCCGCTTCTTCGCGTACTCGGCCAGCGGGCTCCGGCGCGCCATGCTCCGAGGATACGCCAACCTGTCGCGTCATGCGCGCGGCCCGACCCTACCGGTTGCAGCGCGCGGAGGTGCAGATTCGCGTGAGCAGCCGTGGTATCGTCTGAACCATGCCGGCGCATTCGATCGGCTCGGGCACCATCTCCTTCGGGCTGGTCACCATCCCCGTGAAGATGTACACGGCCACGTCGTCGGCCGGCGTGTCCTTCAACATGCTCCACGCGAAATGCGGCTCGCGCGTGCGCCAGCAGATGTTCTGTCCCACCTGCAACGTCGTCGTCGAGCGCGCCGACCTGGTGCGCGGTTACGAGTTCGCCAAGGACCAGTACGTGCGCGTCGCCGACCAGGAGCTGAAGGGGCTGGAGGGCGAGGCCTCCAAGATGATCGACATCGCCGAGTTCGTCCCGCTGGAGAAGGTCGATCCGATCTACTTCGAGCGGACCTACTTCCTGGGGCCCGACAAGGGCGGCGAGAAGGCCTATCGTCTGCTGGCCGACGCCATGGCCAAGAGCGGGCGGGTGGCCCTGGCCAAGTTCGTCATGCGCGGCAAGGAGAGCCTGGTGCTGATCCGCTCGGCCCAGGACGGGCTCATGCTGCACACCATGTACTTCGCCGATGAGGTGCGCGACTTCGGCGAGATCGACAAGGGGCAGTCGGCCAAGATCCGGGGCGGCGAGATGGAGCTGGCCCAGCAGCTCATCGACGGTCTCACCAACGACCAGTTCAAGCCTGACCAGTACGCGGACGAGTACCGGCAGCGGGTACTCGATCTCATGCAGAAAAAGGTGGAGGGTCAAGAGGTGACGGTGGCCGCGCCGGCACCCCCCCGCGCCCAGGTGGTCGACCTGATGGAGGCCCTCAAGGAAAGCCTGGCCAAGCGCAAGCCCCCGGCCAAGGCCGCGCCCAAGCGCGCCGAGCCGGCCCGCGCCGAGCCCATCCGGGCCGCCCGCCGGGCCCAGGGCAAGAAGTAGTCCCGGCGGCCCTCGCGGGGCCGCCACCCCTGCGTTTCCACCTCCGCGCGACGCGCACCTCGCCTTGACCTCGTGCCCCATCCGGCCTACTCTCGCCCGCACTTCGACCTGTCCCCAGACGGGACCCCCGAGGCCCGAGGAGCGGCGCCATGAAGCACGGGTTCAAGGTGATGGACAGCGATCTCCACACGATGGAGCCGGACGACCTCTGGCTCCGGTACCTGGACGAGCCCTTCCGGAAGTTCGCGCCCCGCTTCATCCGCGCGGCCGAAGGGTCGCCCAACCAGCCGACCATCCGCATCGGCGATCTGGCCATCGCGGAAATGACGATGCGGCCGGCTTCGGCCCGCGCCGGCGCCGATCTCTACCATCGCACCGTGGCCAAGCACCCGCATAACGAGGTCGCGATCGCCCGCGGTTATGACGCCCAGTCCCACCTTCAGGCCATGGAGATCGAGGGGATTGATGTTGCCATTCTCTACGGCACGCGGGGCCGGCAGGTGCAGATGCACGACGACCTCGACCCGGCGCTGGCCGACGCCCTGGCCCGGGCCCACAACAATTGGACCGCTGACTACTGCCAGGCCGATCCGACCCGCCTCAAGTTTGCCGCCCAGGTGACGTTCCACGACGTCGACCGCGCCGTCCGGGAAGCCCGGCGCGCCGTGCGTGAGCTGGGCGCCGTCGCCGTGATCGGGAACCCCAACCCGATCAACGGGCGCCACGTCCACGATCCGTATTTCGAGCCGCTCTGGGACGCCATCGAGGAGCTGGGCGTTCCGGTCGGCTTCCACCCCACCGGCATGTCGTCGCTGCGCGATGACATCGCCCGACGCTACCTCGATCATCCCAATGGCCGGGTCATCGGCGTGGCCGCCCGCAATCCCATGGAGCTGATGCTGGCCTTCGCCAGCCTGGCCGCCGGCGGGGTGCTCGAACGCCACGCCGGGCTGCGTTGCGCCTTCCTGGAGGGCACCTGCGGCTGGCTGCCCTGGTGGTTGTGGCGGCTCGACGAGGCGTGCGAGAAGTTCGGCCCCGGCTCCGACGTCAAGATCGGCGCCCGGCCGAGCGAGTACTTCTTCCGCCAGTGCTTCGTGGCCACCGACGCCGACGAGAAGGTGCTGGGGCAGGTGGTGGAGGCGGTGGGGGACGACAACATCGTCGTCTCCACCGACTATCCGCACTCGGATGGGCTCTTCCCCGACGCGATCAACGAGTTCGTCGCCCTGGAGGGCGTGGGCGACAAGACCAAGGCCAAGATCCTCTGGGACAACTGCGCGCGGCTCTACCCGCTGGCCGTGCCGCGCCGCTAGCGAGCCCCGCGCCGGCCCTCCTCGGTGCTCCGCTTCACGCTCTCCCGGATCGGACAGACGCTCGGCGTCCTGTTGATCGTCTCGGTGATCATCTTCGCCCTCATGCGACTGATCCCCGGCGACCCCGTGCTCATCATGCTGGGCGACGAGTACACGGAGGAGGCCTACCGCCAGCTCCGGGCCAAGCTCGGCCTGGATCGCTCTGTCCTCCTCCAGTACCTGATCTGGATGCAGAACGTCCTGCGCGGCGACTTCGGGTACTCCTACCTCAATCACCAGCGCGTGAGCGTGCTCCTCTGGGACGCCTTCGTTCCGACCCTGGTCCTCGTCGTGGCCAGCGTGATCGTCGGAGTCCTCGTCGCCGTTCCTTCCGGCCTGGTCGCCGCCATGCGGAAGGACAGCCCGCTCGACTGGGGCTCGATGACGTTCGCTATCCTCGTCTACTCCATGCCGAGCTTCTGGAAGGGCATCATCCTCATCTGGATCTTCAGCGTGTATCTCGGCTGGTTCCCGGCCATGGGCTACGTCGCTCCCTGGCAGGATCTTGGACAAGCGCTATGGCGGCTCGTGCTGCCCGCCGTCACGCTCGGCACATTCTTCTCGGGCCTGGTCGCCCGCATTATCCGCTCGAGCCTGCTGGAGGTCCTCGACCAGGACTACATCAAGGCGGCCCGGGCCAAGGGTGTGCGGCAGTCGGCGCTGGTGTACCGGCACGCGCTGGCCAACGCGCTGATCCCGGTGGTGACGGTGATCGGTCTGCAGTTCGGCACGCTGTTGGGCGGGGCCGTGCTCACCGAGACTGTCTTCGCCATTCCCGGGCTGGGTCGCCTCACCGTGAGCGCCATCCTGATCCGCGACTACCAGGTGGTGCAGGGGGCCATCCTGCTGGGCGTGCTCTTCGTCGTCGCCATCAACCTGGCCGTGGACGTGGCCTACGGGTTCCTCAACCCCAAGATCCGCGTGGCGTGAGGCCCGACGGTGCGATCACTCGACGCCGATGACCTGACCCTCCGGGCCCCGTTGCCGCCGACAGCCGTCGCGGTGCCCGCCGGCGTGCGCGCGGGGGTGGGGGTGTGGTGGCGCCGGTTCGCGCGCAATCGCGGCGCGGTGTTCGGCCTCGCCGTGTTCCTCGGCATGGTGGCCATGGCCCTGTTCGCCGGCGTGCTCGCCCCCTACGACCCCCTGGCTCAGGGAGTGGGCGCACCGCTGGCCGGCCCTTCGTGGGCGCACTGGGCGGGGACGGACAGCTTCGGCCGGGACATGCTGAGCCGTATCATCTACGGCGCCCGCATCGCGCTGGTGGTCGGCATCGTGGCCGTGCTGCTGGCTCTCGTCATCGGCGTCACGCTCGGCCTCGTCGCCGGCTACTACGGCGGCGGCGTGGACGCCGCCATCATGCGGGTCATGGACGGGCTTTTCGCGTTCCCCATCATCATCCTGGCCATCGCCATGATGGCCATCATGGGCTTCGGCGTCCGCAACGTGATCATCGCGGTCGCCGTTGGCTTCATCGCCCCCTTCGCGCGGGTGACCCGGGGCGACGTGCTGGCCGTCAAGGAGGAACCCTACATCGAGGCGGCGCGCCTGGTCGGGGTGCGGAACCTCCCTATCATGTTCCGCCACGTGCTGCCCAACATCCTGGCCCCGGTCATCGTCCAGGCCGCCTTGCGCGTGTCCGGGGCGATCATCACCGAGGCCGGACTGTCGTTTCTGGGCCTGGGCCCGCCTCCGCCCACCCCTGTATGGGGATCGATGATCGCCGAGGGGCGCAACTTCATCGTCATGGCGCCCCACGTGTCGACGATCCCGGGCATCGCCCTGATGATCACGGTGGTGGGGCTGAACCTCTTCGGCGATGGCCTCCGCGACACCCTCGACCCGCGGCTCAAGCGATGACGACCGCGACCGAGCCCCTGCTCGAGGTCCGCGACCTCACCGTGGAGTTCGGGAGCGACGGCGGGGCTCTCCGCGCGGTGGACGGGGTCAGCTTCGACGTCGGGCGCGGCGAGATCGTGGGGCTGGTGGGGGAGTCGGGCGCCGGAAAGTCGCTGACCTCCGAGGCGATTCTCCGGCTGATCCGCTGCCCGCCCGGCCGGATCGCCGGCCACGTCCGGTTCAAGGGCCGGGATCTCCTGGCCCTGGACGACGCGGCGCTGACCCGCATCCGCGGCAAGGACATCGCCATGATTTTCCAGAATCCGGGAGGCTCGCTGAACCCCGTCTTCCGCGTGGGCGATCAGCTCCTGGAAGCGATGGCGCTGCATCTGCCCGAGCGACGGCGGACGCTCCGCGAGCGCGTGGTCGAGATCCTCTCGCGGGTGGGAATCCCGTCGGCGGCGCTGCGGGCGCGCGACTACCCGCATCAGTTCAGTGGTGGGATGGCCCAGCGGGCCATGATCGGCATGGGGATCTCGTGCGTGCCGAGCCTGCTGATCGCCGACGAGCCGACCACCGCGCTCGACGTGACCATCCAGGCCCAGGTCCTGGCGCTGATCCGCCGTCTAGCGCGCGAGATGGGCGTGGCCGTCCTCCTGGTGTCCCACGACCTGGGGATCATCTCGCAGATGTGTCACCGCGTGCTGGTGATGTATGCGGGGAGAATCGTCGAGGAGGGGCCCATCGGCCGCATCTTCGACGCGCCGGCCCATCCCTACACGCGCGGGCTGATCGCCTGCCTTCCCCGAGCGGAAGGGGCCGAGCGGCTCGGCTCCATCCGGGGCGTGATGCCCGGGCTCACCGCGATCCCTCGCGGCTGCCGGTTTCATCCCCGCTGCCCGGTAGCCGAGCCCCGCTGCGCCTACGAAGAGCCGCGGCTCCGGGCCGTAGGGCCCGGGCACCGCGCCGCCTGCCATCTCGTCGGCGCGGAGAGCGCGTGATGGCGCCGCTGCTTCTCTCGGAGGGGGGCTCCGCCCCCCTTCCGACACCTCCCCCCCGGATCGGTTGCGCGGGCGAAGCCCGCGCTCGGAACCCGCATACTTTGGGACAGGCCGCCAGCTCGCCGGGGCTTGCAGAGAGGTTCGGGTGATGCCCCCGCTGCTCGAGGTGCGCGATCTGGTCAAGCACTTCCCGCTCCAACGGAGCTGGCTGGCGCGGCTGCTGCCGGGCCAACCGGCTCGGGCGGTGCGCGCGGTGGACGGTGTGAGCTTTGCGATCCAGCCCGGCGAGACGCTGGGGCTGGTAGGCGAGAGCGGATGCGGCAAGACCACCACCGGGCGCCTGATCCTGCGCGCCATCGAGCCCACCAGCGGGCGCATCTTCTTCGAGGGGCAGGACATCACCAGCCTCGTGTCGCGGCAGCTCTTGCCCTTCCGGCGCAAAACCCAGATCGTCTTCCAGGATCCCTATGCGTCCTTGAACCCGCGGATGACGGTGGGCCGGATCGTCGGCGAGCCGATCCTCGTCCACCGCCTGGTCGGGCGTGCCGGCGTCGGCGCCCGGGTCCAGGCGCTCCTCGACATGGTCGGGCTCCAGCCCGAGCACGCCGACCGCTATCCGCACGAGCTCTCCGGCGGCCAGCGCCAGCGCGTGGGCATCGCCCGAGCCCTGGCCGTGGGGCCGCGGCTCATCGTGGCCGACGAGGCGGTCTCGGCGCTGGACGTGTCGGTCCGGGCCCAAATCCTGAACCTGTTCGTTGACCTCCGGGAGCGGCTGCATCTCGCGTACCTCTTCGTCTCTCACGATCTCGGCGTGATCCGCTTCGTGAGTCACCGGGTGGCCGTCATGTACCTGGGCTCGCTGGTGGAGGTGGCTCCGGCGCACGAGGTCTTCAAGCGCCCTCTGCATCCCTACACCCAGGCGCTCATGGCGGCGATCCCCACCGTCGGCGACGGCTCGGCCTCGATCTTCGATCAGCCGGCGCGGCTGCTGGAAGGCGAGCTGCCCAGCCCGATCGATCTCCCGCGGGGGTGCCGGTTCGCCAGTCGCTGCCCATTCCGCTTCGATCGCTGTCAGGAGGAGGAGCCCACGCTCCGGGAGGAAGAGTCCGGGCACGCCGTGGCGTGTCATCTCTATAACTGATCTGCGCGCCCACGAACCGCGCGCGGTAGCTATCAGCAAAGGAGGAGGTCAGCATGAAGAGTCGGGATGGATTCGAGGTCGTCCGCGAACTTTTGCGCGAGGAGGTCAACCGCCGGGAAGCGCTCCGTATTCTCGGCTGGTCGACGGCCGGGCTGGCTGGAGCGCTCACCCTGCCCGACCTGGCCCGGGCTCAGCAGCCCCGGCGCGGCGGCACCATCAAGATCGGCAGCTTCAGCAACATCGACACGCTGGATGCCCACAACACCACGTTCATCGTGGCCTGCGCGATCCACAACAACATCTACAACGGGCTCCTGAAGATCACCTCGCCCGACGGCAAGTCTGTCGACTTCAAGCCCGAGCTGGCCCGGGAGTGGGAGATCCAGGGCGACCGCGTCCACGTCTTTCGGCTCCACAAGGGCGTCACCTTCCACAACGGCGATCCGCTTACGGCCGCCGACATCAAGTGGAACCTGGAGCGGGTCAAGGACAAGAACCAGGCGCCGATCCACGCCTGGAAGCTGGAGCTCCTGGAGGCGATCGAGACGCCGGACTCGCACACCGTGAAGCTCCACTTCACCAAGCCCTACCCCTTCCTGCGCGTGGCCTTCACCGGGTCCACGGGGCGCGCGGCCACCATCTTGAATCCACGGGCCGTCACCGAGCGGGGCAAGGCGTACGGTCGCCAGCCCGTCGGCACCGGTCCCTTCAAGTTCGCGGAGTGGAAAGAGAGCGACTACATCCTGCTCGAGCGTTACCCCAACTACTGGGAGACGGACGCGACTGGTGGGAAGCTGCCCTACCTCGACAAGGTGCTGATCAAGTTCATCATCGAGCCCTCCACGCTGGTGGCCGCCGTGAAGACGGGCGAGGTGGACGGCATCAACAGCGTCTCGCCCCAGTTCGTCGCCGATCTGCGCCGGGATCCCAAGCTCGATGTCTTCACCGCGGTGGGCGGCAACTGGCAGTGCATGCACATGAACCTGGCCAAGGAGCCGTTCAGCGACAAGAACCTCCGCAAGGCCGTGACCTTCGCCATCGACCGCAAGGAGATCCTCGACCGCGTGGAGTTCGGCGAGGGCATCGTGGCCCACGGCCCCATCTCCCCGCCCATGGGTGGCTTCTACGACCCGGCTTTCGAGAGCGGCAAGAACGGGCAGTACTTCGACCTCGAGCAGGCCAAGGCCCTCATGAAGCAGGCCAAGTACGACGGGCGCGAGGTGTTGCTTCTCAGCGCCAATACAGGGACGGCGCCCCGCCGATCCGAGGTCGTCCAGGCCCATCTGGCCAAGATCGGGATCAAGGTGAAGATCGAGCTGGCCGACGCGCCGACCTTTCGCCGGCGCTGGCTGCAGGAACGGCAATGGGACCTCGTCCAGATCCAATGGGACGCCGACCTCGATCCCGATGAGACCCTCTACCCCGAGCTGCATTCCGGAGAGACGTGGAACGCCGGTCGCTGGGAGAGCAAAGACTTCGACCGGGCGGTGGAGGCGGCGCGGTCCGAGAACGACTTCAAGAAGCGGAAGAAGAACTACGACGACGCAGTCAAGGCCATGCTTGAGGACGCGCCGGTTGCGATCCTGCTCCACGTCAACGAGCAGAAGGTCTTCCACAAGTACGTGAAGAACTTCCAGATGATCCCGGCCGGCCTCATCAACATGCACTCGGTCTGGCTGGACAAATAACTCGGAGGGGGGCTCCGCCCCCCTTCCGAAGCCTCCCCCCGGGAGAGTTGCGCCGGCAAAGCCGGCGCTCGAAAGGGCGCCGGCTTAGCCGCCCTTGAGCCGGGGGTCGAGAAGGTCCCGCAGGCCGTCGCCCAGCATGTTGAAGCCGAAGACGGCGAGCGACAGCGCCGTCGCCGGCCAGATCGCCAGCCACGGCGCCCGGTACATGTGGTCCAGCCCGGCCAGCGACAGCATCCCGCCCCAGGTTGGGTAGGGCGGCGGCACCCCCAGCCCCAGGAACGACAGGCTCGCCTCGGTCAGGATCACGGTGGACAGCCCGGTCGTCGCCACCACGATGATCGTCGGCAGCACGTTCGGCAGGATATGGATGAGGGTGACGCGGGTGTGGCCGGAGCCCACGGCCCGGGCCCCCTCGACGTAGGTGTGCTCCTTGATCGATAAGGCGACCCCGCGGACGATGCGCGAGTTCTGGATCCCGAAGGCGATGCCGAGTACCAGCGTGATATTCAGGACGCTCGGCCCGAGCAGCGACATGATCGACATGAGGATCAGCAGCGGCGGGAACGCCATCCAGGCGTCGACGGCGCGCTGGAGCAGGAGATCGACCCGGCCACCCCAGTAGGCGGAGAAGATCCCCAGCATGGTCGCCAGCAGGCTCCCGAGGGTGACCGCGCCGAAGCCCACGTACAGCGAGATCCGGGCGCCGTAGAGGACCCGGGTGGCCAGGTCCCGGCCGAGCTGATCGGTCCCCAGCCAGTGGTCGGCGCTCATCGGGACGAAACGCTCCCGGAGGTTCGTCTCGGCGAAGCCGTACGGCGTCAGCAGCGCGGCGAGAACGGCGCCGAGCAGCATCGTGAGGACGATGGCGCCACCGATGGTGGCCAGCGGCTTCCGCCGCAGCATCTTGACCCAGACGTCCACATACCAGGGGCGCGTCCGTGGCAGGCGCCGGACGTCCACGCCGATCGTGGGGAGGAGGACCGGGGTGACCGAGGCCATCGCGCCCTACCGGTACCGGATCCGGGGGTCGAGGAACGCGTACGAGAGGTCGATGGCCAGGTTGAGCCCTACAACCATCGCAGCCACGATGAGGTTCACCGACTGCACCACCGGGTAGTCGAGACGCGTCAGCGCCTCGAAGAAGAACAGGCCCACGCCGGGCAGGCGGAAGATCGCCTCGATGATCACCGAGCCGCCGATGTAGAGGGGGGTCTGCAGGCCGATCAGGCTTACCACCGGGATCAGCGCATTTTTGAGCGCGTGGCGCAGCACGATCGCGCGCTCGGGCAGGCCCTTGGACCAGGCGGTTCGGATGTAGTCCTGGCGGAGCACCTCGAGCAGCGCCGAGCGCATGATCCGCATGATCGGCCCGGCGCGCGTCACGCCGAACACCAGGGCGGGGACGATCATGATCTTGAGGTTCGCGACGGGGTCCACCGTGAACGGGACATACGTCCATAGCGGCGTCCACTTGAAATAGATCGACGGCAGCACGACGACCAGCACGGCCAGGCCGAAGTAGGGCACCGAGAGCGCCAGGATCGCCAGCACGCGCCCCGCGTAGTCCGATACGGTGTCCTGGCGCACCGCGGAGACGATGCCGACCAGGACGCCGATGACGACCGATATCAAGATCGTCAGCGCCGCCAACTCCAGGGTGACCGGGAAGCGCCGGACGAACTCGTCCCAGATCGGTTGGCGCGTCCAGTAGGAGTTGCCGAAATCGCCGCGGAGGAGAATCCCCCCGACCCAGTCGAAATACTGCACCCAGGCCGGGCGGTCGAGCCCGAGCTCCCTGCGAAGGGCCTCGACGGTCGGCGCGTAGGCGTGGCCCTCGACCATCCGGATGACGACGTCGCCCGGCATGAGCCTCATGATCGAGAACACGATCACGCTCACCAGAACGAGCGTGGGCACAGCCAGGGCGAGCCGCCGGAGAACGTACTGGCGCATCGGCCTCCGCCCGGTCGTTACCGCTCCAGCCAGGTGAACATGAGCCGCGGCCCAAGCCCGAAGCCGTCGTGGTACCTCATCCCCTTCACGTGCGGCGGGTGCGTGATGTATTGGGGCGAGTGCGGCAGATAGACGTAGTACGCCTTGTCGGCCAGGTAACGCTGGATGTCGTGGACGATGGCCAGGCGCTTCTTGGGGTCCATCTCGCGGCGCTGGGCCACGAGCATCTTGTTCAGCTCGGCGTCGGCGATGTGACTGCGGTTGTTCGGCTGCTCCGGAAAGAACGCGCTGTAGAGCCAGTCGTCGATCTCGGTGAACGGCGTGATCGGGCCCATCGCCATCTTCTCGTACTTCCCCAGATAGGTCGTCGAGATGTACTTGCCGTACTCTTCGGGCTTGAACTCGACGGTGACGCCGATCTTCCCCACGTTGTCGGCGGCCAGATCGTAATAGCTCCGCCAGGGCGGCGCATAGCCGGGCCAGTGGAACATGGGCACGGTCAGTCCCCGTCCGTGGCCGGCCTGAGCCAGGAGCTGCTTGGCCTCGGCCGGGTCGTAGCCGACCAGGTACTTCGCCTTGGCCGGGTCGAGCTGGGACGCGTCCAGCTTCCACTCTTTCATGGCGCACGGAACGGGACCGGCGTCCGTGCAGCCCTCCCCGTAGAGGATCGAATCGTTCCACGACTTGCGGTCGATCGCGAGTGCCATGGCCCGGCGCACCCGGACGTCGTTGAACGGCGGCTGGTCGCTGCGCATATAGATCATCCCCTGACCGATGGTCAGGGTCGGCGTCATCACCATCTCGGGGTTGGTCTGCTTGAGCGACTTCCCCTCCTCGGGGACGAGGTAACCCCACATGTGGCCGAGGTCCACCTTGCCGGCCCGCAGGAGCGCGAGCCGCGCCGTGGAGTCCGGCGTGATCTCGATCACCACGCTGTCCAGGTAGGGGAGATCCTTCAGGTAGAAGTCCGGGTTCCGCTCGAAGGCGATCTGCACCCCCTTCTGGTAGGACTTCACCATGAACGGCCCGGAGCCGATCATCGCCTCCGGCCGATTGAAGTCCTTGAGCTTGTCCTCGACCTCACGCGGGAGGATCGCGACGTAGGCGGCGTTGGCCAGGTGATTGAGCAGCGGCGCGTACGGCTCCTTGATGGTCAGGCGCACCGTGTAGCGGTCGATCACGTCGACAGCCTGCACGGGCTCGAGGCGCGCGCGGAAGCCGGACTTGGCCATGAAGCGCTCGATCGAGTACTTCACGTCGTCGGCGGTGACCTCCCGCCCGTTCACCGGAGGCTTGTTGTGGAACTTCACGCCCTTGCGCAGCGTGAACACCAGCGTGGTCGGGGTCTGGTACTCCCACTTCTCGGCGAGGTCGGGGACGATCGTGAAGTCGGCCGGGTGCTTCTGCTCAGGACCGTAGGGGAAGCGGACGAGCTGACTGTAGACCATGCTCGCCCACGAGTGCGTGAGGAAGCTCACCGACAGGTGCGGATCGAGGTTCGGGGCCTCGCGGTCGGCGATCCGGAGGACGCCGCCCCGCTTGGGCGTCTGGGCGAACGCCGCCGGCGCGGCGACCAGAACGAGCAGGAGCAGGAGGGAGACGCCGAGAGCGGTTCGTCGGGCCATGACACGTCCTCCTCTACCAATGCGGTCGTGGAGCGGTCGAGAACGAGCGAACCAGAGCTGCGGAGCGTTGGCCAATTATCTTCAGGCCGGGGCCCTTGTCAATCGCGGCACGGCGGTATAGAACGACGGAGCCATGGACCTCCGCGCACACGTCGCGCTCGTCACCGGCGCCGGACGCAACATCGGGCGCGCCATTGCGCTGGAGCTGGCCGAGCGCGGTTGCCCCGTGATCGTGAACACCCGGGCCAGCGCGGCGGCCGCCGAGGCGGTGGCCGGCGAGGCTCGCGCCCGGGGCGTCAAGGCGCTGGCCCTGCTGGGCGACGTCGGCCGGGCCGACGACGTGCGCCGGCTCGCCGAGCGGGCACTGGCCGAGTTCGGCGTCGTGGACATCGTCGTCAACAACGCGGCCATCCGGCCGGAGGCGCCGTTTCTCGAGATGCCGGCGGCGGACTGGCATCGCGTGATCGACGTCGACCTGCACGCCGCCTTCTACACCGCCCAGGCGTTCCTGCCCGGCATGGTGGCGCGGTGCTGGGGGCGGATCGTCAACCTCACCGGCATGAACGCCATCCAGGGCTACGCCGGCCGCGCCCACGTCTCGGCCGCCAAGCACGGGCTGTGGGGATTGACCAAGGCGCTGGCCCGCGAGTTCGGTCCCCACGGGGTCACGGTCAACGCGGTGTCGCCGGGCCCCATCGACGGCGAGCGCGACGATCCCGCCATGGCCGCGCACATCCGGAGCCAGCTCGCCCGGATCCCTCTGGGCCGCCTGGGCCAGCCCGAGGACATCGCCCGGATCGTCGGCTTCCTCGCCTCGGACGCCGGCGGCTTCATCTCCGGACAGATGATCGCCGCCAACGGCGCCGCCCAGACCTGAACCCACGGAGAGAGGCACCATGAACTATGCCGACTACCAGCACCTGGTCTTCGAGCGCCGACCCCACGGCGTACTGCTGATCACGATCAACCGGCCGGAGGTGCTCAACGCCGCCAACGACCGGTTGCACTGGGAGCTGACCCAGATCTGGCTCACCATCGACGCCGATCCCGACACCCGGGTGGCCGTCGTGACCGGCGCCGGCCGCGCCTTCTCGGCGGGCGGCGACCTCGACATGGTGGAGGCCAACGCCACCGATCCCTCGCGCCTGGCCCGGACGGTCCGCGAGGCTTCGGACATCGTCTACAACATGATCAACCTCGACAAGCCCATCGTCTCGGCCATCAACGGGGTGGCCGTGGGCGCCGGCCTGGTAGTGGCCCTCATGGCCGACGTCAGCATCATCGCCGAGAACGTCCGCTTCACCGACGGCCACACCCGTCTGGGGGTGGTAGCCGGTGACCACGCGGCGATCATTTGGCCACTGCTTTGCGGGATGGCGAAAGCAAAGTACTACCTGTTGACGTCCGACTTCATCGACGGCCGGGAGGCCGAGCGCATCGGGCTGGTGACCTTCTGCGTGCCGCCCGACCGGCTTCTGGCCAAGGCCTTCGAGGTGGCCGACCGGCTGGCCGAGGGCAGCCAGCAGGCGATCCGGTGGACCAAGCGGGCCCTCAACAACTGGCTGCGCCTGGCCGGGCCGATCTTTGATCAGTCCATCGCGCTCGAGATGCTAACCTTCATGGGCGAGGACGTCCGGGAGGGTATCCGGGCCATCCGCGAGAAGCGGCCGCCGCGGTTCCCGTCGGCACGCTGAGCGGCTCCGCCGCGTCCCGCGGCTCAGTGGCCCGCGGTTTGCATCATCTACATGGTCGGGAGGGTCGGGCTATGAAGATGGTTGCGATGATCGCACTCGCGGTGGCGCTTGGGCTCGCCTGGATGGGCGCCGCCATTCCTCAAGAGACGAAGCCCAGCGCGGGCGAGAGCGTTAAGGACAAGATGAAGTCGGCTGGCGAGAAGATGAAGGAAAAGGCCACGGAGCTGAAGGACAAGACCAAAGAGAAGCTGGGCGCCGGCAAGCCGGCCAGCGCCGACGACGTGCGGTCGGCCCAGCAGGCCCTGCGCGCCAAGGGGTACAACCCCGGTCCGTCCGACGGTGTGATGGGGCCGAGGACCGAGGCGGCGGTGAGGCAGTTCCAGCAGAAGGAAGGGCTCACGGAGACGGGTCGGCTCGACACCGACACGAAGGTCCGCCTGGGGATGACTGGGGCCAGCGCCTCGCCGGGCACCTCCCCATCGGCCGCGCGGCCCAAGCCGTAGGGCCCTCCGCCGGGATCGACTGCGAAAGCCGGGACTATTCCCGGCTTTTCGCATTCCAGGACTAGAATACTGACGAGAAGCAGCGCCGCCATGCCGAGACGAACTCTCGAGCCCCGGTTCTCCGTCGAGTACCTGTCGATCCTCGACAGCGACGGCAGCATCGACAGCGCTCTCGAGCCCGAGATCCCCCCGGATCAGCTCAAGGCGCTGTATCGTGGAATGGTACTGGGGCGCCGGCTCGACGAGCGGATGGTGCGTCTGCAGCGCCAGGGCCGTATCGGGACCTTCGCACCCATCAAGGGCCAGGAAGCCTCCCAGATGGGCAGCGTCTGCACCCTCCGCCCGTCCGACTGGATGGTCCCCTCCTTCCGGGAGACGGCGGCCATGATCTGGCGGGGCTGGCCGATCGAGAAGCTCTTGATGTTCTTCGCCGGCTACGTCGAAGGCGGTCAGCCCGACCCCGCCCAGAACGACCTGCCCGTGACCATCCCGGTGGCCACCCAGCTCCCCCACGCCGTGGGGCTGGCCTACGCCGCCCAGTACCGCGGCGACGACGTTGTGGTGATGGCCTACTTCGGGGACGGCGCCACGTCTGAGGGCGACTTCCACGAGGCCCTGAACTTCGCCGGGGTCTGGCACGTGCCCGTCGTGTTCGTCTGCCAGAACAACCAGTGGGCCATCTCGGTGCCGCTCAAGAAGCAGACCCACTCCCGCACCATCGCCCAAAAGGCCCTGGCCTACGGCCTGCCCGGCATTCAGGTGGACGGCAACGACGTCCTGGCGGTCTACGCCGCCAGCCAGGAGGCCGTCGAGCGCGCGCGGGAAGGCGGGGGGCCGACCCTCATCGAGTGCGTGACCTACCGGCTGGGGGTTCACACCACGGCCGACGACCCGACCAAGTACCGCTCCGAGGAGGAAGTACGGGAGTGGGAGCGGAAGGATCCCCTCACGCGCTTCGCCGAGTACTTGCGAAAGAAGAACCTCCTCGAGGAGGGCCTGGAGCAGCGGGTGGACGAGGAGATCGCCGCTGCGGTCAAGCGATTCGAAGCCGCCGGGCCCCCCGACCCCCTGGGCATGTTCGACCACGTCTACGCCGAGCGGCCCCCCCACCTGGAGGCCCAGCGCGCGGAGCTGGCGGCGCGCCTGGAACCCAGGGAAGAGAGGGCGGCCAGCGAGGCCCCCGACTCACCGCCCATGCGCGGGCAGCGCAGGACATCTCGATGGCAAAGCTGAACATGGTCAAGGCCCTCAACCTCGCGCTGCTCCAGGAGATGGAGCGCGACGAGGACATCATCATCATCGGCGAAGACGTCGGCGTGGACGGCGGCGTCTTCCGCGTGACCGAGGACCTGCACCGCAAGTTCGGCGGCAAGCGGGTGATCGACAGCCCGCTGGCTGAGGCGGCCATCATCGGCACCTCGGTCGGCATGGCCCTCTACGGCCTCAAGCCCGTCTGCGAGATCCAGTTCTCCGGCTTCGCCTTCCAGTGCTTCCACCAGATCGAGAACCACGCCGCCCGCTACCGGGCCCGCTCGCGGGGGCGATTCCAGTGCCCCCTGGTGATCCGCATGCCCTACGGCGGGGGCGTCCGCGCCCTCGAGCATCACACGGAGTCCGAGGAGCAGTTCTACGCTCACATTCCCGGCCTCAAGATGGTGATTCCCTCCGGACCGCGCAATGCGCGCGCGCTCCTGGTCAGCGCCCTGCGGGACCCCGACCCGGTGGTGTTCTTCGAGGCCAAGGCGCTGTACCACGCCGCCCGCGAGGACGTGCCCGACGAGATCGAGACCATGCCCATCGGCCGCGCCCAGGTCGTCCGCGAGGGCGGCGACGTCACGCTCGTCTCCTACGGAGCCATGGTGCGGATGGCCCGGGAGGCGGCAGAGACCGTCGCCCGGGAGGACGGTGCCGAGTGCGAGGTGATCGACCTGCTCAGCATCTCGCCGCTGGACCGTGACGTCCTGGTGGCCTCCGTTCAGAAGACGGGCCGCGCTGTGGTCGTCCACGAAGCTTCCAAGAGCTTCGGCCCCGGCGCCGAGATCGCCGCCTCCATCATGGAGGGGGCCTTCCTGAGCCTGGAGGCGCCGATCAAGCGCGTGACCGCCTGGGACGTGTCCTTCGTCGGCTTCGCCCGCGAGCGGGCCCACGTTCCCGACGTGGCCCGGGTGATCTCCGCCCTCCGCGAGACGCTCGCCTACTGATCGTGCGCCTGTCCGGGTGGCTCGCGCTCGGCGCGATCCTGCTCGCCGCCGCCGTCAGCCCGGCCGGGGCCGAGCCCGGGCGCCCGTTGCGCGTCGTGACCTACAACCTCTTCCACGGCGGAGCCTCGTCCGGGCTCGCCGGCGACGGGCACCGGTTCGAGACGCGGCTCGAGATGGTCGTGCGCGAGCTGCGCGCGCTGGACCCCGACGTGATCGGCCTGCAAGAGGCGTCGGCCGGTCGCGGACGCGGCAACGTGGCCGAGCGCGTGGCCCGGGCCCTCGGCTTCCACTACGCCCACGCCCCGGCCACGTCCCGAGTCTTCCCCTTCGGACTGCTCAACCGGTTCGTCGTGTGGCTGATCGGCTTCGCCGAGGGGCCGGCCGTCCTCAGCCGCTTTCCCATCGCGGCCCACGCGGTGCACGATCTGCCGCGCTGCCAGCGCTACCTCGATCCGCGCGTCGTGCTTCACGCCGAGGTGGATTCGCCGTGGGGCCGGCTCGACGTGTTCTCGACGCACACTTCACCGGATGCCTGCCAGCACCGGCATGTCGCCGAGCTGGTCGTGGCCCGGCGCGGTCCGCTGCCGGCGGTCGTGATGGGCGACTTCAACGCCGAGGAGGGCTCGCCGGGAATCACCGCTCTCACCGAGGGCGCGGGCCTGGTGGACGCCTTCCGGGTCGGTAACCCGGCCGCCCCCGGCTTTACCGTGTGGCAGCAGGTCGAAGTCCCGGCCTCCACGGTGTTCCGGCGGGTCGACTACGTGTTCGTGCTACCGGGCACGCGGGTGCCCGGCCGCGTGCGGGCCAGCCGCGTGGTCCTCGACGCCCCGCAACGATTCGCCAACGGCGCGGCGCTGTGGCCCTCGGATCACTACGGGGTGCTGGCCGAGCTGGAGCTGGGGACGGAGCGATAGGAGTCGGGTGCGGGGACGAATCGCTGCGCCGCCGTGGCGACCCGCCCTCACGCACCCGACACTGAAGCCTACTTCTTCTCTTGGCTCTTTTTCTCTTCGCTGCGCGGCGTGGTCGCCGGGCTGGCGGCCGGGGGCGTCGCACGGTCACGCTCACCAGCGGCCTGCCGCCGCTCGTAGCGCGGTGCGCGGTCGAGCGCGGAGGCGTCCATGCTGACTACGATGTTGTCACGGTCCCAGCGCATCTTGACGTCGGACCACGGCACCACGACCTTCGTCTCGCCGATGCCGGCGAACCCGCCACGGCCGATGATGACGTGCGTGACCTTGCCGTCGTTGCTGTTCACCATGAGGCCATCGATCTCGCCGATGTCCTTGCCCTCGGCGCTCTTGATACGGGCGCCGATGAGCTTGCTGGAATCGACGACACCTTCCGGCTTCTGCCACATCTCGCGCGGGGGTGCCGTCTCGCGCGGGGGTGCCGTCTCGCGCGGGGGTGCCGTCTCACGCGGCGGCGCCGTCTGACTCGGGGTGGTGGGGCGCGTCTGCGCTGCCGCATCGAGCGCCAGCCCCAGCGTCAGGGACGCCATGACGATCGCAACAGTAAAGTTCTTCACGGTTGACTCCTTTCGCCCGCCTGGGCGCAAAGAGAAGGCAGCAAAGGCGGTGCCAGCGTAGTTACAATGGGCCCGATGCCACAGGCGTTCCGGCTTCCCGATCTGGGTGAAGGTTTGACCGAGGCCGAGATTGTCAAAGTGCTCGTGCGGGAGGGCGAGACGATCCAGGAGGACGCGCCCCTTCTGGAGGTCGAGACCGACAAGGCGCAGGTCGAGATCCCCTCACCGGTCAGCGGCCGGGTGGAAAAGATTCACGTTCAGCCTGGTCAAACGGTGAAAGTCGGCGAGGTCCTGGTCACTTTCGGCGACGGCACCGCGGCCCCGACGGCGCCCGCACCGGCGGCCCCATCGGGCGCGGGCCCCGTGGCGGCCACGCCGGCGACGCGGCGGCTGGCGCGCGAGCTCGGCGTCGATCTCGCCACCGTGCGCGCCAGCGGATCAGGCGGCCGAGTCACCGACGAAGACGTGCGCGCCGCCGCGCGCGGCGCGGGGGCTCGGCCCGCCGCGGCGCCGGCACGGCCTGCCGCGCCGGTCGCCAAGCCTGTCGCGCCGGCCGGCCAGGCGGAGGAGCGAGCTGCCGCCAAGCCGCTGGCCACCATCGGCCTCGAGCCGCCGCCGCTGCCCCGGTTCGAGCAATGGGGGCCGGTCGAGCGCCAGCCGCTCTCGCACCTGCGCCGGACGATCGCCGAACGGATGGCGCTGTCTGCCACGCTCATTCCGCACGTCACCCACTTCGACCGTGCGGACATCACCGAGCTCGACGGGCTGATCCGGCGCAACCTCGAGGCCGCCCGCGAGCGCGGCGTGACGCTGACCCTGACGAGCTTTCTCCTCAAGGCGGCGGCCCTCGCGTTGAAGGAGCACCCGCAGTTCAACGCCAGCCTCGATCCGGCCGCCGGCGAGATGATCCTCAAGCGCTACTACCACCTGGGTGTGGCGGTGGCGACCGACCGGGGGCTCATCGTGCCCGTCATCCGTGACGTCGACGGCAAGCCGCTACTGGACGTGGCCACGGAGCTGGCGGCGTTGGCCCAGCGCGTGCGCGAGGGCAAGGCCACGCTGGACGACCTCCGGGGCGGCACCTTCACCATCACCAACATCGGCGCGCTCGGCGGCACCGGCGCCATCCCGATCATCAACTACCCCGAGGTCGCGATCCTGGGCGTGGCCCGGACCCGGGAGGAGCCGGTGGTGCGCGAGGGCCGGATCGTCCCCCGCCTCCTGCTGCCGCTGTCGCTGACCTTCGACCACCGGATCGCCGACGGCGCCGACGGCGCCCGCTTCGCCGCCGCCATCATCCGCCGGCTCGAGGCGCCCGAGCAAATCCTGCTCGAGTGGTGAAGGCGTGAATCGGCACCGGCCATGGTGATGGGAGATCTCGTGCGCGAGGTGGACGTGGCCGTCGCCGGCGGCGGGCCGGGTGGCTACTCGGCGGCCTACCGCTGCGCGAGCTGGGGCTGGAGGTTATCGTGGTCGACCTCAACAAGCGCCTGGGGGCGCCTGCCTCTACGAGGGCTGCATCCCGTCCAAGGCGCTGCTGCACGTGGCCGCCGTGCTGGAGGAGGCCGAGGGGGCCAAGGAGCTGGGCGTGGACTTCGGCGAGCCCCGCATCGCGCTCGACGCGCTGCGCAAGTGGAAGAGTGAGCGGGTGGTGGGCAAGTTGGCCCGCGGTCTCAGCGGCGTGGCCCGGGGCAAGGGCGTGGAGGTCGTCGGCGGGCTAAGAGCATAGAGCATAGGAGACATAAAGGCCCGTTCTCGGAAGTCGCCGCTCCCTCCACGCCTCGGCGGGTGGCTCTTGCCCGTGCAGCAGGACCTTCTGGCCGTCGTCGGTGATGCCCCAGGCACAGAGCACCGCTTCCCGCGGCAGCCCGGCGTGCAGGCGCTCGGCCACGCCGTCGACGAACAGGTAGGCGACCGACAATTCGCTGAGGCCCCGCCCGGCGAAAGCTTCGTACTCTTGCCACAGCCGCTCGGTCACCTGGCTGACCGCCGTGCGGCTCAGCACGCTGGCGCCGCTCGCATCGCGGAACGCGGCTTCGATGTCCCGCGTGCTCAGCCCGCGCGCGAACATCTCCACCGCCAAGCGCTCGAGCTCCGCCGTGCGGCCCGCCAGCCCGGCCCGCACGCGGCACAAGAACGGCTCGGTCCGATCGGCGACTTGCGGGACGCCATACTCGATGGGCCCCTCGGCGGTAGCGAGGCGTCGATAAACTCTTGTGGGCGACGAGCAAATAGCTCAGCCGGTGCCGCGCCTGGAGGTCCTTCAGGAGATTCATGATCTGGGCGCGGATGGACACGTCGAGCGCGGACACCGGCTCGTCGAGGACGATCAGCTTGGGGTCGGAGGCGAGCGCGATGCGCTGGCGCTGGCCGCCGCTGAACTCGTAGGGGTACCGGTCAGCGGCATCGGCCGGCCGCCCGACCTGGACGAGCGCCTCGGCGACGCGCTTCTGCCGGACGGCCGCGGGGGCGCGGCGGTTGAGACGTGTCACCTATGTACCCGGCTTGTGCCCTCTGCTCAGGGGAAGGGAAGGCGTCTCGGTTTCTATCTCTTTCTTGGATCGTCTGCCGGGTTGACATACGTGATGCCCGATGGCCCAACCCCGTGGACCTGGACGATGGTCTCCTCTTTCGTCCAGGCGAAATGGGCGGTCTCTGCAGGCATGACGAGGAAACTCCCCACCGGGAACCCCTGCCTCCCTTTCTCTGGATCGAACTTCTCCCCTACCGCAAGGTAGAAAGTCCCCGAGAGCACGGTCAGGTGCTCGTCCACCGGATGCCGGTGGGGCATCACCTTGTAGTCGGCAGGGATCTTCAGCCGGTAGGTATACGGCCCGGCTTTGGTCGGGTCGCCCTGCATGACCGCCATCTTGGCGCCAGGCATCATCGTCGGTGGATTGTCCATCCACTTCAGACTAGGGGGCGTAACCATGAGATGCCCAGGTTGGGCACCTAGGGACCCACCGATCAAGCTCATCACGAGCACAACCAGGAGCGCTGTTCCCCGCTGAAGCCACGTGCCGTTCATCTTCCTTCCTCCTCTATAGCTGGGTGCCTTGCATACCGCATGACCCAACTCATGCGGGCTCTCCGAGGCGGCGAGAGTCGTCATCGACCATGCGCTCGATGAGACGACCGATGGCATCCGAATCCTCGAAGCGGCGCTTCTCGCCGGTGCGCACTCGCTCGATGACGCCGGCCAGCCGCCCGTCGGGATCGCGAACGGCCCGGACCACGAAGGTGACGCTTGCGGCCATCGCCTCTTCGGGGGTCGCGTCCACGTGGGGGATAGTGCCATGCTGCCGTCAACGCGCCGTGAAGGCCGGCCGTGAAAAAACTGTGAACGCGCCGGCACGGGTCCTTGCCTGAAAGCCAGCGGTGGTGCTAGGGTCCCCCTCGACCCTTCGGCGTCGACTCATGACAAGCCTAGTTGTCCGGTTGCTGGGTGACTTCCAGGTGAGCCGCGGGTCCTCGGGAGCCGCCGTGGCGATCCGTGCCCGGAAGGTACGCGCCCTGCTCGCCTACCTGGCCCTCCATCCGGGCCGAGCCCATGCGCGTGACCGGCTGACCGGACTCCTCTGGCCGGACGTCGGGGACGTCCAGGCGCGGCAGAGCCTCCGGCAGGCCCTGGCCGGACTGCGACGGGCCATCTCGAAGACGGGGGCCCTCGTTGTCGACGCCGACACGGTGGCCATGGACCCGTCGCGAATCGACGTCGACGTGCCGCGCTTCGAGCGGCTCGTTGCCGAGGGGAGCCTGGCTCGTCTGGAACAGGCGGCGGTCCTCTATCGAGGCGACCTCCTGGACGGCTTTCAGGTCAAGTCACCGACCTTCGAGGACTGGCTCGTCATCGAACGCGAGCGGCTCCGGGAGCTGGCTCGGCAAGCCCTCGCGAAGCTCCTGGGGCACCAGACCAGGACGGGGGCCGCGGAGGCCGCCATTCACACCGCGCGGCGCCTTCTCACGCTGGACCCGCTGCGCGAGGATGTCCATCGCGCGCTGATGCGCCTGTACATCGCTCAGGGGCAGCGCGGTCCGGCCCTTCGCGAGTACCAGAGCTGCGTCAGCATCCTGCGGCGCGAGCTGGGCGTGGAGCCGGAGCCGGCGACCAAGCGCCTGTACCAGGAAATCTTGCAGCAGCCGCTTCTGCGAGGGGCCGCGGGTGAATCCAGATCTCAACCTCCGCTCGGAAGTCAGCACAGCCGCGCGCGGTCACGACCGGGTCGGGAGCATGGAGAGCCGGCGCTGATCGGGCGCGACGCGGAACTCACGCGGCTCAGGAGAGCCCGCGAGGAAGCCTGGAACCGAAGCGCCCAGGTGGTGGTCGTGACCGGCGAGGCCGGGATCGGCAAGACCCGCGTGCTCGAAGAAATCGCGGTCGAGGCTGCGGCGGCCGGGGGCGAGGTGCTCGTGGGTCGCTTCCACGAAACCGAGCAGGCCCTGCCCTTCCAGGGCTGGATCGATGCGCTCCGCAGCGGCGACACCCTCGGCGGTCTCGGCGATCTCGGAGCGTGGCGCGCGGAGCTGTGCCGCCTGTTCCCCGAGCTGGGTCCTCCCCCGCGCACCGCGGGCAACCCTCTCCGCCTCCTCGAGGCGATGTTCGCCGTCCTCGACCAGCGCGCGGCACGCCGGCGCCTCCTCCTCGTCCTGGACGATCTGACTGGGCGGACGAGATGAGCCTTCGGCTCTTCTCCTTCATCGGCCGCCGCATCCGCCAGCGTCCCGTTCTCCTCGTCGGAAGTGCCCGCGAGGAGGAGTTGGTCGAGGCGAGAACGCTCCGCCAGGTCCTCGACGAGCTGGACCGCGACGGGTGTCTGATCCGGCTCGGTCTCTCACCGCTCTCTCAGGGCCACACCGTGGAACTGGTTCGCGCACTCCTAAGGCGAGGCGCGGCCGAGGCGTCCGTCGAGCGTGTGGGTGGAGAGATCTGGCGGACGAGCGAGGGCAACCCGTTCGTGATCGTCGAGACGGTCCGCGAGTTCGTCGACAGTGCGGGAGGCCACGGCGCGGCGGCCGTCGTGGTGCCCCGCCGCGTCCGGGACCTCGTCTCCGCGCGCCTGGAGCGCCTCGCCGAGCCGGCCCGCCGCCTGGCCGCGGTGGCGGCCGTGATCGGTCGCGACTTCAGCTTCGCGCTGCTCCAGCAGAGCGCCAGCATCCCGCCGCCGGAGGCGGCGGAGGGTCTGGAGGAACTCGTGCGGCGGCGGATCATGAGCGCGGTCGGCGACGGCTTCGACTTCACCCACGAGCGGATCCGCCGCGTCGTGTACGACGGGTTGCTCGAGCCCCGGCGAAGGACGCTCCACGCCGCCGTCGGCGATGCCCTGGAGGTGCTGTACGCGGACCATCCGGCCGAGGTCTACGATCGGCTCGCCTATCACACGTTACAGGCGGCCCAGCAAGAGCGGGCGCTCAACTACCTCCTCCACGCCGCGGACGGCGCCCGGCGCGCGGCCGCCCATCGTGATGAGGCCGCCCTTCTCGGGCAGGCGCTCACCATCGCCGAAGCCACCGGGCGTCGCGAGTTGCTCGCCGACCTCAGGGCACGACGGGGCAAGGCCTTCGCCCGCCTCGGCATCTGGGCCTCCGCGAGGCCCGACCTGGAAGCGGGGCTCGCGGGCCTGGCCGAAGGGCTGTCGGAGCGGAGGGCCGAGGTGCTGATCGACCTCGCGGAGGTCTGCTTCTGGTCATTCGATACCGAGAATCTGCGTCGCTATGCGACCGAGGCCGGCCGACGGGCGGCCGAGACCGGGCGCCACGAGCTGCTCCTCCATGTCGGGGGCTGGCTCGCCATGGCCGACAACTCCGACGGCCATCCCGTCCCCAGCATGCGGCGGGTCCGGGACACCGTCGCCCAGGCCCGCGAGCTCGGGATCGCCCCGCCAGGCTTCGTGCTTGCCGTCTACTGCCACCTCCTCGGCTTCGTCGGCGAAATGGCAGAGGCGGAGGAGCGGGGCCGCGAAGCGGTCGACGTCGCGCGCCGGGCCAGCGACACCGCCAACATCATGTTTGCCCTCCCCCACTTCGGTCACGCGCTCGCCGGCCTCGGCCGCTACGTCGAGGCGGAGCAGGTCTTCGCCGAGGCACGACGATTCGGTCGAGAGTTCGGCGTGGGCCCGTTGCTCGCGCGCGCGCTGGCCGTCTCGGCGGGGTACCACCTCGACGTCTTCGATTTCCGCGGGAACGAAGCGATTGCCGAGGAGGCGCGTGAGCTCGCGCGCTCTTTTAACTTTCCCCCCACGTTGGTCAGTGCCGGCATCGACCTATTGCTGAACTTCGCCCGTTGCCACGAGGTCGGTCGTGCCGAGCGGCTCCTCGCCGAGGTGGTCGGCGTCGTGGAGAAGGCGGCCGGGTGGCACGGCTGGATCTGGCGACTTCGCCTCGCCGAGGTGCGCGCCGAGCTTGCCTTGGCCCGCGACGATTTCGACGCGTCGATTCGGTGCGCGACCGATGCCATCGAGCTGAATCGTGGGAAGAAGATCAAGTACGAGGCGGCCGGCCTCGGCACACGCGCCAAGGCCCTCCACGCCCTCGGCCGCACACGGGAGGCGATCGCCGATCTCCGACGAGCCGTGCAGCTCGTCCGGCCGACCGGGGACCCGGCGATGTTCTTGCGCGCCGCCGCCGAGCTGCTCGTCATCGACGGCGACGATGCGCTCGCGGCCGAGAGCGCGGCGATCACCGACCAGATTGCACCGGCGCTGCCCAGCGAGGACATGCGTCGACGCTTCGAGTCATCCGCTGCGGTCCGCGTGGTCAGGAAGTTGGCCGGCCGAGTCCCACGCGAGCCAGCCGATCCGCCCACGGTCTAAGGCCGCCGAGAGGCCATTTCGATCGCTCACTCTGGCGACGGAAGGTGCGGCTGGAGGCCCCCCGCCGAGGACAAGAGCGAAGAGCCTGCGACGGGGACACAGGAGCATAGGAGAGCATAGGAGAGCATAGGAGAGCATAGGAGAGCATAGGAGAGCATAGGAGAGCATAGGAGAGCATAGGAGAGCATAGGAGAGCATAGGAGAGCATAGGAGAGCATAGGAGACATAAAGGCCCGTTCTCGGAAGTCGCCGCTCCCTCCACGCCTCGGCGGGTGGCTCTTGCCCAGTTACAGACAACTGATCGCCTTCAGCGCAACGAGAACAGCTGCGGCTGAAGCCAAGTTCACATTGCGGGCGGTGCGATCCGCGCGCTGGACACCATCGGACTGGGTTACCGGTTCGGCGATCGTTCGTGCCTGGGCTTCCATGGCGTCTTCTTTCCCTCATGAGTTCGGTTACGCCGCCCCGGTGCTGCGCCGCGCCAGTTCCGCCCCGAACAGGTGTGCGTTGGAGCGCTTGGCGAGCGCGAAAGCCTCGTCGAGCGACAGCAGCACGGTCTCGGGGTGTTTCGCCTGCCAGCGTTCTCCCGACGTGTGCGAAGCGAAGAAGAAGATGAAATGACAGGCCGACGCCATGATCCGGGCCGCCGATGTGACGTCCCAGGTCTGCGGGCGCACCATGGACACCATGATGCCCTTCGGTTCCGCGGCCTCGATACGGGTAGCCGAGACCGTGAGGCGAACCAGCTCGTCCGTTTCGGGATCCCGCGATTCGATCGCGGCGGTTCCGCCGAGGAGTTCCGGGTGTTCAAAGGTGTCCACCGCGCACCAGGCCCACAACGTGCGTCCGTTGATCGTGAGCTGGTGGTGCGTAGGTATCACCGAAAGTCCCCAGAAACCTTGGGATTCGATCCTCCTCGTCGGTATGGATGAACGGGCTCAGCGCCGAGTCTCTTACGAGTGCTTCCACCGCCTCTACCGGTGTGCCGAGCGCCTCCGCCAGCTGACTGATGGCCACAGGCTCGCCTTTGGCCAGCTCGCGGAGCAGCACGATTCCGGCCCGCTGTTCCTCGGGTGACGTCACCGGGAGGCGGCGCAACACCGCCTCCCACAGCTCGTCCATCATCGCAATCTTGTTCATGACGATTCATCTCCTTTCAGGACGCACCCCTGGTGATCCGCTCGCTTCGAAACAGCCCTCGCTCCGAGAACCGGTGTCATCGCAAGCTAGCGGTGTAAGCGCGTCGCGTTGTGTCGCCCTATCTACCCATGACGGGAGAATCGCGTCTTGAACCGGATTAGCGCCCCAGCCGGAAACCGCTCACGAATGTGTGGCGAAGCGCGCCCGGAAGTCGCCCGGGGTGATGCCGACCAGCTGTCGGAACGTTTTGGTGAAGTGGCTCTGGTCCGCGAAACCGATGTCAAGAGCATAGTTTCTGCCACATCTCGCGCGGCGCCTCGCGCTGAGCTCGCGCGGGGTCGTCGGGCGCTGCTGCGCGGCCGCGTCGAGCGCCAGCCCCAGCGTTAGGGGGGCCATGAGCATCGCAACGGTAAAGTTCTTCACGGTTCACTCCTTTCGCCCGCCTGGGCGCAAGGAGAAGGCGGCAAAGCCGGTGCCAGCGTAGTTACAATGGGCCCCGATGCCACATGCCTTTCGGCTTCCCGACCTGGGCGAAGGCTTGACCGAGGCCGAGATCACGCTGCGTCCGTTCCTCGACGCCCGGCGCGACCTCGGCGATGCGGAGGGCCGCAATCTGGTCACCGTCCCCCCCTCTTGCGAGCCGACCGCGTGATCCAATAGCCATGGTCATGGGCGATCTCGTGCGCGAGGTGGACGTGGCCGTCGTCGGGGGCGGCCCGGGCGGCTACTCGGCGGCCTTCCGCTGCGCCGAGCTGGGGCTGGAGGCGATCGTCGTCGACCTCAACAAGCGGCTGGGCGGCGCCTGCCTCTACGAGGGCTGCATCCCGTCCAAGGCGCTGCTCCACGTGGCCGCCGTGCTGCAGGAGGCGGAGCGGGCCAAGGAGCTAGGCGTGGACTTCGGCGAGCCGCGCATCGCGCTCGACGCGCTCCGTAAGTGGAAGAGCGAGCGGGTCGTGGGCAAGCTCGCCCGGGGCCTCAGCGGCGTGGCTCGGGGCAAGAGCGTGGAGGTTGTCGGCGGGCGCGCCGTGTTCGAGGGCTCGCGCGAGCTGCGCGTCGAGGGTGACGAGCCCCAGAAGATCCGCTTCAAGCACGCCATCGTCGCCACCGGGTCGGCGCCGAGCCCGCTGCCCGGGCTGACGCTCGCTGGCGACCGCATCATGGACTCGACGGCCGCCCTGGAGATCCCGGAGATCCCCGAGCGCCTGCTCGTCGTCGGGGGTGGCTACATCGGGCTCGAGCTGGGGCAGGTCTACGCGGCGCTCGGCAGCAAGGTCTCGCTGGTCGAGATGACGGACGGCTTGCTCCCCGGCATCGACCGCGATCTCGTGCAGCCGCTGGCCCGCCGGTGCGAGCGCCTGTTCGAGAAGATCTGCTTGAACACGAAAGTGGAGGCGCTCCACGAGCGCGGGGCGGGGATCGAGGCGCGGCTGGGTGAGGCGACGGTCACCTTCGATCGCGTCCTGATCGCCGTTGGTCGCCGGGCCCAGACGGATGGCCTCGGACTCGACGCCACGCGCGTCCGTCCCGATGCGCGGGGCGTCATCGCCGTGGACGAGCGCGGCCGCACGGCCGATCCCCACGTCTACGCGGTCGGCGACGTCACCGGCGAGCCCATGCTGGCCCACCGCGCCATGCGCCAGGGCAAGGTCGTCGCCGAAGCGATCGTCGGCCGGCCCGCGGCCTTCGACAACGTGGCGGTACCGGCCGTGGTCTTCACCGATCCCGAGGTCGCGTGGTGCGGGCTCACAGAGGCCGAGGCCCAGCGAACCGGCCGGGCGGTGAAGGTCGCGAAGTTCCAGTGGGCGGCCTCGGGCCGGGCCGCGACGCTCGGGCGGGCCGATGGGCTCACCAAGCTCGTCGTCGATCCCGAATCGGGCCGCCTCCTGGGAGTGGGCATCGTGGGTCCTGGCGCGGGGGAGCTGATCGCCGAGGGCACGCTCGCGGTGGAAGCGGCCTTGACGGCCGAGGACCTCGCGGCGACCATCCACACGCACCCAACGCTCTCCGAGAGTCTGATGGAAGCGGCGGAGGCGCTGCTTCGATAGTCGCGCACGCGTGATCTCACCCGCCGACCTCAGCGCACTGATGTCCTCCGACCGACCGCACGCGGTCCTCGACCTGCGCGAGCGCGGGGCTTACGAGCGGGGACACATCTTCCGCGCGACGTCGCTGCCCCGCCGGCTTTTCGAGCTGCGACTGCCCGCGCTGATCACGGCGCATGGGACGCCGATCATCCTCTACGGCGACGATGGGCGCCTGGCCGAGCTGGCCCGCCCGACGCTCGAATCGATGGGCTACCGCGACGTCCGGGTGCTGGGCGGAGGCCTCGAGGCCTGGCGGGCGGCGGGGCGGCCGATTGTCGAGGGCGTGAACGTGCCCAGCAAGGTCTTCGGCGAGCAGGTGCTCCACGCGCGCAAGACGCCCGAGATCGCGCCCCGCGACCTGGAGGCGCGCATCCTTGCCGGCGCCGACCTCGTCATCGTGGACGCCCGCACACCCGAAGAGTACGCGCGCGGCTGCGTTCCCGGAGCCATCAACGTACCCGGCGGCGAGCTGGTGCTGCGCATCGGAGACCTGGCGCCGCGTCCGGAGACGACGATCGTCGTCCACTGCGGCGGGCGGACGCGCTCCTACATCGGCGCCGAGTCGCTGCGGCGGATGGGTCTGCCCAATCCCGTGGTGGCCCTGGAGAACGGTACGATGGGCTGGACACTGGCCGGCCTCGAGCTGGAGCGGAGCGCGAGCCGATGGGCGCCGCCCGTCTCGGCGCGAAGCCGCGCCGCCGCCACGGTCGTAGCCAAGCGCGTGGCCGCGGAGGACAGGATCCGCTTCATCACACCCGAGGACCTCACACATCTCTGGCAGCGACGCGAGCAGGACAACGTCTGCGTCCTCGACGTGCGGACGGCCCAGGAGTACGCTGCCGGCCACATCGCCGGTGCCGTGTGGGCGCCGGGAGGCCAGGCCGTGCAGGCGACCGACGAGTACATCGCCGTCCGCGCGGCCAGTATCGTGCTCGCGTGCGACGGCCTCGTGCGGTCGGTGCTCACCGCGTCGTGGCTCACGCGCATGGGCTTCCCAAAGGCGATGGCCCTGGCCGGGGGCGTGCCTGGATGGGAACGAGCCGGTGGCGCCGTCGAGACCGGCCACCCGACGCCGGTGCCCAGTGGCTGGAAGGCCGCGCGCGCCGCGGTACCGGCCGTCCAGCCAGGCCCGCTCGAGGCGAAGACGGTGCTCAATGTCGATCCCAGCGACGTCTATGCGCGCGAGCACGTGCCCGGGGCCGCCTGGCTCTGCCGGACCCGGCTCGAGCTGCGCATCGGCGACGCGGTGCCCGATCGCCAATCCGCCGTCGTCGTGACGTGCGCGGACGGCGTGCAGTCCGCGCTGGCGGCCGCCACCCTGGCCAGGCTCGGCTACACGGGCGTGCGCGTCCTGGAGGGGGGGACCCGCGCCTGGGTGGCGGCGGGCCTTCCCGTCGAGCGTGGCGCCACCCGGCTCCTCGACGAGCCTGACGACGTGGTCCTCAAGCCCTACGACCGTGGCCGCGAGGGCATGGTGGCCTATTTGCGTTGGGAGGAGGCGCTCGACGCGGAGGGCCGCAGCCCCCACCGGCTCGTCAGTCGCCGCCCGGGATGACCGCCGAGGTCATAGAGAGGTAGAATCCCAGCGCTGTGAGCACCGAGCCCGATCCGCTGGTCAGCACCGAGTGGCTCGCCCAGCATCTCGGAGACCGCGATCTCCGGGTCGTCGACGCAACCTGGTATCTGCCCCACCTCAAGCGTGATCCCCGGGCCGAGTACCTGGCGGCTCACATCCCCGGTGCCGTCTTCTTCGACATCGACGAGATCAAGGATTCGCAGAGCCCGCTGCCCCACATGCTGCCGGACGCTCGCGAGTTCGCCCGCGCGGTGGGCACGCTGGGCATCGGCGACGGTGACCGCGTGGTCGTCTACGGCGGGCGCTTCGGGATCGCCGCCGCGCGGCTATGGTGGACGTTCCGCGTCTTCGGTCACGACCGTATTGCCGTGCTCGACGGCGGGCTCGCCCAGTGGCGGGCCGAGGGTCGCCCCCTCGAGGTGGGGAAAGTGTCGCCGACGCCGGGCCGCTTCACCGTGCGCTTCCGCCCCGAGCTGGTCCGCGACCTCGAGGCGATGCGCACCAACCTGGAGAGCCGGCGCGAGCAGGTGGTGGACGCCCGCTCGTCCGGCCGCTTCGCGGGGACCGAGCCGGAGCCGCGGCCGGGCCTGCGCGGAGGCCACATCCCGGGCAGCCACAACCTGCCCTACGACCGGCTCTTCCGCGCCGCAGACGGCACGCTGCTCGAGCCGGAGGCGCTGCGCCGGGCGTTCGCTGACGCCGGCGTCAACGTGGACAAGCCGGTGGTGACGACCTGCGGCTCCGGCGTGAGCGCGGCGGTGCTGGCCCTGGCTCTCTACCGTCTGGGCCGTCGCGACGTGCCGGTCTACGACGGCTCATGGACGGAATGGGCCGGCCGCACCGATACTCCCGTCGAACCGTGAAGGAGCCATGATGGCCTATACGCTGGAGCGCTTCATCGCCGACGTGGACCGGATCACCCAGCGGGAGACCGCGCCCGAGAAGATCACGACGGCGGTGGCCCCGCTGCTCGCCGAGCTGATCAAGAACCCGGACGCGCTGCCCGACCGCTTCCGGCACCGTCCGTCCGACGGCAAGCGCGGGCGCTACATGGTTCATCGCGCTCCCAACTTCAACATCACGGCGGTCGTGTGGGGGCCGGGCGACACCGTCGGCGCCCACAACCACGAGACGTGGGGCGTCATCGGTGTGATCGACAACGAGATCCAGGAAACCCGCTACCGCCAGGTGCGCGGCGGTGCGCCGGAGGTCAAGACCGTGCACCGGCACAGGCCGGGCGCCATCTCCCGCCTCCTCCCGCCCGAGGACGAGATCCACGCCATGCACAACCCGACCCAGCGCGACACCGTGGAGATCCACGTCTACGGGAAAGATCTTGCCGGCCTCAAGCGCCGGACCTGGAGTGCCGATGGCACCGAGAAGGAGCTGCTCAGCCCGAAATATTTGAACTGTTAGTAGGCTCGGGACACGACCCTCTCAAGGTTGAGATCGCGGGTTCGAGTCCCGCCGGGTCACCATCGAAACTGGAGCGGTGTTGCCGGCCAGAAGCCGCCCGAACGACCCCCGCCCGGGAAACTCGTAGACGCGAGCCTCCGGGCGGGGCGTGAACACGATCCGTCCGAGGATCAGGTTTCGGAGGATCTCGCGGGCCTCGGGGACCTTGCGCCTCATGACCCGCACGCCTCCGCGCGCCGAGGCCGGCTACCGTCTCGTCTCAGCGTCCAGGAACACGCGCGGACTCGCGATGAGAACGCTGCGGAAGCGCTTGAGCTTGAGGAGGTGTTGGTCGCCGGTGACGATCACGTTGGCACTGGCCGCGAGCGCGCATTCCAGGACCCGGTTGTCGGGCTCGTCCTCGCGCACGACGTCGACCGACTCCTCAGGGGTGACGAGGACCGCAAAGCTGCGGATGGCCCGCACCGCTTCCCGAACACGCGGCGCCGCCCATCGGAACTTTCGGAGCAAGACGCCCTCGATCTCCTCGAGGATCGGCGGGGAGATGAACACTTCGATGACGCCGGCGCGGCCGAGGGCAAGCACCTCGTCGGCCGTGCCTGCGAAGTTCAATGCCGAGATGTAGACGTTGGTGTCGGCAACGACCCGGGGCGCATTACCGGCCGCGGCGGAACCCCTGCACGGCGCGCTCTACGCCGGCCTCGGTCATCCCGAGTTTCCGCGCGCGGCTCGCGCCGTAGCGCTGGAGACCCCGCCACCGGCGTTCCTCGACGTAACGCCGGAGGGCTTCCCGGAAGAGCTCGCTCTTGGTGCGGCCCTCCTGCTTGGCAACCCGCTCCGCCTCACGGATCAAGTCCGGAGGCAGCGACAGGGACAGGACTCGTGTGGTTCGCATTGGCTCGCCCCAGTTAATACTTAGTATTACCCTTATGTGTTGCCTGTCAAGTGTTGCGAGTGCGGCACCGCGGCGTCGGGCGCCGTGCGCTGCACGGTCCCAGGGACGTGAGCACGACGATGACCACTGGGGGTCAGGGCCCCCTTAACGACGCGAGATAGCTGAGTTCGTAGTCTTTTACTGGTGGCAGTCTGATTCGCCGAATGCGACGAACCGGTCTTTCATCGAGCGTGCGTTGGAAGCAGCCGCCAGGCTCGTGCGCGAAGATCGGACGGTTGCGATCGCCTGGGTCTTGTGGAAGGCCTCCGACAGCTCCCGGTGGAGCCCAGAATACCGGCTTCTCTAGGAGGACACTTTGGAGAAACTGCGGAGTATCTCCATAACGATGATCGTCGCGATCTATGTCCTCCTCCTCCTCGTTCTCATCTCACCTCTGGCAGCGTTATCCCTCATCGTCACCGAGGTATCTGGTCTTTTGAGGCGTTACGATCAATTTGACTGGAGAACGGCTCTGAGATCCATGATGTTTGCGATCTTAGGGCTCGGGAGTCCGTATTTCATTTTTCTTCAATTCAGAATGTGATGAGAGAGATGCGCTTCTAGTCGACGTACAGCTCGACGGTGTAGCCGTTCGGGTCCTCGATGTAGACGGCGGTACGGCCGCGGCGGCCGCGGATGGGCACGCCCGCCTGCTTGAGTCGGGCGCGGACCTTGCGCCAGCGGGCCGGCGTGAGGTGCAGGCCGAAGTGGTCGAGGCCGCCGCCCCGGGGGTCGAAGGGGCGCTCGGTCTGCACGAAGTTGAGCAGATCGCTGGCGCCGGGCGTGCGCAGGAAGACCATGCCCTCGTGCTCGAAGGCCTGCTCGAGGCCGAGGATTTCGGTGTAGAACCGCTCGGTGCCGCGGAGGTCGCGGGTCAAGAGCGCGACGTGCCGCAAGCCCATCGGTTGCTCGGCATCAGGGCAGGAAGGCGCGCGTGGCCATCAGTGCCTCGCGCGCGACGTCGGCCGGATCCCGGGCCCAGGCGGCAGGGTTCGGCGCCTCGTAGCTGAGGTAGCCGGCGTACCCCTTGGCCGCCAGCAGACGGAAGACGTCCTTGAACGGTACGATGCCCCGGCCGGGGGGCAGCCGATCCAACACCTTGCCGGGCTCGAGTCCGCTGGCCGGGACATCGCTGTACTGCACGTACACGATCTCGGCGCCGGCGACATCCTCCAGCGCGGCCAGGCCGTCCCCGCTGCGCTCGAGATGATAGGCATCGACGAGCAACCCACAACGCGGATGGCCCGCGAGCGCCAGTAGCTCGCGTAGTCGGCCGAGCGTGTTGAGCTGCTCGGCCTGGGAGTTCGCCTCCAGCGCGACGCGCACGCCGTGGGCGGCGGCGAGCTCGCCGACCTCCCGGACGCTGGCGGCCGCGTCGGTGAGGGCGCCGGTGTTCTTGTCGACCGGGCTCATCACGGTCGGGCACCCCAGCGCGGCCGCACGCGCGCACTGTTCGGCGAAGACGCGGAGGAGCCGCGCCCGCTCGGCGCCCTGGCTCCACATCCAGCCGAACTCCGCGCCCACGCAGGCCACGGGCAAGCCGCTGCCGCGCACGAGCTCGATCACGGATTCGGCGGAGCGGCCGGCCTCGGCGGCGCGGACGAAGTCCGCCCGGCGCAGCTCGATGGCGTTCCAGCCGGTGTCCCGCGCGACGCGTAGCGCCTCGCCGAGCGGCGTGGTGTCCAGGGTCCAGGTGTGCAGGGCGAGGCGTGCCGCCATCAGTGAATCCGCTTCTCGTAGCCCTTCCACTCTTTGTCGCGCAGGACGAACTTCTGCACTTTGCCCGTCGAGGTCTTGGGGAGATCGCAGAACTCCACCCCGGCCGGCGCCTTGAAGTGGGCGATGTGCTGGCGGCAGTGCTCGATGATCTCCTGCTCGGTGGCCCGCTGGCCCGGCTTGAGCGTGATGAAGGCCTTGGGCCGCTCGCCCCACTTCTCGTCGGGAATGGCCACCACCGCGCACTCCAGCACCGCCGGGTGCCGGAGGATGCACTGCTCGACCTCGATGGTCGAGATGTTCTCGCCGCCCGAGATGATGATGTCCTTCTTTCGGTCGCGCAGCTCGATGTAGCCGTCGGGGTGCCACACGGCGATGTCGCCGGAGTGGAACCAGCCACCTCGGAACGCCTCGGCGGTGGCGTCAGGCTGCTCGAAATAACCCGTCATGACGTTGTTGCCCCGCATGATGACCTCGCCGAGAGTCTGGGCATCGCGGGGTACGTCGGTCATGTTCTCGTCCACCACCCGCACGAGGTCGAACAGGGCGTAGCCCTGGCCCTGGCGCGCCATGAGCCGCGCCTGCTCTTCCAGCGGCAGGGCGTCCCACTCGCGGTGCCAGCCGCAGACCGTGTGCGGCCCGTAGGTCTCGGTGAGGCCGTAGACGTGGACGGGACGCAGGTTCAGGTCTTTCAGACGAGCGAGCAGCGTCGGCGAGGGCGGCGCCGCCGCCACCGTGACCGTTACCGGGCGGCTGAGTCGGTGGGCCTCGGGATGGTTGACGATGGCCGTCTGGACTGTCGGAGCGCCGTTGTAGTGGGTGATGCCCTCACGCTCGAAAAGCTCCCAGATCACGGTCGGGTCGACTTTGCGCAGGCACACGTGGGTGCCCGCCACCGCCGTCACCGCCCACGTGAAGCACCAGCCGTTGCAGTGGAACATCGGCAGCGTCCAGAGGTAGACGGTGTCCCAGTTCATCCCGGACTCGAGGATCTCGCCCATGGCGTTGATGAAGGCGCCGCGGTGGCTGTACATGACGCCCTTGGGCCGGCCGGTCGTGCCTGAGGTGTAGTTGATCGAGAGCGTCTCCTCCTCGTCCTTCAGCCACGACTCGACCGGCGCCGGCGCGCCGGTGGCGAGGAAGTCTTCGTATGGATCGCCGGCGGCGCCGGTGTCGTCGACGCGGACCACGCGGAGACCGGACAGGTCGAGCGGCTTGACGAGCCCCTCCAGCTCCTGGTCCACGAAGAGGAACCGCGACCCGGAGTGCTTCAGGATGTACCCGATCTCGTCCGAGCTGAGCCGGGTGTTGATCGAGACGAGGATACCGCCCGCCACCGGCACACCGAAATGGGCCTCCAGCATCGCGGGGATGTTGGGGCAGAGGAAGGCCACCCGGTCGTGCTTGCTGAGGCCGGTCCGGCGCAGCCCCGAGGCCAGGCGGTTCACCCGCTCCTGCAGCTGCCCGTACGTGTACCGCCGGTCACCGTGGACCACGGCGATCTTGTCGGGGAAGACGTACGCGTTGCGGGTCAGGAAGCTCGCCGGGCTGAGCTCGGTGCGAGAGACCTTCATGGGCTGCGCTATGCCTCCTCCTGCCCCCTGGGGCGCGCCGATCGCGGCCAGTTTACCTCAAGGGCGGTGAGGGGGCGCCTTGCGTTTGCTGGTACCCTCGGCTTACGCTGCCATCAATCGCATCGTCGCTCGCGTAGGAGGTTCACCGATGACGCTCCGGGTGATGTCGGCCGACAGCCACATGGATCTGATCTATCTGCCTCCCGACACGTTCACCGCGCGCATGGACCCGGCGTTCGGCGACCGCATCCCGCGCGTGGCCGAGCGGGACGGGCGCAAGATGTGGGTCTCGGGTCAGAGCGTGCTCGGCCCCTACGCCACCTATGGCCCCGGCGTCACCGGCGGACGGCGCGGACGCATCCTGGCCGAGGCCGGCTTCGCCTCGGGCACCCAGACGCGCCCGTCGAATCCGGCGCAACGCCGCGAGGACCAGGAGCGGGACGGCGTGGAGGCCGAGATCATCTACGGGATCATCGGCATCTCGCGCGGGCTCTTCTCGCATTCGGGGATCGCTGACCACGAGACGCTCACCGCCGTCTACCGCGCCTACAACGAGTACGTCGCCGAGTTCAACCGCTCGATCCCCGGGCGCTTCTACGGGCTGGGGTGCCTGCCCAACCACGACGCTGAGCGCGCCGCCGACACCGTGCGCCAGTGCGCGCAGCTTGGGCTCAAGGGCGCGGTGTTCGTTCCCTGGGGCTCGGCCCGGCCGGTGTGGCACGAGATGTGGGAACCCATGTGGTCGGCGGCCGAGGAGACCGGCCTGGTCATCTCCTTCCACGTCTTCGAGGGCGGCGCGGCGACCGTGGGCTACGAAGTGCAGGGGATCAAGCGCCCGGACGTGATCGGCGCGTGGACCGTGGTGGCGCCGCTTCAGATGGACGAGATCTGCGTGTCGGTCATCCTCTCCGGTGTCTGCGAGCGACACCCGCGGTTGCGGCTCGTGCTGGGGGAGAGCGGCATCGGCTGGATCCCGTACGTCCTCGAGCGCCTGGACGACACCTACGAGGAGCGGCTGGCCGACGACCTCGGGCTACCGCTGCCGCCCAGCGCGTACTTCAAGCGCCAGATGTACGCAACCTTCCCGAAGGACCTGCACGGTGTGCGGGCCATGGCGCACATCGCCCCCGACAACGTCATGTGGGGTTCAGACTACCCGCACCGGGACGGCACCTGGCCGTTCTCCCAGAAGGCCATCGAGGAGCAGTTCCGCGACATCCCCGACGCGATCGCCGGCAAGATCCTCGGCGACAACGCCCGCCGCGTGTACCGCATCGACGGGTGAGGGAATGATCAAGCTCACCTTCTGCCTGCGGCGCTTGCCGCATCTCTCGCGCGAGGACTTCCGGCGATACTGGCTGGAGGTCCACGGCCCGCTGGTCCACAAGCACGCCGCTGCCTTGCGGATCAAGCGCTACGTGCAGGTCCACGCCGACGCGGGCCCACTGAGCGACGGCCTGAGGAAGGTCCGCGGCGCGCCGGAGCCGTTCGATGGCGTGGCCGAGCTATGGTTCGAAAGCGCGGAGGACGTGCAGGCGGCCGGCCGAACGCCCGAAGGGCGCGCCGCGGGGGCGGCTCTGCTGGAGGACGAGGGGCGCTTCATCGACCTCACCCGCTCCCCGCTCTGGCTCGGGGCCGGAGCGCCCGATCGTCTAGCCGCTCCGACTTAGCCCCGCCAGACCCACCAGACGAACAGGCCGATCATCACCAGGGCGATGGTGAAGTCGGCGGCGATCCCGAGCAGCACCCCGACGAGGGCGCCGAAGCCGCTGCGCACGCCGCCTTGGAGGTCGGCGCCCCGCAGCAACTCGGCGCCGATGGCGCCGAGCACGGGGCCGATCAGCAGCCCGAGCGGGCCGAAGAAGAAGCCCACCACCGCCCCGACCAGGGCGCCGACAACGGCCCAGCGGCTGCCGCCATAGCGGCGGGCACCGAGCGCCCCGACGATGAAGTTCAGCAGGAAGCTGGCGACCGCCAGCGCGGCCAGGATGGCGAGCCGGCCCACCCCGATCTCAGCGAAATCGGTGGCGAATGCCCACAGCACCGCCCCGGCCAGGATGAACAGCGGCCCCGGCATCCAGGGCACGACCGAGCCCACGAGTCCCACCGCGAAGAGCAGCGCGACCACGATGCCGATGGCGGTGAGCGCGTCCATACCTTCTGTCTCGTCCGGCTTTGTCTCGCTGTCAAGCGCCGCCATCGGACTTGCCGCCGATTGTTCCTGATGGGGGAGCGTGGTACACTCCGGCCCGACAGCAACCCTCCCCGACGTACCTCGCAGGGCAGCCGAGCATCGAGCGCGGGAGTGGTCTTCGGTGTCCGGATTCGCTGCCACCCGGCTGGAGGAGCGATGTTCAAGGAAGACGCGCTTCACCTCTCGCTTCCCTCTTCGTGCACTGAGCACTTCCTGGCCTTCTGCCCCCGATGTAACCAGTCGTTTCGGTCGCACGAGCTGGCATATGCGGCGCTGGCACCCGAACCCTTCCTCCGTTGCCCCCGCTGCCGCACCGATCTGACGGCGGCGATCCAACGGCACGTGAGCGCCTGCCGACCGCAGAGAACGTAGCCACTCGGACCGATCCGCCCACGCTGCCGGTGGGTCATTGAGCGACAGTCGCCTGGCGGGGTAAGCTCGCTCCGCATGAACGCGCGGGGCAGCCCGGCCACCATGTTTGAGAAGATCTGGACTCGGCACGTGGTGGCCGAGGGACCGGGCGGGCAGGTCCTCCTCTACGTCGATCGTCACATCCTGCACGAAGGGTCCACACACGCCCTCGCGGACCACTATGTGCCGACGGCGCCCGGCGCGGCGGCGGCAGACCCTGAGATCCGCGCCATGGTCGAGTCGCTCACGCGTCACACGGCTGAGCACGGGATCGGCTACTTCGGTGTGAGCGACCAGCGGCGCGGCATCGTCCACATCATCGGGCCTGAGCAGGGGCTGACGCTCCCCGGCGTCACCCTCGTCTGCGGCGACTCGCACACCGCCACCCACGGCGCCTTCGGCGCGCTGGCCTTTGGCATCGGCTCGACCGAGGTCGAGCATGTGATGGCCACGCAGACCCTCTGGCAGCGCAAACCGCGGACGATGCGGATCACGGTGGAGGGCCGCCTGGGCTTCGGCGTCACCGCCAAGGACCTGATCCTGACCATCATCGCCCGCATCGGGGCCGGCGGCGGCACCGGGCAGGCCGTGGAGTACGCGGGCACGGCCATCCGTGCGCTTTCGATGGACGAGCGCATGACGGTCTGCAATATGTCGATCGAGGCCGGGGCGCGGGCCGGTATGGTGGCCCCCGACGAGACCACGTTCGCGTACCTCGAGGGCCGACCGTTCGCGCCGCGAGGGAGCGCCTGGGGTCACGCGCTCGCCGACTGGAAGACCCTGCCCAGCGACCCCGGCGCCGTCTTCGACCGCGAGGTCGGCCTCGACGCGAACGAGGTGGCGCCCATGGTCACGTGGGGCACGAGCCCACAGGACGCGCTACCGATCACCGGGCGCCTGCCCGACCCCGCCGCGGTGGCCGACGGTGCCCGGCGCGCGAGCATGGAGCGGGCGCTGGCCTACATGGGGCTCCGAGCGGGCACACCGCTCACCGAGATCGCGGTGAACCGTGTCTTCATCGGCTCGTGCACGAACAGCCGGCTCGCGGACCTCCGCGCCGCCGCCCGGGTGGTGAAGGGACGGCGTGCGATGATCCCGGCCTGGGTGGTGCCGGGCTCGGGACTGGTCAAGCACGCCGCCGAAGCCGAAGGCCTCGACCACATCTTCCGGGATTCCGGCCTCGAGTGGCGGGAGCCGGGCTGCTCCATGTGTGTGGGCATGAACGGCGAGGTCGCCGCCGAGGGTGAGCGCGTCGCCTCCACGTCGAACCGCAACTTCGAAGGACGCCAGGGCCAGGGCGCCCGCACGCACCTCATGTCGCCGGCCATGGCCGCCGCCGCGGCGGTGACGGGGCGCCTCACCGACGTGCGCACGCTGGGGAGCTGACGCCGATCCGCCCCTGGCCATCTCCGTTCGTACTCGCCGTCGTGCTGGCCGTTTACGTCGCGGCGGGCAAGCTCGGCCTGGCGCTCGCGATCATTCACAAGAGCGCGAGCCCTGTTTGGCCACCCACCGGCATCGCTCTGGCCGCGTTGCTCGTCCTCGGCTACCGGATCTGGCCCGCCATCCTGGTGGGCGCCTTCCTGGTGAACGTCACCGAGGAGTCGATCGCCACCTCCCTGGCTATTGCCGTCGGCAATACCCTGGAGGGCCTGCTGGCCGCCTTTCTCGTGAACCGCTTCGCCGGCGGCGCCATGGTCTTCGCGCGGGCGCCCGACATCTTGCGCTTCATTCTGCTGGCGCTCCTCAGCTGCACGGTCAGCGCCACCATCGGCGTGACGAGTCTGGCCCTGGCCGGCTCCGCCGAATGGCCGCGCTACGGCTCGATCTGGCTCACCTGGTGGCTCGGGGACGCGACGGGCGCCCTCACAGTCGCGCCCGCCCTGATCCTGTGGGGTCAGAACCGCGCCGTACGGTGGCCGCGGCCGCAGGCCCTGGAAGGCCTGCTCCTGCTCCTGACCACGGTCCTCGCCGGACTTCTGGTCTTCAACAGCCGGCTCCTGTTTCGGGAGCCGATGAACTACCCGGTGGCCTTTGCCACCCTCCCGGCCATGATCTGGGCGGCCTACCGTTTCGGTCCTCGCGAAGCGGCGACTCTCATCCTCGTGCTCTCGGGCATCGCGACCTGGGGCACGCTCGGCGGCGACGGGCCGTTCGCAGTGGGCAATCAAAACGAATCGCTGCTGCTGCTTCAGGCGTTTCTGGCGACGGGGGCCGGGTCGAGCCTGACGCTGGCCGCCGTGGTGGCCGAGCGCCGGCGGGTCGAGGAGGAACGGCAGCGGCTCCTGCAGGCCGAGCACCGCGCTCGCGGGGAGGCCGAAGAGGCCAACCGGGCCAAGGACGAGTTCCTGGCCACGCTGTCCCACGAGCTGCGCACCCCTCTCAACGCCATGCTGGGCTGGGCGGCGCTGCTCCGCAGCGGCCGGCTCGATGCGGCGGCCCAGGGGCGCGCGCTGGAGGTCATCGAGCGTAACGTGAAGCTGCAGACGAAGCTGATCGATGACCTGCTCGACGTATCGCGGATCGTTGCCGGCAAGCTGCGCATCGAGCGGCAGCCGATCGAGCTGGCCCCCGTGGTCGAGGCCGCGGTGGAGGCCGTGCGGCCTACCGCCGCGGCCAAGTCCATCCGGCTCGAGCTGTCGGTGGACCCGGCGGCCGGTCGGGTCTCCGGGGATGCGGCCCGGCTGCAGCAGATCGTGTCCAATCTGGTGTCGAACGCCGTGAAGTTCACCGACGCCGGCGGGCGGGTGAGCGTCTGGCTTGGGCGGGTCGGCGCCCACGTTCACATCCGGGTGAGCGACACCGGCAAGGGCATTGCGCCGGAGCTCCTGCCGCGAATCTTCGAGCGCTTCCACCAGGCCGAGAGCGCGAGCACGCGATTGCATGGCGGGCTGGGTCTCGGGCTCGCCATCGTCCGCCAACTCGTGGAGCTCCACGGCGGCCGGGTGGGCGTGAAGAGCCCGGGGGCAGGCAAGGGCGCGACCTTCACCGTGGAGCTGCCGGTGGCGACCGCCGAGAGCTCGAGCCGCGCGAGCGGCGCTGCCACCCGCGGAGACACAGGCCCCTCGCTGGCGGGACTCCGGGTCCTTGCCGTGGACGACGACGCCGACGCGCGCCACGTCGTCTCCGCCGTGCTCGAAACGTACGGGGCGGAGGCGACGGTGGTGAGCTCGGCTGCCGAGGCGCTCGACGCGCTCGGGCGCGCGGAATTCGACGTCCTGGTGGCGGACATCGCCATGCCGGGGCAGGACGGCTATGAGCTCATCGACAGCGTCCGCGCCCGGGAGACGGGCGGACGACGGATCCCCGCCGTGGCGCTCACCGCGTTCGCGCGGCGTGAGGACGCGGACCGGGCCCTGGCCACCGGCTACGACGCGCATCTGGCGAAGCCGGTGGAACCTCGGCGGCTGGCGGACGCGGTGGCCGCCCTGACCCGACAGGGCCGATGACATCGTTCGGCCGGCTCACCGCCGTCGCCGCTCCGATGGACCTGCCCGACGTGGACACCGATCGCATCGTCCCCGCGCGCTTCCTGCGCAAGCCGAAGAGCCCGGAGTACGCGAGGGCCCTCTTCCACGACGTGCGGTTCAACCCCGACGGCTCGGAGAAGCCCGATTTCGTCCTGAACCAGCCGCCTTACCGCGACGCCCGCATTCTGGTGTGCGGGGAGAACTTCGGCTGCGGCTCGTCGCGGGAGATGGCGGTGTGGGCGCTCGATGCCTACGGTATCCGCGTGGTGATCGCCCCGAGCCTTGGCGACATCTTCCGCCAGAACTGCTACACGAACGGCCTGCTCCCGGTGATCCTGCCGGCCGACGTGATGGCCGGTCTGCGCCAACAGCTGTGCGATCGGCCTGGAGCGACCATCACCGTCGATCTCGAGGCGCAGACGGTGGAGGCGCCGGACGGCCGTCACCACCGCTTCGAGATCGATCCCTTCCGCAAGCAGATGCTGCTGACCGGCCAGGATGCGATCGCGCTGACGCTCGGCTACGAGAGCCGGATCGCCGAGTACGAGGCCGGCCGGCGGTCCCGGATGCCCTGGCTGCCGACGCTCGCGAGCCAGGTGTCCAGGCGGCCCGGCACTGGCGCGCCGGCCCCGCCGCCTTGACAGTCTTCCTTGCCGAGCGCGCGCCCCGTCGCGGTATCATCCCCGAGGGCGCTCGGAGAGGAGGGCCGTCGTGAAGATCACCGCGATGGAAGCCCATGTCGCGGCCGCCGCCCCCCAAACATCCAGGAACACATGGACTGGTGGCAGGAGCTTTACGACGACCGACTGACGGTAGCCGACGGGCACCTTGTCATTCCCGACCGACCAAGCGTCGGCCTGGGCCTGAGCTTGAAGCCGCTCGACCGGTACCGGGTTCCGTCGCCACTACCGGTGTCAACTCTTCGGACACCGTCGGGAGGGCAAGCGTCAACGTCTTATCAGCGAGGACGTGAGTAAGTCTTTCAATGCCGCGAAACCAAGGGAATCCGACGAGGTAGGGGTCTGGCGTGGCTCTTGCTGCCACGCGGCGGGCCCGAATGCCCGAGAACAGGAGAGCCCGCTATGCCGTTCCACTTTTTCAGCCGGATGTTCGCTCGGGACCTCGCCATCGATCTCGGCACCGCCAACACCCTCGTCTACGCCCAGGGGGAGGGGATCGTCCTCGACGAGCCGTCCATCGTGGCGATCAGCCAGGGCGACCAGAGCCTGGTGGCTGCCGGCCACGAGGCCAAGGCCATGGTGGGCCGGACACCGGGCGGGATCCGGGCCGTCCGGCCGTTGAAGGACGGGGTCATCGCCGACCTCGACGTCGCCCAGAAGATGCTCCAACACTTCATCGGGCGGACCCTGGGTCGCGGGGCCAGCCTGCTGCGCCCCCGCATCGTCATCAGCGTGCCCTTCGGGATCACTCAGGTGGAGCGGCGGGCGGTCCGGGACTCGGCCTTGCAGGCCGGCGCCCGGGAGGTGTTCCTCATCGAGGAGCCGACGGCGGCCGCCATCGGGGCGGGGATGCCGATCCAGGAGCCTGGAGGCAACCTCATCCTGACGATCGGCGGCGGCACCACGGAAGTCGCCGTGATCTCGATGTCCGGGGTCGTGCACTGCGTCTCACTCCGGACCGCCGGCGACGAGATGGACGAGGCGATCATGCAGTACGTCCGCAAGCACTATAATTTGCTGATCGGTGAGCGGCAGGCTGAAGTGGTCAAGCTCGCGCTGGGGTCGGCGTGGAAGACGGACCGGCCGTCGACGTCGACCGAGGTGAAGGGACGCGACATGATCGATGGCGTGCCCAAGACGGTCACCATCAGCGAGGAGGAAGTGCGCGAGGCGCTCCGCGAGCCCATCGAGCGCATCGTGGACACCGTCCGCGCGTGCCTGGAGCGGACGCCGCCCGAGCTGGCCGCCGACATCGTGGAAAAGGGCATCGTCGTGTCCGGAGGCGGCGCACTGCTGCCCGGGATCGACGAGCTGCTGCGACGCGAGACCAACCTGCCGGTGGCCATCGCCGACGACCCGCTGACCTGCACCGTCCGCGGCGCGGCGCGGCTCCTCGACCACCTGACGCTTCTCCGCCGGATCGCCATCTCGGGCTGAGCGTCCGGCCGGCGTCTCCGGCCCCCTCTCCGGCCGGCCGACTTGCGCGGAGCGGCCGGCCGCGGCTACCTTGTTCTCTCGCAGGCCGACGCCAGCGCTCTGCGGAGGCGGGACCATGACGAGTGCCTACGACGAGGTGTACGCGCGATCCACGCAGGGCCCGGAAGGGTTCTGGGCCCAGGCGGCCGAGGACATCCACTGGGAACGACGCTGGGATCGGGTTCTCGACGACTCCCGGAAGCCGTTCTACTCGTGGTTCACGGGTGGGATGCTCAACACCTGCTACAACTGCCTCGATTTCCACGTCGACCGGGGACGGGGCAAGCAGCGGGCCCTCGTCTACGACAGCCCCGTGACCGGCAACGTCCGCGAGTTCACCTATCAGGAGTTGCGGGACCAGGTGGCGCTGATAGCCGGAGCGCTCAAGCGCCAGGGGATCGGCAGAGGCGACCGGGTCATCATCTACATGCCCATGGTGCCGGAGGCGGTGATGGCGATGCTGGCCTGCGCCCGCATCGGCGCCATCCACTCGGTGGTTTTTGGCGGCTTCGCCGCCAACGAACTGGCCAAGCGCATCGACGACGCCAAGCCCAAGCTCATTCTCGCCGGGTCATGCGGTATCGAGGTCAACCGAATCGTCTCCTACAAGCCGCTTCTCGACGGCGCCATCGACGGGTCAGCGCACAAGCCGCCGCGGTGCGTGATCCTACAGCGGCCCCAGGAGCGGGCCCCGCTCCAGAAGGGGCGCGACCTCGACTGGGACGAGTTCATGGCCGGGGCCTCACCGGCCGAGTGCGTCCCGGTGGCGGCCACCGATCCTCTCTACATCCTCTACACCTCCGGCACCACCGGCATCCCCAAGGGAGTCGTACACGACAACGGCGGCCATGCCGTGGCCCTCAAGTGGTCGATGCAGCACATCTACGGGGTGGGCTCCGGCGAGACCTTCTGGGCGGCCTCCGACATCGGCTGGGCGGTGGGCCACTCCTATATCGTGTACGCGCCGCTGCTCAAGGGCTGCACCAGCATTCTTTACGAGGGAAAGCCCGTCGGCACGCCGGACCCGGGGGCCTTCTGGCGGCTCATCAGCCAGCATGGTGTCAATGTCTTCTTCACGGCGCCCACCTCGTTTCGCGCGATAAAAAAGGAGGATCCGCAGGGCACCTACATGGGCAAGTACGATCTGTCCCGCTTCCGAACGCTGTTCCTGGCTGGTGAGCGGTGCGATCCCGACACGCTGCTGTGGGCGCGAGATAAACTGGGCCTGCCGGTCATCGACCACTGGTGGCAGACCGAGACCGCTTGGCCCATTGGGGCTAACTGCGTCGGCCTGGGCATGCTGCCGGTCAAGCCCGGCTCGATCACCAAGCCCGTGCCCGGCTACGACGTACGCGTGCTCAGCGAGGACAACACGGAGATGCCAGCGGGCCAGATCGGCTCCATCGCCATCCGCCTGCCGCTGCCGCCTGGATGTTTGCCGACGCTGTGGAACAACGACGCTGGCTACCAGAAGTCCTATCTCACCAAGCACCCCGGCCACTACCTCACTGCCGACGCCGGCTACAAGGACGAGGACGGATACCTCTACATCATGAGCCGTGTGGACGACATCATCAACGTGGCCGGGCATCGACTGTCCACCGGGGCCATGGAGGAGGTGCTGGCCGCCCATCCCGACATCGCGGAGTGCGCCGTGGTGGGCGTGGCCGACGAGATCAAGGGCGAGATCCCCATGGGCTTCGTCGTCACCAAGGCCGGCGTCAGCCGCTCCGAGGGCGAGATCGTCAGGGAGCTTATCGAGCGCGTGCGCCAGCAGATCGGGCCGGTCGCCGCCTTCAAGACGGCGCTCGTGGTCAAGCGCTTGCCGAAGACACGCTCGGGCAAGATCCTGCGCGGCACCATGAAGCGGATCGCCGACGGCCTGGAATACACGACGCCGGCCACCATCGACGACCCGGTGATCCTCGTCGAGATCAGCGAGGCGCTCAAGGCCATCGGCTACCCCAAGGGGGCCTGACGATGCGCGCGACGATCCTGGCCGGCACACTGGTGCTGCTCACCGGATGCACGGCGGCGTTCGACGTGACGGGCCGCGAGTGGACGCGGCCGGCAGTGACGAGTCAGCAGGTCACGCTCGACCAGACCGAGTGCGCGCGCGCCGCCTACGAGGCGGGCCGGACGCCCGATCTCGTGCTGGGCGGGCTGCTGGACGTGGGTCGGCTTGCCATCCAAAACGGCGCGCAGGCCTCCACCTACCGCGGCTGCATGACCGACCGGGGCTACCGGCCGAGCAACGCCTAGTAAGGTCTCCCGCGTGGTGCGCGCATGAATAATCCGGGCTAGGTGGCGAGGCGGCGGGCGAGCAATACGACGGCCAGCGAGGTGAGGCCGGTGATGCCGGCGGCCAGGAAGGCGGCGCTCACGCCCCAGCGCTCCGACAGCGCGCCGATGACGATGGAGGCGATGGGGAAGGAGCCACCGAAGATCAGCGTGTAGATGCTCATCACGCGGCCCCGCAGGGCGTCGGGGGCGTTGATCTGCAGCGCGGTGTTGCAACCCGCCACCGCCACGATGCCGGCGAAGCCGACGACGAAGAGCAGGGGCACGGCCAGCTCGAACTGCCGGACGGCCGCGATGCCGACGAGCCCGGCACAGGCCACACCGGCGGCCCCGAAGAGGACGGCGAAGGGCGGCTGCCGCGAGACGAAGATGCCGAGGGTGAGCGCCCCGGTCACGGCGCCCACGCCCACCGACGCCATGAGGAAGCCGAAGCCTTCGGCCCCCAGTCCCAGCACCGTCCGGGCCAGCAGCGGTACGTACACGCTGAAGTTGAAGACGCAGAAGCTCACCACCAGCAGCACCGCGAGCACCTGCCGGATCCGGGGCGTCCGGAGCGCGTAGTCGAGCCCCTCGTGGATCTCCTGGGCAAGCGATCGACGGGTGCCCGCCGGCGATCGTCCCTCCACCCGCACGGTGGCCAGCGCGCCCAGCACGACCAGGAAGGACACGCCGTTAATGAAGAACGCCGGCACGACGCCCCACCGGCCGATCAAGAGGCCGGCGGCGGCCGGCCCCACGATGCGAGCGCTGTTGAAGGCGGCCGAGTTGAGGGCCACCGCGTTCACCACGTCGTCGCGCCCGACCAGGTCCGCATTGAACGACTGGCGCGCTGGGTTGTCGAGCGCGTTGGCGGCCCCGGCCACGAGGGCCAGGAGTCCGATGTGCCAGTAGCGGACGTGACCGGTGGCGGCCAGCGTGCCCAGGATCAGCGCCTGGCCGCCCATCGCCGCCTGGGTGGCCATCAGCAAGCGGCGCTTGGGCAGGCGGTCGGCGATGGCTCCGCTGACGAGCGCCAAGAACAGCATCGGGCCCCACTGCAGCGTGCCGATCAATCCCAGCAGGAGCGGGGAGTTGGTGAGCTGGAGCACGAGCCACGCCTGAGCCACCGACTGCATCCATGTGCCGACCTGCGAGACCAGCGCGGCCAGGTACCAGCGGCGGAAGTCCCGGTGGTTCAGCGCGCGCAGGCCGGTGGGAAAGGGCATGGCCGGCCCGTAGAATAGCGTGGCCATGAGCTTCGCGGAGATCCTCTACGACGTGTCGGGAGCGATCTGCACGGTGACGCTGAACCGCCCCGACCGGCTGAACGCGGTGACGCCCCGGATGATCGACGAGCTGATCGCCGCGTTCGACCGCGCGGATGCCGATGACGAGGTGCGGGTGGTTATCGTCACCGGCGCCGGCCGCGCCTTCTGCGCGGGCGCGGACCTGGGCGCGGGTGCCGGGACGTTCGACCGCGGGGAAGACGGGGCGGCACGGGCCGCCGAGCACCGCGACGGCGGCGGCCGGGTGGCGCTTCGGATCTTCGATCTCAAGAAGCCCGTGATCGCCGCCATCAATGGCCCCGCTGTCGGCTTCGGCATCACCCTCACGCTGCCGATGGACCTGCGCCTGGCGTCCACGGCCGCCCGCATGGGCTTCGTCTTCGCCCGGCGGGGCGTGGTGCCCGAGGCGTGCAGCACGTGGTTCTTGCCCCGGCTCGTCGGCATGAGCCAGGCCGCCGAGTGGGTCTACACCGGGCGCGTCTTCTCCGCTGAAGAAGCGCTGGCCGGGCGACTGGTGAGCCGGGTGCTGGCGCCGGAAGCGCTCTTGCCGGCGGCGCGGGCGCTGGCCGCGGAGATCGCCGACCACGCGGCGCCTATCTCGGTCGCGCTGGCCCGCCAACTCATGTGGAAGCTGCTGGGCGCCGATCACCCGGCCGAGGCCCACCGTCTCGACTCGCAGGCGATGTTCTGGACGGGACAGTCGGCCGATGCCCACGAGGGCGTCCGCGCCTTTCTGGAAAAGCGGACGGCGCGCTTCACGCTCAGACCGAGCGCCGACATGCCGCCGTTCTATCCCTGGTGGCGGCCCGCGTCCTGATCCGGCTCGCGTGACTGACGCTGCTCGTCAGGGGCTGACGGCGGACGGCAGTTTCTCCGAGGAGGACCCGAGGACGATGTCCTAGTGCATTTGGCCTAGCCCACGGCCACCGGCGGGCAAACCTCCCAAGGATCGCTTACTTACGGATCCCGGGGCCCGCGGTCGAAGGCCGGTGCGAGTCTTGCTCTAAGAGGGGACGGTCCTCGAGGGGGACCGGAGGAGCGAGCGATGATCAGCGATTGCGCGCTGTTCCTGTCGGCCGCTATCGGGTTCACGGCGTCCATCGGCATGGTGGCCGCGGCGGTGTTCGCGGTAAAGCGGGTCATCGACCGGCAGCACCAGGCCCGGCGATCCCACCTCAGGGCCGGCGCGGCCGCCCCGCTCAGTGAGCGTACTTGCCGCGTAGCACCTTAGCGACGGCCTCCGGCGCGAAGCCGAGCTGGAGCAGCACCCAGCCGGTGTCGAAGTACTCGCGGTAGGCCCCGACCCTCCCGCCCTCGAACTCGAACAGGCTCATGCCCCGGAAGCGCACCCGGCGTCCCGCGCTGCGGGGAATCGCCTCCGTCACCACATAGCCAAACGTCCACTCCGCCGCCGCCCGGCCGGGCATCTCCACCACCGACTCCATGGTCCACGCGTAGTCACGTCCCTCCCGGAACATCCGCTCGAACATGGCGCGGAGTGCCGGCTGGCCCTTGTGCTCGCCGTAGAAGGTGTCGTGGTACGTCGCCTGCTCGGTGAAGCAGGCGAGGAGCGCGTCGACGTCCTGCCGGTTGAAGGCCTTGGCGAAGTCGTGGACGAGGCTCATCCAGCCCCTCCGATCAAAGACACGCTTCGAACAGCCCGGCCGCGCCCTGGCCTCCGCCCACGCACATCGTGACCACGCCCAGACGGGCGCGGCGGCGGAGCATCTCGTTGGCCAGCGTGCCCACCAGGCGCGAGCCCGTCATCCCGAAGGGATGGCCGATCGAGATCGAACCGCCATTCACGTTCAGCCGCTCCATGGGAATGCCCAGCCGGTTGCGGCAGTAGACGACCTGAGAGGCGAAGGCCTCGTTCAGCTCCCAGAGGTCGATGTCCTCGACCCGCAGGCCGTGCTTGGCCAGCAGCTTGGGCACGGCGAAGACCGGGCCGATGCCCATCTCGTCAGGCTCGCAGGCGGCCACCGCGTAGCCGCGGAAGACGAGCTTGGGGCGGATCCCCAGGCCCCGGGCACGGTCCATCGACATCACCAGCGTGGTCGAGGCGCCGTCGGAGAGCTGCGACGAGTTGCCGGCGGTCACCGTCCCCTGACCGCTGGTGGTGTCGAACACCGGCGGGAGCTTCAGCAGGCCCTCCAGCGTCGTGTCGGCACGGTTGCACTCGTCGCGGTCGACGAAGAAGTCCTCCTCGCCGGCCTTCTCACCGGTCTTCTTGTCGAGGACGGCGCGGCGGACCTGCATCGGCGCCAGTTCCTCCTTCAAAAAACCGTCCTGCTGGGCCCGGGCGGTGCGCTGCTGACTGGCCAGCGCGTACTCGTCCTGGGTCTGACGGCTGATCCGATAGCGCTTGGCCACGACCTCGGCCGTGTCGCCCATCACCATGTAGAGGCCCGGATGGCGCTCCTTCACCCAGGGGTTCGGGCTCTGATCGCGCTGCATCATCGTGATCGACTCGACGCCGCCGCCGATAGCGGCCTCCACGCCCTCCAGGAGCACCATGTGGGCCGCCTGGACGACCGCCTGGAGACCCGAGTTGCAGAAGCGGTTCACCGTCGCTCCCGGTGTTGTCACCGGCAACCCGGCGCGCAGCGCCGCGACCCGCGCGATGTTGTGCCCCTGGGGGCCGTGCGGCTGGCCGCAGCCCATGATGACCTCTTCGATCTCTTTCGGATCGAGCTGCGGGACCTTGCCGAGCACGTCACGGATGCAATGGGCGGCCAGGTCGTCCGGCCGGGTGATGTTGAACGAGCCGCGGTGCGACTTGGCCAGGGGCGTGCGCGAGCTGGCGACGACGACCGCTTCTCTCATGGCGGGTCCTTTCCAGGGCGAGTACCGAGAGTGTACCCGATCACGATCAACGTCAGCGCGCGAAGCGCGCGGGCTCGGCGCAGGCGCGCTCCACCTCGTCGACGGTCTTGGGCGTGCCGGCCGTCAGCACCTCAAAGCCGTCGGCGGTGACGAGCACGTCGTCCTCGATGCGAACGCCGATGCCGCGGAACTCGCGCGGCACGGGATGGACGACCTTCTCGGCCTTGGCTTTCTCGTCCTCTTCGAGCCGTTTGGCCGCGGCCAGGCCCAGTCGGTACCGGCGGTCCCACATCTCGTGCTCGCTGTACTCGCGGAGGTGGAATGTTGCCGTCTCGCGCTCGGGATCGAAGTAGAGGCCTGGCTCCACGGTGAAGACCATCCCGGGCTCGAGCGGGCGCGATCGGCCGCCCACCCGGTAGTCGCCCACGTCATGGACGTCCATGCCGAGCCAGTGGCTGGTGCCGTGCATGTAGAACTCGCGGTAGTGATGCATGGCCAGCGAGTCCTCCACGCCGCGGGGCAGCAGCCCCAGGGCCGCCAGCCCTTCGGTCAAGACGCGGCGGGCGGCGTCGTGGACGGCCTCCAGCGGCTGGCCCGGGCGCGCCATCGCGATGGCGGCCTGCTGGGCTCGGAGCACCAGCTCGTAGATCGCGCGCTGGGGCCTGGTGAAGCGGCCGTTGGCCGGGAAGGTGCGCGTGATGTCGGAGGCGTGATAGCCGTACTCGCACCCGGCGTCGATGAGGACGAGGTCGCCGTCCTCCAACCGCCGCGTGTTCTCGTGGTAGTGGAGGATGCAGGCGTTGGGGCCGGAGGCCACGATCGAGGGGTACGCGTTGCGACGGGAGCCGTGGGCGCGGAACACGAACTCCAGCGCCGCCTGCGCCTGGTACTCGAAGAGCCCGGGCCGGGCGTAGCGCATTGCCTCCAGATGCCCCTCGCGGCTGATCTGGCAGGCCCGGCGCTGCCAGGCGAGCTCGGCCGGCGAGCGGCGAAGCCGCATCTCGTGGAGGATGGGGCCGGGGTCCTCGATCCGCACCGGCGAGGGATGGCCGCGGGCCCGCGCCCCCCAGAGCTCGGTGACGAGCCGCGTGATCCGCGCGTCGTGGCCGGGGTTGCCGAGCCGGTAATAGAGCACGGGGCGTTCCAGCGCCCACTCGCGGAGCTTGTCGTCGAGCTGGGCGACGGGGTAGGCGGTGTCGGCGCCCCAGGTGGCGATGGCGCCCTCCACGCCGGCCCGCCGGCCGTTCCAGATCTCCATCTCCCGGTCGCGAGGCCGCACGAACAGCACGAATCGCTCTTTGGCGTGAGCCGGGTTGAAGACCGCCACGGCGTCGGGCTCGTCGAAGCCGGTGAGGAAGTAGAAGTCGGAGGCCTGGCGGAAGACGTACGTGGTGTCGGCGTTGCGGTAGACCTCCGGCGCTCCGGGCACGATGGCCAACCCGTCGCCGATGGCCTCGGCGAAGCGCTGGCGGCGGTCGAGGAACTGGGCGAGGTCGAACGCGGTCATGCTCCCTCCTCCCGCATGGTACGCCATCCGGTGCCCATCCACATTCCTGATATGATCCTCGCCATGACGCCGGAGACCGTCTACCTGCCGTTCAACCGCGACGTGCTGGGCGAGACCTTCGTTCCCGCCAAGCGGGGCGGCGCGCCCGCGGAGGCGCGCGGTCACTGGATCATCGTGCAGGAGCAAGGCCTGGTCGTGTGCGCCGACCACCACGAGCTGGCGCTGCCCTCCGGCGAACGTCCGGAGGGCCTCACCGGTCTCACGTCCCCACTCTGGCTGGGCACGCTGCGGGGCACGCCGTGCTGGGTGACGAGCCTGCCGAAGGACACCAAGCTGCCGGCCGGGTTCGACCGGGAGACGATGATCCCCATGCAGGGCACGCGGCTGCCCGACGAGCTGCTCTCGCTCGGCGGCATGGCCATGCAGGCGCTCTGGTGGGAATCGACGAGCGGCCACTGCCCTCGCTGCGGCGAGGGCACCGAGCGAATCGCGGGCGAGTGGGGCAAGCGCTGTCCCCGGTGCCGCTACGAACACTATCCCCACCTCCACCCGGCAGTCATCGTGCTCGTGCGCGACGGCGACCGCGTGCTGCTGGCCCGCAAGGCGGGCTGGGCCCCCGGCCGCTACGCGCTCGTCGCCGGCTTCGTGGACAATGGCGAGTCGCTGGAGGGCGCGGTGCGGCGGGAGGTTCGAGAGGAGGTCGGCGTCGACGTGAAGGACATCCAGTACGTCGGCAGCCAGAACTGGCCGTTCCCCAGCCAGCTCATGATCGGCTTCGTGGCCGGCTATGCCGGCGGCGACATCACCATCGACCCCGAGGAGCTCGAAGACGCCCGTTGGTTTCCCCGCGATCGGCTACCCAGCGGGCCGTCCCGCCACTCCATCGCCGGTTTCATCATCGCGCACTACGCCCAGGGAGGACAGCGGTGATCGACCGTTCCTCCGCCCGTCGCTGGGCCTCACTTCGGGGGTAGGGAAGAGGCGTAGTCCGCCGCGATCCGAACCCACCGGGCCAGGTCTTTGTCCTCTTTGACTCCGGCGGACGCGACCAGAAGCCAGCCCTTGAGGGCACGGCCCGACAGGTCGAAGACTCGCGTGTGAGGCCGGACCAACGCTTGATCCGCCATGGCGGGATCCAGGCGTACGATCAACTCGCGCTGGTGCACGCCGCAGCACATGTGGCCGTTCAGCAGGAACGCGAGGCCGCCGAACATCTTCCTCTCGGAGACGCCCTCACGCTTGCGAAGCCGTCGGCGTACGCGTTCGGCCAATCGGTCATCGAATGCCATCGCGACGTCCTCAGCCGCCCACGGTTTCGGGGTTAGGCGTGGCGATAGTGCCGGATACCAGCGGCGACAGCCTCCATCCATTCCCGTGAGCCGGCGACCGCGGACAGGGGACGCGGTTCTTCCGGCGCGGTTCGCTCGGGACGTAGCGGCGCCTGATACCAGGCAACGTCGTGCCACGCCCCGAGCTTGTAGCCGACGCCACGGTAGACGCCCACCAACCGGAAACCCATGGCCTCGTGAAGACCCACGCTGGCGGGATTGGGGAGCGTGACACCAGCGTACGCTTTCGCGTAGCCCTGACGCCCTAGCACCGCCAGGATCGCCGTGTACAGAGCGCGTCCCACGCCCCGCCGGCGATACTCCGGACCGATGTATACCGTCGTGTCGACGGACCATCGATAGGCCGCTCGATCGCGGTGAGGGCTCGCGTAGCAGTATCCAGTGATCGTTCCGTCGTCTTTCAGGACGAGCCAGGGCAGGCGCTCCGTCGTCGCGTGAATCCGGCGTGCCATCTCGGCGGATGAGGGGGCCACTTCCTCGAAGGACACTGCCGTCGCCTCGCAGAACGGAGCGTAGATGCTGGCGATGGCGACCGCGTCGGCCTGCCCGGCCAGCCGAATGGTTGCGGTCATTCTCGGTGCTCGGTCGAGAGGCAGAAGTCCCCACCATGGAGCCAGCACGTTTCCGTCGGCTCATGCCGATCCTGCCGGAGCGACCTGACGCCGTGCCACGCTCCGCCCCGGAACGCCCCGGTGAGCTTCTCGTTCATCTCTGGATCTCGCGCGCCCAGGCAGGGGAAGATCCCGACCTCGGAGATGAACCGAGCCGAGAAGCCTCCACCGTTCCGTGTGACTTTCAGCATGCCGCCGCGGCCGTGGCCCAGCGGACTGATGGCCACGGTGATCGGGACCAAGAGTCGGCCCCCAGGACGCAGCGCGCCCAGCCACAATGGGCACGGATGGGTCGCGCCGGCGTTGACGAAGATGGCGTCCGTGGGTCCAGCGTCATACGTGGTGCCGTCCCGCTCGAGAACCTCCACCTGGGCGAGGTGGCTCAGATTTTTGCGGGAACGAGCGGCCAGGTCGGTGTCGAGCTCGATCGCCGTGATGTGCCCGGTCGAGCCCACCAGTTCGGCCAGGATCGCCGTGTAATAGCCGACCCCGCAGCCGATGTGCACGACCCGCTCGCCGGGTTGGAGGTCGAGCGCGTCCATCCATAGCGCCAGGGCAGCCGGCTCTCCGTTGTGAAGACGGCGGGCGGTGTCGATGGCCACGAGAACGTTGTGATACAAGTGCCGCGGGTCGGCGTCTTCGGTCGTACGATAGGCCACGCCTCCGGGGTCGGCGGGCGCCAGGATCTCCCAGGGGCCGGCGCCGAGGAAATGCTCGCGGGGGACCGTGGCGAATGCCCTGACCAGGCTCGGAGAGCGTACGTTCGACACCGCCCGTAGCTCTTCCGCGTAGAACTCCCGGAGCACGGCCAGATCCGTCACCCCTCCGTACCCTCACTTCTCCTTCATCGAGCGCTCATCCCAGAGCCGGATGAGGTAGCCGTCAGGGTCCCTCAGTTCAGCCCCGTAGCCCCAGTAGTTCTTGCCCGGCGCGTGGGCGAAATCGGTGCCGCGTCTGGACCAGTCGACGAACGTGGACTCGACGTCGGCGACCTGGAAGTACAGGGCACACCCATTGGGTTGAACCGCGGAGGGCGCCTGCTGGAGGAAGACCGTGAAACCATCGCGGTCCTGTAGCGCCACCGTCTGCCGGTCGGGAACCTCGAACTCGATCTTCAGACCGAGCGTCCCGACGTACCAGGCGCGGGAGCGATTCACGTCGGCAACGGGGATGGTGAGATGGTCGAACTTCATCATGCTTGGCTCCCTCGCTGGTTGGTCTGCCCCGCGCACGAACGCGAAACGGTAGTTCGGATTCCAAGGGTCGTCGAACCCTTCGAGGCCGAGCTCCCGGCGGCCGGCGTTGCTCCAGAGGCAGAGGACATCACGGCGTCCGAAGAAACCGAACCAGGGATCATGAAGGAAGATGACCGGCCGCTCGCGTTGCACGTCGGGGTATTCGATCCCGAAGTAGAGGGCGTCCTCGTACGTCGGCCGCTCGAGGCCGAGGCGAACGGCCTCGGCGATCGCTTCGTCTGACGTGACGTCGTGATCGAACTCGAGGAGAATGATTTCGCGGATGCGGGTGGCCGCGAAGCGCCTCGCCGGAAAGTTCTCGGAGGTCACGCACGAGTGGGCATACTCGTAGAGGCCGGCCTCCACGAGCTTCTCGGTCGTTCGGCCGTCTCCGGCCGTGATCCGGTAGCTATGCGTACTACTCTCTCCTTGAAGGATGCCGCGGCTGGTGTGCGCGCCGAGTCAGGTCCTCACCCCATGCTTCCGCAACCAATCCTCCAGCCATCGGCTAAGGCGTCGCCGACCAGCCCGACGGCGCCGCGGCGATACCGGTCCTTCAGGTCCGCTACCTCCTCGAGGTTGGGGTTGAATCGTCGGCTCCAGCTCTCAGGTCGGACAGTCATGAGGACCTCCTCGAGGTCGGCGTCGCGCGTGAGCTACGGCAACGATCTCGATTCGAGTCGCGGTCTCGCGGAAGACAACGAAGAAGGGAAAGCGCCGAAGCAGGTAACGGCGCGTCTCACCGAGGTACAGCGGCCACTGAGGTGGTGCCTGCTCGATTCGCTCAATCGCCAGATCGAGTTCGGCCATGAAGCCCTCGGCTGCCTCAGCGTTCCGGGCGTGATACCACTCTCGGGCCGAGCGGGCCTCCGCGATTGCCTGGGGATGAACCCAGGACCGCTCACCCGGCACTACCCGCCCAGGATTCTACGGCGAGCTTCGGTCCAGGGCACGGGCGTAACTACCCCGGAGTCCAACTCCTGGACTCGCTTGGCGATCTCCCTGGCCCAGGCTGCCTCCGCGTCTTCGTCGACCGCCTCCTCCAGACTGTCCAACAGGGATGCCGCGAGCGCGGCCCGTTCCTCCGGCGACAGCTTCAGCGCCTCGTTCAGCAGCTTGGCTGGATCTGGCTTCATGCGCTGATTCTACTCCGCGGTTCGGCGTTACCACTGCAATCTAACGTTCGCCTTCACCCGCCGCCGACGAGCGAAGCGAGGAGGGAACCCAACAGCGCAGCTGTTGGGCGGTCGGGTGCAAGGCGTTGTTAGACCCCATCGCGCACCACACGAATATCGACCTCCCTGTCGACGTACGCCCACTCCTCTGTGGCACGAAGCGCAGCCACCAACTCATCGAAGGCTGGAGAATCCGAGGGTGCGTACTCAAACCACGTCAAGAAATCGAACGGCTCGTTCTCTCCAAGGTCACGGCAGTGGTGAAGACGTCGGGCGACTGCAGGTAGATACCTTAGCCCCGTTTTTACGTGCTTCGAGCTTTCCTCAAAAATCCTTCGGCGTTCGTCTTGGGCGAGCGCCCACCATGACGCCGTTACGAATGGGGATGAGAGCAGCGCAAGTTGCTTGGGAGCGGCCGAGCGCCGGTTGTTTTGCTACGAATTGTTCTTTCTCCAGTCGAGTTACGTACCGCTCGTTGCTTGTCAGTCCACGAAGGAGCCACCTCGCACCTTCGGGCACCTGCGGGACGGCTTCTGTGACGATGTTCAACCTCTTACTGAGTTTGCAGAAATAATGGAAGGATTGTAGGCTCACCGGAGCACCCTATGGGGCATGCGACCATCTGGCACTCCCGATCAGTTGGAGAAGCGCCGTCGACGTGCCGTTCAGTTCTTGAAGGCCGGCCGGACGTTGTCCGCGGTGGCTCGACAGCTCGGGGCGTCGGTGAGTTCGGTGTTTCGGTGGTGGCAAGCGTATCAGCGTGCGGGGCAGCGGGGGCTGCGGCCCAAGCCCACGCCCGGACGACCCCCGCGCCTGTCCGAGGCCCAAAAGCGGACACTCGTGAAGCGCCTGGTGCAGGGCCCGCTGAGAGCGGGCTACCGGACCGATGTCTGGACGCTCGGGCGGATCGCCGAAGTGATTCGCCAAGAGTTCGGGATTCGCTATCACCCCAGCCACGTCTGGAAGGTGCTGACCGCCCTCGGCTGGAGTTGCCAGAAGCCCGAGCGCCGCGCCGTGGAACGGGACGAGGCCGCCATCGCCCGGTGGAAGCGGCACGACTGGCCGCGGATAAAAAAACGCCGCACGACGTGGCGCCCATCTCGTCTTCGTCGATGAGAGCGGCTTTCTGCTGATCCCCACCGTGTGCCGGACCTGGGCGCCGAAAGGCCAGACGCCCTGTCTGCGCCACCGCTACCGCCATGACCGCCTCTCGGTCTGCAGTGGGGTGGCGGTGTCGCCCAAGCGGCGGCGGCTGGCCCTCTATCTCCGCTGTCGCCCCCACAATTTCTCCGGCCTCGACATCCGGGCCTTCCTGCACCACCTGCTCCAAGGCGTTCCTTGGGAAGCACCCGCGCCTGCATGTCCATTACTTCCCGGCCTACGCGCCTGAACTCAATCCGGCGGAGTACGTCTGGGCCCAAGGTGATAAGGCGCTGGCCAACGGCGCGCCCGATGATCTGGCCGAGCTTCGGCAAAGCTTGGACTCGGCCATCCGCCGCCTCCGCCGTTCGCAGCGTCGCCTCTGGTCCTGCATCTACGCCTCGGACCTCGCCTGGGCGCGCTGATGCGTCCTTCCATTACTTACGCAAAACTCAATAACATCGGCAAGGGCGTCTCCGACGGCGGTGCTGATGGTCACAACTCGCCATGGGCCGATCTCACCGCCTACGAAAGAAAAGACTCGGGCATTCATTTCGGCGACTGTCTCCTTGAGAGCCTAACGTGCGGCATCAGCCGCGGCCGAAGGCCGTCGGCTGCATGCCGTGGTTCGGCGGTTACGCTGACGACCAGCCGGTGTCCCGGATTTCCTCACTCGATTACCTGATCCGCCCGCACCCGCAGCGATGGCGGAATTGTGAGGCCAAGAGCCTTCGCGGTCCTCAGGTTCACCACCAACTCGAACTTCGTGGGCTGCTCGACAGGCAAGTCGGCGGGCTTTGCCCCCTTGAGGATCTTGTCGACGAATGTGGCCGCCTGCCGGAAGCGGCCAGGAAAGCTCGGCCCATACGCCATGAGTCCGCCCGCCTCAACGTGCTCCCCGAACGCATACATCGCCGGGAGGCGGTATTTGGCGGCCAGGGCGACGATCGCCTGGCGATGGAGGACGGTGAAGGCATCGGGTGGAAAGATGAGCGCGCCGACGCCGTCGCGCACGGTCCGCGCGAAGGCGGGCTCGAGCTCACCGAGCTCAGCCACCAGGATCGGTGGCGAGAGCACCACCCCCAGCGCCCGGGCCGCGCCCTGCATCTCCTTGAGAAACGCGGGTCGCTGCTGGCGACTCGCCAGGATCCCGGCACGGGTAAGCGAGGGGACGGCTTCCTTGAGTAGCTCGACGTATTTCTCGCCCACACCAGAGGTGCTGAAAGTAACACCCGTGAAGTTTCCCCCCGGTCGTGCCAGGCTCCGCACGAACCCTGACTCGACAGGATCTTCGACGACAACCATCACAACTGGGATCGTCGTCGTCGCCCGGCGGACAGCCTCGTTTTCCCGCAATCCCGTGGCGACGATCACGTCGACGCCCAGTTGCACCAACTCCGTCGCGAAGCCCGGGACTCGCTCGGACTTACCAGCGGCGAAGCGACGTTCGACCACGATGTTCTTGCCATCGACCCATCCGAGCACGCGCATCCCGTCGAAGAATGCCAGCCAATGTGGGGGCAATGGGTGGGAGGGGTCGGTGCCGGTCGATAGGAGGCCGATGCGTGGAGTCTTCAGAGCCTTCGCCGCTGGCTGCGCGTCGACAAGGCTGACGGCCCGAGGGAGCAGGGCAAAGACCAGCACGACACTCGCGGTGCAGCGCAAACGACGCAAGACATTCAAAGCACTACCCTCACAGGAAGCCTATCGCTCACGGCCACGCCACGGCCTTGTGGCCGCAATCGCCATTTGGTGGCCGCCGAACTGAGCCGCGCGCTCCTGCGCGTCGGCTCCATGCCCTCGTTATACCGCTCTCTCCTCATCCAGCAGCGTCTACGCAGCGAAACCATCACGAGATGGCGACGACAAGTGCAATGAAGCTCACGGTCACAAGTGCCGCCCTTACCACGTGCGAATACTCCCAGCGGTCACGCAACTCCGTCCAATCCGCTGGATGGGTCTCGCTCTGCCGGCCGCGCTTTCTTGCCGAGGCAAACGAGAAGAAACCAGAGCCAACACTGCTCAGTTGTTTGCCCTGGACCCAGAACTTGTTCACTGGATGCGTAACGAGCCAGTACACGGCGTGCATGCCGATGAGTCCGCATAAAGCCGCGAGCGTCAGCCAGAAGTTCGACGTTCCGGGCGGCGTAAGGAGTAAGAGAATGGTCGTGGAGACGATGCCAAGAGGCTCACTAATCCCCGCGATGGTGAACCCGGGATAATAGATCGACTGCATGGCGACGTACGCATCCTTCGTGAGTCGCATCTTTCCGGGCAACTCAAGAGCGTGGGCAAGCACGGGAACCATCGCTAGGACAACGAAGATCACCGTAAGAACCTGCAGAACGTCAAACATTGAAGCGGTCTCCTCTGCCGGACGAGCGCGCACTCGGGCGGTATAACGCCCACGTTCACCGGCCGCGACCGAGCATCGCGAGGGAGCGGTCCGGTGGAACGTGAAGTTCGGGGTCACGCCGCCTGCCGTCGAAGAAAGGAAACAACCACGTTGGCGACCGCCTCGGGCTGCTCGAGGAATACCATATGGCCCGCGTCGGGGATGTCCGCCACTTGGACTCGGTTGCCGAGTTTTTCGCGAAAAGCATGGCCGTGCTCCGGCGGGGCGACACCATCTCTCAGTCCCTGTACGACGAGGAATGCCATCTCGCTATGTGGCTCCGCCCAGTCGTTGTGGGGCGTCGCGCGGTCTGCCGCTCGCTGGGCCGCAGCCGCGGCGGGCCATCGCGTCACTTGACGCAGGACTCGTTCTGCCGCCGCTGGATCGGCCACGAGTCGTTTGGTCGCTTCAAGACACTCGGCCTCGGTCGTGTCCTCACGAAACCACGCCTGAAGGGCCCGGACGACCTCAGGTTCGGGGGCCATGAGTCCGACGCCGGCGAGCAAGATCACGCTACGGACGAGATCCGGACGATCCGCGGCCAGGCATCTTGCCACTCGATTGCTGAAGCCGTGGCCGAGCACGTGCACTGGCCCCGAACCGAGCGCTTCGATGACTGCGGCTACATCGGCAGCCAGAATATGCAGCGTCAGGCCCTCCAGCCGGCCCGTGCTTAAGCCAACCCCGCGTGGGTTAACGGCAACTGCGCAAAACCCGGCGCGCGCAATGCGCTGGCCAAGGCCGTCGAAGTATGAGGCATCGAGCCCGCCACCCGGAATGAATACGACGGCATCGCCTGTTCCCTCGAGCAGGAATTCGATCCTTCCGTCGCCGACTTCGACATCGCACTTCGATGGCACGAATCACCTCGTGTGGTCCCGTGACGCCGAACGCCCGCGGTCACCAGCCGGGGCGAGCAACGCGAGCCCCGGCCTGGTGGACTGCGAAGTTATGAGGCCCGCAGATGGGGCCATTGGCCCAAAAGGCCTTCTACGCCGTAGATCGCGTTCGTAAGAGTCCTGGCGAAGCTGAGGCGTGCAACTACTTCGTGTCGGTAGAACTCCAGCTTCGCTTCGTCAAAACTCGCCCCGAGCGGGCTACCGCTGCCGTCGAGATGGATGAGGTCGCCCATAGCAAGGACCGTCGCATGGCTGAGCTTGTGGTAGAAGTCGCGCGCTTGAGAAACGACCTGTAGGGCGTCGCGATTGAGACCGAGTTCCGTGCTCCTCTTCAGCAAGAGGCCGATTGCTTTGTTCACGGAGAACGTGCCGTTTAACGCTTGCTCCCGGTAGGGCCAGCCGTGCTTGGAGAACAGAAACGCCTGAGCCAGTGCTTCGAAGACCTGTCTCTTGGCCGCACCTGCCAATGCGTTGTGGCCAAGCGAAAGGAGGTTCATCGAAAGAAGGAGGCGCGCGATGACAACGAAAACTGTGCCAACGACGGTGGCGCTATCGCGATCCTTGGAAAAGCGGTGATCCAGCTCTCGCCATCGTTCGTACACGTCAGTCATGACCTGCTCGAACTCCGCGATCTCATGGCCGAAGTGCGCCACGAACTGCCGGCGCACATCGTCGTCGCCGATGCCGAATATGGCGCCGTGGATCAAGTCACGTGGGTTGCCGATGTTCATTCATCGCTGGCCGCATAACGCGGCGTATCAGCGGCGCGGCGAAGCCGCGTCCGCTGAATGCGCTTGTTCGCCCGGCGGTTCAAAGACGGACGGGCGTGAGGCTAAACACACGAGCCAATCGAGATGCCGCCTCGAGGTCTCCCCGCCGCAAAGCTTCACGGACGTCGTCGAGCTTGCGGGCATCGTCGAGAGAAAGATACGGCGACCAACCGTTGTCCTCTTCGATTAGCTCGACCTCGACCTCCGCTGCGTATGAGCCCTCACGAACGAACTTTGTATGACGCCTCGCTTTCATTGCCTCCTCCGCAGGAAATCCTCGGTCCAACGAGCCGGATCAGGCCGATAGCCGGTCACCAACACCGCGGGCGATGTCTGACCCCGCGGGATGCCCCAGACTACGTGGATCGGGCTCCCTCCCCTATCCCGCTGAAGGACGAGAACACACGGCCCGTTGGGATAGGTAGGGTAGTCCTCGATCACAACCGCGGCCTCGACACCGTCGATGATCTCACTGGCAAGGATACCGTCCTCCGCGATCTCGTCATAGCCGTGCGCAGAGATGCGAATCTCACCGGCTTTGACGAGATCGACGATCCGCGCAAGCGTCTCGCTCATCTTCTGGCCGCATCAGTCACGTCCGGCCTTTCAAGGGCGAACGTTGCCGGTCAGCGGCCGGAGGGCGAGCAACGCGAGCCGCCGGTCCGCTGCACCGGAGAGTTGGACGGCTCACCGACAGAGCCACGCGCTCTCTTCAAGGAAGGCCAGGACATGGCGCCACGCATCGACCCCCGCCTCCGAGTTGGCTCGCGGCGAGCCGCCCCCAGTGTAGTGCACGCCGTTGGGATGCCTGTATTCGATCTGAGTCGTGGGAGTGTACGGAATATAGATCGCGTGCCCAGCGCCTTCATAGCTCAGATGGCGGAACGGGTAAGCATGACCGTGCTGCTGCAGGCGTCGAATTGCGATCTCGGCCAGGGTCGACGAGGGCCAGATCTGGTCGTCCTGCCCAGAGACCAAAAGAATCGGTCCATGAGTTCTCTCCACGGGAATCGTTGCTCGCTCCACCGCGTTCACGTCACGGAGCTGCGAGAGGTAGCGCGGTGACTCAGCGACGGGCGACTTGGTGTAGTCCACCGAGGTTGGATCGTCGGTGGCGTTGTGCTCTTGGAGATATGGCAGCGGCCGCCCGCCCGACGTCCAGCACGGCGGAGCATCCGGTGGGTCGTGCGGCTCGAAGGGGCCGTGGAGAACGCCGCTGGCGACGTAGGCGATCACTGCGTTGATCGCCGGGATCGTTGCCCCGAGTAGCAAGGCCAGTTCGCCGCCGCGCGACGCTCCCCAGACAGCCAGGAAGCCGTCCCGCAGCCACGGCTGTCCCCGCATCCAGCTGACGGCATGTGCGAAGTACTCGACCGGGACGTTGACCAGCTCCGACGGAAGGTCGGTGGCACCGAAGTATGCCAGGGACAGGGCGGCATAGCCGTGCGATGCGACGAGGGCTGCACGGTGCTCCGAGATCCCGCCATCCGAGCCGCCAAGCACGATCACGGACGGATGTGGCCCCTCGCCGGGCGGCAAGAACAGTGTTCCTACGACACCGGCCTCGCGCACCAGCCGGCGAGAAACGCCGCCGCCGGCCAATCGCCGCTCGACCGTCAACTCCGCCGGAGCGGCGCCTGGTGCTTCGGCGTGCAGGCGCGCGACCGACGGCCACATGACCCAGTCGGGAGAAGCCGGCCGCCACTTCCCCGGGACAGGAGTCGCCGACCAGAAGAGGCCCATGGGCGACAGGCCCTCCCAAGTTCCGGCAACCGGCGTTTGGCGCGTGACGTCGACGCGACCGCCATCGTCAGCGATGAACGTCGCCCCCGATCGCCACGGAGTCGCCTCCGCGACCTGGAAAGTCGCGGTGACGGTCACGCGGGTTTTCGGGGCGAAGCCCTCCAGAGCGATCGAGATCGGTGCGTCGTACAACGCGACCGGCTGATCGACGACGATCCGTGGCGTGAACTGTGGCGACAAGGAGGGCGGCATCAGGTCATCCCGCTTCTCACTCCGATCGCGGTCCACCATCCGTCAGTCCATGACCGTCCAACGCTGCCGTTCACCTGCGGGGGACCGAGCGACCGTAGGGAGCGAGGCCCTCCGTCAGGTGAAACGGCTTGTTGGGCGGCCTGTTGCCCCCGGCGGCCATCGGTAGTACATTGTACGACATGAGATCCGCGGTCACCATACGGCTGGACCCTGACCTGGAAAGACTCCTTGACCGGTTGTGCAAGCAGACCGGGCGGACGCGAAGTGAGCTTGTGCGCGATGCCCTCCGGCGGCAGTTGAGCCTGATGAGATTCGAACGGCTCCGACGCAGAGCACTGCCGTTCGCGGAGGCGCGGGGATACCTAACGGACGAGGATGTCGCCCGCGACGTCTCTTGAGGGTCTTCCTGGACACGAACGTCTTGGTCAGCGCTTTCGCAACCCGTGGGGTCTGCGCGGACGTACTTCGCGTGGTGCTCGCCGAGCACACCCTTGTGACAGGAGAGGTAGTGCTGCGAGAACTAGGGCGGGTGCTTAGGACGCGAATCGGCCTCCCGCCAGGGGCCGTCAGGGAGATTGACGAGTTCCTGCGGGAGTACGAGGTCATTCCCAAACCGGCGACACGAGCCGCGGTTCCACAACGTGACCCTGATGACCAGTGGGTCGTGGCTTCCGCTGTCGAAAGCCGCGCCGACGTGTTGGTAAGCGGCGATCGGGACCTCCTGGATATCGCAGCCGAGGCTCCCATCAAGATCGTCGATCCGCGAGGATTCTGGGATCTCGTGCGCAAGGGCAAGTAGCAGCCTCTTTCAGTCCGTCTAACGACCCGGGCGTTCAGCCGCTGGTCCGCGCGGCGGAAGGATGCGCGGGACGGTCGGCTGCAACGCCGAGTTGGGCGGCCCGACCGTGCAGAGGCGTGCGCTCAACCGGCGTGCACCCCCACGCAATGATGTGGGTTCCTGCGCCGGGTGGCTCTGCACAGGCACGGAGTTCTGCCTCGAAGAGCATTCTCCAATCGTCCGTTCCAACCTCTGGTATGTCGATCTCATCGTTTGGGATGATCCAGCCGCTGGAAGAGAGCTCGACATCCAGCAGTCCCGTTGCAGTGAGCAGCGTTTTCAGCTCCTCGACGCCGAACATGTGGCACTCGTGCCCGCGGTTGTGGTCACGGCCAAGGTCGCGGGGGAGGTCGCCCGTCGCGAGAATCCGCCGGTTCGTCTCGATTGGAATCGTGAGGACCGCAGGCAAGAAGCGATGAAGCGCTCCATCACTGCTGTCCAGGTTAGACGGGATCCGGCGCGGAGACCATGCGGTTTCCGGGGAAATTGGACGAGATTGGGCGGGGACCGGATCAGGTTGGCGGGTCCTGCTGTCCCGATTAGCCAAGGT
>Ga0187892_10000944_pt1 | contig 71528 bp, 71 predicted proteins | sample MA1701073metaG_FD_139345 | JGI IMG/M metagenome (GOLD analysis project Ga0187892, IMG submission 139345) | Bio-ooze microbial communities from a basaltic lava cave in the Kipuka Kanohina Cave System on the Island of Hawaii, USA - MA170107-3 metaG ...
GCGACTTCGCGGTCGCACGCGCCAGTTCTTCGAAACCGACCGTCGCGTGCACGTAGTCGCGCAGCACGGCGCGACCCGTCTCCAGATCGCCGGCGAGCAGGCAGTCGGCTGCCTCGCGAAGCAACGCAACTCGGAAACGCTCGTCGCGTTGCGCGCGCGCGCGGACTGTTTCCTTGAAGTCACGAGTCAGAGGCATCACTAGATTCCGGCTTTCGTCTCTTGGCCGACTTATAGCCTCGCCAGTCCCGCTGCGCCTTCGTGATGTCCGACGACTGCGTAGCCTTGATCCCTCCGCGCAGCAAAATCCACAACTCCCGACCATCAGCTCCGAGGTACACCCGGTAGCCGGGGCCGAAATGAATACGCAGCTCGGCCACGCCGCCACCAATGGCTTTCAGCGCGGACGTGTTTCCTTGCGCGAGTCGTGTCAGCGCGATTGTCACCTTGGCAGCAGCGATCGCATCCAGGTCATCCAACCACTTCCCGAACGCTGAGACACCAGCAGTGCCGATGTACTCGCGCAGTTCAGCAATGGTGCCGACCTGCAAGGTTACGGTACCACATACGTTACCATCATTCTAGGCCTGATGGGGATCGCGTGAGGGCGTCAGCGCCCTCAGCCGCTTCGCAATCCCCTCCTGCAACTCCTTCTCCGTCGGCAGGTGCGTCACGTACTGATTCGCGAACAGCCGCTGGTTCTCCTTGCCGATCGTGTAGCGCGCCACCGCCTCGTTCTTGTCGGCACACAGGAGCAGACCGAGCGTCGGGTTCTCGTCCGGGCGGCGTCGCTCGGCGTCGTAGTAGTTGACGTAGAACTGAAGCTGGCCCAGGTCGCGCAGCTCGAACTTGCCGCACTTGAGCTCCACAACGATGTGGCAGCGGAGCACCGTGTGGTAGCAGACGAGATCGACGTAGAAGTGATCGCCGTCCACCGTGATGCGCTGCTGGCGATTGGCGAAGGTGACGCCGGGGCCCATCTCGCGCAGGAACGCGGGCATGTTGTCGACGATGGCCTGCTCCATCTCGGCCTCCGCGAAGCGTGAGTTGGTGGTGAGGCCCATGAACTCCATGACGAACGGGTTCTTGAGCATGTCGATGGGCTGTTGCGTCGCCGTCTGCGCGAGAGTTTGTTGCATGAGTGCTTCGCTGTCGCCGCTGCGCGCGAGGCGCTCGAAGAGAAGCGTGTTGATGTGGCGTTCGAGCTCGCGGACGGGCCAGAAGTGCTTGGACGCTTCGAACTCGTAGAAGGCGCGGGCGCGTTCGTTGGCTACTTTGAGCAGAGTGCGGTAATGCGACCAGGAGAGGTTTGGATTGAGGATTCCGCCTCGCGCTGGTCGATCAGCGGCGGCATGTTCGTTGTCGGCAGCGCGCGAGGCCCGCTGATCCGATCCAGATTGGCCAGACGCTGTGTGGCTAATTTGCCGCGGAGGGAGAAGGCCCGGGTACGTCAGATATAACCTTCTGATGTCCTTGAGATTTGAGAGGGCGTAGCCGCGGCCGTACTCCGCGACCATGCGCTTCGACAACTCGACGAGCAATTGCCGTCCATACGCCGCGCGCTTCGCTCCGCGCTGTTCTTCCTCAACGATCTCGCGCCCGATGAGCCAGTAGGCAACTACCTGCGCCGAATTGACCGATCGCGCGACCGTTGCATGGGCGGAGGAGAGAATGTCGCGGATCCTGCCGTAACACTTGTTCAGCGATGCATCGTCGACGACGACCTCCGGTGATACGTCGGCCGAGCTTCGATTCGCCTCCTTACGCTTCTTCATGACGTCCCTCCTGGTTGATGAGCGATTGCAGTTTTTCGATTTCCACGTCCAGACGATCCGCGGCCGAGCGCTCGAGCACGCGGGCGATGTCTTCGTCGATGTCGCAGTTCTGACGGCGGAGCGCCGAGACGGAGACGATGACCGCGCTCATCGCGACTTCGAGGCCGCGGATGCGGTCGGTCAGCGCTTCTTGCAGCGCTCGCGCCGGGCGCTTCGTTGCAGGCGCTGTCTTTGCGCGGACAGCAGGGCGCCGATGCGACTGTCCCTGTCGCTGTGGTGAATGATGTCGTTTCGGCAGCGCCTGACGCTTGCGGAAACGGGCGTGGTGTGAAGTATGCTTTCCGACAGCCATAGGAACCCTCGTGTGGTTACTGTGGTCAGGCGCTCGTCGGTGTTTGCGCACCGGCGGGCGCCGCTTCATTTCGATCGGTTGAAGGCCTCCTCCTTGCGGCAAGCAATGCGGACGGATCCCACACCACTCTAGCGCTGACTCGCGCTCGCAGCGATATGAGAATCTAGCCCTTTCGAACGAATTTCGGACAAGAGGTGTGCGTCGACATCTCCGGTTCGAGATTCGACCGAGAGTGCATTGAAAGGGGAGACTTGCAATGGCGCGCCCGCAGCTGAAGAACCCTATTGGGTTTGTCTGCTTCAGCACCAACGAGATCGTGGGAAGACCGGTCTCACAATTCCGTTGGTGATCGGCGCGGCACGGCGGCGGTTGGCACAGTCTGCGGAGATGGATTCAGGAGTTGCCTACGGGGAGTTCTCGGGACTGCTCCTTTCCTTGCGAGACGAGACTCCGGCATCCCATCGCGTCGTCGTTGGTAGGTGCAACACGCTTCATCAGCCAATCGTGGCCATCTATGCGCTCTACCATGTGCAACCCAGGTCCTTGCCGTTCGCAACTTTTTCCGGGCCGCAGTCGCTTGGATCGAAGAGGAGTACGTTCGCGGGAAGAAGCGGACACTGGAGTCAGCGATGAACGGGCTCTGGGAGTGGTGTGAGGAGGCCCTGTTGGGCGGCAGGTTTTCGTTTGAGAACCAGAAGTATGGGCAATTCACGCAGGCTGATCTGAAATTCATCGGTCCCGTGGAAGCGAAGGTGGCGACGCGGAAGTAGTCGTGGCTTTTCGAAGCTGTAGCACCGTGTCGCAGCTCACTCGGCAACCTCGAATTCGAGTCCATTGTGGGCAGTGACTACTTCACGCTCCCAGTTGTCCCTGGTGATGGAGGCTTCGGCCTCCGAAATCGTGCTTTGACTCGTCAGTTCGAGTGCGGTCCGGACAAGCGCCACCTGATCCTTTCTCTTGGATGCAAAGAGCCAAAGTAGCTTGAGGTTCTGAGGCAGGCAAAACGAACCGACCGTGGCCTCAATCTCATCCAGATCGCGATGCGCCCGCTGCCAGTACTCAAGAGCACTTGCCCACTTGTTCATCTTCTCGGTCTTTTGATCGATCGAAGCTGTGGCAGCCAGGCCCGCGTCGTTCGCCTCCGCGAGCCTTCGTCCGACCTGCGAGATCTTGTTGGACTTCAGTATCTCGAGACCACTCAGGTGCCCCCATCGTACCGGCCGCGGTTTGATGACTTGTCGCTTCTCTCCCGTGCGCTCGCTCTCCTTCCATTCGATGTACAGCACATTGATCAGGACAGCATTGTCACCACGTTTGAGCTTGTCCAGCAGCTTGGCTCGGATATCGGGGGCGAGCCCGAGGCGCAGAGTCCCGATTCGGTCAGAGATCGCACGCCACCGATTCCAGGCTAAGTTGAGAGTGGTCGCGACCTCGGAGTTTGACAGAAGGCCCTGCAGACGCGAGATGAGTTGGTCGGTTGTGATTTCTTCATCGACGCGAGCCGAAGCCGCCAGGAACATCCCGGCGTAGCGGGGATCGGCTTGAAAGTGTCCCTCCGCGCAATCGTGCCCGATATACCCTTCAGTACCGTCCCTTAGCTGTGCGATCCACCCCCAACCGTGTGCCCGCTTGCACTTACCCTTCTCGTCGATGAGCTGGCATCGCACGTATTCGGCCTTGGAATACCGGTAGTCTCCAATGAGATCGGCGAACTCGGACAGAGGTATTGGTGCTTCGGGGTCGAGGCGCGGTCTTGCGGTTTCGGCTTCCCGTCTTGAAGTAAATCGACGCGCGCGTTCAGTACGCCTGGGCTTGTCGTCATTTTGGTCAGCCATTCTGACTGTTGCTCCGGGAGGGCCGCTCAGCGTCTGCGCTTGCGCGGAAGGTGACCTAGCAATGTGCGGCTCGAATACCGGGCAAAGGGACCGTGGTAGTCCAGCAGACGCAGTAGATACTCTCGCACCATGTCGTGGAGCCGATCGTTGTGATTCGTGAGCGTCGAATACGGGATCCCTGCGAGGCCTCGGTGAACAATGCGATTGCGCACTTCGATGAGCCTCTTCAATCCACGTTTCATACCGACGTCTTTGAACATCGCCTCGACGTGCTTCCTGAAGTTGAACTGCTGGTGACACCAGGTCCACTTCAGGGAGTCCAGAGCCGTGAACGCAAGCAGCACCTGCACTTCGATCGGTTGGTCGGGATGCTGTGCGTGCACGATGTAGTCGATAACAGCCGGAAGCTTCCGTCGCAACTTGAGGCGTCGGTACTGTGTCCATGTAGTTTTCAGGAAGCTGGAAACGGCTGCGCCATCCGCTCTGTCGATCAACGGCCGAAAGTAGGTCATCTTCCTTGAGACCGGAATACTGCGGCCCAGCGCGCCGTACTCGTACTGGAAAGGTACGACTGGCGAAACCGTTGCGAGAGCGAGCAGGCAGGCGATATCGTCGGCTATCCGTTCGAGTGAATGGCGGCGATGTGGCGGAACATTGTCGAATTCGATTGTCGTGGTATGCACTGTCCGGCCGCTCAGCTTGCTTCGAGGTAGGGTCATCCCCTCGTTCGTTTGGCGGATCCGGAGCTGGGTCCCTGAGAGCTTAAGTTCGATCACGTTCCTGCGATGTATGCCGTCAGACCCGACCGAAAATTTTTGTCCACCGATCGGACAGTTTGCCAAGTGCACGCGCAAGTGAGTCATTGGCCTCGCACGTCCAGCACCCGTTGCAGAAAGGGGTTCACTACTTGCTCGCTCCCCAGGCTAAGCCAGCAACCAGCAGCCCAAGGATGAGCAGGCCGGTCTGCTGGTCGGACTTGATTCGCCTCGCGATCTCGGCAAGCTGCAAGCGGAGATCATCGATTGACGATGAACCGGCCATGTTGATCGCTTGATGGTGAGCAGCCCAGCCAGGCAACTCTTCGGGCGGCATGTCCCAGACGATTGGCACGAGCCTCTTCTGCATGCCGATCGCAGCGCCGAGTTCTTGCTGAACCCAGGGTGATGCGCACGCGCCGCGGCTTGCCAGGAAGATGACCCAGGTCGAACTTCTTAGCGCCTTCAGAATTTCCGCCGACCACTGCTGGCCCGGTTTCAGTGACACCGGAGCCACAAATACACTGATCCCACTTGCCATCAAGTGCTCTTGGACGAACCGTGCAAGCGGTTCGTCCTGCGACGAGAAGCTTATGAACACATCAGGCATTGTTCACCTCATGAGTTGCTGCTGCGCGCGAGCGGAGCAATGAAGAAGTTGCAGCCGGTCATGACCAGTTTTCCAGTAGTTCACGGTTGCCGCCAGAAAACGCTCGGCGTTTGCAGGAGACCAGCAGACGGGGGAGTTGTCCTGGAGGAGGTAGTACTGCTCGTTGGCGCAGATCAGGTCCTCCTTCTTGGCGTCATGGAGGATCCAGTTCAGCGCATTCACGAAGGGGTGGCAGTAGCTACCGCCGAAGTTTTCGTTCGGTACGTTGTACAGCAGACCTTCGAGGTAGTACGACGGCGCAACGCCCGCCTTTAGATACCCATCGTCGACCATTCGAGCTCGAACGTTCTTCAGCATGCGGACTGTGGGCTTCCGCAGTCATCCACTGGCTGATTTCATCTCTCGTTTTCAGCTCGCGCATGTGCGCCTCTCCTATGAAATCCCTTGAAGCTGTGCGCAGCTTGGGGCCGCGGCAGGAGTTTCAAGAGTGCTGCGATGAATTCTTGTCGGGCCTATGCTCCAAGAGAGCTGTGACTGCACGCGTTGGCATTTTCACTTCAATGCAATTTTCAAAGTCGACCTCAATCAGCATGGACGCGATCGCCCGCGAATCTCTCGCCCGTCGTGGGATTTGGGTTAACCGAGCGTGACCGGCAGGCGGATCCGTCGTTGCCGATCGTCGGGAGCGGGGCGAACCATTGCCGCCGCTCGTCAGCCCGATCCCCTTCACTCCCTTACATCCGTTCGGAGGATCGGTGCCGACGGGAACTCGAGTCGAGCTCCCTTCAGTCCGTCAAGACGCAGCAAAGGGCAATTTCACCATCGCTGCTCCACATGAAAGACGGATCACCGTCGAAAAACGGCAAGGGAATCGCGTCGACGCGTCTTCATACAGTAGCCTGTCTGCTCGGATACTGGATGGACGAGCCCTGCGGCTAGATGACGCAAGGACCGTCTCTCGTGTTGAGACCTTGCCGTGGTCGTCACGCCTGCCGTCACGCGTGAGCGCCTTGCGGATGCTTGGTAGACCGCGCCCGACGCGCATCAACGCTAGCCATGTAACGAAAACGCGGCCCAGTACCTGTGCTTTCTTCTTTCCCGCCCTCCTGAAGGGCGATCATCGATGTCAACGGTGGAACGGTTGTGTGCCCGCTGTGGCTACGTTAGCGTCCCGAGGCCATGCGCAAGACATTTTCTCTATGGTACGCAAGATAGTGACGCTGTCCCTCGGAGAACCTTCCAACGTTCGTCTTGCCATTCGTTGCGATCCCCATTCGCTGTAGCGATACGGTGTCCACAACTGGCGAGATCAACAGATCTCCGTTGTTGTCGAACGAGATGAACCCCTTGTCAAAGAGGTGATCGATTGTCGGAGTGAGCAGCAGGCCGTTTTCGCCGTCGAGGCGCTGCTCGTGGGTGTCACAGTCGCGCCACGGCCTAGCGTGACTGGCGATCAGATGCTCAAACTTGTCCACCTTCGTAACGCGACAAGCCCGCTCGATCGTCTGCACGTTCTCCCGAAACCTTCCTTGCCCGCGTCGCGCGAGAATTAGTGCACGCCGTTCGGTGTCTGCGAGAGTGGCATCCGCCGCGATCGCTCCCTCAACGTGCCTCTCCCATTCCTCCAGTACGGGTTCGGGCGCGGGCGTCTCCTTTTCCACCTTCGCAATTGCTGAAGCAGTCGTACGGACCTGGTTGGCCTCATCGCCGATAAGGTGGAAGAGCTCATTGGCGAATGCTGCACCGATCTCCGCGAGATATACGCTCTGCAGGCCATCGCCATCCGGTGTCAGCGGTGAATACTTGGCGGGCAAGGTGCTCCTTAGTTTGTCGATGTGATCCTTCGGCCGCACTCTTGCCGCAATCTCCCGAAATGCGATGTTCACCCGCCAACCTATCTTTTCCCAATAGGCGCCAGCAGTGCCGAACTCAAGCGGCTTGGGACTCTCGAAACAGTAGGTGCGAGCGATGCCGATCGCAGAAATCCGCGCGTCGCGGAAGGAGAAAACGATGTCCCCGGGCGCAACCTCCCGCATGAACTCATAGAAAGGATTTCGCTGACCATTGGTCTTGCGCTTGGGCGACCACAGGTACCCGCCCGCGATTTCATGGCGGTACGTCTGATTCTGGTTAACCCACCAGTAGCGCACTGTCCCTGCTTGATCCCGCCCGCGCTAGTGCCTAGCTCTCCGCGTAGACCAGCGCCGTTTTCGCTTTCCCCGCGCAACTTTGGCAGTCATCACCTTGCCTCCGCTCGATCTGCGTGGCCGTCCTCAGCTAGCCAGCCGCACAAATTCCGGCGCGGCGACTCAAGCCATAACCGTCACCTAGGCGGTTCACCCTCCGTCCTTCTTCTTGAACTTATCCTTAAGATAGACATCCGCATCACTCTGATCCAGCAAGGTCAGGAAGCGCACCTGGTCCTCCACGAGAAATTCAACGCCCGACGTCGACATCCCAGGTCCAAACTGATTCGCAAATTCTTTGGCCGCCTCTGGCGTAGTAAGGTAGGACGCCACTGATCGACGCACCAGAGCATAAGGAGGCGACTCGAACTGCCCCATCCTAAACAGCACACTCAACCCGTCGGGAACTCTCGTCATCAGAAAGTCCATCGATAGCGTACCCGCTGTCTGGCGCCACCGTGCCGTCCAATCTGCAAGTACATTCGCTGTAATCCAAGTTACTCCTTCCTTGTTGCGTAGAGAATCCCCGCGCTCGGGCCAGAAATACTTCCCACCCTTCCACATGTTCGCCTGGCGAAGAAGACGCATGAGAACGTCCTCGCCCAACGCGATACTGTCCGCACCGGTCGTGAGGTAGGTGAGTACGCTGTGCGTGTCACTCTCACCAAGATCAGGCAAGAGCCGCGCGGCTAAACGCCCGATATCGTCTATCACAGAGACCCGCGACCTTGCCCACAGGGTGTTTGCCGCAGAATTGAGCACACGCAACATCTCCAGAACCGCCCGAGTTTCGATATAGGGTATCTCTCTCTCGAGGTAGCTAAACCAGTAGGCGAACGTGTTCGTCGCAATCGGGTCTTCGATCAAGGCTGCTCTATCTGCAGATCCTTCCACGAACGCCTTGATCGATTTCGCCGAGACTGAGCGCTTGGTGAGCCCTTTGCTTAGGTAAGAACCTAGCGCCTCGTAGCTAGCGAGACGACGCGGTGCATTGATCCGCGTTGTCTGAGCAGATTCTCTCGGCGGCATGCTCTCTGGAAAGAGAAATCTTAGTACGTCCTCAAGCAGCGTTGAGTCTCCGGGATCGGGATAGAATCGCTGGAAGTCTTTCAACAATTGTTCTCGCCACCCCTCCTTGCCTTCGCCAACTACATCAACTTCGCGTGCGTAGTCGGAAATGAGTTTTTCCTCATCAAAGACGCGATCGCGCGTTATTGACTGAGGGCGCCTTTGTATCTCGTTCGCCACATTGGGAAACCGCAGACGCAGCGCTTCGAAGACGAGAATGTCCCCGCAGTTCACCTCTCCCCGGAGGTTCTTGCACGCAATGCAGAACGCGTTGAGAACGCGCTTAACCTCGCGGGGCGTCCTTAGCATGCGACAAACCAGTGCCTTACCTGCCTCAAGTACCGAAGTGTCATCGCCATCTGGGTCGAGCTGCCAAGATTCCAGACGCTGAGCCAGTCTGGTGGTCAAGAACATTTCCCTTTGCGAATACGTGATACGTGGTAGTGGAACGCTTGCCTGCACGATCTTGTCGCGATAGTCACGCCCGTCGTCGTACATCCCGTCGAACGTGAGTGCTCGGTCGACAGGCCGAGGATCAAAGGCGAGCAAGTAAGCGACTCTCGCAAAATCGCATACGTTCTTTACGAGTTGAAAGATCAGCCGGATCTCCTCTTTAGGTAGACGATCGATATCGTCGATCACTACGACTATTGGCCGCCCGAGCAACTGCAGCGCTCGTTCGAGTTGGTCCTTTGAGTCCTGCAGATTTACTGGCTTGAGTGAGCCGGCAAGAATCGTTCCTATCGCCGCACCAGCGCCAGAAGGAAGAATGACTTCTAGTGCGTCTGCGTAGTTGGCCAACTCCTTAACGGCTTCGTGAGCTCTGCTCCCTTCCGGTTCCACCTCAGCAAGCAAGTGCGAAAGGAAAGCTCTTACCAGCTGGTCTGCCGATACGAGGTACCAAGGACTAAATCGAACGACTACTGGATTGTCTGGATGAGTCCGCAGTACCTTGGAGACCAAGGTAATGAACGACGTCTTCCCCTCTCCCCAGGGAGCCTCGAGCGCGACGACGATGCTCTTCGCACCATTCGGCAGTACCAACATCGGAGCCAGGTTTCGAGCGAACTCCATTCTTTCGAGTTCATCTTCTTCTGCACGTGGTATCGGTGCGTCGTCCAGGAGGTAGTGTGGCGGGACGTGCCCAACTCGGGCAGCATCTCCTGCCTCAGAACGCGCTGTATGGCCATCGTCCAGCATCCATCGTCGGAACAGTACGAAGATGATGCCAATAACTGAGGCCCAGAGCATCGTGTCGACAATTGGGTTACGCGCATCACCCGCCAGATAGGCCCATGAGCGCTGCGCATGTTCCGAGATCGGCAGCAGCTTTCCGGTGATGAAGCCTGCTAGCAGTATCGGGACGACTAACCAGTAGAGCTTGGCGAAACGCCAGAGTCTCGCAAGGAGCAAGTACATTGCGTCCATTCCTTAGAATTCGTCCGGCAACCGCGGGTGCTCCGCGTCGCCTTCCTCCCTCTCTCTCAGCCTACCACCGTCTAGGCGGTGTTCGGCGCACAGCTTACCTAAGGCAGTGTACAAGGAAACCCAGCGACTCCTAGCGCCAAGACCGACACGCACTTCTTCATACTTTGATGGAGATACGTCGCTGATCAAGTGCCCGCGCCAGGGCCCACCACAGCAGCACGTGCGTCAGCGCGAATGCAAGCGAGGCCACTTTGTCGCCGAACAGCGGGGCGAGCCAGCTCGCATAGAGGACGCGATAGGTTGGCTCTAGCCAGCCTGCGAATGCCAGCAAGCACACCAGCAGCGCCGATCCTGCGTAGATAGCGATCGCGTTTACGCCGAACGTGCGACCGAATGCAGGCAGGCCCCAGCGATCGATGAGCCAATGCAGCGCCCACAGCGAAAGCGCTGCCCACCCGCCGCTCCACAGCACGTACGACGACGTCCAGAGGTTCTTGTTGAACGGCAGCCACACGTTCCAGACCCACCCGAGCGCAAGGCACGCGACGGCCAGCAGCAGCAGAAAGCGCATGCGTCCCGCAACAAGCAGCGCGCCGGCACGCAGGCCGAGCAGCGTGGTGGCCAGGGCGCCGAGCGTGCTCACGAGGCCTTCGGGATCGTGGCCGAGGCCGCTGACCGGATCGAACCGATAGTTGAGCGCGCCGAAGATCGCCGTGTCGACCCGGCTCGCCACATTGACATACGGATCGAGCGATCCGCCGGGGACCAACAACCACCAGTACCCGAGCAGCAGGACCACGAGCGCCGCCCACTGCACGCGCGCCGACGTGTACAGCGCGAGCATGCCGACGATCACGGCGCAGAGCGCGATCCGCTGCACCACGCCCATGATGCGCATGTCGGGCGTGTCGAACGCGAAATGAATCGCAAGATTCAGCACGAACCCCAGCGCGAACAGCCGCACGCCACGCCACAACAGAAGGGACAGTCCAACGGCACGGCTCCCGCGCGCCGACACCAGCGCGATCGACACGCCAACGACGAACAGGAAGAACGGAAAGATCAGGTCCGTCGGCGTGCACCCGTGCCACTCGGCGTGCAACAGCGGCGCGAACACATGGCCCCAGTCGCCGGGGTTGTTCACGAGCAGCATGGCGGCGACAGTCAGGCCGCGCAGCGCATCAACGCTGCCGAGTCGGCCCGCACTTGCCGTCGCAGTGCTCAGATCAAGGGGCGCACCTGCCGCTGAAACACTCACGCCGGCGTCAGCTCCCTGATCGCATCGACCGCCGCAAACTCCTCCACGACCCGCTTCGGTTGCGTCGAATCCGGATGCGCGATCGCCACGATCCACCGAATCCCAAAATCCCGCGCCGCACGCAGCACGGGCAGCGAATCATCAACAAACAACGTCCGCGCCACGTCAAACGGCTCGACAGTATGCAGCGCAGGCCAGAACGCCGGATTCTCCTTCGGCCACCCGAACTCGTGCGACGAATGCACGGCATCGAAGTGCCCGCGAAAATCCAACTGCTCATCCTTCAAGGCAAGCGTGGTCGGGTGGGCGTTGGTCACCAACACCACCCGCTTCCCAATAGCACGCATCCGTAGCACGAATTCCTCCGCGCCCGGCAGCCAGCCGATGTGCTCGCGCTCCTCACGCTTGAGCGCCTCGATGTCGATCGCGAGCTCCGTCGTCCAGTAGTCGACGCTGTACCAATCCAGCGTCCCGAGCCGCGCCTCGTAGGCGGCACGCAGCTTGGCGCGCGCAACCTCCAGCGTCACCTCATTCAACAACGCATAACGCGCGGGCACGGTCTCGAGCCAGAAGCGATTGTCGAACCTGAGGTCCAGGATCGTGCCGTCCATGTCGAGCAGCACCGTGTCGACGGCGGACCAGTCGAGGAGCGCGGAATTCGGCGGGGAAGCCAGCGGGGAAGTCATGGGGCCGGTATCATACCGGGCGATGCCGCGGCGCGGCATTGGTAGGCACGACGCAAGCAGCGCGCTCGCACCGAGCAGGCACGAAGGCACCAGGCACGACGGGATTTCCAGCCACGATGCAGGATCTGAACGCTCTCATCGCCCCGATTCTCGACCTCGCGCATACGGCGGGGCGCGAGATCATGGAGGTCTACTCGCGCGAGTTCGACGTCGAGCACAAGGCCGACGCCTCGCCGCTCACCGAGGCGGACCTGCGCTCGCAGCGCACGATCGTCGCCGGGCTGCAGCGCATCACCCCGGGCGTGCCCATTCTCGCCGAAGAGGCGGCCGACATCCCGTGGTCGGAGCGGCGCGGCTGGCGCGAGCTGTGGCTGGTCGATCCGCTCGACGGCACGCGCGAGTTCGTGTCGCGCAACCCCGAGTTCACCGTGAACATCGCGCTGATCCGCGACAATCACCCGGTGCTCGGCGTCGTGCACGTGCCCGCCCGCAATTCCGACTACTACGGCGTGCAGGGCTCGGGTGCGTTCCGCCGCGAGCGCGGCAGCGCCGCCACGCGGATCTATGCGAAGACTCCCGCGCAGCGTCCGTGGATCGTGGTCGGCAGCAAATCGCACCGCGGCGATTCGCTCGACAAGCTCCTGCCGCTCCTCGGCGACTATCAGATGCGCCCGATCGGCAGCTCGCTCAAGCAGTGTCTGATCGCCGAGGGCAGCGCCGATTTCTATCCGCGGCTCGGCCCGACGATGGAGTGGGACACGGCCGCGGCGCACGCGGTGGTCGAAGCCGCGGGCGGCACGCTGATCGGGACGGACGGCGCGCCCCTCCTCTATAACGTGCGCGAAACGCTCACCAATCCTCACTTCATCGCGTACGCGGATAAGAGCATCGACTGGCTCGGGTTCGTGCGCGCCGCCGCGGGCGCGTGATTCAGCGTGACCGCGCTCGATTCCGTGATCGTCCTCCTCTTCATCCTGGCCCTCTTCCTCGTCGGCGTGTTCTGGCACGGCGCGCTGCGCGCCCGCGAGCGCGCCAACGCGATCGCGATCGAGACGTGCAAGCGTCTCAACGTGCAATTCCTCGACGGCACGGTCGCGTTCAGCGCGATGCGGCCGGCGCGCGACGCCTCGGGCGACTGGACCTGGCGGCGCAACTACACGTTCGACTACACGGTCGACGGCATGCAGCGCCACCAGGGGTTCGTCGTGCTGCTCGGCAACGCGATCGAAGCGGTGGGCCTGGCGCCCGAGAGCAGCCATGTCCACTGAGGTGTGGGTCGGAACGGCTGGCGAGACTGGCGCTGGCGAAACTGACGCCCGACGCAGCAGCGACGCCAACGCCAACGCCAACGCCGACGGCGTCGACCTCCACCTCCACTCCCATCACTCCGACGGCGTGCTCGCCCCCGCGCAGGTCGTCGACCTGGCCGCGAAAGCCAGCGTGCGCCTCCTCGCCCTCACGGATCACGACACGGTCGCGGGCCTCGAGGAGACGCGCGCGCAGTGCAATGCCCGCGGCATCACCACCGTCCCCGGCGTCGAGCTCTCGGCCGCATGGCATGCACAGACCGTGCACGTGCTGGGCTTCGACTTCGACCCCGCGAACCCGGCGCTGCAGAAGTACCTCACGGACGTGCAGGTCCAACGCCGCGAGCGGCTGCGCGAGATCGCGCGCCGCCTCGATCGAAAACGCATCGCCGGCGTGCAGCACAGCGCAACCGAGCTCGTCGCCGAGATCGAAGCAAGTCAAACGGTCATCACCCGCACGCACCTCGCCCGCGCCCTCGTCGCGGCGGGCGCGGCCCGCAGCATCGGCGAGGCGTTCAAGCGCTTCCTCGGGCGCGGCGCGCCGGGGCACGTCGGCTCGACCTACCCCTCGCTGGCCAGCGCAGTCGAATGCCTCAAGGCCGCGGGCGGCGTCGCAGTCCTGGCGCACCCGCTGCGCTACACCCTCTCGGCCGGGGCCCGACGCAAGATGCTCGAGGAATTCCGCGCGGCGGGCGGCAGCGGCATCGAAGTGGTCTGCGGCAACGCACGCGCGCACGTCGACGGCCTCGTGCAGCTCGCCAGGCGTTTCGGGCTCGACGGCTCGGTCGGCTCCGACTTCCACGATCCACAGATTCCATGGAATCCCCCCGGCCGGTTGGCTAAGCTACCGGCTTCCGTCAGCCCCGTTTGGCGCCATTTCCGGCTCCCGAACTGAGCCATGAGCGAGCCTACGGACAACGTCGACACCGAGCTTTTCAAGAACATCGAGCGTCTGCGCCAGCTCCGCATCGAGCACCGCGACCTCGATGACGTGATCTCGCGCCTGTCGCTCGATTTCGACGCCGATGAGCTGCAGATCAAGCGCCTGAAGAAGCGCAAGCTCATGATCAAAGACCAGATCGCCAAGCTGGAAAGCCAGCTCATCCCGGACCTCAACGCATGACGGGCCGCACCTTCATCCCGGACCTCAACGCCTGATGGACCGCCTGTTCACAGCGGTCGGCGATTTCTTCGGACGCATCGTCACCCGCGAATCGCTCACCGAGATCGCCGCCGCCGCCATCGTCTTCGGCATCGCGTTCTTCCTCGGCCGCCTGATGAAGCGTCTGCGCGCGCAGCGCGAGCCCGGCGTCACGCCGGCGTTTCACGACCGGCTGATCGAAGGCTCGGTCGCGATCAGTCCGTTCGTGTTCGCCCTCCTCCTCCTCTTCGTGATGCGCAGCGTGCTCGACGCGGTGGACCTGCACACCGGCTTCATGGACCTGATGGTCAGGCTGATCACCGCGCTGGTGCTGATCCGCCTCGGCGTCTTCCTGCTGCGCCTCTCGCTCGGCCCGGGCACGTGGCTGCGCCCCTGGGAAAACCGCCTCGCGCTGATCATCTGGATGGTGGTCGCGATCAACATGCTCGGCTGGCTGGACCCGGTCATCCTCTGGCTGGACGGCATCGGCTGGGGCAAGGCCGACAAGCGTGTCACCGCCTGGTCGATGCTCAAGTCGCTCTTCATCGTCTCGCTGTTCGTGGTCGTCGGCACCTGGATCGCGCGCTGGCTGGAACGGCGGTTGATGGCCATGCAGTCGCTGGCGGCCTCGACGCGCATCGGCGTGTCGAAGTTCACGCACGCGTTCCTCATCGGCTTCAGCATCCTGGTCGGCCTGGGTGCGTCGGGCCTCGACCTCACCACGCTCACCATCTTCACCGGCGCGATCGGTATCGGCCTCGGCTTCGGCCTGCAGGCCATCGCGAGCAATTTCGTGAGCGGCTTCGTGCTGCTGATGGACCGCTCCATCAAGCCGGGCGACGTCATCAGCTTCACGGGCATGGGCGGCACGAGCACCGAGGGTTTCGGGTGGGTGCAGGAGTTGCGCGGACGCTATGTCGTGGTGCGCGATCGTGATGGCGTCGAAACGCTGGTGCCGAACCAGAATCTCATCACCAACTCGGTGATCAACTGGAGCTACACGGACCCGAAGGTGCGCCTGAAGCTGCCGGTGCGCATCAGCTACCGCGACGATCCCGAAGTGGCGCTGAAAGTGCTGCTCAAGGCCGCGGAGGGCCACCGGCGCATCCTGCGCGATCCGGCGCCGGTGTCGCGCATGATGGGCTTTGCCGACTACGGCATGGACCTCGAGCTGCGCTTCTGGATCGCCGATCCCGCCGAGGGCGTGAACAACGTGCGCTCGGACGTGAACCGCGCCATCTTCAAGCTGTTCCGCGAGAACGGCATCACGATTCCCGTGGCGCAGCGCGAGATCTACCTGCGCTCGGGCGAAGACGCGGAAGACTGGGTGTACGCGCGGCGCTCGCAGACGAAGGACTGAGTGCGCCCTGAGATTCCCGAGAGCGACCTGGAGCTGCGCTTCGTGCGCGCGTCCGGACCGGGCGGACAGAACGTCAACAAGGTCGCCTCCGCCGTGCAGCTGCGCTTCGATCTCGCCGGCACGCGCGTCCTGCCCGAGCCTGTGAAAGCACGAATGCGCAAGCTCGCCGGCCAGCGGCTCAACGAGGACGGCAGCGTCCTCATCATCGCGCGCCGTCACCGCACGCAGGAGCAGAACCGCCGCGACGCGATGGAGCGTCTGTACGCGCTCATCGAGCAAGCCAGCTACGTGCCCAAGACGCGGCATGCGACCAAGCCGACGCGCTCGTCGCGCGAGCGGCGGCTGCAGGGAAAAAAGGTGCGCACGGGGCACAAGAAGAATCGCGGCCGGGTGCGCTGGGACGATTGAAGCCGGACGGCTTCGGGCCGATCAGGCCCGGAGAACGATCAGGGCCGGAGAAAATCATGAAGAAGATCTACGAAGCAGGCAACGGTGTCGAAGCCCACATGGTCCTGCACATGCTCGAGCAGCAGGGAATCCAGGGACGCATCGACGGCGAATACCTGGCGGGCGGGGTTGGCGACCTGCCGGCGATGGGCATGGTGCGCGTGATGGTCGAGGAATCCGATGCCGGACGAGCGCGCGAGATCATCCGGGATTGGGAGCGCCAGCAGCCCGCCGCCGTGGATCGCGAAATGCCGGTGGTCCGATCCCGCTTCCACACTGTGCTTGCGGTCCTGGTCGGAGCCCTGATCGGCGGCAGTGTGGTCTGGGTCACGCTGCGGGCGCCCGGAGCACGCGACACCGTCGACTACGACGACGACGGCCTGCCGGACGAATACCTCTTCTACGCGCGCAACGGCGTCCTCGAGCGCATCGAATGGGACCGCAACCGCGACGGCCGCACCGATGCGATCGCCACCTACGATTTCAAGGGCGCGCCCAAGGCCGGCCGGCAGGACGACAATTTCGACGGGCACTTCGAAGCGATCTACGAAGCCGAACGCGCCTGGATCGCGAGTACCTCGATCACGCAGACCGGCAACGACCACCCGGAGTATCGCGAGCTCTTCACTCACGGCGTGCTCGCTTCCGCCGAGTATCTCGATCCGGCAACCGGCGCCGTCCGCAAGAAGGTGGCGTTCCGGCATGGCTGGCCGGTCAGTGCGCAGCTCGACACCGACGGCGACGGCAGCCTCGAGACGGAGCACGTCTACGACCGGATCGGCGAGATCACGACGACGCGGACGCTGCAGTAGCTATTTTTCGGTCACGACGATCTTTGACGACCCCGGCAGCGTGGTGGCGAAATCCGCGCCCACGATCTGCGACGGCGTGCGGAAACCGGCAGGCACCGTGCCGGCGAGCAGGTGCGACACGATCCCGAGCGACGCATCGACCGTGAAGGTGTAGCCGTTCGACGTGCGCAACCGCGCCACGCGCGTTGCGCCGGCTGCGTTGCGCGCCTCGCCCCACACGTAAACCGGCGTCCTCGCGCGCTGTTCCGGTTCCGGCCCGGGCTTGCCGCTTTGGATGCGCCGTTTGAGGAACCATTGGCCCGGCCCGGTCGCCAGCAGCCAGCGCCAGCGCTGCAGTGAGCGTTGCGCGGCGATCGCGCGCGGTGACGCCGGCACGTACACCTCGATGTTCGCAATGCGCGTGGTGTGGTGCGCCGTGCTGACGTCGCCCCACGGCACCAGCATCGCCCGCTTGAGGCCATCTCCGAAGTCGATGTCACGCACGCGCGCTGCCAGTGGCAGCGACTCGATGCGTCCGTTCACGCGCGCCCGCGCTCCAGTGCGCAACGCCTCCACGCCCGTGCGTGCTGAGCCGCGGCTGATTCCGGAGCGGCTGTCGAAACCCAGCGCCAGGTGCGTGGCGTCCGGCATCGCGCGCGCCAACGTCGCCGCGACGCTGTCCGTGGGCACGACGTCGAAGCCGACGCCAGGGCACAGCAGTATTCCGGCTTCGCGCGCGTGATCGTCGAGCGCCCTGGCCTGTTCGAATACGTCGATCTCGCCGGTGATGTCGAGATAGTGCACGCGCTCGGCAAGGCACGCCTCGATCATCGGCCGCGAGGTCGCCGAGAAAGGTCCGGCACAATGCAACACCAGCGTCGCGCCGCGAATACCCGCACGCAGCGCGGCGGGATCGTCGAGCGAGAACGCGCGGCTCTCGAAGTCGAGGCCGCGCGCCAGGGATTCGAGAGCGGCGCGATTGCGGCCGGCCAGGATCGGTGCGAGCCCGCGCTCGCGCGCGACGCGGGCGGTGATCTCCCCGGTGTATCCGTTGGCGCCGTAGAGAATCCAGCTCATGAGAATCCCCGCTCACAGGGCCCGGCTCACCGAGCCCCGTTCATCAGAACACACTCACTGCGTCTTCGGCTTCAAGCTGTTGTAGATCGCCGCGGTGATCTGCTCAGGCGTGCGTCCGCCCGTGCCCCAAGCGGGATCGAAGTCCTTGGTCGGGGCCGCGGCCACGGTTTCCTCGAGTGTCTTGCCCTCGGCAATCAGCTTGCTCACGTTGACCCGGATCGCCGCGAGCATCTCGCGATAGCGCTGCAGATCGGCGCGCGAGGCGAGCTTGCCGTGACCCGGGACGATCTTCGTGTTCTCGTCCACCATCGCCAGCACGCGGTCGGCCGTCGCGATCACGCCGTCCACCGAGCCGCCGCTGTCGACGTCGATGAACGGATAAAAGCCGTTGAAGAAGATGTCGCCCATGTGGATCACGTTGGCCTCGACGAACTCGATCACCGAATCGCCGTCGGTGTGCGAGCGGGCCATGTGCGTGACTTGCAGCTCCTGGCCGTTGGAGTGAATGGTCACGTCGGCGGTGAAGGTCACGACCGGCAACGCAGCCTTCGGGGCCGGCGGAGTGCCTTCGCCGCCGAGCTCGGCCAGTTTCCCGGCCTCCAGGCGGCGACGCACGTTGTCGTGCGCAACAATAATGGCTCCGGCCTTGCCGAAGTTCTCGTTGCCGCCCGTGTGATCGCCGTGCCAGTGCGTGTTGATCACGAAGCGGGCCGGCTTGTCGCTGAGCGCGGCCAGCGCCGCCTGGATCTTCGGCGTGATCGGCGCGTACTGGTCGTCGATCAGCACGATGCCGTCCTCGCCCACCGAGACGCCGACGTTGCCGCCGGCGCCCGTCAGCATGTAGATGCCGTCGGCCAGCTTGTGCGTGCCGATCTCCACCTTGCTCCAGTCCCTGCCCTGCGCACCGGCCGCACCCGCGGCGATCAGGAGCATGGCCCCGATCGCGGCCCGCGCCACCACGACTCGCGCCATCACGACTCGCGCCATCACGACTCGCGCCATCACGACTTGCTTCACCTGGAATCTCCTGCCGTCCGTCGCATGAGCTCCCAGAGCGCCTCGACGTGCTTGCGCTCCGTCGCCTCGGCACCTATGGATACACGCACCATCCAGCGTCCGTCCAGCATCGAAGGTGTGAGCCACGCTGCGCCCGATGCGTTGATGCGCCCGCACCAGTCGAGCGTGTGGCGATCGAGCGCTTCCCCTTCGAGCGTCGTCCCTTCAGCTCCCGCACGCGGCTCGTGCCGCACACACACGGTCTGGAACGGCACGGGCGCGAGGCGGCGCCATCCGGGAGCCGCGTCGACCTGATCCTTCAGCCACTGCGCGTTGGCGATGTCACGGCGCAAGCGCGCCTGCAGGCCGGCAACGCCCTGCTCGCGCAGCAGGAACCAGAGCTTCAGCGCGCGAAAGCGCCGCCCCAGCGGAATGCCCCAGTCGCGATAGTTGACGGCGATGCCGTCGGCCGCAGTGCGCAGGAAGCTCGGGTTCGTCGACATCACGCGCACGAGCTGCTGCGGGTCGCGGACGTAGTAGGTCGTGCAATCGAACGCCGCGCCGAGCCACTTGTGCGGGTTGATCACCAGCGAGTCGGCGGACTCGATGCCGTCCCACAGCGCACGGCACTCCGGCAGGATCATCGCGGACCCGGCGAGCGCCGCATCGACGTGCAGCCATATTCCGTGTCGCTGCGCGATTGGCGCGATCGACGCCAGCGGATCGATCGCTGTCGTTCCGGTGCTCCCCACGGTGGCGACGATCGCTGCGGGGCGACGGCCGGCTGCGAGGTCGCGCTCGATGGCCTGCTCCAGCGCGTCCGGGCGCAGTGCGCGCGCCTCGTCGTCGGCGACCAGGCGAATATTGTTCCGGCCGAATCCTGCGAGCAGCGCGGCCTTGTCGATGGAGCTGTGCGCGTGCGCCGAGGCGTACACCACGAGCGGCGCCGGCTGACCCTGAAGGCCGCCTGCCGCGGCGGACTGGCCGGACGCGCGCTCCCGCGCGCACAGGAGCGCGACCAGCGACGACGTCGATGCCGTGTCCTGGATCACGCCGGTCCACGCGTCCGACAGCCCGAGCATCTGCCGGAACCAGTCTGTCGTCACCTGCTCCAGCTCCGTGAGCGCAGGACTCGACGCCCAGTTGAGGCCGAGTTGTCCGAGACCCGTGCTCACGTAGTCGCCCAGGACGGACGAGAGCAAGGTATTCGACGGGAAGTACGCGAAGAAGCCCGGATGCTGGAAGTGGCTGCAGGCCGGCAGGATCAGGCGCTCGAGGTCTTCGAGCATCGCGTCGAAGGATTCGCCGGTCGCGGGGGGCGAGGCCGGAAGCGCGGCGCGCAACGCGCCTGGCGCACGGTTCGCCAATGCCGGCACCTCGCCGGCGTAGATGCGCGCACGCGTGTCGGCGACCCAGTCGACGACCTGGTGGCCGCGACGCCGGAATTCCTCAGGGGTCATGCCGCTCCCCGCGTGGCCAGCTGATACGCGAACACCGCCCACATCGCGAACACGAACAGCGTGCCGACGACGTACACGACGAAACGGTGCATGACCCGATTGTAGGTGACGTGGATGAAGCTGTGCAGGGCGCGCGCGATCACGAAGCCCCAGGCGAGCGCGAGCTGCAGCGAAGTGACGGTGTCGGTGATCGCCAACGCGCAGCAGACGGCGTAGAACATCACGGGCACTTCGAACAGATTGCGGAAGTTGTCGGCGGTCGCGACGTCCTCGAGCACGCCGGCGGCCGCGCGACTCGTGGCCACCTTCTGCGGATGAATGCGCCGCGTGCGCATCTCGCCGATGCGCACGAAATACATGCGCACCCAGATCGCCGCCGTAACGGCAACCATCGCGATCGCCGGCCAGAAAATGCTGTAGCTCATGTTCCCCGCCTCGAGTCGGTGTTCTTACCAGAGCCAGCGCGGCACGGCCGCGCGGTAGCGCTCCCACTCGGCACCGTGGGTGCGCGCCAGCCACGGCTCCTCGCCGAACAGTACGCGCAGGTGAAACGCGACGATCACGGCCAGCGCGTAGATCAGCAACGTGCCGGTCGGAAACGTAGCGGACCAGCCGAGGAGGATCAGCCCGACGCCAACATACATCGGATTGCGTGAGCGGCGGTACGGTCCCGAAACGACCAGGTGTCGCGGTGGCGACCACGGCGCCAGCGTTCCCTTCCCCTGGACATGGAACTCACGGACGCACCAGAGAAGGAGCAGCGTACCGGCCACCAGGGGAACCAGGCCGAGCGGTTGCAACGCAGGCGGCACGGGACGCGAAAAAGCCAGATACGCCGGTACGATGAAACCGACGATGCCGGGCAAAGCAAGAAACGCGACGACCGCGCGCCAGAACAAGGCCGCCGACCGTCGCGCGCCGGCGCTCAACCTGCGGGCGTGGTGCCGAGCACCACGTCGAAGCGAGCGCGCAGCTCGCCGATGTCCGAGCCGGAGACCGGCTCCCACGGCACGATCAGCGACGTGCGGGCACGGGCATCCGCAATCCGCCGCAACAGGAAGTCGCCGTCGTTCTCGCGCGCGCCGGCCACGAAGCACTGCGTGATGAATTTGTCACCGCCACGCGGCGTCACGGCGAAGTGCACGTGCGGCGCGCGGCCGCTGTAGCTCACGGGCTTGATCGTCCGAAACAGGTACTCGCCTGACGACGACGTCTCGAATCGCCCGTAGCCCTGGAAATTGCGATCCCGCCGTCCGGCGTTCTGCGAGCCGCTGTGCAGATACACGCCGTGGCGGTCGACCTGCCAGATCTCGACGAGCGCGCCCGCGAGCGGCCGTCCATCGCTGCCGAGGATGCGTCCCGACAGCCGGGACACCTCACCGACGGCTGGCGAGGTTGCATCGCCGACGATCAGCAGGTCGTTGTCCGTGTCGAGGGGCAGCTCGTCCGGATAGAACGGACCTTCCGTCATGCGCGGCGTGCGCACGAGCGCTTCGGCGAATGCACCCGGAGCCACGAACGCCGTTGCACCGAGCGCGCACCCCGCGACGAACCTGCGCCTGCTCCATGTCGAGCGCGTGTCAATGGATCGCGGGTTCATCGTGGGCCTCCAGCCGGTGAAGCCATCCGGCCCAGAGCGACGTCTCGCAAGAGAGTCTCCCGCAGGCTCGGACGAACATCTTACGCCACGGGGGAAAGGCGATGCGAAAAGGGATCAGGCACCCTCGGAAAGGTGCCTGGCCCTCTTCAGTGCGTCAGTTGTTGCGGCCGAGTCAGTTGTTGCGGCCGAGTCGCGCCGGCCCCGCGGTGTACGGCGCTCGCGGCGCGAACACTTCGACACTCAGGGTGAACGTGCACTCTTCCGAAGGCTGCAAGGCGCCCACACCGACGACCTTGCGAGTGACTTCCTCGCCGCGGTCGTTGCGTATGGCCAGCACCACCGAGTATTCCCAGGGCGATCCCGCCGCTTGCGGATGGCGGATCTTCCCTTCGACTTTCAACGGCACCGAGCTCGGCTCTGCGCGCCGCTCGGCGCCCGGATCGAAACGCAGGTGATGCTGGCAGGCGGGACAGATGCTCGCGCTGTCGAGGATGGTGGCCTTGCAGTGCGGGCAGCTGCGCGTCTTGCCCGCGATCGGCGGACGCGCGTTGTTCATGACGCTCCGCCGTTCTCCTTGCGGGGCTTGCCTTCCCAACCGAACTCGACGCGCCCGCGCATGCGCGAGCCCGCCGCGACGGTGAGCGAGGCTGCCTTGAGGTCGCCCGTGAGTATGCCGGTCTCCAGCAGCTCGACGCGCGACGCGGCATCGATGTTGCCTTCGAGCTCGCCGCCCACCACGACGGTGTTCGCGCGCACCTGGCCGGTGAGCTTGGCGCCCGGGTCGATGGTGAGATTGCCTTCGACCTGCACGTCGCCGTTGAAGTGGCCGGCGATGCGCACGTGGCCCGAGCCCTGGATCTTGCCTTCGATCGTGAGGCCGGCGGAGATCAGCGATTCCTTCACGTCGGTGCCCGCGGCGCGGCGCGGCTGCTGTGCACTGCTGACATTGATGTCGGAAGCGCGCACGGACGTGTCGCGCGACGCCGACCCTGTGCTTCCTGCGATCGCGGCCGCCTGCACGGCCTCCCTGCCCAGATCGGACCTGCCCGACTCCGTGTCCTTCGCAGTCGAGTCCTTCCAGATAGCCATGACGGTCATCCTCGTTTCGCTCTTGTGGGAGCGCGACTAAATGACACAGCCCGATGCGGGCCGTCAAACCGGATAACCGCTTGTCGTTGATCGGAGACAGCGGTGTGCCCTCGCAGCCACACGTGAGTGGGCAGCGCGGGCCACTCGATGACGGGGAGTCGGCGGCAGGGACGACGGTTCAGGGGCTATCGGCGACTTTGCTCGCCCTTCTCCCCGGGGCTTCTTGCTCGCGTCCTGCGGCGCCGGCGCCGCGAGCTGGCAGTCGCAGACATCGCAGCCTTTGCCCACAATAACTAAATGGGTGTCCGGTACCGGTCATTTAGTTGTCTGGCTTGACGAGCGTCGCCACGTGCGCCGGCGCGGCGAACTGCACGGAGCCGTCGGCGATTACGAAGGGCTTCAGGGCGATCTCTGCTTCGCGGTACAGGAGCTCGAACTGCTCGTCGTCGAGCAGCCCGCCGAGCGTGAACACGCAGGCGCGCTCCGTGGAAATCATCGCCCTGATCGAATCGAAGCGCACGGTGCCCTCGAGCGTGACGACCTGCGTTTCGGGATGGCCCGCCTTGCGGAACAGGTCACGATAGTGCGCAGCGTCGCTGAGTGCATAGGGCGCGCGCATGGATTCGCCGACGCGCGCGCCGAACAGGCGCTCGAGCAGCGTGGTGAGTGCGGCGTATCCCGGTGAGTTCTCCAGCCGATCCCACACCGCGATCGTGAGCTGACCGCCGGGACGCAGCGTACGCAGCATCTCGCGGATGGCCGCCACGCTGTCCTCGAAGAACATCATGCCGAACTGGCTGACCACCGAGTCGAAGCTCTCGTCCTCGAACGGCATCCACTCGGCGCGGCCCTGGCGCCACTCGATCCCGGGCGACTTGCGTCGCGCGACCGTGAGCATGTCCTCGTTCGGATCGAGCCCTACGACCGAGCCTCCCGGCGCTACGCGCACCGCGGCGGCGCGCGCGAGGACCCCCGTGCCGCAAGCCACGTCGAGCACGCGCTGGCCGCGCTCGAGCCCCGCAAAGTCCGCCACGCGCTCGGCCCATTCCTGGAACAGGGCGGGGACGAAAAACTCTTCATAGATCTCGGCCGGGGTGCGTTCGCCGGCCAGCAAAGCGTCGATACCTTCGCGCGTCATGTCGTCCTCAGCGGCGGGAGCGTCGCCGCACACGGCGACGCTTACGGGTGCGTTCGGCGGCGCCCGGGAACTGGATGTTGATGGCCTCGATCGCCTCCGCGTAGCGGTCGGCCAGGCGGCCGAGGAAGGCGCTGAACATGTGCCATTCGCCGCCCGGCTTGCGCGGACTGATGACCTCGCAGGTGATCACGCCGTGCACCACCTGCCAGTTCATCCAGCCGGGATAGGCCGGGTTCTTGTGCTCGATCTTGCGGCCGCGCCGCTTGGCGACGAACGTGCGCAGCTCGCCGCTGCGCATGGCATCTACCAGGGTCCGGTAGAGGTCGGCGCCCGCGCGTTCCACGATCTGGAAGCGAATCATTTCGGTGCCTCCGCGCCCGGGCGGGCGCTTCGGCGCGCGAGCATGGGCCTTTTCGCGCGCGCGCGCCAGCCGCAGTTGCAACTACGGCGTGGCGGTGGTCGCCGGGACGACGCGGCTGCCGGGCGGGTCGAAGTGCACGCGCACGTCTGAAAAATATGCCATCGCCAGAACGGCGCCCCACAGCGCCGTAGAAGCATCGAAGAAGGCCATCGCCAGCGCTGAATAGAGGGCGACGCCCATGAAGGCCGTGCTGAACAGTGAGATGACGGTGATCCAGAGGGCGAGGCCGCGGGCCCAGCGTTGCATGAGCAGCAGACCCACCGCGGCAACGATGACCGTCACCAGCAACGTCAGGAAGTAGGCGCCCAGGGCGATGCTCGTGGTCTCCGTGAACGGCGCGTACGTTTCGTATGCCTTCTCGATGCTGGCCGGGATGAGCCCGGGCACGGACAGCTCGATGATGTGCCCGGCGATGCCCAGGCCCAGCGAAGCGTAGATGAGGGTCCTGAAAACGGTCGCGACCGAGCTCGGGGAGGCCGGGCTCGCCGAGGAAGAGGTGGAAGCTGCGTTCATGGGGTTCTCACGGATTGCAGGCCCGATTGGGGCCATGGATTTCCCGTCATTTAGAGATCGGCGCCGCCGGCCGACGCGATGCCGCGGAAGGTGGCGATGGCGAACAGCAGCACCGTCACTGCGTCCGCGCACAGCTCGAAGACATAGTAGGCGACCGGAAGCACCTGCCCTTCGAGCCCATGACGGCGCTCGTAACGGCCGACCAGCCAGCGCACCAGCAACAGCAGCCCCTGCAGCGCCAGGCCGATCACGACCATGCGCAAGAGCGCGCCGAGCGGCGATTCGGTCTCGCCCGCTGCCTCGCTCGCCGGGCGCGCGCCCATCGAATAGAGAAGGAATCCGTAGGCCGCGATCCCGTACCCGATGATCGCGCTGCGGACCCTGGTCGTAACGCGCATCGAGCGCAACGCGCTGGAAGGAGATTCACTCACGGCGAGGTCTTGCTCACGGCGAGGTCTTGCTCATCGAGCGTTCGTCAGCTCACGCGTAGCCGATGTCGGCGCTGAGCGGCATCCTGCCGGGCATGAACGATCCGTTGCCGCGCGCGACCTGCTTGCCCTCCTCGTTCACCAGCTCCGCTTCGGCGAGCAGCAGGTTGCGCGAGCGGTGCACCACCTTGCCCACGGCGCGCAGCGTGCCGCCTGTGACGGGGCGTACGAGGTACACGGTGTACGAAACGGTGAGGACGAAGGCGTCGTCGATCAGGGAATTGGCAGCAAAGAAGCTCGCGTCATCGAGCGCCTTGAAGTAGGCCGCGCCGTGCATCGCGTGCGCGGCATGAAAGAACTCGGGCCGCGCCTCGAACTCGAGCTCCGCGCGTCCTTCGCTCACGCGCATCCGGGGCTGGAAGAAGGCGTTGATCGGCGCCGAGGCATACATGCGCTCGAGCTTGCGGTAATGGTCTTCGGTCGGGCTCATTAGCGTACTCACCTGGTTCGAATCTGCCGTCGCCGCTCTCGCGCGACCGCTACGTCGACGCGCGATCGAGCCACTTGGGCACGACCGGCGGGCGGTGACTCGCGAGGCGATCGAGCAGCTCCCTGGGCGCGGCCGCCGTCACGATCATGCCGCGATGCTGCGCATTCACGAACCGCTCTTCCACCGTGCGATCGAGGAACGCGAGCAGCGGATCGTAGTAACCGGCGACGTTGAGCAGTCCGCAGGGCTTGGCATGCAGGCCGAGCTGCGCCCAGGTGAGCACCTCGAACAGCTCTTCGAGCGTTCCGAGGCCGCCCGGCAGAGCGACGAAAGCGTCCGCAAGCTCGGACATCATGGCCTTGCGTTCGTGCATCGAGCTGACGACCAGCAGCTCGGTCAGACCCGGATGCGCGATCTCGCGCTGCACGAGTGCTTCGGGAATCACGCCGATCGCTTTGCCGCCCGCCGCCAGCACGGCATCGGCAAGCACCCCCATCAGCCCGACCTTACCGCCGCCGTAGACGAGCTCGAGGCCCGAGGCAACCAGCTCGCGCGCCATCGTTTGCGCCGCGTTGGCGTAGTCCGGGCGCGATCCAGGGCTGGAGCCCGTGAAAATGCAGATGCGCTTCATGCAAGACCTGAATAACTCAGTAACTGAAGTCCGGTACCGTTTAGATTTGCGATTTAGTTATTGCGAGGAGCCAGGCTGCCAGGAAACAAGCCGTCGCGATGCCGATGCCGGTCGTCGGAATGCGAAACCAGTAACGCAGACCGACCGCAAGATACAACCCACTGAAGGCGGCGAACAGCGCGAAAGCGAGCGGCGGCAGCGGCCACGGCGCGAACGGCGCGGCGACGGCGATGGCGCCCAGCAGGATGCCGCCGAAACTGTGGCTGTAGTTGAAGCCGATCCAGGCGTCCCACATGCTCATCGTGCCGGGCGCGAGGCGCACGCCCGATGCGGTCATCGCCTCGCGTAACTTGGGATCGACGGGCGCGAGGCGACGCGGATTGCGGGCGTCGAGCCAGGTGTAGATCGCGTGCAGCCCGGCGAGAGCGAGATAAATTGCCCCGCCCAGCACCATGAGCACAGTGATCGCGATGGAGCTGGTGTTCATGAGTGCAATCCGTCGAGTGCACGCCGCACGGCGGCGGCGACCTCGAGCTGTTCGGAGAATGGGGCCGGCGCGACGTCACGCGAGTTGAAGACGCGGCGCGGATCGTTGCCCGCGTAACGCGCGACCACGTGCACGTGAAAGTGCGGCTCCGACTGGCCCGCGGACACGCCGTTGTTCTGGAAGATGTTGACGCCGGTCGCACCGAACGCAGTGACGAGCGCGCGCGCCAGCAACGCGGCTTCGTTGTGGATCGCGGCGATGAGGTCGGCACCGAGATCCAGCACCGTGCCTCGATGGACGTTGGGTACGACGAGCAGCGAGCCGCGCTCGTACTGCCGCAGGTTCGCGAAGGAGCTCAGGGTGTCGCGGCGAGTGACGAACGCGCAATCGCGCGCGCCGGACAGGTAGTCGCAGAACGCGCACCGCTCGGTTGCAGGAACTTGCATGCACCTCCCGCCGCTAGCGTGCCGACGCTTCGACCCGGCGCAGGTCCTTCTCTTCCGCCATGAAAAGAGTGCCGTCAGCTCCCTCGATGTCGTAGCCGATGAATTCACCGGAATCGTAGCCCTGGAGGATGCGTCCTTTGCCGCGCCCGGCGATCACCCCTTCGCCTTTCCGAAAGCGAAAAGTCTTCGCAGCGTCGGCATCATCCAGAGTGCGCAGCCGATCGCGCCACTGCGATCCGGCACGCCACTGGATGTGGAACGGTCCGATGCCGTGCACCTGCACGATGGCCGCCTCCGGCGTGTAGCCGAACATCGTGGTGCCCTTCGGGATGAAAGCGTAACCGCCGGTCTTGAGCTCCTGCATCGCGGCGCTCTCGAACTTCTCGCCCACACCGAAGTAGAGCGTGCCCTGCACTACCGTGATGTGCTCGTCGACGGGATGACGGTGCGGCGGAATGACTCCGCCCGGCAGCTCGCGGATCCGGATCACGAACGCCTGCCCGACCGCCTTGGGATCGCCGTGCAGCACTTCGGCGTGCTGCGTCATCGCGTGTATTGGAACGATCGAGGGTCGTGGCTGCTCGGCGGACAAACTGCTGTCCGAGGCCGTCACTGCCAGCAACGTTAACGCACACGCCGTGTGTCGCGTCGACATGAATATCTCCCGCCGTGCCTGTGCCGATACTGTGCCTGTGCCGGTTCTGTGCCTGTGCCGATGCTGCGCCTGCGCCTGCTTCGCCCTGCCGGCGTCAGGGCGCACCGTCGAAAAAATCGACGACGCCGGTCTCGAGCGAGTACTCGGCGCCGACGACCATGAGACCTTCCTGTTCGATGAGCTGCTCGAGCAGCTCGGAGCCGTGCCGCAACTGGTTCGCCGCGATACGCACGTTCGCACGAACGGCGTCGCGCACCAGAGCCTCGGGATCGTGACGCAGGTGCGTTGCAAGCAGTGGCACGACTGACGGGCGGATGCGATCGACGATCGAGTGCAGGTTTCGCGACTGGTTCTCGGTCGGCCGCTTGAGCTCTTCGAGCGTTGCGAGCACCGCACCGCATTGCGTGTGGCCGAGCACCACGACCAGGCGGGTGTTGAAGCGCCCGGCGGCGAACTCGACGCTGCCGATCTGCGAAGGCGCGACGATGTTGCCGGCGACACGGATGACGAAGAGATCGCCGACACCCTGATCGAACACGATCTCGGCCGGCACCCGCGAATCCGAGCAGCCCAGAACGATGGCGAAGGGCTCCTGCCCGCCAGCAAGCTGGCTGCGCCGCGCCTGGCTCGACAGGCGCTCGCCCTTCGGGCGCTCGGAGACGAAACGCTGGTTGCCTTCGCGCAGGAGATCGAGTGCCTGACGGGCTGGAATCATGAACGAACTACTCTCGGGCAACCTGCGGATCGGGACGCACAAGGTAGCAGATGAGGGCCCCAGCCGCGCGCCTCGGGCAACGCCATGCCTCGCGCGCCATGCCTCGCGCGTCATGCCTCGCGCGTCATGTCTTGCGCCGCGGCGCTGCCTTTCCCGCACGCCGCGCCGCCTTTCCTGCACGCGGCAATGCCGGCCCGATTCCGGAGATCTTCGCGAGCTCTTCCATCGCAGCCTGCTTCTGCGCCGGCGGGTAGCCCTCGAGATAGCGATCGACGAGGCGGCGCACGAGAGCCACTTTGGTCTTGCGCGCCTCCGCCGGCAGCTCGAACGAGTAGTGATCGAACGCGAGGATCAGCTTGAACAGGCGCTCGAGCTCGGGCTCGGGCAGATTGGGATCGGTCTCGACGGCGCGCTCCGCGACGGCATAGACCTTCGCCGCGTACGTCGCGAGCAGGTTGCCGGCGATGCGGCTCGCATCCGCGTCCGCGCTGGCGATGATCTCTTCGAGCAAGGCCAGCCCTTCCTCGAGGTGGAACAGGCCATCGTCAGTGCGATATTGCCTCTCGGCACGCGACAAGTGGTCCCGTGCGATCGCGAGTTGTCTGGGTTCGCCACTCATGCTCGCGTCTGGAGCGGGCAGCCAATCGACAGAATCGTCTATCCGTCCGCCGGCGGCGGGCAGGCCGACGGTGCTGTGACGATGGCGAACTCTTGCGGCGGCTCGGTGAGCGAGTACTTCATTTCCACCGTGTATCCCGCACGCAGCAGCTCGGCGAAGCCCGGATGCGTGCAGGCCACCGCGCGCGCCTGTTCGCGCAAGCGCTCTTCGAAAATGGCAACCTGGCCGGGGTCGATCGGGACCGTCACGGTGTAGCGATACGTGATCGTCTCTCCGGACCCGGCGACGGCATCGAGACGCGTGGTCTCGTCCACCGTCACGGGCAACTGCAGCCGTGAGGCGATGCCGGCCGCCAGCCGTTCCGCCGACGGGTGCGCGCCGCGCTCGTAGGCCTGCCACCCGAGCAACAGGCCAATCGCTATCAGCAGCGGGCCGAGCCACCGGAAATGGCGGATCCACTTCTGTGAGGCGCTATCGGGCTGCGCGCGACCCTTGATCCAGCCGAAGCCGAGCGCGGTGGCGTAGATCCCCGCCAGGACCGGGATGCCACCCTCGACGAATGCAATCCAATCGATGCGCACGGGACTCAGGCTGCCCTTGGCTGTGCTGTTGCGGACGCCTTGCTCCGAACCAGCCACGCCGCGAGCGCGGGCAGCAGCAGGATCGAGCCGAGCATGTTCACGAGGAACAGGAACGTGAGCAGGATGCCGACGTCAGCCTGGAACTTGAGCGGCGAGAACACCCAGGTCACCACGCCGATGGCCAGCGTGATGCCGGTGAAGATCACGCTCGCGCCCGTCACGCGCAGCGTTTCGTGGTACGCCTCGCGCACGCTCAGGCCCTGGCGCAAATACTCCTGCATGCGGCTGAAGAGATAGATGCCGTAGTCCACGCCGATGCCGACGCCGAGCGCGATCATCGGCAGCGTGGACACCTTGAGACCGATGCCGACGATTGCCATCACGGTGTAGGCGAGGATCGACACCAGCGCCAGCGGCAGGATCACGCACAGCGTGCCGGCGACGGAGCGGAACGTGATCAGGCACATCAGGATCACCGCCGCGAACACGCCGGCGAGGATCGGGAATTCCTTCGCCTTCACTTCCTCGTTGGTCGCGGCCATCACGCCGACGTTGCCGGTGGCGAGGCGGAATTTCGCCTTGGGCGTGGGGTTGGCCGTGCGCCACTTCTTGACCTCGGCCACCACGCGCTCGATGGTCTCGGCGCGGTGATCGGTAGTGAACATCATCACCGGCATCACGCTGCAGTCGCGGTTGAACAGGCCCGTGCTGGTTTCGAGGTACGCCTGCGCCTGCACCATCTGCTGCTGGTTACGCGGGATGTTGCGCCACTTCAGGCTCCCCTCGTTCCAGCCCGCGCTCACCATCTTCATGATCCCGGGCAGCGCCACCACGTCCTGCACGCCTTCGACGTTGGCCATGTGCCAGGCGAAGTTGTCGATCGCCGTCATCACGTCGTAGTCGATGCAGCCGTCGGCCGCCGTTTCCACGATCACGTTGATGATGTCGACGCCGATCGAGAACTTGCTGGTGATCACGTCCGTGTCACGGTTGTAGCGCGAGTCCGGCCGCAGCTCCGGCACGCCCGCCTGCGTATCGCCGATCGGCGTTTCGCGGCCCTTCACGTAGCCCAGCGCGCCGGCGACGACGCTGAGCGCGATGATGACGATCGCCGCCTTGCGATCGGCGATGCGCGCGAGGGCGTCCCAGAGCTTCTGCAGATGCGAGGTGCGACGCACGATCCGGTCGCGATAGCCCTCGTCCGCCTTCACATACGAGACCAGCACCGGCAGCAGGATCAGGTCCGTGAGAATCACGACACCGACCCCGAGGCTCGCGGTGATCGCCATCTCCTGGATCACGCGCACCGGGATCAGCAGGATGGTGACGAAGCCGACGAGGTCCGCGAGCAGCGCCACGATCGCGGGAATGAACAGCGCGTTGAACGTACGACGCGCGGCTTCCTGCATGTCCGCGCCGTCGACCACCGCGTCGCTCACGGCGCTGATCTTCTGCACGCCGTGGCTGACACCAATGGCGAAGATGATGAACGGCACCAGGATGCCGAGCGGGTCGACACCGTAGCCGAGCAGCACCAGCAGGCCGAGCTGCCACACCACGGCGACGATCGAGCACACCACCGGCACCAGCGCGACGCGGAAGGACTGGATGTAGAGCCAGACGAAGAACAGCGTCAGCACCACGGTGATGCCGGCGAAAATGGCGACCGCGAGCGAGCCATCGGCGATGTCGCCCATGACCTTGGCGAAGCCGATCATGTGAATGTCGACGGCAGGCGAGGCCGCGCCCACCTGCACGGCGAGATTGCCGCCGAGCTTCTGGCGGATCTGCTCCTCGAGATCGCGCGCCACCCGGATGTAGTCGAGCGGCGCGCCGGTCTGCGGATCGACGTCCTGCAGCGTGGCGCTGATGATCGCGCCGGAGAAATCGTTGGCCACCAGCCGCCCGACCACGCCGGCCTTGAGGATGTTCTCGCGCACGCGCGCGAGTCCCTCGGGCGTCGGCTGGAAATCCGCCGGGATCACGTTGCCGGCCTGGATGCCGTCCTCCACGACTTCCGTGTAGCGGACGTTCGGCGTGTACAGCGACATCATGCGCGAGCGATCGACGCCGCGGATGAAGAACACGTCGTTGGTCGCGTCCTTGAGCGCCTGGAAGAACTCCGGCGTGAACATGTTGCCGTCGCGCGCGATCAGCGCCACCAGGATGCGGTTGGCGCCGCGGAACTCCTCGGCCTTGGGGTCGAGGTAGGTCTGCATGTACTCGTGGCCGAGCGGCAACTGCTTCGTGAACGAGGCATCGATGCGCAGTCCGCTCACGGCCAGCGCACCAAGCGCCAGGGTGACGAGCGCGAAGGCCGCCACCACGATGCGGCGGCTGCCGAACGTGATGTGGCCGAGCTTCTCGACGAACACCGGCGTCTTGCCGCTGGGCAGGCTCATGGCGCGCGCCTCATCGGTGCCTGGTCGCCTTTCGCGGCCGGAGTGCTCATCGCGCAATCATCCTTACGCCGCCCTCGCCCACCACCACGAAGTGGCGCGCATCGACCGCCAGCACGCTGGCGTTGCCCTTGCGATCGGCCTGCTGCAGCAAAATGAATGTCGCACCGCTGTCGTCGCTCACGAGCAGCGTGCCCGCAAGGCCGCTGATGACGACGGTCGCGTCGATCCTCGCGCCGTCAGTGAGCATTGCCTCGGTACCGCTTTCGACCTTGCTCCAGGACGCGCCTTCGTCGCTGGAGCGGTACAGGTTGCCGCGCAGCCCGAGGGCGAGCAGCGAGCGCTCATCGAGGGGGACGATGCCGAAGAACGAGCCTTCATACGGCGAGGGCAGCGTGCGCCAGGTCTGGCCGCCGTCGTCGGAGCGGTAGAGGTTGCCCGCTTCGCCGGCCATGTAGAGCTTGCCGCCCGGCGCCGGCTCGATCGCGTTCAGGTGCACGTCGGTTGCCAGCGTTGCGTCCGCGAATTCGTCCTCGTCCTCCATGGATCCGGCTTTCGGCGCGGGCTTGCGCGCCGGTACCGCGACCAGCGGCTGCGGATCGAAGGAAACGGGCTGCCAGCTGCGCCCACCGTCGGAGCTCGCGAGCATCGTTCCATATGCGCCGATCGCGAGGCCGCTGCTCGTGTCCTTGAACCACACATCCAGCAGCGGCTGTTCCTTCTCGGGCGCGGAGTGCATCAGCTCCCAGGTCGCGCCGGCATCGTCGGTGCGCAGGATGACTTCGTCGTGCCCCACCGCCCAGCCATGACGCTCGTCCGCGAAGTAGACGCCAGTGAGCGTCGCGCGCGTCGGCACCTTCGCCTGGGCCCAACTCTGCCCCTGGTCGTCGCTCGTGAGCACGTGGCCGCGCTCGCCGACGACGACCATGCGTGTCCCGGCGCGCGCCGCATCGAGCAGCAGCGATTTCGTCGCGAGCGGTGCGACGATGGAGTAGTCGGGTTCGGCGGCGAGTGCCGGCTGCACGACGGGCGCAGCGAGTCCGGCCAGCGCGGCGAGCCCCGCCAGCGCGGCGAGCAGGCGGTACCGGGACAGCATTCGTTGCATGAATGCGGTCCCGGTACGAGGAATCAGCGGGAGCGGATCAGCGCGTACCGCGCGAGCGCAGCGCGGTCGGCTGGTAATCGGCGATGGTGCGCTTGATCGAGAAGTCGTAGCTGCGCGGCTCCTCGTTCTGCAGGCCGAGCGCCAGGTAGCGTCGGTTCTGCAGGTCCATGACCAGCTCGAGCGTGGTCCACAGCGCCGGCACGTCGTAATAGTTCATCGCGTGGCCTTCCTGCACGCGCCACAGCTGGTCGCGCTTGTCGTAGCAGTCCACCGCGAGGATCTGCCAGCTGTCTTCGTCCACGTACAGCGTACGGCGCTTGTAGACGTGGTCGGTGCCGGCCTTGAGCGTCGAGTCCACGACCCACACGCGGTGCAGCTCGTAACGCGCATGGTCGGGATTGATGTGCTGGGGCTTGAGCAGGTCGGCGTACTTCACCGCCCTGCTGTTGAGGCGATACGCGTTGTACGGCACGTAGATTTCTTTCTTGCCCACGAGCTTCCAGTCGTAGCGCTCGGGGCTGCCGTTGTACATGTCGAACTGGTCGGAGGTGCGCTGGTTGTCGGCGGCCGTGCCCGGGTTGTCGAACGCTACGTTCGGCGCGCGGCGCACGCGTCGCTGACCGGGGTTGTACAGCCAGGCGCGACGATTCTCGCGCGACTGGTCGAGTGTCTCGTGCACCAGCAGGATCTCGCCCGCGAGGCGCGCCGGCGCCAGGGTTTCCTGGATGAAATAGATGATGACGTTGTCGAGGCCCTGCTCGGTCGCGCCCGGTTGCGCGTACGCGAACATGAACTCGTCGCGGAACTTGACCGGCGTGAAGGAGCCGCCGGCGGTGACCGCGGCCTGGCCGATGAAGCGCTGTGCCGTTTCCGCGCGATAGCGCAGCACGTGGTTCCAGAAGACCTCGACGCCCTGCTTGGGAATCGGGAAGGGAATGCCCTCCACCGCGCCGGTCACGCCGTTGCCGCCCGCCGCGAGGTTCGCGGTGGTGGAGATGCGCTTGGTCGCGTCGTAGATCCGCTGCGGCACCGCCGCGGTGCGATGCGTCGGGTAGACGTTCATCTTGAACGTCGGATACGCCTTGAGCAGCGCCTTGTGGCCTTCGGTGAGATTCGCCGCGTACTGCTGCGAGTTCTGCGCGGTGATCGTGAACTGCGCCTTCTCGCTGGCGAACGGATCCCGGTAGTGCTGACCCGATTTGTGATCCGCGAAGCCGGCTTCCGAGGCGGACTTTATGCCGCCGGTCCACGCCGGAATCGTTCCCGCCGCGTTGCCCGCCTTCTCGCCGCCGAGCGGCGTGAGCTCGCCGCCCAATTTCGCAGCGTCCTGCGCCGAGATCCCCGCCGAGGCGACGCCGGCGAGCGCACACAGCGCCAGCGCGCTGCCCGCGGAAACGATTGCTTTGAGCATGGTGTTCCCCTCAGTCACAGGATCTCAGAAGGAGTACTTCACGGCCGCGGCAACAAAGTCGCGGTCGTTGATGTCGTTGAAGCGCCCGGCTCCGCCGAAGCGCGTCCAGCTCACGTCGGCTTCCCAGGTGTTGCGCAGGTTGCCGCCGACGCCGAACGTGAGCGCGTTGCGCCCTTCGACGAAGTTGCCGCCCGGTCCCGGAGTCGTGCCCTTCACGTCGTGCTGCCACGAATAGCGCGGGATCACGTTCCACGGGCCGATCAGGTTCGGATACTCGAGGCGCCCGGCGAAGCGATAGCCCCAGGACGTCGCGTCGGCAAAGCGGCTCTGCGGCTCGATCAGGTTGAGCGCAAGACACTGCGCCGTCGGCAGGTGCGGGCAGTGGCGGCCGACGAGCTCGGGGTTGCCGCTCACGGAAGTGCCCGGCCCGTTGTAGCGCAGGCCGCGGCCGTTCGGTCCGCCGCTCAGCTTGTCCGGCATGTCTTCGACGTACGTCACGCCAGCCTCGAACACCATCACCATCTGCGAGGCCGCAAGGATGTTGGCGAAGGTCTTGGTCGCCGTGAACTGGAACTGCATCGTGTCGTGCAACGCCCAGCCCTGCACGAGCTGGTTGACGCCGAACTGTCCGAGCTGACCGCAGCGCGACACGGTCGGAATCGTGGTGTTGCAGGTGGTGGGGAACGGCACGCCCGGCGCGCTCAGCGGGAACAGCGCGACTTCGAGCGGGCTCAACGCCGCGAACAGCACTTCCACGTCGTCGAACTGCAGCGGCACGTCCTTGCGGTACGAGAACTCGCCCTGCAGCGCGATGCCGGTCTTCTGGAATTGCGTGTTGAAGCTCACGCCGAAGAGCTGGATGTGCTCCGGGAACTCAGTGAAGTACTGCGCCGTCTGCGCAAACTCGTGCGTGGCGATGTTGCTGCCCGTGCGGCTGATGTCGGCCGTGGGCACGCCGCCCAGGAACATGTTGGCGCCGACCGTCGCGTACTGCCGCGCGCGCGCCAGCGACAGGTTGCCGCCCGCCGCGGCTGAACGCGCGACCGCAGCCTGCGCGGCGGTCTCGATCGCCACGGGAACCGGCGTGCCAGAAACGATGAGCTGCGGTGCCGCGCCGACCGCGGTGGCCGCGCCCGCGGCATTGCCGATGCCCTGCTGCGTGCCCGTGCGTCCGGAAATCAGCGGCACGCGGCTGGCGTACTGCGTGAAGTAGAAACCGAACTCGGTGCCGTTGATGAAATCGGGCGCGTACCAGCGCAGCGCCACGCCGAACTGGTCGTTGTCGTCCGCCTCGATCGTGTCGCCGCGCTGCACCGCCTGGAAGTTGGAGATGAACGGCCCGCCGAGCGGAAGGAAGTTGGTGCCCTGGTCGGAGAAGCCGCCGAAGCCGAGGAACACGCGGCTGCCGCCGTCGGGCACGAAATCGTTGGTCGAGAAGTAGGAGCCGACCGGCTCGGGCTCGGTGTCGTCCCAGTCGAGCAGGTAGAACGCCTCGACCGACACGCCGTCCGTGATACCGAGGTTGAAGAACGCCATCTCCTGCGGCAGGAAGGCTTCCTTCAGCTCGGAGCCGGGCACGCGCAGGGCCGAGACGTCGAAGTGGTTGACGGTGTTGATGCCGCCCTGGATGAACGTGCTCTCGCCCCAGCTGACGACCTGGTTGCCGAGGCGCACCTCGGACGGGTTGTCGCCGATGTCGAACTTGTAATAGAGGAACGCGTCCAGCAGGCGCGTGTAGCTGCCGACCAGGTTGTCCGCGGTGGCGGAGATCGAGGTGCGCTCGGCCTTGTCGCCCTTCACCGCGTTGTCGTGCAGTGCCGAGCCGCGCACGAAGACGCCCCAGTTCTCCCAGTTGAGCGCGACCTCGCTGACGACCTTGATCGCCTGGCTGTAGGTACCCGTGCTCCAGTTGATGTTGCCGTCGTCGATGTTCGGCGAGCGCCCGCACCCGCCGTCGGCCTCGCCGATCAGGCGACAGTCCGAGTCCTGGACGCGCCAGGCCTGGCCGATCGTGATCGTGGTGTCCCAGCTTCCCGTCATGCTCTCGGTCGAGAAGTCCACGGCCAAAGCCGGCGCGCACACCAACGCTGCGGTCGACACGAGCGCCATGCGGATTGCGGCGCGCAGGTTGCGGACGTCACGGCTCTTCGAGGTGTTATTCATGTGCCTCCCCAGTGCGAGACAGGTTGCCGGCAGCGGGCAGCCGCCAGATCCTTCAGGTTGTCGAGACGAAGTCGATGCCCCAGGCCGGTTGGTCGAGTGCGGCCGGTTGTCGATTGCGCCCGTATGTTGTTGGTTTATTACCGAACCGGTAGACGAATACAACAGACAACCGCGCGGGAGTATAGCAGCGCCAACTTCGGGAGCAGACTCCTCGCGTGCGCATCCGCCAGTCCGGACCCATCCGCCAACCGACGCTTTGCAGTGCAAAAAAGCTATTGGCCGTGCGCCACCTGCAGGATGCTGTGGCGGATCTGCTCGCTCAGGACCAGCGTGGCGTCGTGCGCCACGTTCAGCAGCACGTCGTTGAATACCAGCAGGTTGTCCGCGCGCACCTGGATCACGCCTCGCCGGCGCAGCAGGTCGATGAAGCTCGAGAACAGCGCGCGGTCGAAGAATTCGGGCGAATTCAGCTCGAACAGCATCGACATGCGCTGTGCCATCAGGTGGCAGCGCTTTTCGAGCGCCTCCTGGTTGACGTTGCCGCTGCCGGCCTGGATCAGGACCGCGATCACGAGGTAGTAGCGCTCGACGATCTGCACGGTGGCCTGCGCCAGCACCGAAAGTTGCATGGCCTGCGCGTCGGTCGGCGGCCGCCGCCGCCATTCTCCGCTCTCGAGGCTGCCCTCGAGCAGGCCGCGCGCCGCGAAGGCGGTCAGGATCTCGTCCGCGACGGCCGCCACTTCCGCTTCGTGCCAGCGCAGGAACAGCTCGTCGGCCACGTACGGGTAGATGCGCCACACCAGCCGCTGCACGTCGGCCGTGCGCATCACCGAGTTGTTCAGGAAGCAGCAGGCGATCAGCGAAGGCAGCGCGAAGAGGTGCAGGATATTGTTGCGGTAGTAGGTCGCGAGCACGGCGTTCTCCGCGCTCATGCTGATGACATCGCCCAGCGGGTGTTTCTGGCGAGCGAGCATGCGCATCGCCTCGCCATGGCGCACCATCTCGCGGCCATTCAGATCCGGCGTGCTCACGCGGTTCGAGTACGGCACGGCGTGCAGCAGGTCGCGGTAGAGATCGAGCTGACGTTCGAGGTCGCCTTCGAGCATGGCCTGGCGCGGCGTGGCCAGCAGCGCGAGCGCCAGCAGGTTGATGGGGGTGATCGCCGCAGCTGCGTTGATGTTCACGACAATGGAGCGCGCCAGGTCCTCGAGCGCGGCGTTGAACCACAAGGGCCGCGAGTCGTCGTCGAACGGTTGGCTCTGCCAGTCGGCCTGGTGGCGCCTCAGCAGTTCATTCAGCGCGATGGGCTCGCCGATGCTTACGTGCACCTTGCCGAACTTCTGGCGTAGCTTGGGCAGGGTGCGTGCCAGACCCAGCACCGACTCCTTCTCCTTGGGCCGGCCCGAAAGCTCGCCGATGTACGTTTCGCCTTCGACCAGGCGCTCATAGCCGAAATAGACGGGCAGGAAGACGACCGGGCGGCGCGGGTCGGTGAGATAACCGCGCATCGTCATCGACAGCATTCCGGTCTTGGGCTCGAGCAGGCGCCCGGTGCGGCTACGGCCGCCCTCGACGAAGTATTCGAGCGAATGGCCGCGCGCCAGCATCACCCCCAGGTACTTCATGAAGACGATCGAGTAGAGCGTGGCGCCGCGGAACGTGCGGCGCAGGAAGAACGCCCCGCCCTTGCGCAGAAAGCGGCCGATCACCGGCATGTTGAGATTGGCGCCCGCGGCGATGTGCGGTACGGCGAATCCCTTCACGTAGATGATGTACGACAGCAGCAGGTAGTCCATGTGGCTGCGGTGGCAGGGCACGTAGACGATCTCGTTGCCTTCCGCCGTGCGGTGCAGGGTCTCCTCGTGATGCAGCTCGACGCCGTCGTACAGCCGGTTCCAGAAGGCGCTGAGCATGCGCGCCATGAAGACGACGAAGGTGTGCGAGTAGTTCGCCGCGATCTCGTCGGCGTAGCCCTTGGCCACCCAGAGCGCCTCGCGCCGCGAGAGCTTCTTCTCGCGCCGCTCCTGCGCAACCCCCGCGCGCACGGCGCGCGTCGCCAGCACCTGCGCCACCACCGTGCGCCGATGCGACAGATCCGGTCCGATCACCGCGGCTCGCTGGTTGCGCAGCTGCGCCCGCAGTTGCCGCGACAGGCGGCGCACGGTACGCGCCTGTCCCAGGTCTTCGTCCACGGCGCCCCGCAGCGACAGCGGGTCGCCGAACTGCACCTGCGTGTTGCGTCCGTTGAAGAGCACGGTCAGAAACTTGCGGAAGCGCCCGCCGAGCGCCCAGTTCTCGGAGAGCAGCAGGCGAAACCAGGAGCCTTCCTTCTGCGGCGCGCGTCCCCAGAAGATGCCGACGGGCACGAGATCGACATCGAAGTTGCGATCCGCCGTGGCAGCGTTCACCAGCCGCGTCAACAGCTGCGGCGTGCGCCGGTCGACGCGCTGCCGGAAGAAACCACCGCTGCGCTCGAGCGCGAACAACGAACGGCGCTCGCCCACCGCGCCGAGCCGGCGGCTCGGCCGGGGCAGGCCGCTGCGCACGCACAGGTCCTGCAGCGCGAGCAGGTCCGAGAGGCTGTCGCGTTCGAGGACGTAGCACACCGGACGGTTGCGCGCGTTCAGCGTCTGCGCGACATCCGGCGGACGTGGGGTGGCGCGCACCCAGAGATTCGTGATCCTCCTGAGCAGCCAGATCACGGGACGTTCAGTGCTCGAGGCGCGGCTCATGCGCCTGCAGGAGCCTGGACGATGAGCTCGAGCTTCGCCTTGCGGGTCATGCGCTTGATCTCGGCTTCGCGACGCGACGCGCTCGATCGCGACCCGTGACACTCGCAATAGAGCAACCGCGTCGCGGCGGCGAAGCGAAAGAAACGTGCCCCGCGCTTGCGGGCGCCGTGCTCGGCGAAGCGCCGCGCAAGGTCCGTGGTGATGCCGGTGTAGAGCGCGCCCGCGGCGTTGGCAATGATGTACACCCGCCACTTCCCCGAAACGCGGTCTCCCGAAGGGGGCGCAGGCAGCTTTTCAGTTGCCGCTGGTTTCTTCACTGTCCGGCTCGCGGGGCGCGGCGCCCTCGGCCTGATCGAGCTGGGAGTTTAGGTCCTGCATGCGGTTCTCGGCCTCCGCCGCCGCCTCCTTCGCGCGATCGATCTGCTGTAGCTGGTCCCCGAACACAGTGTCCTCCGGCTTTATCGGCTCCTCTTCGCGCTTCTGTCCGCAGGCGGCGCACAGCAGCGCAGCCGCGCAAAGAGCAAGTGCGGGGACCATGGTCTTGGTGTGAATCGTGGCGTTGGCCCGGGACATGGCTGCTCTCCCTCTTCGGCCGCGATTGTAATACCGTTGGTCTTCCTGCGGATGCTGAGCAAGACCGGATGCTGACGAACTCTACTGTCGTGCTCACCGGGGCCTCGGAGGGCATCGGCCGCGCGCTCGCGCTGGAACTTGCCGCCCGGCGCCTGTCGCTGGTGCTGGCCGCACGCAATCGCGAACGCCTCGAAGAGTTGGCGCGCGAGTGCGAGGCAGCGGGCAGCCAGTGCCTGGTCATCCAGACCGACATCACCGACGCGCAGCAGTGCCGCGCCCTGATCGATGGCGCCATCGCGCGCTTCGGGCGGCTCGACGTGCTCATCAACAACGCCGGTTCCACGATGTGGTCGCGCTTCGACGAACTGGCGGACCTCGGCGTGATCGAGCAGGTGATGCGCGTGAACTACTTCGGCGCCGTGTACCTGACTGCCGCGGCCCTGCCATGGCTCAAACAATCGCGCGGACGCCTGGTCGCCGTGACCAGCCTCGCGGGCCTCACCGGTGTCCCGGAGCGCACGGGCTACGCAGCCAGCAAGCACGCGATGACCGGTTTCTTCGATTCGCTGCGCATCGAACTGACCGACAGCGGCGTCAGCGTGACTCTCATCGCTCCGGACTTCGTGCGCTCCGAGATCCACAAGCGCGCGATCGGCCCCGACGGACGCCCGCTCGGCGCGAGCCCGATGCAGGCGTCGCGCATCATGAGCGCCGAGGATTGCGCGCGCATGTCCGTGCGCGCCATCGAGCGACGCCAGCGCATGCTCATCACTTCGGGGCGCGGCCGCCTCGGCCGCTGGCTGAAGCTGCTGGCGCCGTCCGTCATCGATCGCATGGCTGCCGCCGCCATCCGCAACAAGCGCTAGTAACCAAATACGGTCCCAATAACTAAATGCGGTACCGGACACCGGATGTTTAGTTTTCGCGGACGATGCGGCCCTCGATCGCGGCGGTGAACGGCTGCGGCAGCGAGGCGATGTGCTCGATCGTCGCGTCCAGGTCCACAGGCCCGGTCACTCGTGCCGTGCCGAGCTCGAGCAGCGGAAAGTGATCGCCGCCCGAGGCGAGAAAACTGTTGACCGTCACCCGATACACCTTCGAGTCGCCAAGCGGGGCACCCGCCGCGTCGCGGATTGCGACGACGCGACTGCCCGGCGGCGCCTGCGCGTTCCAGGTATAGCTGAGTCCCGAGACTTGCAGGCTGCGCACACCCGGCGTGAACAGCCATTGCTGTTCGAGCAGCGTGCGGATCTGCGCACCGGTGAGGTCCATCGTCACCAGGTCGTTGCCGAAGGGGTGCACGGCGAACAGGTCGCCCCAGGTGACGTCGCCGGCGCGCAAGTCGGCACGAATGCCGCTGATGTTCATGAATGCGAACTGCGCTCCCGTGCGCAGGCGCTGCGCGTCGGCGATGAGGTTGCCGAGGGCCGACTCGCCGGCTTCGTTTTTCTGACGGGCGATGTCGCCGCTCGCAACACCGACGACGCGCGCGACACGCACCTCCACTGCACGTTGCGCCGCCGCGGTCAGCTTCGCGACGCGTGCGTCGGGCGTAAGACCCGGCCCCTCGTCCGCCCAGGTCGTCACGATCGTCGCGGACTTTTCCACGACATCACCACTGCTCCGGTCGATAGCGAGATCGATGTCGGCGTATGCGGTGCCGGCGGAAAAAGCCTGCGTCACCAGCACCGGGCGTCCACCGCGGTTGGCGATCAGCGCGTTGGTGTAGCCGTGCGCGTGGCCGGAGACCACGACGTCCACTTCCTCGTGCAGGCGGCCGACGATATCGACGATGACTCCGCTGAACGGCGCAAGGCCACCCTCGCCCGGCACGCCGTAGGTGCTCTGGCGCGAGCCCTCGTGAATGGTCACCACTATTGCCTTCACGCCTGCCTTCGCACCGGCCTTCTCGCTGCGCCTGGCGACCATCGCGTCGACCTGTCGGTTCACAGCATCCGCCTCGTCGAGAAACTCGACGCCGGCCACACCGCTCGGAGTCACGACCTTGGCCGCTCCCTGCAGCAACGCGCCGATGAAAGCGATGCGTACGCCGCCAGCCTCGCGAATCGAATACGGAGGCAGGATCGGGTCGCGGGTGCGCCGGTCGACGACAGTCGCGGCGACGTAAGGAAAACGCGCGCCGCGCCAGCGCCGCTCGAGAAACGGCCCCTCGGCATGCCGGCCGCCGTCGAGCAGCCGTACGATCTCGGCCACGCCTTCGTCGAACTCGTGGTTGCCGAGCGTGCCGACCACGTTGCAACGCGGCTGGCGATGGCTCGCGTGCCACGGTCCGCGCCGCACCTGCGCGTAACGGCAATGACGGTTGGCGAGGAGATTCAGGAATGCGATCGACGGCTCGTCCTGCAGCAGTGCCGAAGCCGGCGGAGACGCACCGACGTGATCGCCCGCGTGCACGATGAAGGCGCCATCGGCAGCGGCGGAAGCGGCGTGCTCGAGATAGGAAGCGAGCACGGCGGCACTGCCCACGGGCCGGTCGCCGATGCGTCGACCCGTCGTCAGGTGCCCGTGAAAGTCGTTGAAGCCGAGCAGCTTCACGCGCGCGACAGACGCGTGCGGCGCGCCAGTGTCCTGCCAGCTCACTCGGCGCGTCGCGTGCTGGCGCGCGTCCGTGCTCATCAGCCGCTGGTCAGTTTCGCGCTCCTCGAAAGCTTCCTCCGCGGCCGCGCCCAGGTGCGCGATTGCGGCCACAATGAGAAAGAGTGCTTTCGCGGCCGCGAGCCCTTTGCCGGTCATCGTCGTGCAGTCCCGTCGCTTCTTCGTTGTCGCTATTTGTTGTCGTTCTTGTTCTCGTCGCGGGTTGCGGTGCCGGCGGCTGGCGCCGGCATTCTAGAGATACGGCTCCAGCGTCACCAGGAAGTACTCGAACAGGTAGTTGATCTGCTGGATGTTGTCCTGCAACCGGTGATCGCCGTCGAGGATGTGCAACGTGGCCTTGTACTGGCGTGCGTAGCGGATGCTGTTCTCGACCGGCACGACGTCGTCACGCCAGCCGTGCACGATGGTGATGGGGCACTCGGCGGGCTTCGGCGTGTGCTGCTCGTAGCCGGGCATGTAGAACGCGGGCGCGATCAGGAACAGGCCGCGCGCCTGCAACAGGCGCGACGCCGCAGTCGCGACGTGGCCACCGAGGCTCGAGCCCACCAGCACCAGCGAGCCGCGCAGATCCTTGCAGAAGCTCAGCAGCCGCGTGACGCGATCCGCCGGATCGTCCACGCCCTGATAATCGACGGATTCGACCTCGAAGCCTTCGCTTCGCGCCATCTCCGCCATCGCCGTGATCTTGTTGCCCCAGGGCCCGCTGTCCTTGCCGTGTGAAAAGACGACGTACCGATCGGGCATCGGCGCAGTTCTCCGCAGAAGGGTTCGGTCGGGAACGTGACGAGCGATGGTAGCAAGGGGTGTGTTGCGGCGACAGCGCGGGACTGACGCCCGGCGGCGACAGACCGACGAAAGGCGGCCGCGTTCACACGATCGTCACGGCCTTGCGATGGTTACGACTGCGTCTAGATGCGCCAGAGCAGCTCGTCGAGCGTGAGCCGCCAGCCGAAGCGTTCGAGATCGACGCGGCCACGCAGAAAGTACAGGCCCTCGCCTTCCAGGCGCCGGTGCTGCTCCCGGGCCTGCCGGCTGCGCGCCGGAAACGAAATCCGGCCCTGGGCGTTGATGACCCGATGCCATGGCACGCGACGACCCGACGGCAGCTGGCTCAGCGCCTGTCCGACGAGCCGCGCGCGCCGCGGCAGGCCGGCGCGTTCGGCGATCCACCCGTAGGTCGCGACTCGTCCGCGCGGAATCTTCGCCACGACGGCATAGATGCGCCTGGCGAGTTTCGGGTCGACGGACGGTCGCCGCCGCAGGAGGGACGCAGGGCGCACGACTGAAGCACGACGCACGGTGCTCAAGCCGGGGCGCGCCGGATCGCGTACGTGCCGGTGAGGCGGACGGCTTCTGCGCCGTCCGCTTCGACCGCTACGGCAACTTCGATGCGTGCGCGACCGTAACGCGCGAGCGCGCGCAGGCAACGTTCGAGCGCGGCAGGCGCGGGCAAGGCGGCGCGCGCCGCGAAGTCGCTGGTCACCGGGACGAGGTAGTCGATGCGTCCGTCCTGTACGACGAGCTCGGCCTCGACGCCGCGCGCTTCGAGCTCGACGGTGAGCACGGACCAGCCCGCGAGCACAGCGAGCGCATAGAGACTGCCGCCGAACGCGGTGCCGTGATGATTGGCGTTCGCCGCCAGCGGCGCGCCGAGCACCACACTGCCCGCCTCGCATGCGAGCACGCGCACGCCGATGTGCCGAGCCAGCACGATGTCCTCGAGGATGCGCGTTTCCAATGCGGCGCGTGTGCTTTCACGAGTTGTCATCGAAACCTCGGCATCATCGAAACCTCGGCATCATCGAAACCTCGGCATCATCGAAACCTCGGCGGCAAACCGCTTCGCAAGCTTCCGGGGAAAGGTGCCCGGCCCCTTTTCGGGAGTTGACGGCGTGCGGACGCGGCCCGCAGCATGCCCCAATGCTGCCGCGTTGCCGCAACGGTGCCAATCTGTGACCGGCGTCCGCATGCAAGCCCGCACCGGGCCGACAATACGTCGAGCGCCGGAGCCGCGCATCCGGCAGCCCGTCCCATGAGCATCGAGCACGAAACCATCGTCGAAACCGCCATCGAACGGCGCAACATGCTGTCGCTGCTCGGCACCCTTGCGCTGTTTCGCGGCCTCGATTCCCCCACGCTCGCTGCCATCGCGTCCGAGATCGAATGGTTCTCGCTGCCCGGCGGCATGACGCTGTTCGAAGCCGGCGAAGAACCCGACGCGCTCTTCATCGTGATCAGTGGTGGCCTTGGGGCGTTCGCGCGCACCCCCGACGGCCACGTGCGCATGATCGGTCGCGTGATGGCGGGCGAAACCTGCGGTGAGATGGCGCTCATCTCCGGCAAGCCGCGCACCGCCACCGTCATCGCGCTGCGCGACACCGAGATCGGCCGATTCTCCAAGAGGGCGTTCGACCAGCTGCTGCTCGACCATCCGCAGGCGATGTACCGCATCGCGCAGCTCACCGTGCAGCGGCTCGAAACTTCACAGCGGCAGCAGCGCGGACAGCGCAACGCGCCCAAGACGTTCACGATCGTGCCCCACGACATCGACGTCGACGTCGGCGAGTTCGCCACGCAGCTCGTGCAGGCTCTCGGACGCGGCGCGCGTACCGAACTGGTGTGGAGCGTGCGCGGCGCCGCGCATACGAGCCACTGGTTCCACAACGTGGAGACCGCGAACGAGTTCGTCGTGTACGTCGCGGACCCCGGCCTCACGTCCTGGAGCAGGCTGTGCATGCGCCAGGCCGACACGCTGCTCCTGCTGGCACGCGCCGATTCCGAGCCCACGCCCTGGCGCATGCTCGAAAACGGCGAGTCGCGCACCACGCTGCAGCGTTCGGAGATCGTGCTTCTGCACGAGGACGGCTTCGCCGCCGGCCATACGCGCACCTGGCTCACGCGCCACCCGGGCCTGCCGCATCACCACGTGCGCCACGTGGGCGACGTCGAACGCGTGGCGCGCATGCTGACCGGGCGCGGCGTCGGGCTCGTGCTCGCCGGCGGCGGCGCCCGCGGTTTCGCTCATATCGGCGCCGTGCGCGCGCTGCGCGAGGCCGGCATCACCATCGACGCGGTGGGCGGTACCAGCATGGGCGCGATTCTCGGTGCGGGTATCGCGCACGAGTGGTCGCACGAGGAACTGGTCGAGCGCTTTCGCCGTTCGTTTGTCGACACCAATCCGCTGAATGACTACACGCTGCCCCTCCTGTCCCTGGTGTCCGGCCGCAAAGTCAGCCGCCTGCTGCGGCAGGAGTTCGGCGAGATCGAGATCGAGGACCTGCCGCTTCCTTTCTATTGCGTTTCCTCGAACCTGACGACCGGGCGCATCGCGGTGCACCGCTCGGGGCCCCTGTGGCGCTGGTTGCGGGCATCGGTGGCCATTCCGGGCGTGTTGCCGCCGATCTTCCACCAGGGCGAGGTGCACGTGGACGGCGGCGCCATGAACAACCTGCCGGTCGACGTGATGCGCGAAGCGAGCCGCGGGCCCGTCATCGCCATCGACGTGGCGGCGGATCGCGCGTTCACCGCCGACTTCGACGACGTGGACGTGCCCGGGTTGTGGAAAGCGATGAGCTGGTTCCGCTCCAAGAAAAAGCGCGTGAACATCTTCCAGATCCTTTGGCGCGCGGGCATGGTCAACAGCGCGGCGGCAACCATTGGCAATCGGGAGCAGACCGACCTGCTGCTGCAGCCCCCGCTCGAAAGTGTCGACATGCTCAACTGGCAGGCCTTCGATCAGGCGATCGAGACCGGCTATCGCTACACGCAGAAAAGAATAGAGACGCTCCCCGAGAGCCTGCGAGCGAATGGCGGACCCGCCAAGGCCTGATTGCCTTCGTCAGACCTGATGGCCTTCGTCAGACCTGATGGCCTTCGTCAGACCTGTGGCGCAGAGGTTGCGCCGACCGTGAGCTGTCCCGGCCCTGACCATTCGCCCACGCATGCGCCCGGACGCCATTGGTACGGATATGCACGTCCCTGGTACCGTCGTCGCGCTCGCGCAACACTTCTTTTTGACAGCCCCCGCGCCGAGGTCGAAGATGTTGCCCCGTGGACACGAGCCGACGGCGCAGCGGATGCCGCCGGCGCGCGTCACAGGGATCTAGCGTCGACTCACACCAAGCAATTTGTTTCGGGCCAAATCTATTGGGGGGTGTCTCGGATGAGTACTGAAGTGTCACTCAGGCGGGCTATTCGGCTCGCGTTAGGGGGAGCGGTGGCGCTGTCCACTTCGCTGGCGGTTCCGCCCGCGTTCGCTCAAGACCAGGATCAGGATGCCACGGAAGAAGTGGTCGTCATCGGCTCGCGCATCGCGCGCGGCGGCGACTTCCAGAGTCCGTCTCCGGTGCTGCAGGTAGACCGCGAGAGCATCGAGAAATCCGGCTACAGCAACCTGCAACAGCTGCTCGAGAAGATTCCGGCCAACGGCAACGGCGCCTTCTCGACGCGCGGCAACAACCAGGACTCCACTGCGAACGGCGCTGCCTCGATCAGCCTGCGCGGCCTCGGCGCCGATGCAACGCTGGTCCTCGTCAACGGCCGCCGTGTCTCGGTGAGCCCGTTCGCTGAGAACGTGACCACCACGTTCGTCGACATCAACTCGATCCCGGTGGCGGCGATCGAGCGCGTCGAAGTCCTCAAGGACGGCGCTTCGGCGGTGTACGGCTCCGATGCCGTCGCCGGCGTGGTCAACATCGTCCTGCGCAAGGACTACCAGGGCCTGGAGCTCGGCGCGGGCTTCGGCAACACGACCGAGAGCGGCTACGAGGAACAGACGCTGTCGGCGATCTGGGGCACGGGCGGCGACGATTCCAACGTCACCGTGATCTTCGACTATTTCAAGACGACTCGCTGTTCAACACCGACCGCGGCCTGGCCGGCAGCGCGAACCAGTCTTCGCGCGGCGGCTTCGACCTGCGTTCCTCGCGGGGTTATCCCGGCAGTTTCATCGTGGATGGCGTCGCACAGCGCGATCCGGGCTGCCCGGCGGTCAACCAGGCAGGCGCCAACTGCCTGTACGACTACGGCCCCTTCAACATCCTGATCCCCGAATCGGAGCGCAGCGGCCTGATGATCCTGGCGCGCCAGGGCTTCGGCGAGGGTTTCGAGTTCTTCACGGAACTCGGCGTTCAGCACAACAACTCCGTCGCCCAAGGCGCACCGACACCGCTCGACGACACCGCCGGCATGACCGTGCCCGCGGATCATCCGAACAATCCGTTCCCCGGGGCAGTGGATGACCTCATCATCCGCCGCTACCGCACGGTCGATGCGGGCGCGCGGCAATGGGACATCGCCAGCGACACGCTACGTGGCGTGATCGGCTTGCGCGGCGCGATCGGCGACAACTGGGACTGGGAAGTGGCCGTGCAGCGCGCGCGCAGCGAGTCCGAGCAGACTGGCGACAAGTCTCAGGGCTGGGTGCGCACCGACTTCCTGCAGCAGCAGATCGATGCCGGACTCTACAACCCGTTCGGCGGAGTACAGAACGCTCCGGAAGTCATCGACGCGATCACCACCAATCTCGTGCGGCGTGGCAAGTCCGACCTGAAGATGTACGACGCCCAGGTCACCGGCAAGATCTTCGAGCTGCCGGCGGGTGACGTGCTGATGGCGGCCGGCGCCGAGTTCCGCGACGAGAGCGTGTCGGACATCCCCGACGATCAGTTCCAGCGCGGTCTCATCTTCGGCACCGAGTCGGTCTCGGCCTCCGCTTCGCGCGAGAACTGGTCCGCGTTCGTCGAATTCGCCGTGCCCCTGCTCGACTCCCTGGAGCTGAGCCTGGCCGGCCGGTACGACGACTACGAGGACTTCGGCACCACCACCAACCCCAAGGTCGCACTGCGCTTCGCGCCAATCGACCAGTTGGCGTTCCGCGCTTCGTGGGGCACGGGCTTCCGTGCGCCGTCGCTCGCGCAGGTCGGCCTCGGACCGTCGCAGGAGTCGCAGTTCTTCGCCGACACCTTCGGCTGCGAAGACAACGTGGTGTACTGCGGGAACACGGACTACCTGATCGTCTTCTCCGGCAATCCGAACCTGGAACCGGAGGAATCCGAGACCATGAACCTCGGTGTCGCGTGGCAACCGACGGACGGCGTCAACCTGACGCTCGACTATTGGGACCTGACGCAGGACGACAAGATCGACGAAGTGCCCTTCGGCTTCCTTTATCAGAACTTCTGCGCCACCCAGGTCAGCACGGTGTGCACACGCTCGGCTCCGCTTCCGGGCGACACGCTCGGTCAGCTGCAGTCGGTCAACTCCGGGTTCATCAACATCGGCGAGCAGTCCGCGACCGGTATCGACCTGTCGGGCTACTACGCGATGGAGCTGGGCAACAGCACCTTGACGCTGGGCCTGAACTACTCGCGCCTGCTCAACTTCGAGAAGGTCGAGCTGAACCAGGCCGGCGACGACTTCATTACGCGCGAGCTGACCGGCGAGTACGAGTATCCCGAGGATCGGGCCCAGCTCTCGGCCGACTTTTCGATGGCCGACTGGACGTTCTACGGCCAGATCAACTACATCGGCGCGTTCGAGGATACCCCGGACATCCTGCCGATCGGCGAGGCCCCGGACGGCGTGCTCGACTTCGACCAGGTCACGACTCCGAAGGTCGACTCGTGGACGACGCTCAACCTGCAAGTCGCCTACAGGGGTATCGACAACGTGAAACTGTCACTCAGCGTCGACAACGCGTTCGACGACGAGCCGCCGTTCGCGGCGGGCGACGGCGACACCGACCTGTACGGCTACGTGCAGAACGTGCACAACCCGCGCGGCCGCTTCTGGACCGCCCGGGCGGTGTTCAACTTCGGCAACAACTAAGAATCGACAAAACGAAAAAGAGAAACGACCGAGCTACGAGGGGCGCCGCAAGGCGCCCCTTTTTTTTGAATGGCATGGTCGGTCCCCGGCCAAAGCGGTCCGACGACGCGGCTCGCTACCTGGAGACCTTCTGGATGTACTCGGGGTGCTTCTGCAGCATCCTTCTGCAATTCAAGAGATGCAGGGCAAGAATCCCGGCCGCGTCCAGGCCGAACAGCAGTAGTAACGCGAACCCCCAAACGAGCCATTGTCCAAAAAAGAAGAGGATCAGTACCGGAGCGAGCAGCGCCGCCACGAACCCTAGCACCAGACGATGAAGCCACCATCCGGCAGTAGGGATCTCGCTTGTCGACTTGCCGTTGCAAGTATCGCAGACAAGGTTCACCGTCCTGCGGTGAAGACAGGCCTGCGTGAGCACCAGACCGGGCTTCCCACAGGATGGGCAGACTTTCCTGAACAAGTTCATCGCTTCAACACTCCACACGGCTGGCCAAGTACGACCCCAACGACGAGCTTCGCGCCACCAGGTGCGTTCCCGGCCGCATGCGCCGCCTGATACATGTTGCCCGCAATAGCCATTGTTGCCGCTGAAACACCAACGCGAGGCCCGTATTTCGCGGAGACCAGGGCAACCGTAGTGAGCCGCGATCTGATTTGCCAACGGTACGGCTGCGGGCAACGCTCGCGGAGACGCGCCAACTACGTTCAGAAGTGTCCGAGTCAAGGCGCATTTCTTGTGCAACTGCCCAGAAAACCCTACGGCTGAAGGCGTTGCCCTTATCCGGCGAGGAAAAGCAGAAGAGTCAGGATCAGACCGGCACGCACAGTGAGCGCGACAGTTGCCGGACGCCAATTCTTGCCTGCGAGGCGAGCGAGCAGCGCGGGAGCGACGACGGCACCGAGCGCCACGAGCGCAAACAGCAGCACACGGGAGCTGCCGAAGTTCACGACGGCCGCCACCAGGACGGCGAGGACGATGACAATCGCGCGCACGCGGCGCACGCGTTGCGGACGTTGTGTGGGGTCGCCGATCGCGAGCCAGTGCGGCGCAGCCGCTTCGCCGGCTGCCAGCAACTGATGACTGAGTGCTGCGCAAACGGCCAGGCAGACCGCGAGCGGCGCGAGGGCCTGGAGATATGGAGGCAGGAGGCGCTCCGCGACGTCGACGAGCAGCAGATCCGGTGAAAGGCCGGTGTACAGGGCGCGTGCGCACCAGCCGATCAGCAGCATGAGCGCTGTGAGCAGGACGAGCCAGAGCAGGGCTACCCAGCCAGCACGAGCCGCTGTCCGCTCGTCGCGCGCGGCGCCGAACTGATCGAGCACATGCGGGAGACCCGGCAACGACAGGCCGACCAGCAACGCCACGAGCCACGACAGCACGCCACGCCCGGATCCGCCCGTGCCGGTCTGCGTGCTCATCGCAAGCATGTCGAAGAGATTCCCGAGGCTGCCGGCGAAGACGATCGCCGGTAGTAACAACAGCACCGCGATGGGGACGAGGAGCACGGCGATCAGCGCCGCACCATCGATCGCACCGCGTCGTTCGCCGATGAAGACCACAGCGGCGACCACGGCACCGATGAGCCCGACGCCCGCCCAGACGGCAACGTCGAGCGCATCCGCCAGCAAGTGACCGGCGACGCGCAGCTGCGCGACCATCGCGACGAACAGGACGAGCAGGAGAATGCCGGCGGCTCCGGCCGAAGCGCTGCCCTGCCAGGCACCGTGGGCTTGTGCCGATTCGGACGGGCGAGGCGGAACGGGCACCGTTGTTCCAGTGGCCGACAACCACACCGGCAGGCCCTGCTCGATGGCCGCCTTGCGAAGGCGGCGGCCGACATACAACGCGTTGACGGCCGCACCAATGACGAAGCCGTCGAACACCCACGCCGCGGCAAGACCATCGACGTAAGCGGCTGCGCTCACGCCGATCAGTATCCAGAAGGAATACGCGCTCACCGCCTGGCTGAGACCGAGACGCAGTGCGCCGACGCCACTCCTCTCAGCCGCGTCGCCTCCGCCAACCGTCGCGCCCGCGCCCCCGCCCGCGCCCCCGCTCGCGCCGCCAGTCCGGCGCGCAATCAGCGCGAGGCCGACGAGCACCGCGGCAAGGACGATCGAGGCGGCGGCCAGCGCCTGCGCGAGCGTCAGTTCCAGCATCGGACACCTGTTCGTGCGAGACCCGCGCGGACTATGCGCAGACCGCGCGCTCTTTTCCACTGTTCGCGATTCGTGTATTTGGTCGGGTATGAGCGACTCGCGGGCAGGCTGGCAATTCTCGATCGATCGTGGCGGCACGTTTACCGACGTGGTCGCACGCTCGCCGGTGGGCGACGTCCGCACGTTGAAGCTCCTGTCCGAGAATCTCGGGCACTATCGCGATGCCGGTGTCGAAGGAATCCGCCGCCTGGTCCGCGGCGACAGGACGCACTCGGGAGCGCCGATCGCGAGCGTCAAGATGGGCACGACGGTCGCGACCAATGCGCTGCTCGAGCGCAAGGGCGAGAAAACCGCGCTGGTGACCACGGCCGGTTTTCGCGATGCGCTGCGCATCGGCTACCAGAATCGTCCGCACCTCTTCACGCGTCACATTCGCCTGCCCGAGCTGCTCTACCGCGAGGTCATCGAAGTCCGTGAACGCCTCGACGCGCAGGGCGAGGTGCTCGTGCCACTCGACGAGCAGGCATTGCGTGCGGACCTCGCCCGCCTGCGCGCCGAGGGGTACGCCGGCATCGCGATCGCGTTCCTGCACTCATGGCGCAATGGCAACCCCGAAACGCGCGCCGGCGAGATAGCGCGCGAGCTCGGCTTCACGCAGGTGTCGCTCTCGCACGAAGTCGCACCGCTCATTCGCCTGGTGAGCCGCGGCGACACGGCGGTGGTCGATGCGTACCTTTCTCCTCTGCTCGCTCGCTACGTCGCAGGCGTACGCGCAGAGCTGGCGCGTGACTTCGGAAACGTTCCGCTCTATTTCATGCAGAGCAACGGCGGCCTCGTTTCAGCGGACGCGTTCCGCGGCATGAACAGCATCCTGTCCGGGCCGGCCGGCGGGCTGGTGGGCATGGCGCGCACGGGCACAGCCGCCGGTTTCACACGCCTGATCGGTTTCGACATGGGCGGCACGTCCACGGACGTGTCGCTGTACGACGGCGAGTATCCGCGTCGCTTCGACAACACGGTCGCGGGCGTCCGGCTCAACGTGCCGATGATGAACATCCACACCGTCGCCGCCGGCGGCGGCTCGATCCTGCGATTCGCGTCCGGTCGTTTCCAGGTCGGCCCCGAGTCGGCCGGTGCGAATCCGGGGCCGGCCTGCTATCGGCGCGGCGGTCCGCTGACCGTTACCGACGCGAACGTGCTGCTGGGCCGCCTGCACGCGGATTTCTTCCCCTCCTGCTTCGGCCCGCGCGCCGATCAGCCGCTGGACGTCGAGGCGGTGCGCTCCGCCTTCAGGACGCTGGCGCGCGAGATGGCGGCGGAAGCCGGCACGGCCGGGAAAGGCAGCGCGGCCGCGGAAGACAGCTCGCTCGAAGCAATGGCGGAAGGGTTTCTCGAAGTTGCGGTCGCGCGCATGGCGAACGCGATCAAGCACGTTTCGGTGCGCCAGGGGCACGATCCGGCGCGTTTCGCGCTGTTCTGTTTCGGCGGAGCCGCGGGACAGCTCGCATGCCGCGTAGCCGACGCGCTCGCGATTCCCGCCGTGGTGATTCATCCGCACGCGAGCGTGCTGTCCGCGTACGGCATCGGGCTCGCTGAGCTGCGCACGCTGCGCCGGCGCACCGTCGAAGCAGCGCTGAACGAGGGCTCCGTGAAGAAGATCGAGCTCGAGCTCGACGAGCTCGAGGCGGAGACGCTCGCGAGTCTCGAGCAGCAGGGTGTGCGGCGCGATCGGGCGCGCGTCGAGCGCTCGGTGAGCTTGCGCACCGAAGGCAGCGACGCGCCGATCGATGTACCGTTTGCGAGCCTGGCAGCAATGACGAGCTCGTTCGACGAGCTGCACAGACGCCGCTACGCATTCGGTTGCACGGAAGGCCTGCAGGTCGCATCCGTGACAGCGGAGGCGATCGCCGATGCATCGGAGCCATCGCCGCCTTGGCGAGTGGCGCCGTCGCCGCTCGCTTCGACACCAGCTCCGTCGCTCGCAGCGGCGCCCACTCCGTCGCTCCCGCCTTCGAACGTGACTGTGTCCCGGGCCAGGCACAGCTCGACGGCACGTTGTTTCATGGAAGGCGCCTGGCGCGATCTGCCTGTCGTGAAGGCAGACGAGATTCGCGGTGCGGCGCTCGATGGGCCCGCGCTCGTCATCGATCCGAACACGACCGTCGTCGTCGAGTCGCAGTGGACTTGCGAGCGCACGCCCACGGACGAGCTCCTGTTGCGACGCAAAGCGCTCGCGCAACGCGCCGGCGATCCGGACCGGGCCGGAAAGCGTGACGTCGTCGAGCCGGAGGGAACACGCGTCGCGCGCGCGGCAAACACCCGCCCGGACGCCGTGGCGCTCGAAATCTTCAACAACCTGTTCATGCACGTCGCCGAGCAGATGGGCGCGGTGCTGGAGCAGACGGCGGCGTCCGTGAACATCAAGGAACGCCTCGACTTCTCCTGCGCGCTCTTCGATCGCGACGGCGGCCTGATCGCCAACGCTCCGCACATGCCCGTGCACCTGGGCTCCATGGGCGCGAGCGTGCGGGCGATCATTGCCGCGAATCACGGACGGATGCAGCGCGGCGACGTCTTCATGCTGAACGCGCCTTACGACGGCGGCACGCACCTGCCCGACATCACGGTGATCACGCCGGTGTTCGTCCGCGGCACGGCATCGGGTCCGGCATCGGAATCGGCATCGGCATCGGCATCGGGCGCGCGGTCCGGAGCGCCGACGCGCGGAGTCTCGAGCGACGGGCCGCAGTTCTTCGTCGCCTCGCGCGCGCACCACGCCGACATCGGCGGCATCACGCCGGGCTCGATGCCGCCCGCCAGCCACAGCGTGCACGAGGAAGGCGCGCTGTTCCGCAACTTTCACCTGGTCGCGCGGGGCGAGTTTCGCGAGCATGCCCTGCGCGAGCAGCTCGTCGCCGGTCCGCACCCCGCGCGCAACCCCGGACAGAACGTAGCCGACCTCAAGGCGCAGATTGCCGCCAACGAGCGCGGCATCGCCGAGCTGGAGCGCGTCATCGAGCGCTACGGGCTCGCGACGGTGACCGAGTACATGCGTCACGTGCAGGACAACGCCGAGGAATGCGTGCGCCGCGCCATCGATCGCATCGGCAGCGGCGCGTTTCGTTACGAGCTGGACAGCGGTCAGGCGATCGCGGTGCGCATCGACGTCGATCGCGAGCGTCGCAGCGCGATCGTCGACTTCACCGGCACGTCGCCGCAGTCGGATGACAACTTCAACGCGCCGCTCGCCGTCTGCATGGCCGCCGTGCTCTACGTCTTTCGCACGCTGGTCGACGAGGACATTCCGCTCAACGCGGGTTGTATGCGGCCGCTCGAAGTACGAGTGCCCGAAGGCTCGATGCTCAATCCGCGCTACCCGGCAGCGGTGGTCGCAGGCAACGTCGAAACTTCGCAGTGCATCGTCGATGCGCTTTACGGTGCGCTCGGTGCGCTCGCCGCGTCCCAGGGCACGATGAACGACTTCACTTTCGGCAACGAGCGCTACCAGTACTACGAGACGATCGCCGGGGGCGCCGGCGCAGGCGACGGCTTCGACGGCGCCTCGGCAGTGCAGACGCACATGACCAATTCGCGCCTCACCGATCCCGAGGTGCTGGAGCTGCGTTATCCCGTGCGACTGCTGGAGTTTCGCGTCCGGCCCGACTCCGGCGGCGCAGGCCGCCATCGCGGCGGCAACGGCACGATCCGCTGCATCGAGTTCGGCGAGCGGATGACGGCGTCGATCCTGGCCAACCACCGGCGCATCGCGCCGTTTGGCCTCGCCGGGGGCGGACCGGGTAAGCTCGGCGTCACCACCGTGATCCGCGCGGACGGGTCACGGGAGACGCTCGGCGCGACCGACAGCACGGAAATGCAACCCGGCGACCGGATCGTGATCGAAACCCCGGGCGGCGGCGGATTCGGCGCCGCTACGGGCTGACGCGGGACAGGAGGGAGTCGTGAGTGAAGCGCAGGTGAACGAAGCGGCGACGAACCCGGCTCCCCTGTCAGGCGCCGCTGCGCCGCGAATGTCGGCCTCCGTGCCGCGTGTCCTGCGGCACTATTCGCGACTGTCGCGTTTGCCCTTCGGGAAGTGGCTGTTCGCCCGCCTCGTCTGCTCCAACGCGCCCTACTTCGCCACCATCCAGCCACGTTTCATCGAGCTGCGACCCGGGCTGTGCCAGGTATCGCTGCGCAAGCGCCGCGCAGTGCACAACCACCTGAAGACCGTGCACGCGATCGCGATGGCGAACCTGTGCGAGCTGGCCTGCGGCATGTTGATGGAAGTGAGCATCCCGACGGACATGCGCTGGATCCCGCGCGGCATGACCATCGAGTACCTGAAGCGCGCGCAGAGCAGCGTGACCGCGACGGCACGCCTCGACAAGAGCGAATGGAGTATCGGCAACGTCGGCGTGCCGGTGAGCGTCAACGATGCGCAGGGCAACGAGGTGGTTCGGGCGGTGATCACGATGTACGTCTCGGAGCGGCGCCCATGATCGGTTCGCGAAAGGTCCCTGCCCCGCTGCTCGCCCTCACCATCGCCATCGCCATCGCCGCCACCGCGGTCGCCGCCGCGACCACTCCCGTTACCGCCGCTGCAAACCTGTCGGCCGCGGAGGGAGCAACGCAATCTGTTACCACCGGCGCGGCACGCCAGCTCTTCGTCGGGAGCAGCCCCTGCGGATCGCCCGTCCGCGAGAGGTTGCGGATCGCGTCGTCCGAGGCGTGTGAGCTGATCGAATGGCAAGTCACGCTGCACCGGGATCCGCGAACGGCGACACCGACGCGATACGAGCTGCAGAGCGATTACGGCCCGGTCGAGCAGGGCCAGCCCGGCCTGGGACGCAGCGCGAAGTCGGCGACCCGCAGCGGTACCTGGACGATCGCCAAGGGTCGCCAAGGCGATCCTGATGCCACCGTATACGAGCTCGACGGCGCGATTTCACTGCTCGCGGTCGACGAGGGCGTTCTGCATTTGCTCGATGGCAACGGCTATCTGCTGGTCGGCAACGGGGGATGGAGCTACGCGCTGAACCGCGACGATCTTGCCGAATCCCCGCCGCGCCGGCGGCTGTGGCGCGCACCGCCCGAACGGGCCTACCCCATCACGGAACTGGCCGCCGGCCCTGACGTGTTTGGAGTGTTCGAGGGGCGCAGCCCCTGCCAGAGGATCGCGGATCAGCTCGGCGTGCCCGTGGAGCCGCAGTGTGGAAAGGCAAAGTGGCGGCTCACGCTGCTGCGACAGGGCGATGGCACGCCTGGCCGCTACAAGGTCGAAGGCTCCCTGCAGCTCGCGGGCCCGCGCGAAGGCAGCTGGAGCGTGCTTCGTGGAATCCCAGAGGATCCGGACGCGGTCGTCTACCGACTCGCGCCGTCGACGAGCGCGAGCGCCTTGCTGCTACTCGTGGGCGACGAGAACGTGCTCTTTTTCCTGGACGAACGCTTGCGCCCGCTCGTGGGCAGCGCGCAGTTCAGCTACGTGCTCAATCGTCGGCAGGTTCCTGAGCGCCAGCCATCAGCCGGTTGACGCTCGCGGGCCGCACGCGGCTCACCGCCGCGTTGTGCGAGATGACGTAGGAGTGAAATTCGCCGGCGCGTACGGCGGCGATTCCCACCAGGACCTTCAGCGTGCCGAGGTGCGCGTCGCGCTGGTCGTTGACGCGCTCGTCGCAGACGACGAAGTACGCTTCCTCCGGCGTACGCCCGATGAACGCGCCTTCGTGGTCGAGCGCGGCCAGGAAGTCTTCCACCTGCTGCTTCACGCGCACCCACAGTTCCGGTCCGTTGTTCTGGAACACCACCCAGCGCGTCCCACGCTCGATGCTGGACACGATGAACAGCGCGAGGCGGCGGGCCGAGAGGTATTTCCAGTCCGCTGAGCCGCCGCTGGCACCCGCGAGCGTGCGCGGGCTGGTGTGCTGACGCGTGCTCGGACGCACGAAACTGAGCACGTTGACACCCAGCGCGATCAGGCGGTCGCGCTCGGCATCGGCGACGGTGCACAGCGGGCGATAGCCCGGACGCAGGATCGCCTCCTCGCCCTCGGTGGCTGCCCAGACGGGCGAGGTCTCGTCGGCGCGCGCGATCATGCCGGCAATGGCGCCACAGGGCGCGAACGGCTCGAAGCGCCCGCGCAGCCGGTCGTAGCCGAGCATGCGCGGGAAGTACATGAGCGCGTTGTCGCTGCGCAGCTGCCAGCCGCGCATGCCTTCGATCGCCACCGCGGCCGTGGTCCACGACGACGGCGGATCGACCACCAGCATCGCGTTGCGCTCGCGGCAGACTCGCGCGGCGACCAGCAGGGCGCTTGGACCCAGGTCCGTATCGCGCGACAGCGGCGGGATGCACAGCAGGTTGAAGCAATCGGCGCCGCCCAGCGCGAACAGGCCGGTGCCTTCCGCCGACGAGCCGATGACGTCGTAGTCGGTGAGCGGCGCGCCGTCGTCGCCGTTGGAGCTCGATGATACGTAGCCGACCGGACCGCGGCCGTCGGCGCTCAGCGTGCGGTCGGGCCGCACGGGCGGCACGTCGCCGACCAGGCGCGCCAGCGCCGAATCCACCAGCACGGTCGCAACATAGCGGTTGCCCGCGGACGGCAACACGCTCACGCGGCGATGGATCTCCTGGTCCTCGATGTGCTCGGACCCGGGCGCGCGCACGCGCTGGATGACGAGGTTGAAACGATCCTCTTCGTGGTCGTCGACGCCGTCGTAGTCGACCGAGACGCGCAGGAACTCGCGCGTGCCGCTGCCGAGTGCCTGCAACCTGAGCTGGTGTCGGCCCGCGGGCAGCGTGAGCGTCGGCGCGCGCGCGCCGTTCACCACGCGCACCACGATCGCCGTGCGCCCACCGTTCTCGAAGAACTGTTCGACGGCGTAGGAAACGGTGCTCGGCTGCCACAGACCGCCGAAGACGGCCTGGAAATCGGCGAAGCTGCGAATCGTGACGGGGCGGTTGAGCGGACCGCGCAACGTGCGGCCAACGAAGGCGGTGATGGCGGTCGGGGCACGCTCGATGGCGTGGTCAGATCCGGGTTGTTCGGCTACCTGTATCCCGGTGGTGAGGCGCTCAGGCAACGAGGCTCCCCGAAGATTTCTTATGGCGCGGACTCTACCTGAAAACTGCGCCGGCCGGACGATTTCGTGTAGGGTGCGCGGCCGTGCCCACCACTTCTCGCACCGCCGCAGTTTCCATGCGCAAGGCTCGATCGTGCACCAGGTAAGCGGACGCTGGCGTCTCGGGCTCGCGCTCGCCCTCGTCACCTCGCTGTGCTGGGGCATCCTGCCGATCGCTCTCAAGCTCGCGCTCGAAGGCATGGATGCGTACACGATCACCTGGTACCGCTTCGCGGTGGCCAGCGTGATCCTGGGCGGCATTCTCGCCCTAACGCGTCGGCTTCCGTCCCTGAAACCGCTCGGCAAACGCGGCTGGCTGCTGGTGGCGCTCGCGCTTTTCGGCCTCGTCGCCAACTACATCCTCTACCTGATCGCACTCGACTACGCCTCGCCCACGGTGAACCAGACCGTCATCCAGCTCTCGCCGATCTGCTTGCTGCTCGGCGGCCTGATCGTGTTCAAGGAACGCTTCTCGCGGCGCCAGTGGATTGGCTTCGCCGTCCTCGTTCCCGGCCTGCTGCTGTTCTTCAACAACCGGCTGGGCGAGCTCACCCAGCTCGACCGCGGCCTGGGACTCGGCGTACTCCTGCTCTTGTTCGCGTCAGTGTTGTGGGCTGGCTATGCGCTCGCGCAGAAGCAGCTTCTCAAGACGCTCAGCTCGCAGCAGATCCTGTTCGTGCTGTACGTCGGCGCCGTGCTGCTGATCCTGCCGATGAGTCACCCCGGCGAGTTGCATGAGCTCGAGCCTTTGCCGTTCTGGATGCTGGCGTTCTCCTGCGCGAACACGCTGATTGCCTATGGAGCGTTCGCCGAAGCACTCGAGCACTGGGAAGTGTCACGCGTCAGCGCAGTCCTTGCGCTGGCGCCGCTGTTCACGATCGTCGGAATGGGGTTGGTGGGCACGCTGGCCCCGGGCCTGCTCGCTCCCGAGGCGCTGAACGGCCTCAGCATCGGCGGCGCGCTCATGGTCGTCGCCGGCTCTGCGATGACGGCACTCGGCGGTGGCCCCGAACCCGGCTGAGCAAGGGAAAAGTCGGCGACCTCTATCCGCGGAAAGGACCGATGACTTCGAACGTCACGCCGTCGACATTGCGTCCGCTGGCGCCGCGCTGCGAGCTGAAGTAAAGGCGCGTGCCCGAGGGGTCGAAGGCGGGACCGGCGACTTCGGAACCGAAGTGTCCCTCCACCTGCACGATCGGCGTGGTCGCGCCGTTCGCCGACAAGGCAACGATCTGCATGTCGCCGTTGTCCTCGGCCACCAGCACTTCGCCGCGAGGCGTCGTGACCACATTGTCCACGTCGTGCAGGACCGGGTTTTCGCTGCTCTGCCGGTCGTAGATGACGGTCAATCGCTGACGCGGGATTTCATAAGCCCAGACACGGTTGTCGTGCTTGGTGGTGAAATAGATGAAGCCACCGGCGTGCCAGCAACCCTCGCCTCCACGGAAAGCGGTGCTGGCCGGCACCTGGTTGCGCGTGCCCTCGGCGCCACCCGAAGGATCCGGGACGACGTGCCACCGGACACGCCCTCCGCTGTTGGGCACGACCTCCGCGACTTCGAGACGGCCAGTCGAAAGGTCGGGTCGCTTGCCGACGATGCGCGCCGGCGTGAAGCGATACCAGCGTCCGTCCGGCCGATCCTCCGTGAGGTACAGCTGCATCGTCCGCGGATCGACTGCCACAGCCTCGTGATCGAACGCGCCCAGCGTCGGCTGCGACTTCGGCTCCGCAACCCCGCGCGGATCGCATTCCCACACCAGCCCCGCAGGATGTTCTTCGCAGGACAGCCACGTGCCCCACGGTGTCGGACCGCCGGCGCAGTTGCCGCTGGTTCCACGCAGCACCGGATAGGCGTCGACGAGGTCGCCGTTGCGCGCGAAGCTGAGCGCGCTGGCGCCACCCTTGCTGTTCAGCGCCTCCGAATTGGACACGTAGATCCATCCGCCCTCGGCGGATGCGAACGTCGCGCCGCCGTCCGGAGCGTCGTGCCAGATGAAATCGCGCGTGGCCACGGGTCGCTGGCGCGAGCGCGCGACGATGCGCGAACGGAATCCCGCGGGCAGTCGCACGCCGTTCGCATCGGGCGCGCCGAGCGGGCCGATCGACGCCAGCCTCGAATCGGGGACGATTCCCTTGCGCGACGACAGCGTCAGTCCAGCGCCACCGGAATTCTCAGTGCCGAAGGCCGGCAGGCAGATGCACGCGCCCGCCGCCGCGAAACCGAGCGCCAGGAGCTCGCGTCGGCTCATGCCCCGTTCACGCAGCACACCCTCGTGCCGCACGCCCTCGCGCAGCACGCCCTCGTGCCGCACGCCGCGGCGAGATCGATATGTTCGCTCGTTCATCAGTAACGCGCCGGATGCCAGAGCCGTACGTTGCGGTGCTTGAACAGCGGGATGAGGATCATGCCGGCCAGGAAGCCGCCGATGTGCGCGCGAAACGCCACGCCGCCGCCCGCGCCCGAGCTCAGCATATTGGAGAGAAGCTGCAGGCCGAACCAGAACGCGAGCACCCAACCGGCAGGCAGTCGCGCGGTGTGCAGCACGAAAAAGACCGGGATCGCCACCAGCACGCGCGCGTGCGGATACAGCAGCAGGTACGCGCCGAGCACGCCGGAGATTGCACCGCTCGCACCCACCATCGGAATCTGAGAATTCGGATCGGGCAGCGCCTGTGCAAACACGGCAGCGACGCCGCACAGCAGGTAGAAAACGAGGAAGCGCCCGTGGCCCATGCTGTCCTCGACGTTGTCGCCGAAGATCCAGAGATAAAGCATGTTGCCGATCAGGTGCATCCAGCCGCCGTGCATGAACATCGAAGTGAAGATCGTGATCCACGGATCGACGAGCTCGATGTGCGGCGGCAGGCTGAGATCGCGGATCAGCGTCGCGGGAATCACGCCGAGCGCGTAGATCACCTGCTGCCCGCGCACCGGCCCGAGCGTCGCCTGCCAGAGGAACACGAGGATGCACAGGCCGATCAGCGTGTAGCTGACGAACGGCGTGATCCGCGACGGATTGTCGTCGCGCAGCGGGATCATGGCGTGCGGTCCCGCCGGGCGCGGCCGGTGCCCGTGCGGGGCGCGGCTTCGGCGGCCTCCTGCTCGCGACGCGCCTGCTCCGCGCGCGCGCGTTCCTGGTCGTCGCGCTTGCGCGCGATTTCCTCGAGCATCACCTTCAGCCAGTCTGACGTCATCGGGCCTCCGCCCACCGCGCGGGAGGCAAACTATAGCAGCACGCCTGCTCGCGGCCGCGATTGCGGTTACCTCGGCGGCGCGGTGGCGATCGCAGGGGGCGGATCAGAGGCCTCGCCGGAGGCGCGCGCCGACGCGGCCGCAGCGGTGGCTGCTGTACCGCTCGGCTGGCGGCAAACCTGGCGATACAGCTCGACGAGTCGCGCCGCCATTTCGAGCGCGGACCACGTGCCGGCGTAGGCGCGCGCGGCCCGCCCCAGGGCGGTTCGCTCGCGGGCGTCGTGCAGCACACGCACCACGTGCGTGGCGAACTGCACTTCGTGTTCCGGAGAGATGATGCAGCCGCGACCGGCGCTCAGGATATCGAGCGTGCCCATGCGTGCCGTCGACACCACGGGCACGCCCTGCGCCATCGCCTCGAGCAGCACCAGGCCCTGCGTTTCGGTGCGCGACCCGAACACGAAAACGTCGCCCGCGCCATAGCAATCGAGCAACTCGCGGTCGCGGGAGAGATAGCCGACGAACAGCACCTGCTCGCCGACACCGAGCTCGACCGCAAGGCGCTTGCAATGCTCGAGCGCAGGCCCCTCGCCGGCGATCAGGAACAACGCCTCGGGCACGCGTGCGCGCACCCGCACGAACGTCCGCAGGAGGAAGTCGATGTTCTTCTCGTGCGCGATGCGTCCGACGTGCACCAGCACGGGACGCCCCGGAGCGATGCCGGCACGCCGCCGGAAACTCTCGCCGTCCCCGCTCGCAAACCGGTCCGGCTCGAGGCCGGTCGGGATCACGGCGACCGGCGTGCGCACGCCGTACGCGAGCAGCGCATCGCGCATGGCGGTGGACGGCGCGATGAGGTGCGCCACCGCGTTGCCCTGCGAGCACGTGAAGCGCCGGGCCATGAAGCGCGTGAGCATGCGAGGCAGCAACGGCACGTAGTGGTGCAGGTATTCCTCGAAGTACGTGTGGTACGTCTCGACGACCGGCACGCCGAGCGCGCGGCCCAGCTCGATGCCCGCGTAGTGCGCGATGAACGGTGTCTGCACGTGGACGAGATCGAAGGCGCGCGTGCGCAGGCCCGGCAGGAGCTTGCGGATTGCGCCGCGTTTCATCAGGCGATCCTCCGGGTCGCGCGGCACCGCGCCGGAGGGAATGCGGTGGACGTCCGGCCCGTCAGGCGCGCAGTCCGGGCCCGCGCTCGCGGCGGCGGTGGCGGGATAGACCGGTGCGATCAGCTCGCTTTCGTGGCCCAGGCGCGCCAGGTCCCGGCGGAAGGTCTGGATGGACGTCGAAACGCCGTTGATGCGCGGGAAGCTCACGTCCGAAATCATGAGGATGCGCAACGCTCGACTCCCGGCGGTGGCAAAATGCCGCGGACCATAGAGCCACTGTGTGACGGGCGTGTGACGGTGCCCCCGGGGAGGAACCAGTCGATGGATGCCAGCGATCCCCAGCTCGCGGGCCTGCGCGCACGCGGACAGGAATTCCCGCTGACGCTCGCCGAGCGTCGCGCCTGGGTCGAGCAGTTCAACCGGATTCCGGCGATTCCGTATTCGGGGATCAGCGTGAGTCTCGAAGACGATCGTCTCGTGCACGTCGTGCTGGCACAGGTGGCGGATCACCATCTCGGCGGTCTGCGCCTGCGCGCCGTCAATGGCGCCGTGCTCGCGGGCCTTTTCGATTGCGCGCTCGGCGTGGCCGGAACGTTGCAGTTCGCCGGAAAGCGCGCAGGAACGTGCGAGCTTTCCCTGAAGTTCATGCGCGGGGTGTTCGACACGCCCATCGACGTCTTTGGCGCGTGTGCCAAGCGCACCGGCACACTCGCATTCGTGGAGAGCGAGCTCTACTCCGCCGGCAAGCTCTGTGCCCTGGCGAGCGGCATCGTGGCGGTCGCGACCGACCGCGGCGAGGAAGCGATCTGGTAAGCAGCGGCTGACGGCACCGCGCCTGCGGTTTTCAACCGCCATGTCGAAGGGACGAGCGTCGCGCGAAAAGCTCCTCCGGGCAGCGAGCCCGGAGGAGTTTCGAGGTCGAGATCGGGGAATTTTCCCCTCAGCTCGCCAGTTTCGACGCGAGCGACCTGCACTTGGTTCCAACAACTAAACCGGTACCAACTAAACCGGTACCGGACTTTAGTTGCTTAGTTATTCATGCTCGCCGCTGCCCGCGAACATGAATAACTAAAGTCCGGTACCTATTTAGTTAGGGTACCTATTTAGTTGTTCCCTGGACGATCGGATCGAGGGTGGCCACGGCCATTGGGTGGTACCCGCCGCGCGCTTTCGCGTAGACGCGGCGGGCAAACTCCTTGCCCCAGTCCGTGGCCATCAGGTCCTCGTACAACGGCTTGATCAGGATGCGCCGCCCGATACCGACCAGATACGCCTCGAGACGCGGCAGCGCAGGCTCGTAGTGGTTGCGGATCGCGACGCGCAGCCAGCTGTGCGCGATGCGCGCGTTACCGGCGTCGGTGAACCTGAACGCGCGGTCCAGCTCGGCCATCTGCGCGGCGCTGAGCTGCTTCGGCAGATTGTCGATGAAGTGCAGCCACTCGTGAGTGCTCCACTGTGCGGTCTCGAGCTTGGCGGCACTGCGCTGGCCCTTCTGCCAGGCCTCGCGCAGTGCATCCACCAGTTGTAAGGCATTGGAGGCGGGCAGCACGGCGTCCGCGGGCAGGCCCGGCGTGTTCAGCCACCCTGCGAGCTGCGGATCGGCGAACTGCTGCGGGTTTGCCGCCTGCAGCTTCTCGCGGAAATAGGCGAGGAACTGCGAGGTGTCGACGCTCCTGAAGGCGAATTCGTCGAAGTACGCGCGCAGGAACGTCGCGAACTTCTCGCTGCCGACCTTCGACTCGAGCCAGCGCAGGAACAGGTACCCCTTCTCGTACGGCACCTCGGAGAAGGCATCGTCCGGATCGCGGCCCTTCAGATCGGGCGTGAGCAGCTCATCGCGGTCCTCGAGCGACTCGAAGTCCTCGCGCAGGGACTGCAGCCCCAGCACGTCCTCCATGTCGCGACGGCGCTTGCCGTACACGGTTTCGACGATCTGCCGCTCCAGGTAGACCGTGAAGCCCTCGTTCAGCCACATGTCGTTCCAGCTCGCGTTGGTCACGAGGTTTCCGGACCACGAGTGGGCCAGCTCGTGCGCGATCAGCGCGGTCAGGCTCTTGTCGCCCGCGATCACGGTCGGCGTGATGAACGACAGGCGCGGGTTCTCCATGCCGCCGAACGGAAAGCTCGGCGGCAGGATCAACAGGTCGTAGCGCTCCCAGCGATATGGGCCGTAGAGCTTCTCCGAGGCCATCAGCATCGATTCCGTGTCCGCAAACTCGCGCTGCGCGGCCTCGACGACCGATGGCTCCGCCCACACGCCGGTGCGCGCGCCGATGGGCCGGAACTCGAGCTCGCCGACGGCCAGCGCCATCAGGTAGGACGGGATCGGCTGGCGCATTTCGAAGGTGAATTCGGCGCGAGCCGATTTCCCGCCTTTGGCGCGCGCGGCGCCCATCACCGCGGTGAGGCCGGGCGGCGTGCGGACACGCCCGTTGAACGTCATACGCACCTGCGGCGTGTCCTGCAGCGGGATCCAACTGCGCGCATGGATCGCCTGCGACTGCGTGAACATGAACGGATGGCGCTTGCCCGCGGTCAGCTCCGGCGCCAGCCACTGCAGGCCGGAAGCCTCGGGCCGCGTGTCGTAGTCGATGCGGACGGTGAACGTGCCCTGCCCGGCGGCTTTCCTGGGCAGGGCGATCCGCAGCGCGCTGCCGAGGATCGCATCGCGCGCGTCCAGTCGAAACTTCAGCGGTTCCTCGCTCGTGCCCTCGACCAGGGATACCTTGCCTATCTCCAGGTCGCGCGTATCCAGAACCAGCTCACCGGCCTGCGGATTCATGGCACGCACGCGCAGATCCGCCCTGCCCCGGAGCACGCGCCCGGCAAAGTCCACGTCGAGCGTGAGGTCGGCGTGTTCGACGCGCGCCGAGGCCGGATCGGCATAGCTATGCGGATCGGCGGTCGTGTGCACTGGAGCACTCACGACGGCGGCCGGCTCCGCCGGGTCAGGGGAGCAGGCAGCCGTACAGACGCTCGCCAGGAGCGTGGCGACGATGAACATCCGCATCAATGATTCTCCGGCGCCCGGCGAACAAAGTGCCCGGCGAGAAGGTTTCAGCGCTCGAGCGGCTGGGTGCCGTTGCCGGTGCCGTTGCCGGTGCCGTTGCCGGTGCCGTTGGCCGTGCCGTTGCTGTTGCTCGGAGGGGTCTCCTCCTCCGAGCCCGCCGGCTCGCGATCGGACAGCAACTCCTGGAATTTGGCTTCGTCGACCTCGATCACGCCGTCCCAGTTGGCGCCCTCGGGCACGACGTTCTCCACCTTGCGCGCGGTCAGCAGCACCGCGTCCGTGCTCGCCTCGGGCGTGATCACCGACACCGGCACCCCGCGCGATTCGTGGGCGAGCGCGTCGACGCGCACCCAGTCGACCTCCAGCGTGCGCTCCTTGAGGGCCTTGTGCGTGTTCTGCGAGATCGACTTCTCGATCATCTTGCGCCGCGCCTTGTCCCAGGCGCGCTTGTCGTCCTCCAGCACGCCGTACGACTGCAGGACGATGTCGTCCGCGCTGTGGCCGATCAGGAAAGGCTGGTTCACCACGCGCAGCTGCGTGCCGATCGGGACGGAGTCGAAGAGGTGGGCGATATCCTCGGGATAGAGGCGGATGCAGCCATGGCTCGAGCGCATGCCCACGCCGTAAGGCTTGTTGGTGCCATGCACGAGATAGCTGGGCCAGCCCAACGTGAAGGAATGCGCACCCAGGGGATTGTCCGGCCCGGGCCCGACGACGGGCGGCAATTCATCGCCCATCTCGAGGTGTTCCTTGCGGATCGAGGCAGGCACTCGCCACGTCGGATCCTTGGTGCGCCTGATGACCTTGGTCACGCCTTCGGGCGTCGCCCAGCCGACCTTGCCGATGCCGATGGGGTACGTGTAAACGACGGTGGGCGCGTCCTTGGGAACGTCTTTCCCGCGCTTCGGGTAGTAGAAGAGACGCATCGCTGGCACGTTGATCACCAGCCCTTCGCGCGGGGCGTTGGGCAGCACGAACTGCGTGGGCAGCACGATCTCGCGACCCTCGCCCGGCAGCCAGGGATCCACGCCGGGATTGGCGCGCATGATCTCCTCGTAGCCGAGGTTGAAGCGCCGCGCGATGTCCGGGAGCGTGTCTTCCGGCCCGACGATGGTCTTCTGGATGACGCCCAGCACTTCGTCGCGCTCGGGATCGAACTCGAAGCGATGCGTTGCGACCGGGGGCAGGCCGGCCGGCTTTTTCGCCGGGGCTGGCGCGGCTTCGGGTTCACCGCGCTTGAAGAACGGATCGCCGAAGAGGGAGCAACCGGAGAGGACCGAGGCGGTGACCGAAACTGCGGCGAATGCGACGAGCGACGGGAACCGGGCCCGCACGGCGGATGACGTCATGGGCCGATTATGGCACTTCGCGCGGACGCCTTTCATAAGACCGTGGGTGCGTCGGGCAGCTCGTTGAGGCGGACCGCAGGATATAGATCAACGCCCCGCTATCGAGTTCGCTGTCCCAAGCTCGCTGCTGCGAACAACTTCCCGCGCGCGCTCGCGCGGGGTGCGATCGCCCGCGGGGTGCGGTCGCCTGCGGCGTGCGGCCGCCTGCGGCGTGCGGCCGCCTGCGGCGGCCGACCCTACCAGATCCGGACGCGCTCCCCCTCCGGCCGGAAGAGCCTGTCTCCTTCCTTGACCTCGAACGCCCGATAGAATTCGTTCATGTTGCTGACGATACCGTTGGCCCGGTATTCGCTGGGGCTGTGCGGATCGGTGACCAGGCGCATGCGCAGCTCTTCGTCCCGGTACTTGCGCCGCCACACCTGGCTCCAGCCCATGAAAAAGCGCTGCTCGCCGGTGAAGCCGTCGATGACCGCCGCCGGCTTGCCGCCGGGCGAAGTCTTCAGGGATAGTTGATAGGCACGAAAGGCCACCGCCAGCCCCGACAGGTCGCCGATGTTCTCTCCGAGCGTGAGCTCGCCGTTGACGTGCTTGTCGTCGATGGGATTGAACTTCGCATACTGCGCCACCAGGCCCGACGCGCGTTCCTTGAAACGCTTCTCGTCCTCCGGCGTCCACCAGTCGCGCAGGTTGCCGTCGCCGTCGTAGCGACGCCCCTGGTCGTCGAAACCGTGGCTGATCTCATGGCCGATCACCGCGCCGATCGCCCCGTAGTTCACCGCGTCGTCCGCGGCTACGTTGAAGAACGGCGGCTGCAGGATCGCTGCCGGGAACACGATCTCGTTCATCGGCGGGTAGTAGTAGGCGTTGACGGTCTGCGGCGTCATCAGCCACTCGGTGCGGTCGATCGGCTTGCCGAGCTTGCCCACCGTGCGCCGGTGCTCGACCGCGGCCGAGCGCATCAGGTTGCCGACGAGGTCGTTGGCCGCGATTTCGAGGCCCGAGTAGTCCTTCCACTTCGAGGGATAGCCGATCTTCACGGTGAACTTGGCGAGCTTGGCGCGCGCCGCGCGGCGCGTCTGCGGGCTCATCCACTCGAGCTCGTCGATGGACACTTCGTAGGCGCGGATCAGGTTGGCCACCAACTCGTCCATGCGCTGCTTGGCCTCGGGGCGGAAATGCCGCTCCACGTACAGGCGCCCGGCGATCTCGCCCATGGTGCGGTCGACCGCCTCGACGCCGCGCTTCCAGCGCGGGCGATTTTCCTTGATGCCCTTGAGTGTCCTGCTGTGCAGGTCGAAGTGCGCATCGACGAAAGCCGCGCTCAGTGCGGGCGCGTAGTCGTCCACCAGCTTGAACTTGTGATAGGTCTTCCAGTCTTCGAGCGGCACCTCATCGATGGCCTTGCCGAGCGCGGTGAAGAAGCTCGGCTGGCTGATCACGACGTTCTGTGTATCGACGCCGGCGGCGGCGAAAAAGGCCGTCCAGTCGAGACCCGGCGTGAGCGCCCGCGCGCTTTCGAGCGAATGCTTGTTGTACGTGGCGACGGCATCGCGATTCTGCACGCGCGTCCACTGCGCCCCGGCGAGGCGCGTTTCGAGCGCCAGCACGCGCTGTGCGGTTGCCACCGGATCGCCAAGACCGGCCAGCACGGCGATGCGCGAGACGTAGGCGACGTATTTCTCGCGAATTGCGACGTCCTTCGGCTCCGTCTTGAGGTAGTAGTCGCGATCCGGCAGCGTCAGGCCGCTTTGCGTCACGATGGGGATGTACGCGGTCGTGTTTTTTTCGTCCTGGGCAACGTAGAAGCCGATGGGCTGCGAGACTCCGAGGCTTTGAATCGCGCCGAGGTAGGTCACCAGCGCTTGCTTGTCGGCGATGGCGTCGATGCGCGCGAGCTCCGTGCGCAGCGGCTCGATGCCGAGCTGGTCCGCGCGCGCGGTATCCATGAAGCTGCCGTAGAAGTCGCCGACCTTCTGCGCGTCAGAGCCCTTGGGCCGGTTGGCCGATGCCGCAGCCTCGTCGATCAGGGCGCGCAGATCGGCCTGCGCCTTGTCGTCGAGCGCGGTGAAGGCGCCGTAGTTGGAGCGATCCGGCGGAATCTCAGTGGTGCGCAGCCACTCGCCGTTGACGAACCGGAAGAGGTCGTCCTGCGGGCGCACCTTGCGGTCGTACCCGGCCCCATCGAGGCCGGAAGCGAGCGCCGGCGTCGCGCCAGTAGCAGTAGAGGCCGCTCCAGTAAAGGGCGACGACGCAGAAGAGTCGGCCGAGCCCGGAGCACTGGCCGCCATTGCTGAAACGGTCACGGTCGCGATGGCCATGATGAGCCTGTTCATTGTGGATCCTGTGCCAGGTTCAAGACAGTGCGTCGGGCAGGGCGTGCCGGCAGGCCGCCGGCAAGGCGCGCCGGGCGCCTGCAAAGGGCGCGGATTATACGCGCCCGACCCTCACGTGCACCGGCCATTTGACCGTTCGCACCACGTCGTCCGGCCCCCAGCAGATCTCGAGCACCGGGGCCAGATCGGCCACCGGATCGCTGCGCCGTTGCTTCTTGAAATTCTGCACCGCCGACCAGGTGCCGAGGTAACGCAGGAGCTGGGAAAACGACCACTGCGTGGTGAGCTCGGTCGCGGGCGCGGGAATCTCCTCGAACGGAAACGGGATCGTCCGGTACTGCGCGTCGACGTACTTGCGTTCCGGCGGCCAGTACGGTCCCACCACCTGCGTATAGAAGGGCTCGATCATCGCGTCGACGGCCGGATCGACGCGAAACCGCGTGTACGTCCAGACGGCGACCACCGCGCCCGGGCGCGCCACGCGACGCACCTCGGCGTAGAAGCGCTCGAAGTCGAACCAGTGCACCGACTGCGCCACCGTGACCAGGTCGCAGCAACCGTCGCGCAGACCGCTCGCCTCGGCGAGACCGACGAAATAGGAAATGTCCGGATGCACGCGTCGGCTGGCGATCTGCGCCGCGCTCGCATCCGACGCCACGACGCGCTGGAAATGGGGCGCGAGCCCGACCGCGGCCTGGCCGTTGCCGGTCGCGCAGTCCCAGGCAAGCTCGTGGCCGGCGGGCAGCGTCGCCAGCCACGAAAAGAGCTCGGGCGGATAGCTCGGGCGGTGCTCGGCATAGCCACACGCGCCGCCGGAGAAGTGATCCTTGAACGTGGCCATGCCGCTCGCCCTGGACGAGGTGGAAATCGTCATCATAAAGACGTACGAGGCCGCCGGGACGGACAACAACACTGGGCAGCCCGGTCCACCGGACGCAGGGCGAAAAAAAACCCCAGGTTTTGAGGACCTGGGGTCAGAGAAGCGGACTCGATGAAGGGAAGGTTAAGTCCGCTAGGGGATTCAGTGCAGGCGCGACCAGTGCAGGATGCGGATGTCGTCCGAATCCACGTCCAGCCCGCGCGC
>Ga0187892_10000945_pt1 | contig 71527 bp, 72 predicted proteins | sample MA1701073metaG_FD_139345 | JGI IMG/M metagenome (GOLD analysis project Ga0187892, IMG submission 139345) | Bio-ooze microbial communities from a basaltic lava cave in the Kipuka Kanohina Cave System on the Island of Hawaii, USA - MA170107-3 metaG ...
GTGTCGCACGAGCTCCGCACGCCGGTCACCGCCACCCGCGGCTACCTCGAGACCCTGGTCGGCGAGACGCTCCCGGACCCGGCCCACGCCCGGCGCTTCCTCGAGATCGCGCTCACCCACACCGAGCGCCTCGGACGGCTCCTCGACGATCTCACGGACCTGTCCAACATCGAGCTGGGCCGGGTCCGCCTCCTGACGGCGCCCCTCGGGATCGAGGCGGTGGTGGAGTCGGTGCTCGCCATCATGGCTCCCCGGGCGGCGGCGCGGGGCGTCGCGCTCGAGCGGGCGGTGCCGGCCGACCTGCCGGAGGCGCGCGCCGACCACGACCGGGTGGTCCAGATCCTCATCAACCTGGTCGAGAACGCGATCAAGTACACGGCGGCGGGCGGCCGGGTCCGGGTGGCGGCGCGCCGGGCCGGGGACGCCGTGACGGTGTCGGTGGAAGACACGGGCGTGGGCATCCCGGCCGCCGACCTGCCGCGGATCACCGAGCGCTTCTACCGCGTGGACAAGGCGCGCTCGCGCGAGCTCGGGGGCACCGGGCTCGGCCTGGCCATCGTCAAGCACCTCGTGCTGGCCCACGGCGGGGAGCTGACGATCGAGAGCCAGCCCGGGGCGGGGACCACCGTCCGGTTCTCGCTGCCGGTGGCCGCCGCCCAGCTGTCGACCCTCGGCTGAGGGGCCGGACGGCCGCGAGGCCGGCGCCGTCCCCGGCGGTCGGCGGGGGCGGGGCTAGGGAAGGGAGACGAGGAGGGCCCGCAGCGCCTCCAGGTCCACCGGCTTGACGAGGTGGTGGTCGATGCCGGCTTCGCGCGAGCGCTGGCGGTCCTCCTCCTGGCTCCAGCCGGTCACGGCGATCATGGTGACGTCGCGGCCCTCCGGCCGCGCCCGCGCCCGCCGCGCGACCTCGTACCCGTCCATCCCGCGCATGCCGATGTCCAGGAGGACGACGGCCGGCCGGTGGGCCGCGAGCGCGGCCAGCGCGGACGGGCCGTCGTTGGCGGTGACCACCTCCGCGCCCAGCACCCGCAGGAGGACGCCCCGGCTGTCGGCCGCGTCGCGGTTGTCGTCGACCACGAGGATCCGCCGGGGGCCCACGCCGGCGCGTCGGCCGGCTGGCCCGTCCCGCTCGGGGGCGTCGGGGGCGGAGGCCAGCGGCAGCCACAGGACGAACTCGCTGCCCTGGCCGGGGCCGGCGCTCCGGGCCTCCACCTGGCCGCCGTGCATCTCGACGAGGGCCCGCACCAGGGTGAGACCGATGCCGAGCCCCCCCTGACCGCGGGCGTGGGTGCGGTCGCCCTGGGCGAACAGGTCGAAGACCCGCGGCAGCATGTCGGAGGGGATGCCGATGCCGCTGTCCCGGACCGACACGACCGCGGTCGACCCCGCCCGGCTGGCCGTGAGCCAGATCCGCCCGCCCGCTTCCGTGTAGGTGGCCGCGTTGTTCAGCAGGTTGGCCAGGACCTGGGCGAGGCGCATGGGGTCGGCGTCCACCACGAGCGGCTCCGGGGGCAGGCTCAGGGTGAGCTGGTGCCGCGCGGCCTCGATGAGCGGGCCGCTGCTCTCGACGGTCCCCCCGCCGACCTCGCCCGGCGGGGCCCCCGCCCGGGGGGCGCCATCCCGCCCGACAAGGGCCTTGGCCCCCTCCAACACTCGGGCTAGCATAGCGGGTGTTGAGCCCCCCATTCGACTTCGACCTGGTCTCCATCGGGAGCGGCCCGGCCGGGCAGCGGGCGGCGATCCAGGCCGCCAAGCTGGGCAAGCGCGCGGCCGTCGTCGAGCGCCGGCGTGCCCTCGGCGGCGTGTGCATCGACACGGGCACGATCCCGAGCAAGACGCTCCGCGAGGCCGTGGTGGCCTTCTCGGGCCTCGCCGGCAAGGGGGAGCGGCTGCCCTGGGCGCGGGTCGACGCGCGCCCGACCTGGGGGCAGCTCTTCGCGGGCGTGGACAGCGTCATCGCCCGCGAGGTCGACGTGATCCAGGACCAGCTCCGGCGCAACGACGTCGTCCTGCTCGCCGGGGAGGCCGCGTTCCTGGACCCGCACACCCTGGTGGTCCGCTCCGAGACCGGCTGGCGCCAGGTGACGGCCGCCAACGTCGTCATCGCCGTGGGCACCGAGCCCGCGCCCCCGCCCGGCATCAAGGCCGACGGCGAGGTGATCCTCACCACCGACGACGTCGTCCGGCTCCGCGACCTCCCGCGCTCGATCGCGGTGGTGGGGGCGGGGGTCATCGGCATCGAGTACGCGTCGGTGTTCGCCGCCATCGGGGTGCCGGTGACCCTGGTGGAGCGCCGGGAGCGGCCGCTGGAGTTCCTGGACCGGGAGATCGTGGACGAGCTGATCCACCAGCTCCGCAACCGCCACTTCACCGGCCGGTTCGGGGAGACGGTCCAGGGGCTCACGGTGACCGAGGCGCCGGCCCGGAAGGCCGTCATCCACCTCGAGTCGGGCAAGCGGATCGTGGCCGACGCCGTGCTGTTCTCGGTGGGCCGCATCGCCGCCACCGACGGGCTCGGCCTGGAGCGGACCGGCATCGTCCCCGACCGGCGCGGCCGCCTGGCCGTGGACGCGAGGTTCCGGACCTCGGTGCCCCACATCTTCGCGGCCGGGGACGTCATCGGGTACCCGAGCCTAGCCGCCACCTCCTCCGAGCAGGGGCGGCTGGCCGCCTGCGCGGCCTTCGGGGTCGACGCGGGACCCATGGCCCAGCACTTCCCCATCGGCATCTACTCGATCCCCGAGATCTCTATGGTGGGGTCGCCGGAGCACGAGCTGACGGCGGCCCACGTGCCCTACGAGAGCGGCGTCGCCCGCTACCGCGAGATCGCCCGGGGCCAGATCCTCGGCGACCATAGCGGGATGTTCAAGATGCTGTTCCACCGTGAGGACCGGCGCCTCCTGGGCGTGCACTGCATCGGCAGCGGGGCGACCGAGCTCGTCCACGTGGGCCAGGCGGTGCTGGCGCTCGGCGGCGGGCTCGACTACTTCCTCGACACCGTGTTCAACTACCCGACGCTGGCCGAGTGCTACAAGGTCGCCGCGCTCGAGGCCTCCAACAAGCTTCGCTTCTAAGTCCCGGCCCCCCGCCCAAGGGGGGTATCCACAGCCGTCCACCCCGAAAGCCACCGCCGTCCCGTCGGGGTTCCGTAGTCGCCGCCCGGCGTTACCCAAGGTTTACCCGCGCGTCATCGTCCCGTAACCGCCCGGCGCGAGACTCGCCCCGTGCGTCGAGCCAAGGCCACGCCGTCCCCGGTTCCCGGCCGTGAGCCCGCCCCCACCGGCCCGCCGGCCCCCCGCCTCGGCCGGGTCCTCGTCGTGGAGGACGAGCAGGACGTCGCGGACCTGATCCGCTACAACCTCGCCCGCGAGGCATACGACGTGCGCGTCACGGCGAGCGGCGCCGACGCGCTGCGCATCGCGCGCGAGGCCCGGCCCGAGGTCGTCCTGCTGGACATCATGGTGCCCCAGCTCAACGGCTGGGAGGTCTGCCGGCGGCTCAAGCAGGACGCGGACACGCGCGACATCCCCGTGATCATGGTCACCGGCCGCGTGGAGGAGGGCGACAAGGTGCTGGGCTTCGAGCTCGGCGCCGACGACTACGTGACCAAGCCCTTCTCGCCGCGCGAGCTCCTCGCCCGCATCCGGGCCGTCATCCGGCGCCACAAGGAGGGCGGCGGGCGCGGGCCCAAGGCCTACATGAAGGTCGGGGATCTCGAGATCGACCGGCACCGCTTCGAGGTGCGGATGAAGGGGCGGCCGGTGGAGCTGACGCGCAAGGAGTTCGATCTCCTCGCGTCGCTGGCCGGGACGCCCGGGCGCGTCTTCGCCCGGGAGGAGCTCCTGGACCTCGTCTGGGGGCGCGACGGCTTCGTGGAGCCCCGCACGGTGGACGTGCACGTGGCCCGCCTCCGGGCGAAGTTCATCGCCTCGAAGCTGCCGGCCCCGGCGGTGCAGACGGTGCGGGGGGTCGGCTACCGCTTCCGCGAGGCCGGGTCGGTGGACGATCCGTAACGCAGTTGTAACGTCGTCGCCAAACAGGCGAAACGCAGGTCGGAGACAGTGCGCCGAGAGCGCACGAGGAGGAGGAGGCATGAAGCGGTTCACGGCAGCGGTGGCAGTGGCGGGGCTGGTGGCGGCGGCGGGGGCGGGGGCGAGCGGGCCCCCGAAGCTGGACGTGGGGCTCGAGAGCTACCGCACCGTCTCCGGCGTCAGCGGCAACATCTCCAGCGTCGGATCCGACACCCTCAACAACCTGATGACGCTCTGGGCCGAGCAGTTCGGGAAGTTCTATCCCAACGCCAAGATCCAGATCGAGGGCAAGGGCTCCTCGACGGCCCCGCCCGCCCTCATCGCCGGCACCGCCCAGCTCGGCCCCATGTCGCGGCCCATGAAGGGCACCGAGATGGACGCCTTCGAGAAGAAGCACGGCTACAAGCCCACGCCCATCCGGACCTCGGTGGACGCCCTCGCGGTGTTCGTGAACAAGGACAACCCCTTGAAGTGCCTCACGGTCGCCCAGGTGGACGCCATCTTCTCCAAGTCGCGCCGCCACGGCGCCCGGGAGGACGTCAAGACCTGGGGCCAGCTCGGGCTGACCGGCGAGTGGGCCAACAAGCCCATCAGCCTCTACGGGCGGAACTCCGCCTCCGGCACCTACGGCTTCTTCAAGGAGCACATGCTCAAGAACGGCGACTACAAGGACGAGGTGAAGGAGCAGCCCGGGTCGGCGGCGGTGGTGCAGGGCGCCACCGTGGACCGGTACGCGATGGGCTACAGCGGCATCGGCTACGCCACCGCCGGCGTCCGGGCGGTGCCGCTGTCGGACAAGGCCGGCGCGAAGTGCTACGAGGCCGACCCCGAGAACGCCTACGCCGGCACCTACCCCTTGTCCCGGTTCCTCTACGTCTACATCAACAAGGCGCCGGGCAAGGCCATGGACCCGCTGACGCGGGAGTTCGCCAAGCTCATCGTCTCCAAGGAAGGCCAGGAGGTCGTCATCAAGGACGGATACTTCCCGATCCCGGCCACCATCGCCAGGGAAGAGCTGAACAAGGTCCAGTAGCTTGGCCGTCAACGTCGAGGCGCTCAACCGGGGCGAGCCGGGCCTTCCGGCTCGCCCCCTCGCCGTCTCCCGGCAGCGGGTGGCGCGCCGCATCCGGCTGGACCGGTGGGCCTCCCGTCTGGTCGTCCTCGGCGGCATCATCGTGATCGCTTCGATCCTGGCCATCCTGTTCGTGATCGCGGCCGAGGTGTACCCGCTGTTCAAGGCGCCGACGGCCACCATGGCCGGGACGTACCCGGTCGCCGGCGGCGCGGGCGGCGTCACGCTGGCCCCCGGCGCGGCGGCCGGCGTGGACGAGTACCGGGAGGTCGGCTACGTGGTCGACCAGGCGGGGCGGGTCCTGCTCACCCCGCTCAAGGGCGCGCGGCGCTTCGAGCCGATCGCGGTGGCGGGGCTCGACGGCGCGACGGTGACAGGGGTGGCGGCGGGCCCGGCGGGCGCCCGCCTGCTGGGCACCTCCGACGGCCGCGTCGTGCCCCTCGGGGTGAAGTTCGAGGTTGCGTTCGAGGGCGGGACACGGACGGTCACCCCCGTCCCCGAGTTCGGGCCCCCGTCGGCGCTGGACCCCGAGGGCCAGCGCCCGATCCTCCGGCTGGCCTTCGCGTCCCCCGATGCGGGCGGAGTCGTGGTGGGGCAGGTGGGGCCGACCGAGCTGGTGGTGCAGACGGTGATCGAGCGCAAGGCGCTGATCGGCGGCACCCGGCGGGAGGAGGCGCTCGGGACGCTCCGGGTGCCGGTCGAGGGCCAGGTGACCGCGCTCGCCGTGGACGGACGCGCCGAGGACCTCTTCGTGGGGACCTCGACCGGCCAGATCGTCCGCTACGACCTCCGGAACCCGGCCGAGCCGGCGCTGGCCGAGACCGTCGCCCTCGCTCCCGACCGGAAGGCCGCGGTGACGGCCCTCGGGTTCCTGATCGGCGACCGCACGCTGGTCGTGGGCGACGCGGTGGGCGGCGTCTCCTCCTGGCAGGTGATCACCCCACCCGGGGCCGCGGACCGGCGGCTCGTGCGCATGCATGGCTTCCGGCCGCATCCGGGGGCGGTCGTCGCCATCGCGTCCTCCCGGCGCGACAAGGGGTTCGTCACCGCCGACGCCTCCGGCGTGGCCCGGGTCCACTACGGCACCTCGGGCAAGACGCTGCTGTCGCTCGAGACCGGGGCACCCGGCGTCGGCAGCGCGGTGTTCGCCCCCAAGGCCGACGGGATCCTGGTGGCCGACGGGGCCGGGACCTTCACCCAGTGGACGCTCGACAACCCGCATCCGGAGATCACGCTCCGGACCGTGTTCGGCCGGGTGTGGTACGAAGGCTACGCCGAGCCCGACTTCGTGTGGCAGTCCACGGGCGGCACGGACGACTTCGAGGCCAAGTTCAGCCTGACGCCGCTGATCTACGGCACGCTCAAGGGGACGTTCTACGCGCTGCTGATCGCCGTCCCGCTCGCGCTCCTGGCCGCGCTCTACGTGAGCGAGTTCATGCACCCGGACCTCAAGCGCTACGCGAAGCCGGTGGTGGAGGTGATGGCCGCCCTGCCGAGCGTGGTGCTGGGCTTCCTGGCCGGTCTCTGGCTCGCCCCGATGGTCGAGCGCGTGGTGCCCGGGCTCTTCCTGCTGCCCGTCGTGCTGACCGTCTTCATCCTGGCCGCGCTCCTCGGCTGGCTCGGGCTCTCGGCGGGGATCCGGGGCCGGTTCCGGAACGGGACGGAGGTGTTCCTGCTGATCCCGGTCATCGCGTGCGGGGTGTGGGCCGCCCTCGCCCTCGGCGGGCTCGTGGAGGCCTGGCTGCTCGGGGGCAGCTACCGGAGCTGGCTGCTCTCGGCGCTCGGCCTCACCTACGACCAGCGCAACTCCCTCGTGGTGGGCATCGCCATGGGGTTCGCCGTCATCCCCATCATCTTCACCATCGCCGAGGACTCCCTGGCCAACGTCCCCCAGCACCTCAGGGCCGGCTCCCTGGCCCTCGGCGCCAACCGCTGGCAGACGGCCGTCCGCATCGTCCTCCCGACGGCGAGCCCCGGCATCTTCTCCGCCGTCATGATCGGGTTCGGCCGGGCGGTGGGCGAGACCATGATCGTGCTGATGGCGACCGGCAACACACCCGTGATGGAGTGGAGCATCTTCAACGGGTTCCGGGCGCTGTCGGCCAACATCGCCGTCGAGCTGCCCGAGGCCCCCGAGGGCGGCACCCTCTTCCGGGTCCTCTTCCTGGCTGCCTTCCTGCTCTTCTGCATGACGTTCGTCGTGAACACGGTGGCGGAGGTGGTCCGCCTCAAGCTCCGCCGGAAGTACCGGTATCTATGAGGGCCCAGAACAAGCGTTTCTGGCAGAGCGGTGAGCCTTTCATCTGGCTCACCGGCGGGGCCCTCACCCTGTCGCTGCTCCTGGTCGCCGGGCTGATCGGGCTGATCCTGTACAACGGGCTCGGCCACTTCTGGCCGAGGGACGTGGTCCGGCTGACCATGGCCGATGGCCCCGTGAAGACCGGGCAGGTCGTGGACCGGGAGCCCGTTCCCAGCAAGCCCGGCCAGCACCGCATCAAGCTCAAGGTGGGCAACCGCGACCTCTACGGAGCGGACTTCGTCTGGGTCGACGAGGCGAGGATCGCCCGCCGGGAGCACCCGCCGGAGGTGGCGGTGGTGGAGCGCCTCGAGTGGGGGGTCCTGATCGGGACCCTCGCCGCGGTGAAGGACGGCAACCGCGTGGTGGCCCGGGGGCCCGAGGCCGCCCGGGCCGAGGTGGCTCGCCGGATGCCCGAGGTCCTCCGCGTGCGTCACGAGATCGAGCGGATCGAGCGCCGGGCCATCGGGGCCATCAACGCCGAGCAGGAGGGGATCCGGCTGGCGCTCCGGCGACTCGAGCTCGAGGGCGTGACCACGGGGCCGGAGATCCTAGCCCTCCGCCGCCAGCTCGCCCCGCTCGAGGAGCGGTACCAGACGCAGACCGAGCGTCTGGCCGAGCTCCGGCGGACCCAGACGGCGAGCGTGGTGGTGGCGGCCGACGAGGGCAAGGAGAAGGACCTGCCGCTGGCGCAGGTCGTGGACATCCGCTTCCCCAACGCCATGACCCCCTTCGACAAGAGCCTCTACTACGCGAGCCGGGTGTGGGAGTTCGTCTCGAGCGATCCCCGGGAGTCCAACACCGAGGGCGGCGTGTTCCCGGCCATCTTCGGCACCGTCATGATGGTCTTCATCATGAGCCTGCTGGTCACCCCGCTGGGGGTGCTGGCGGCCTTCTATCTCCGCGAGTACGCGAAGCAGGGGCCCTTCGTGTCGGCCGTGCGCATCGCCGTCAACAACCTGGCCGGGGTCCCGTCCATCGTCTTCGGCGTGTTCGGCGTGGGCTTTTTCATCTACTTCGTGGGCGGGAGCATCGACCGGCTGTTCTACGCGGAGGCACTGCCCACGCCCACCTACGGCACCGGGGGCATCCTGTGGGCCTCCCTCACCCTGGCGCTGCTCACCGTGCCGGTGGTGATCGTGGCCACCGAGGAGGGCCTGGCTGCCATCCCGGGCGGCATGCGCGAGGCCTCGCTGGCCCTGTCCGCCACCAAGCTCGAGACCACCCTGCGCGTGGTGCTGCCGGCGGTGATGCCGTCGATCCTGACCGGGCTCATCCTGGCCATGGCGCGGGCGGCGGGGGAGGTGGCGCCGCTCATGATCACCGGGGTCGTGAAGCTGGCCCCGGCCCTGCCGGTGGACGGCACGTGGCCGTTCCTGCACCTGGACCGGAAGTTCATGCACCTCGGCTTCCACATCTACGACGTCGGCTTCCAGTCGCCCAACGTGGACGCCGCTCGGCCCATGGTGTTCGCCACCACGCTCCTGCTGCTGGTCATCGTCGTGCTGCTGAACATGACGGCCATCACGCTGCGCAACCGGCTGCGCAAGAAGTACGCGCTGGCGGCGGTGTGAGCGGGGAGGACAAGCGCATGGCGTCTCCCGTCTCCGTGACGTCGAGCCTGAACCCCGCCGCGGACACGCTCCCGATGGTGGAGGCGCCCATGGTGGAGATCGAGGGCGTCTCGCTCTGGTACGGCGCCAAGCAGGCCCTCACCGACATCAGCATGGACATCCCCAAGCACCGGGTGACCGCCTACATCGGGCCGTCGGGGTGCGGCAAGTCCACGCTCTTGCGCTGCCTCAACCGGATGAACGACCTGGTGGACGGCGTGCGGGTGGCGGGCGGCATCCGCATCGGCGGCACCGACATCAACGACCCGTCGCTGGACGTCACCGAATTGCGCAAGCGGGTGGGCATGGTGTTCCAGAAGTCCAACCCCTTCCCGAAGTCCGTCTTCGAGAACGTGGCCTACGGACCGCGCATCCTCGGGGTCCGGAACCGCAGCGACCTGGAGGCGGTCGTGGAGCGGAGCCTCCGGGGGGCGGCCCTCTGGGACGAGGTGCGGGACCGGCTGGGCGACTCGGCGCTGGGGCTCTCGGGGGGCCAGCAGCAGCGCCTTTGCATCGCCCGGGCCATCGCGGTGGAGCCCGACGTGCTCCTCATGGACGAGCCGTGCTCGGCGCTCGACCCCATCGCCACCGCCAAGATCGAGGACCTGATGCTGGAGCTGAAGGCCAGCTACACGATCGTGATCGTCACCCACAACATGCAGCAGGCGGCCCGGGTGTCGGACTACACTGGCTTCATGCTGCTGGGCGAGCTGGTGGAGTACGGGGCGACCCGCCAGCTCTTCACGAACCCCCGCGAAAAGAAGACCGAGGACTACATCACGGGGCGCTTCGGGTAGGATGGGGGAGGGGCGGCCATGCAGCGGCACTTTCACGAGGAGCTCGAGGCGCTGAAGCAGACCCTCCTGGCCATGGGCGGCCTCGTCGAGGACCAGATCCGGCGCGTGATCCGGGCCCTGATCGACCGCGACGAGGGGCTGGCTCTCGAGGTCATCGAGCGGGACCGGCAGGTCAACACCTACGACGTCGAGGTGGACGAGCAGTGCGTGGAGCTCCTCGCGCTGCACCAGCCGGCGGCCGGGGACCTGCGCTTCATCACCACGGCCATGAAGATCGTGACCGACCTCGAGCGCATCGGCGACCAGGCCGTCAACATCGCCCAGCGGGTGGTCGAGCTGAACCGCGAGCCGCAGCTCAAGCCGTACATCGACCTGCCCCGCATGGCCGAGAAGGCCCAGCGCATGGTGAAGGGGGCGCTCGACGCCTTCGTGGCGCGGGACACCGAGCTCGCCCGGCGGGTCTGCGCCGAGGACGAGGAGGTGGATGCCCTCAAGGAGCAGATCTTCCGGGAGCTCCTGACGTTCATGATGGAGGACGCCCGCACGATCCCCCGCGCCATCCGGCTCATCCTCGTCTCGCGCTTCCTCGAGCGGGTGGCCGACCACGCCACCAACATCGCCGAGATGGTCATCTACATGGTGGAGGGCAAGATGGTGCGCCACACGCTCGCCTGAGGCGAGCGTGTATACTTTCTCCGTGGCGCCGGATCGACGGTACACGCTGCAGGCGGAGGAGGCCAACCGAAGACTCGACGCGCTGCTCGAGCACCTCCGGGTGCCGCAGCCGGGGTGGCGCTACTACTCCGAGCTGCTCACCACCGCGCTCAAGATGTTCGAGGACGGCGCCAGCATCGCCGACCTGCGCATCGCCAACGTCGCCTTCAAGGAGATGCGCTACGGCTTCAAGGTGTTCGCCCCCTACCGCCACGTGCCCAAGGTGACCGTGTTCGGGTCGGCCCGCACGCCCCGCGAGCACCCGGTCTCCGAGCAGGCCTACCGCTTCGGCAAGCGCATGGCCGACGCGGGCTGGATGGTCATCACCGGCGCCGGCAGCGGCGTGATGGGCGCCGCCCAGGAGGGCGCGGGGCGGGAGCGGTCCTTCGGGCTCAACATCCGCCTGCCCCAGGAGCAGGAGGCGAATCCCTGGATCGCCGACGATCCCAAGCTCATCTCCTTCAAGTACTTCTTCACCCGCAAGCTGTTCCTGGTGCGGGAGGCCCACGCCATGGCCTTCTTCCCGGGCGGCTTCGGCACCTGGGACGAGGCCTTCGAGGCCCTGACGCTGGCGCAGACGGGCAAGGCCGCGCTCCTGCCGCTGGTGATGGTGGACGCGCCCGGGGGCGAGTACTGGGAGCAGCTGTCGGCCCTCGTGCGCGAGCACATGGCCGGGCGGGGGATGATCGCGCCGGACGACACGAGCCTGTTCCGGGTCACCGACGACGTGGAGGAGGCGCTGGCCGAGATCGAGGCGTTCTACCGCGTGTTCCACTCCCAGCGCTACGTCGGCGACACGCTGGTCATCCGCTTGCGCCGGCCGCTGGCCGCGGCCACCCTGGACGAGCTCGGGAAGCGGTTCGCCGACATCCTCGAGGGGCCGGCGGAGCAGCGGCCGGGGCCGCTGCCGGCCGAGGGCGACGAGTGGCCCGACCTGCCCCGCCTCCTCCTGCCCTTCGACCGCTCGAGCTACGGCCGGCTGCGCCGGCTGGTGGACTTCGTCAACAGCGCCGGCTGAGCGTCGGGCGGCCCCGCCCATCGCCGGCCGCGCCCGGCCTCACTCGGCCTCCGGACGCTCCTCGGAGGTCTGGCACTCGGTGCACACCCACGTGCGCAGGAGGGACATGCGCCGGGGGTCCCGCCGGAGCGTCCACGGGATGAGCTTGCGGGCGCCGCAGCGGGGGCAGGGCTCGGCGGGCTGGCCGGGCTGCACCTCGCTCGGGATCCAGGGGATCTTGGCCTTCACGGCCCCGAGTATAGCCCAGCCCGGCGCCCGGGCTTGTCCCCGCCCGCGAGGCCGCGTAGCATGCCCGGCACACCGACCCACGCCCCGAGCCCGGGAGGCTCCATGAGCGACGGAACGGACGTGACCCTGGACGAGGTGCGGGCGCGGATCCGCGCGGCCGGCCTGCCCATCCCCGAGGAGCGCCTCGGGCTCGTGCACGGCTACCTGCGCGACGCCCTCCGCCCCCTCCGGGCCTTCGACGCGCGCGCGGCGCGCGACCTCGAGCCGGCGGTGACCTTCGACGCCGCCGCCCCGGAGGATCCCGACGGTGGCCGATGACGCCCTCTGCTACGCCGGGATCGCCGAGCTGGGCGGGCTCTTCCGCCGCCGCGCGCTGTCGCCCGTGGAGTACGTGCAGGACCTCCTGGGCCGCATCGAGCGGCTGGACAAGACGCTCCACGCCTTCGTCACGCTGACGCCCGAGCGGGCCATCGCCGACGCCCGGGCGGCCGAGGCCGCCCTCCGCCGCGGGGAGGCCGGGGCCCTGGCCGGCATCCCGGTGGCGTACAAGGACCTCTACGCCACCCGGGGCGTCGCCACGACGGCGGGGTCGGCGCTCCTGGCGGACTGGGTGCCGGCCGAGGACAGCACCTGCGTTCGCCGGCTCCAGCAGGCCGGCATGGCCATGCTCGGCAAGCTCATCACCCACGAGTTCGCCTTCGGCATCCAGTTCCCCGGTCACCGGTTCCCCGCCGCCCGCAACCCCTGGAACCCGGAGCACGTGCCGGGGGGCTCCTCGAGCGGCTCCGGGGCCGCCCTGGCCGCCGGGCTCACCGTCGCCGCTCTCGGCTCGGACACGGGCGGCTCCATCCGGGGGCCGGCCGCCTTCTGCGGCATCGTGGGCCTCAAGCCGACCTACGGCCGGGTGAGCCGGGCCGGCGTCGTCACGCTGTCGTGGACGCTCGACCACGCGGGGCCGATGGCCCGCACCGTGGAGGACTGCGCCCACCTGCTCCAGGCCCTCGCCGGGCACGATCCGGCGGACCCGGCGTCCAGCCCCGAGCCGGTGGTCGACTACCTCGCCGGCCTCCGCGACGGCGTGCGCGGCCTCCGGGTCGGCGTGCCCCGCGCCTACTTCCACGAGGGGCTGGCGCCGGAGGTGGCGGCGGCCTTCGAGACGGCGCTCGACGTGCTGCGGCGGCTCGGCGCGGCGGTGGAGGAGGTGGAGATCCCGTCCATCCGCGTGGCGCCCGCCTTCATGGTCATCATGCTGGCCGAGGCCTTCGCCTACCACGAGCGGGACCTGCGCGAGCGCCCGGAGCTGTACGGGGAGGTCGCGCGGGAGAAGTTCATGACGGGGGGCCTGTTCACGGGCCCGGAGTACGTCCAGGCCCAGCGCCTGCGCGCCCGGCTGGTCGCGGAGACCGCCCGGGTCCTCCAGCGCGTCGACCTCCTCGCGACCCCCACCGCCGTCGGGCCCGCCCCGCCGTTCTCGGTGGTGTGGAACCCGGACTACCCCTTCGGCCGGAGCAACATGCCCCCGTTCAACCTCACCGGGCTGCCCGCCCTGGCGCTGCCCTGCGGTTTCTCCCCGGCGGGACTGCCCCTGTCGCTCCAGCTCGCCGGACGCCCCTTCGACGAGGCGACCGTGCTGCGGGCGGGCCAGGCCTTCCAGGAGGCCACCGACTGGCACCGCCGGCGGCCCCCGGTGTGATCCGGCCGCCGTCGGGGAGCGCCGCCGGGCCCGGCGGGCTGGGATAGAATGGCGCCATGAGGCGGGTGCGCGTCGCCCTGGCCCAGGTGAACCCCACGGTGGGGGCGATCGAGGGCAACACGAGGCTCATCGCCGACTGGATGGACCGGGCGCGGGGCGTGGGCGCCGACCTCGTGGCGTTCCCCGAGCTGTGCCTCACCGGCTATCCGCCCGAGGATCTCCTGTTCAAGCCCGCCTTCATCGAGGCCAACCTGCGCGCCCTCGGCGACCTGGCCCGGCAGAGCGGCGGGATCACCGCGGTGGTGGGCTTCGTCGACCGGCGCGACGACATCTACAACGCGGCCGCCGTGCTCCACGACGGCGTCCACGCCGGGACCTACCACAAGCAGTACCTGCCCAACTACGGCGTGTTCGACGAGAACCGCTACTTCCAGGCCGGGACCGAGTCGCCTGTGTTCGCGCTGGGGGCGACGGCGCTGGCCGCCAACATCTGCGAGGACATCTGGTACCCGACGGGGCCGACCACGCTCCAGGCCCTGGCGGGGGCGGAGCTGGTGGTGAGCATCAACGCCTCGCCGTACCACGCCGGCAAGGCCCGGCACCGGGAGCGCATGCTGGCGACGCGGGCGGCCGACGACCTCGTCGGCCTCTGCTTCGTGAACCTGGTGGGCGGGCAGGACGAGCTCGTGTTCGACGGCCAGTCGTTCGTGTTCGACCAGCGGGGCGAGTGCGTCGCCCGCGGACGGGCCTTCGAGGAGGACCTGGTGGTCGCCGACCTGGACCTGGACGAGGTCTTCCGGAGCCGGCTGCGCGACTCCCGGCGGCGCAAGGAGAAGCTCCGGGCCGGCGAGTCGGGCCGGCGCGTGACGCTCCCGCCGCTGCCGGCGCGCGAGCGCCCGGCGCTGCCGCCGCGCGCGACGGAGCCCCTCGAGCCCGTGGACGAGATCTACCAGGCCCTGGTCCTCGGCACCCGGGACTACGTGCGCAAGAACGGCTTCCAGCACGTGGCCATCGGGCTCTCGGGCGGCATCGACTCCTCGCTGGTGGCCGCCATCGCCGGCGACGCGCTCGGGCCCTCCAACGTGACGGGCGTCACCATGCCGTCCCCCTACTCGTCGGAGGGCACGCGGCGGGACGCCCTGCGTCTGGCCAAGAACCTCGGGCTCGAGTGCCTGCGCCTGCCCGTCGGGGCCGTGATGGGGGCCTACGGCCGCGCCCTGGCCCGGCCCTTCAAGGGGCTCAAGGCGGACGTGACGGAGGAGAACCTCCAGGCCCGGATCCGCGGCAACTACCTGATGGCGCTCTCCAACAAGTTCGGCTGGCTCGTGCTCACCACCGGCAACAAGAGCGAGATCGCCGTCGGCTACACGACGCTCTACGGCGACATGGCGGGCGGGTTCGCGGTGATCAAGGACGTGCCCAAGACCGTGGTCTACCAGCTCGCCGAGCGCGTCAACGCCCGGGCCGGCCGTCCCGTGATCCCGCGCTCGGTCTTCGACCGGCCGCCCACCGCCGAGCTCCGGCCCGGCCAGACCGACCAGGACACGCTGCCGCCGTACCCCGTGCTCGACCAGATCCTGGAGGGCTACGTGGAGGGGGACCTCGGGACGGCCGAGCTGGTGGAGCGGGGCTTCGACCCCGCCACCGTCCGCCGGGTCATCGCCATGGTGGACCGGAACGAGTACAAGCGCCGGCAGGGGCCGATCGGCATCAAGATCACGCCGCGCGCCTTCGGCAAGGACTGGCGGCTGCCCATCGTCAACCGCTTCCGCGAGTAGGGCGGCCGCGGGCCGCGCGGCGGCCCTAGCGCGGGGCGCCGACGTCCAGCGCCTGCAGGGAGGCCAGCCGCCGGTAGATGCCGTTGTCGCGCGCCATGAGCGAGTCGTGGGTGCCCATCTCCGCGATGCGCCCGCCGTGGACCACCAGCACCCGGTCGGCGTTCTTCACCGTGGCCAGCCGGTGGGCGATCACCAGCACCGTGCGCCCCTTCATCAGGTCGCTGAGGGCCTGCTGGACCAGGAACTCGCTCTCGGCGTCGAGGTCGGAGGTGGCCTCGTCCAGGATCAGGATGGGCGGGTCCTTCAGGAAGGCGCGGGCGATGGCCAGCCGCTGCCGCTGCCCCCCCGAGAGCTTGACCCCGCGCTCGCCCACCGACGTCGCGTACCCCTCCGGGAGGGCCACGATGAAGTCGTGGGCCTGGGCCAGCCGGGCCGCCCGCTCGACGTCCTCGCGGGTCGCGTCGGGGCGGCCGTAGGCGATGTTGTACTCGACGGTGTCGTGGAACAGGAAGGTGTCCTGGGTGACGATGCCCATGAGCCCCCGCAGCGACGCCACCGTCACCGCCCGCACGTCCTGGCCGTCCACCGTGATGGCGCCCGCCGTCACGTCGTAGAAGCGGGGGAGGAGGTCCATCAGCGTGGTCTTGCCGGCGCCCGACATGCCGACCAGGGCCACCAGCTCGCCGCGCCGCACCTCGAAGGAGATGTCGCGCAGCACGGGCTCGCCCTGCTCCAGGTAGCGGAAGGAGACCCGGTCGAACACGATCCGGTCGTAGAAGTCCCGGAGGGCCCGGGCCGCGGGGGCGTCCACGATGGCCGACGGCGTGTCGAGCACGTCGAAGACCCGCTCCACCGAGGCCATGGACTGCTGGACGATGTTGGCCAGGCGGGAGAGCTGCCGGACGGGCCCGTACAGCAGCACCACGGCGGCGGTGAAGGAGAAGAACTCGCCCGGCGTGAGCGCGCCCGAGATGACCTGGTGCCCGCCGTACCAGAGGGCGCCCATGATGGCGACGGCCCCTAGGACCTCCATGAGCGGCTCCGAGGCCTGCTCCATCCGGTGGTCCTTGAGGGCGAGGCCCAGGAGCTCGCCGTTGACGCGGTCGAAGCGCTCCTGCTCCCGGCGCTCGCGGCCGAAGGCCTTCACGATCTTGTTGCCGGTGAACGACTCCTGCAGGATCACGTTCAGCTCGGCGATCTTCTGCTGGGACCGGCGGTTGATCTTGTAGAGCTTGCGGCCGATCATGCGCACGAGGACCGCCACCGCCGGGAACACGGCCACCGCGATCAGCGTCAGCACCCACTCCCGCGCGAACATCACCGCCACCAGCGCCACGATGGTGGCCAGGTGGCGGATGGACATGACCAGCACGCTCGAGGCCAGGCGCGCGAGGCGGTTCACGTCGGTGACGACGCGGCTCATGAGCTCGGCCGAGTGGAGGGAGGCGAAGAACGCCAGCGGCATGGCCTGGATGTGCGCGTACAGCTCCCGCCGGATGCCCGCGACCACGCGCGAGCCGACGGCGGCCATGAGGTAGGACTGCCCGAAGCGGCCGCCGCCCTTGACGAGGTATGTGGCGAGCAGCGCCAGCGGCACCAGCTTGAGCATGACGAGGTCCCGCTTCACGAAGATCTCGTCCATGGCCGGCTTGACGAGCCAGGCGATGGTGCCCTCGGCGGCGGCCACGACCAGGGCCATCAGCCCGCCCAGCACCAGGGTGACCCAGTGCGGCTTGAGATACGGGACGAGCCGCAGCAGGAGGCGGTAGCGGTGGGCGGGCGCGGCCGGGGCCATCACGCCTCGAAGAACGCCCGCACGGCGGCGATGACCTCGTCGATCTCGGCGTCGCTGTGGTCCGCGGACATGGGGAGCGACAGGATCTCGCCCACCAGCCGCTCGGTGCGGGGCAGGGAGACGGCGGGCAGGTGCGCCACCGCCGGCTGCCGGTGCCCGGGCACCGGATAGTGCACGCCGGTGGCGACGCCGCGCGCGGCGAGGAAGCGCTGGAGCGCGTCCCGCCGCTCGGTCCGCACCACGAAGAGATGGTAGACGTGGCCGGCCTCGGCGCGCTCGGCCGGCAGGCCGAGCGGCAGCCCCGCGAGGCCCGCGCGATAGCGGACGGCCAGGGCCCGCCGACGCTCGTTCATGGCCTCGAGGCGGCCCAGCAGCACGCGCCCCACCGCGGCCTGGAGGTCGTTGAAGCGCAGGTTGAAGCCTACCTCCTCGTGCACGTCGCGGGTCCGGCGCCCGTGGTCGCGGAGCCGGCGGCATCCGGCGGCCAGCTCGTCGTCGTCGGTGACGACGAGGCCGCCGTCGCCCATGACGGGGAGGTTCTTGGACGGGTAGAAGGAGAAGACCCCGGCCCGGCCGAACGTGCCCACGCGCCGGCCGCGCCAGGCGGCGCCGTGGGCCTGGGCGCAGTCCTCGAGGAGCCAGAGGTCCAGGTCGCCGGCGAGCCGCTGGAGCGCGTCGAGGTCGGCCGGGCGCCCGTAGAGGTGCACCGGCACCACGCCCACCGTGCGGGCGGTGGCCCGGGCGGCCGCGTCCTCCACGTCGAGCGTGCCCGCCTCGTCCACGTCCACGAAGACGGGGGTGGCTCCCGCGAAGCAGATCGCCTCGATGGTCGGGAACGCGGTCAGCGAGGGCACCAGCACCTCGTCGCTCGGCTTGACCTGGAGGCTCCGGAGCGCGAGCCAGAGCCCGGCGGTGGCGCTCGAGGTGAGCACCGCGTGGCGCGCCCCCACGTAGGCGGCGAACTCCGCCTCGAAGGCGCGGCACTCGGGGCCCAGGATGTACTGGCGCGAGTCGATGGCGCGCAGCACGGCGGCCTTGATCTCGTCGTCCACCGGCGGGCGGGACAGGGGAACGGGCATCAGGCGCCGCCCGCGGCGTCGAGCCGGCGATAGCGGCCGCGGTAGTACAGCAGCGGCTCGAGCCCGTTGCCGCCGGGCGCGCCCGCCTCGACGCGGCCGACGAAGATGGTGTGATCGCCCCCCGGGTAGGCGTGGACGACGGCGCACTCGAGGGAGGCCAGCGCCCCTTCCAGGAGGGGCAGGCCGAGCCGGCCCGGGCGGTAGCCCACGTCCTTGAACTTCTCCTGCCCGGGCGCGGTGGTCGCGAAGCGGCGGGACAAGAGCTCCTGGCCCAGCGCGAGGACGTTGACGGCGAACTTGCCCGAGGCGGCCAGCGCCGGATAGCTCTGGGCGCCGTGGCTCACGCAGACCAGGACCAGCGGCGGGTCGAGGGACACGGAGGCGACGGCGCTGGCGGTGAGGCCCGTCGGCTGGCCCAGGTCGTCCACGGTGGTGACCACCGTGACGCCGGTGGGCAGGCGGCCCAGCACCTGGCGGAACTCGTCCGGCCCCAGCACTGGACCCTTGTAGCAGGTCCGACCGGATTTTTCAACTTCGCCGCGGGGTTTCGGGACACTGGCGCCGGCCAACGCCTTGACGCCGGCCCGGTGCTGTCCCTATACTCGCCCTAGTCCAGCGTCGTGCGGCCCAACCCTCTCGCGGCCACAGGTGACCGATGACCAGATCCGACGCTCCCGTCGACGAAACTTCCGTCCTCGAGGCCCTCCGCGCCGTCAAGGACCCGGCCCGGGGACAGGACATCGTGTCCCTCGGCATGGTGCAGGACCTCCACATCCAGGACGCCGAGGTGACGTTCACGCTGGCCTTCACCGACCAGCCGGCGGCCACCAAGGTGGAGCTGCACTCGGGGGCCTCCCGCGCCGTGTCCCAGCTGGCCGGGGTGAGCAAGGTGCGCGTGAAGATGGGCTCCGCCGGGCGGCCGGCGGCGGCCGCCCCCGCGGCGCCGCCCCAGCCCACCGCGGCCGAGATGATCCCCGACGTCAAGCACACGATCGCCGTGTCCTCCGGCAAGGGGGGCGTGGGCAAGTCCACGGTGGCGGTGAACCTGGCCCTGGCGCTCAAGGGCACCACGGCGCAGGTGGGGCTGGTCGACGTGGACGTCTACGGGCCCGACGTGCCGCTCATGATGGGGACCAAGGGGCGTCCCGGGATGTTCGACAACAAGATCATCCCGGTCGAGGCCCACGGCGTGAAGCTCATGTCCATCGGGCTCCTGGTCAACGAGCGGGAAGCCCTGGTCTGGCGCGGCCCCATGATCCACTCCGCCGTGCAGCAGTTCCTGCGCGACGTGAGCTGGGGCGCCCTCGACTACCTGATCTTCGACATGCCCCCCGGCACGGGGGACGCCCAGCTCTCGCTGTCGCAGATCGTCCCCCTCACCGGCGTCGTGATGGTGACGACGCCCCAGGAGGTGGCGCTGCTGGACGTCCGCCGCGCCCTCGGCATGTTCCGGCGGTTGAACGTGCCGATCCTCGGGGTGGTGGAGAACATGAGCTACTTCGTCGCGCCCGACACGGGCGTCCGCTACCCGGTCTTCGGCGAGGGCGGCGGCCAGCGCATCGCCCAGGAGTTCGGCGTGCCGTTGCTCGGGCAGATCCCCCTCGAGATGGACACCCAGCGGGGTGGCGACGAGGGGCTGCCCATCGTGGCCGGTCAGCCCGAGTCGGCCCAGGCCCGCGCCTTCCGGGCCATCGCCCGAGCGGTGGTGGCGCGCATCGACGAGGTCGCCGTCCTCAAGATGCCCACGATCGGCTGACGCGGTGGACCCGGTCTTCGTCCCGATCTTCCCGCTGCCCGACGTCACGTTCTTCCCCCACACGCTCTTGCCGCTGCACGTGTTCGAGGGGCGCTACCGGGCCCTGGTGACTGACTGCCTGGCCCGCGACCGGCGGCTGGCGGTGGCGGGGCTCCGGCCGGGCCACGAGCGCGAGTATCACGGCCGGCCGCCCGTCTTCGACGTGTTCGGGGTGGGGCGCATCGTGCGCTGCGAGCGCCTGGCCACGGGCCGCTTCAACATCGTGCTCCGGGGCGAGGGGCGGCTGCGCCTGCTGCGCGAGATGCCGGCCGACACCCTCTACCGCATCGCGGCCGCCCGGCCGCTGGCCGAGGCCGGGGCCGAGCGGCCCGGCGTGGCCCGTCTGGCCACCGAGGTGCGGGCGCAGTGCCTCCGGCTGCTCGGGGCGCTCGGGCGGTCCACCGCCGAGGTGCAGGAGGCGCTGGGGACCATCGAGGCGCCGGGCGAGCTGGCCGACCGGGTCACCTCCGCGGTGCTGCCGCAGGCCGCCGTGCGCCAGACCCTGCTCGAGGAGCTGGACGTGGAGCGGCGCCTCACCGGCCTGTCGACCTGCCTCGGACAGCTCCTGGAGCGCCTGGCGGAGGACCGGTGAGGCGGGCGCGGGGCGCGGGGCTCCTGGTGGCGGTGGCCCTCCTGGCCGCCGTGGAGGCGACGGCGGCGGCGCCGCGCTGGGGCTGGCTCGGGGTGCGCATCCGTGACCTGTCCGAGCAGGAGATGGACGACATCTCGCGCCGGCACGGCCTGCGCGAGGGGTTCGGCGCGCTCATCGTCGAGGTCCTCAAGGAGACCCCGGCCGAGAGCGCCGGGGTCAAGCCGGGCGACGTGGTGGTGGCGGTCAGCGAGCGGCCGGTGGTGGACACGCGGACGCTCCAGCGCTACATCGGCCGGGCCCGCGTCGGGGAGCCGGTGTCGGTGACCGTGCTCCGCGGCGGCGAGGGGCGCCGGCGCCTGTCGATCACCGTCGGGGGCATGCCCGACGACGTGGCGGCCGAGCGGGTCGCCGTCGAGTTCGGGTTCGTGGTCCGGGAGCCCGAGCCCCAGCCCGAGCTGGGCGGGGCCCGCCCCCCCGGCCGGCCGGTGGTGGTGGTGGCGGTGGTGCCGCGCAGCCAGGCCGAGGCGGCGGGGCTCAAGACCGGCGACGCCCTCCTGGAGATCAACGGGCAGCCCGTGTCGAGCCTGGCGGCGACGCGCGCCGCCCTCCTGGCCTTGCCGCTGGACCGGGCCCTGCATCTCCTCGTGGGGCGCGAGCGCGAGCGGCTGCCCCTGGTGGTGGCCGGGCCCCGGATGCCCTGAGGGCCCGTCCCCTCGGCCGCGGGCGCCGGCGTCTTGCGGCGGGCGGGGGCGGACGCTACAATGGGCCGCCTCGTGCGGAGGTGGGCTGCGCGAGGCCACGGCCGCGGGTTCCGTGCTGCACACTCGGAGCGCCGGCGGGGCACCGTGTGCGCCGCCGAGCCGCTGCGCCAGGCGAAGGCGGCGGCTCGATCCGACGCGCGGGGACGCCGCCGCATCAGGCGTCCGGACGCACTGCATCCGGCCACCGGGCACTCGCCGGTGGTCATCACCCCACGCGGCCCCCCCTGGGGGGTCGCGGCCAGACAGAGGGAGGATCGACGCCATGAGCAAAGCGGAGAACAGGGCCACGACCCGTCGCAAGTTCCTCGCCGGCGCCGCCGTCGCCGGCGCCGCCACCATGGCCATGCCCCAGGTGTCCCGCGCCCAGACGGTCACGCTGAAGATGCAGGGCTCCTGGGGCGCGAAGGACGTCTTCAACGAGTTCGCCGAGGACTACGTCAAGCGCGTCAACGAGCTGGCGGGCGGGCGCCTCAAGATCGACTACCTGGTCGGCGGGGCCGTCGTCCACCCGTTCCAGGTCTTCGACGGGGTGCACGGCGGGCAGATCGACGCCGCCCACACCGTGACCGTGTACTGGTACGGCAAGCACAAGGCCGCCTCGCTCTTCGGCACCGGCCCCGTGTTCGGCTTCAACGCCAACGAGGGCCTGGGCTGGATCCACAACGGCGGGGGCAAGGAGCTGTTCGAAGAGCTCCAGACGCAGATCATGAGGGTCAACATCAAGAGCTTCTTCGCCATGCCGATGCCCACCCAGCCGCTCGGGTGGTTCAAGCGGCCGGTCCGGCGGGCGGCGGACCTCAAGGGGCTCAAGTACCGCACCGTGGGTCTCGCGGCCGACCTCATGCAAGCCATGGGGATGGCGGTGGCCCAGCTCCCCGGCGGCGAGATCGTGCCCGCCATGGAGCGCGGCGTGATCGACGCCTTCGAGTTCAACAATCCCACCTCCGACCGTCGTTTCGGCGCCCAGGACGTGGCCAAGAACTACATGATGGGCAGCTACCACCAGGCCACCGAGTACTTCGAGATCATGGTCAACCGCACCAAGTTCAACGCGCTGCCCAAGGAGCACCAGGCCATCCTGCAGTACGCCGCCGAGGCCGTCTCCTCCGCCAACGAGTGGAAGTCCATGGACTACTACTCGAAGGACCTGCAGGAGCTGATCTCGAAGGACAAGGTCAACGTGATCCGGACGCCCAAGGACGTGTTCGAGGCCCAGATCAAGGCCTGGGACGGCCTGATCGCGCAGCTCGGCAACGATCCGTTCATGAAGAAGGTGATGGACTCGCAGAAGGCGTGGGTGAAGCGGGTGGTCTTCTACGGCCTGTTCAACGCCGCCGACTACCGCGTCGCCTACGAGCACCACTTCGGCAAGATGGCGCTGTAGCCGGTCCTCGGCCCTGAACGTGCGGCGGCGTGCCGGTCGGGCGGCGTGGGCTCACGCCGCCCGACCCGCGGGCAGCAGGCGGACCCGGCGGCCGCCGGCATGGCCATGACCCGCTTCCTCTTCTTCATCGACTCTCTCAGCACCTGGGTCGGCAAGGCCTTCGCCTGGCTGATCCTCGTCCTCACCTTCGGCGTCAGCTACGAGGTCTTCGTGCGCTACGTGCTGGGCGCGCCCACCACGTGGGCCTTCGACATCAGCTACATCACCTACGGGGCGCTGTTCCTCATGGCCGGCGCCTACGCCCTGTCGCGCAACGCCCACGTGCGGGCCGACGTGGTGTACCGCTTCTGGCGGCCGCGCCAGCAGGCGGCCATGGACCTGGCGCTGTACGTGGTGTTCTTCCTGCCGGCCGTGCTGGCCTTCATGTACTCCGGCTGGTGGTACGCCCGGGCCTCCATCCGGTTCCGCGAGGTCAGCATCTTCAGCCCGGCCGGCGTCCCGGTGTTCCCGCTCAAGGCGCTGATCCCGATCACGGGGGCGCTCCTGCTCCTGCAGGGCATCGCCGAGATCATCCGCTGCATCCTGTGCATCCGCTCCGGGGAGTGGCCGCAGCGGCTGCACGACGTCGAGGAGATCGAGTCCGCCATCCTCCAGGATCGCCAGCGGCAGGAGAGCGCCGGGCCGGCCCCGGCCGACCGGCGGGGGGCCGGGGCATGACCGACCCCCAGGTCGGCATGCTGATGCTGGGGCTGTTCATCTTCATCATCATGCTCGGCTTCCCCATCGCCTTCACCCTGATCGCCATGGGGGTGGGCTTCGGGTTCTACGCCTACTTCGTGCCGGGCCAGGACTGGGTCGACAACCGCATCTTCACGCTGCTGGTCCAGAAGGCCTTCGAGGTCATGTCCAACGACGTGCTCACGGCGGTGCCCCTGTTCCTGTTCATGGGGTACGTCATCGAGCGCGCCAACATCCTCGACCGCCTCTTCCACTCGCTCCAGATCGCGGCCAAGCGCGTCCCGGGGTCCCTGGCGGTGGCGACGCTGCTCACCTGCGCCATGTTCGCCACCGCCACCGGCATCGTGGGGGCGGTGGTGACGCTGATGGGGCTCCTGGCGTTTCCCGCCATGCTGCGGGCGGGCTACGACGTCAAGCTGTCGGCGGGGGTGGTGTGCGCGGGCGGGTGCCTCGGCATCCTGATCCCGCCGAGCATCCTGCTCATCGTGTACGCCGCGACGGCGGGCATCTCGGCAGTGAAGCTCTACGCGGCGGCCATGTTCCCGGGCTTCATCCTGGCCGCTCTCTACGTGCTGTACGTGATCCTCCGCGCCGTGCTCAACCCCGCCCTGTGCCCCAAGCTGCCCGAGGAGCAGACCGACGTCCCGGGGCTCGAGATGGCGCGGATGCTGCTGACGTCCTTCTTCCCCCTCGCCCTGCTCATCGCCTCCGTCCTCGGGGCGATCCTGTTCGGCCTGGCGACGCCCTCGGAGGCGGCCGGCGCCGGCGCCCTCGCCAGCCTGGTGCTGGCCGGCGCCTACGGCGCGCTGAACTTCCAGATGCTCAAGGAGTCCGTGTTCCTGTGCGCGCGGGCCACCGCCATGGTCTGCTACCTGTTCATCGGGTCATGGACGTTCGCCTCGGTGTTCGCGCTGCTGGGCGGCCAGGGGCTGGTGGAGCGGTTCTTCCTCTCCCTGGACCTCTCGCCGGTCATGTTCCTCGTGCTCACGCAGTTCATCATCTTCCTCCTGGGCTGGCCGCTGGAGTGGACGGAGATCATCATCATCTTCGTCCCGATCTTCCTGCCGCTGCTGGACACCTTCAAGGTGGACCCGATCTTCTTCGGCATCCTGGTGGCGCTCAACACCCAGACGGCCTTCAACACGCCGCCGGTGGCCATGGCCGCCTTCTACCTGAAGGGGGTCGCGCCCCCGGAGGTGAAGCTGTCGGACATCTTCAACGGGGCCCTGCCGTTCGTGTTCATGGTGTTCCTGTGCATGGTGCTGGTCTACGTGTTCCCGGGGATCGCCCTCTGGCTGCCGGACTACCTCTACACGCCGCGGTGAGGCGCGCCGGGGGCGTCCCGGGGGGCGGCCGATGAGCCTGGCCGCGCTGTCCCTGGCCGCGGCGGCCGGCGAGATCCGCGAGGGCCGCGCCACCGCGGCGGAGCTGGTGGAGGCCTGCCTCGATCGGGTCGTCGTGATGGAGCCCAAGGTGCAGGCGTGGGCCTTCCTGGACCCGGACCACGCGCGCCGGCAGGCGGCGGCGCTGGATCAGCACCGGAAGGCGGGCCGGGCCCTCGGGCCCCTTCACGGGGTGCCGATCGGCATCAAGGACATCTTCGACACCGCCGACATGCCCACCGAGCTCGGCTCCCCGGCGTGGGCCGGCCGCGCCCCCCGGCAGGACGCGGCGGTGGTGGCGCGCCTGCGGGCGGCGGGCGCCGTGGTCCTCGGCAAGACCGTCACCACCGAGTACGCCTACCGGGAGCCGGGCCGGACCACCAACCCCCACGACCCGGCCCGCACGCCCGGCGGCTCCTCCAGCGGATCGGCGGCGGCCGTGGCCGCCCTCATGGCGCCGGGCTCGATCGGGTCGCAGACCAACGGCTCGGTGATCCGGCCGGCGGCCTACTGCGGCGTGGTCGGCTTCAAGCCGACCCACGGCCTCATCCCGCGGACGGGCGCCCTCCTGCTCTCGCGGGCCCTCGACCACGTCGGGGTCTTCGCGCGCACGGTGGAGGACGCGGCGCTGCTGGCCGAGACGCTGGCCGGCTTCGACGAGGAGGATCCGGACACGCGGCCGAGGGCGCGGCCGCCGCTCCACGCCGTCGCGACCTCGGCGCCGCCGCTGCCGCCGCGGCTGGCCTTCGTCCGGACGCCGGTCTGGGACCAGGCCGAGCCGGCGATGGCCCAGGCCCTGGCCGAGCTGGTCGACGCGCTGGGGGAGGCGGTCGCCCCCGTCGAGCTCGGCGCGGGCTTCTCCGGCGCGGTCGAGATGCACCGGGTCGTCATGGAGGTGGAGATGGCCCACAACCTCCACCGCGACTACGAGAGGCTGGGCGACCGCCTGAGCCGGGCGCTGCGGGAGATCATCGAGCGCGGGCGGCGGCACGCCGCCGTCGACTACGCGCGGGCGCTGGCGGGCGCCGCCTCGCTCGGCGAGTCGCTGGACCCCGTGTTCGACGAGTTCGACGCCATCCTCACCCCGCCCACGCCCGGCGAGGCTCCGCGGGGGCTCGGCTCCACGGGCAACGCGGTGTTCTGCACGCTGTGGACCTACCTCGGGACCCCCGCCGTGACGCTGCCGCTGCTCCGCTCCCCGGCCGGGATGCCGCTCGGCGTCCAGCTCGTGGGCCGCCGCGGCGGCGACGCGCGGCTGCTCCGCACCGCCCGCTGGCTGGCCGAGGCCGCGGCCCGCGCCGCCGGCGGAGACGGCGAGCGCCGGCGGGCGGGGAGGAGCGGGGCGGGCCGGAGGGCCAGGACGTGACGCTGATCACCGGCATCATCGGCATCGCCATGCTGAGCGCGTTCCTGGGCACGCTGCTCTGGTGGATCAAGGCGCTGCCGCTCACCGTCATCGTCCTCGTCGTCATGGCCCTGCTCCTGTACGACTTCGTCACCACGCTGCGCTCGGGCGGCTGACCGGCCGGGCGGGCGGGCCGCGGTCAGTAGCCGCGGCGGGGGTCGACGACGTGGCGCAGGGGACGGCCGGCGAGGTAGCGGCGCAGGTTGTCGTTGAAGATGGGAGCGATCTCGTCGGGCGTGCTGGGGCCGGACACGTGGGGCGTCACCACCACCTGCTCGAGGCCCCAGAAGGGGTGCCGCGGCGGCAGCGGCTCCCGCTCGAACACGTCCAGCACGGCCCCGGCGATGCGCCGCGCCCGGAGGGCGGCGACGAGCGCGCGCTCGTCGACCACGGCGCCGCGCGCCACGTTGATGAGATGGGCGGTCGGCTTCATGGCGGCCAGCTCCCGCGCCCCGATCAGGTGGCGGGTGCCCGGATGGAGCGGCACCGTCAGCACCACCCAGTCGGCCCGGCGGAGGGCTCGCCGGCGCGCCGCCGCCGGGTAGACCTGGTCCACCTCCGGGCGCGACCGGCCGCTCCGGCTCACGCCGACCACGGCCATGCCGAGCGCCCGCGCCGTGCGCGCGATCGTCCGGCCGATGTCCCCGAGCCCCACCACGCAGAGGGTGGTGCCGCGCAGGGGGCGCGGGTCCTCGGGTCGCCACCGTCGCCGGCCCTGGGCGGCGCGGAACGCCGCCATGCGCTGGGTGACGTAGAGACACCAGGCGACGGTGTACTCGGCCATCCACGGCCCGAAGATGCCGGCCGCCCGCGTCAGCGTCACCCCGGGCGGCAGGCCGGCGGCCAGGTAGCGCTCGACGCCCGCCCCCATCTGCTGGATCCACTTGAGCCGCCGCGCCCCCCGGAGGAGGTGGGCGGGCAGGTTCCACGCGTAGACGACCTCGGCCTCGGCGACCAGGGCGCGGGCGCGGGCGGGGGTGAAGCACACCGCGAGGCGGAAGCCGCGGCGGGGGAGCCGCACGCCCCGCGCGTAGGCGCGGGCCTGGCGCGGGTCGGCGTGGTAGACGAGGATCAGCCTGGCGCTCACGCGCCGAGCGCGGCCAGCAGGCGGTCCTCGAGGGCGAAGTCGACGGGCCGCTCGGGCCCGCCCTCGGCGCGGTACCACTGCCACGTCTGGGCGAGGCCGGCGGCCAGCGTGTAGCGCGGGCGGACGCCCAGCTCCGCGCGCAGCTTGTGGGTCGTGTGGACGGCGTGGCACTCGTACACGAGGTTCTGGCCGAACACGGGGCCGGCCCCGCCGGCCGCGCCCAGCCGCGCGGGGTCGAGCGGCACCAGCCGGGCCGGGCGCCCCATCACCTCGGCGATCACCTCCACGAAGCCCACCTGGGTGACCGTCTCCTCGCCCGTCACGTTGTAGGCCTGGCCGGCCGCGCGCGGGTTCCCGAGGAGCGCCACCATCGCGTCGGCCAGGTCCTCGACGTGGCCGAACTGCCGGAGCCAGCCCCCGTGGCCGGGCACGAGCACCGGCCGGCCCCGGTGGAGCCGGTCCATGAAGAAGGTCTCGTTGTGGCGCGTGTTGAGCGGGCCCATGACGTGGGTGGGGCGCACGATGGTGACGGGCAGGCCGCGCGTCCGGTGCCGCTCGAGAAGGGCGTCCTCGCCGGCGATCTTGTGACGCGCGTACTCGCCCCAGTAGAATCCCCTCGGCGTGTCCTCGGCGTAGGGGATCGGCAGCGCGTGGTCGTACACGCGGGCGGAGGACACGAACACGACGTGGGGCTGGCCCTCCAGCGCGTCGGCGAGGGCGGCCACGTCCTCGCCGAGCGTCGGCGCGTAGGTCACGTCGACGACGGCGTCGAAGGGGCGGCCGCGCAGGCGCTCGCGGAGCCCGGCGTGGTCCTTCCGGTCGGCGGCGATGTGGGCCACGCCCGGGGGCCGGCGCTGGGCGCGCCGGCCGCGGTTCAGCACGGTGGCCTCGTGGCCGTCGCGCAGGAGCGCGCGCAGGACGTGGAGGCCGATGAACTCGGTGCCGCCGATGACGAGGACGCGCACGACGGCGGGATTCTAGCATGGGGGCGGAGCATGGCACGAGCGGTGACGGTCCGAATGCTCGATCACCTGAAGACGGAGGTGCGCGTGGGCGCTCACGCCTTCCTGGCCGACGAGCCCGCCGACAAGGGCGGCTCGGACACCGGCCCCACGCCGATGGAGCTGCTGCTGGCCGCCCTCGGCACCTGAACGGTCATGACGGTTCGGCTGTACGCCGAACGCAAGGGGTGGCGGCTGGACCGCATCGAGGCGCGGCTGACCCGGACTCCGGCTGCCGGCCGCATCGAGGCCATCGCCGTCGAGCTGCTCCTGGGCGGCGACCTCGACGAGGAGCGGCGGGCGCGGCTCGGGGAGATCGCGGGCCGCTGCCCCGTGCACCGGACGCTCAGCGAGGGCGTGACCATCACCCACGGAAATCCGGGCGGGAGCCGGGTGGGCGGAGGCCTCTGACCACGACCCGCGGCGGCTCGGTCAGCGCGCGAGCCGTTCCCATCTGATACCGATCCGGGCTCGTCACGGTTGGCGGGGAACGGGTCACCCGGCCCCCAGCCCCCGCCCGGCCCGCCACCCCGTCACGCGGGGCGGCGACGTGTGGCCCATCACGACAACGCGAAGCCCCCTGCGGGGGTCAGCCGACGGTGACGGCGACGCAGGTGGTGGTGCGGGTGACGCCGTCGATGGCGCCGATGGACTCCGTCACCAGGTTGCCGATGGCGTCCAGCGAGGCGCCCTCGACCACCGCGATGAAGTCGTACGGCCCCGTGACCGCGTCCAGCGCCGTGACGGTGGCGCGCGCGCTCTTCACCTTGGTCAGGGCCTTCTTCACGCCCTTGGTCTTGCCCGCCACCGTCTCGATGAGCACGTAGGCCTTCATCGCATCCTCCTCATCGGGTGAGCCACCACGCCGCCGCCGCCAGGAGCAGCACGGCCAGCGATCCGAGGGCGGGCCAGAAGTCGGTCCGCAGGAAGGGAATGGCCGAGAAGGGCGACCGCCGCTGGTTCGGGCGGATCCGCCCGTCCAGGAGGCCGTGGATCAGCGCCATGGCCTCGTCCAGCAGCACGGAGGCGGCCGCCCGCGCGAAGGCGGGGTCGGCCAGGCCCGGGTGGCCGACGTAGCCGCTGCCGCCGTTGCGCAGGGCGTAGTTGGGCCGGAGCCGGCCGGCCAGGGAGAAGCGCGCGGGGGGCAGGGTCCGGAAGCCGCCGTCCACCAGGTGAGGCCGCAGCAGCAGCATCATCGAGGTCTCGAACCAGCCGCCGTGGGAGTCCTCGGCGAAGGCGCGCCGCTCCTCGTCGGTGAGCGCGCGCCCGAGCGCGTGCTCGATGCGGGGAAGGTAGCGGCCGCGGATGAACTGCCAGGCCAGGTGGCCGGTCACCGAGGCCATGGTGATGCCGTGCCGGCGCGAGACGATGGCCGCCGCCTCCTCCAGCGCGACCAGGTGGCCGGGGCCGCCGTGGCCGTTGCTGATGAGGATGTAGCGGAAGCCGGCCCGGGCCAGCGAGCGGCCGTAGTCGACGACGGCGTCGCGCACCACGCGCTGACGCACCCGGATCGTGCCCACCGTGTCGAAGGTGAAGGTGCCGAGGTGCAGCGTGGGGGCCAGGACGGCCTGCCAGCCCGGCCGCTCCGCGGTGAGACGCTGGGCCACCGACTCCGCGAAGTGCCGGGCGGTGAAGGCGTCCACGCCCACCGGGAGATGAGGCCCGTGCTCCTCCAGCGGGCTCACCGTCAGCAGGATCACCGTGCGCTCCCGCGGCAGGGCGTCCAGCGCCGGCATCGACATCTCCTCGAGCAGGTGGATGCTCAAAACGTGCTCCCCCGGGTGGCGGCGAGGTAGTCGTCCTTGGCCCGCTCCAGCTCCGCGACGATCGCCTGCCGCATCGCGAGCAGCCGCCCCGCCGCCGGGCGGCGCCTGAGGGCGAGGAGACCGAAGCGGAGCTGGCGGCGGAGCCGGCCGACGCCGCCCAGGTACCGGTAGGCCACGAGCCCGCTGAGGGGCAGCGAGACGAGGAAGGCGAGACCCCAGGCCCAGCCCAGGAGGGTCCCCACGACCCACGTCTCGAGCCCCCAGAACAGCGGGAAGGCGATCACGCTGGCCAGAAGACGCGTGGTCGCGTAGTCGGTCTCCTTGTCGGCGAGGCGCCGCGCCAGCAGGCGCGGCAGGAGGTAGGGCAGGGCGTTGACGGCGGCCCCGTAGGCGAAGAGCGGCAGGCCCAGCGAGGCCTCCCCCGAGCGCCGGAGCGCGCCGCCGGGCGTTGGCCGCCCGAGCTGGCGGACGGCCTCGTCGCGGACCTGCCACGCCGCCAGCAATGCCCGGTAGCGCTGGATGTCCGCCCACAGCCGCGCCACGCGCGCGGGATCCCGCTCCTCGAAGTGGGCGACGGCGTCGGCGATGGACTGGCCGAGGCGGAACGGGTCGACGCGGGCGGGCGCGAGCCCCCGCTCCGCCTCGAGCTCCCGGACCAGCTCGCCCCGGTACAGCTCGTCCACGGCCCGGACGATCTCCGCCCGCTCCGGGCGCTCCACGTGCAGCACCTGGGCCTGCATGCCCCACTGGATGGCGGCGGTGAGGGTCCCCACCGCCCGCACCGGGTCGTCGCGGTAGGCGGGGGCGTAGGCCGCCACCGGCACCGGCTCGCCGAAGGCGACGCGGACGCGGGCGCGGAACGACTTGCGAGCCTCGAAGCTGAGGCCCACCGGCACCACCGTCAGCGGCGGGGCGCCGGCGGCGGCCCGCCGGGCCTCGTACTCGAGGGCGATGCGCGCGGCCCCGGTCCGGATGCGCTGCACGCGGGTCTCGGCGTGGGTCGTGCCCTCGGGGTAGATGCCGATGACCCGCCCCCGCGCCAGCGCCTCCCAGCACGCGGCGAACGTGTCGGCGTTCCGGTCCATCCGGTCGGGATCGTCCTGGCGACGGTAGACGGGGATGGCGCCGCAGGCGGTGAGGAAGCGGGCGAGGACCGGGTTGCGGAACAGCGCGGCGGTGGCCAGGTAGTGGACCTTGCGGGGCAGCACCGCGCCCACGAGGAGGGAGTCGACGAAGTTGTTGGGGTGGGTGATGCAGAGGAGCACGGGGCCCGCCGCCGGCACGCGCTCGGCATGGACCACGTCGACCCGCTTGAACAGGAACCACACCCAGAACCGCGCCACGACGCGCACCGCCGCGTAGAGCCCACCCGGGCGCTCCGCGCTCGCGGGTGTCGTCATCGGGCGAGGAAGCGCGCCAGCGTGGCGGGAAAGGCCGCGGCCAGCTCACGGGCCCCGGCGCCGAGGAAGTCCACGCGCGTCCCCCGCTCCTGCCGGCGGTCGGCCGGGTCGAAGCGGGCGGTGACCACCGCCATCTGGTCCCCGGCCCGCAGCCGGAGCCGCTCGCCGACGCTCTCGTCGCCCAAGCGGGCGGTGATGACGTAGAAGCCGGCCCGGTCGGTCTCCCCCAGGTAGGAGAAGCCGGTGCGCTCGCGCGTCAGCTCGAGCCGCAGCCCGGCCCGCGGCTGTCCGGCGGCGTCCTTCACGTAGCCGAGGACGGTGAAGCGGTAGTAGACCTCATGCTCGGCGGCGGTGGGGCCGGCCGGGGCCAGCAGGAGAAACGCCAGCACCGCCACGCACTTGGCAGCCACGGGCCCAGTGTAGGGAAAGGGCTTCGGCCCTGTCAATCGCGTGGGGTGCCGCCGGGGAAGGCCCGCCGCCCGCGCCGGAGGGGCCGGACCGCGCCCTCAGTCCACGACGGCCACGCCGTCGATCTCGATGAGGCAGCCGTCGTCGTAGAGGCCCTTGACCTCGAGGAGGGTCATGGCCGGGTAGTGCCGGCCGAAGTACTCCCGGTACACGGCGCCGATCTCCCGCCCGCGCGCCTTGTACTCGCTCTTGGACAGCACGTGGATCGTCAGCTTCACGATGTCGTTCATCTGGCCGCCCCGGGCGGCGAGCAGCGCCCGGAGGTTCTCGCAGACCTGGCGGAACTGGGCCACGAGGTCGCCATCGCCCACGATGCGGCCCTCGCGGTCCATGGCCACCTGCCCCGCCAGGTACAGCGTCTTGCCGCCCTGCACCTCGTAGCCGTGGGCGTAGCCGGCGGGCTTGGGCAGGGTCTCGGGGTTCACGGCCTGGGTGAGCTTGGGCATGGCGATCTCCTTGCGTCGGCGTGGCCCCTCAGCCCCACGGGTCCCAGGTGGTCACGCGCTCGGGCTTGATGCGGTAGATCCGCCGGACCTCGCCCGGGAAGCGGTAGCTCTCGGGGTAGCGGTCGCGGCCGAGGTAGCGGCGCGCCAGGCGATCGAGGTGGGCGTCGGCGCCCTCCTCGGTGACGTCCACGACCTGGCCGCGCACCGTCAGGTAGCGGTTCGGGTCCTCGGGGTCGGGGATCTCGATGGCCACCCGCCGCCGCCGCTCCATGTTCAGGTCCTTCTGGCGGCCCGTGGCGGAGTTGACGAGGACGTGCTGGCCGTCGTAGTCCACCCACACCGGCGTGACCTGGGGCGAGCCGTCGGGCATGAGCGTGGCCAGGTGGGCGAAGCTCGCCTTCTCGAACAGGTCGAGGAAGTCGGGCGGGATGGGCCCGGCCGGCGGCCGCGCCGCGCGCCAGCGGTCGTAGCGGGCGGCGAAGGCGGGGTCGCGCTCCTTGAGCCGCCCGTAGCCGACGCGGCGGCTGCGCATCATGTGGCGGTAGGCGAAGGGCACGGGTTCGAGGTGCAGATGGGCCTCGACGTCCTCGAGCCAGACCAGGCTCCGGAGGGCCGCCGCCTGGAACGCGTCCACGGCCGGCTTCCGGGCCCGCTCGAAGGCGGGCAGCGCCGCCGCCACCCGGCCGTGCGCGGCCAGGGCCGCCTCGAGCGCGATGGCGTCCTCCAGCGCCAGCTTGGTGCCGGAGCCGATGGAGAAGTGGGCGGTGTGGGCGGCGTCGCCGAGGAGCACGGCGTGCCGGTGGTGCCACTGGCGCGTCTTGACCAGCGGGAACGTCACCCACCTCATGAAGTTGTTGGTGAGCAGCGGCTCGCCCCCGAGGTCGGCCGCGAACACGCCCTCGAGGTAGCGGCAGGCCGCCTCGGGGGCCATGCCCTCGAGCCCCGAGCGCTCCCAGACCGCGGGCGGGCACTCCACGATGAAGGTGCTGAGCTCCGGGCTGAACCGGTAGGCGTGGGCGATGAAGAGCCCGGCCTCGGCCACCCGGAAGATCATGACGAGCCCGGCGAACGGCTGGCGGGTGCCGAGCCAGACGTAGCGGTTGCGGCGCACGTCCACCGAGGGCTGGAAGGCGTCGCTCCAGGTCCGCCGCACCAGGCTGCCGGCCCCGTCGGCGCCCAGCAGGAGGTCGCAGTCCAGGAGCGCGGCCGGGTCCGCCACCGTCTCGTGGAAGCGCAGCGTCACCCCGAGCGCCCGGCAGCGGCGGCGGAGGATGTCGAGGAAGGTCAGGCGGGCGATGCCGGAGAAGCCGTTGCCGCGGATGGCCACCGCCTCGCCCCGGTGGACCACCACCACGTCGTCCCACCGCTGACAGGCGCCGGTGATGGCGTCGTGGGTCGGCGCGTCGTGCTCGCGGAGGAAGCCGAGCGTCCGGTCGGAGAACACGATGCCCCAGCCGAAGGTGTCGTCGGGCCCGTCCCGCTCGATCACCACGATCTCGTGGCGGGGGTCCCGCTGGCGGGCGAGCAGCGAGAAGTAGAGACCGGCCGGCCCGCCGCCCACGACGTGGATCTTCACCGGCCCCTCACCCGAGCACGACGGTCTCGCCCGTGGTGCCGGCGGCGCCGTCCGAGGCCAGCTCGACGATGGCCGCGGCGACCTCCTCCGGGGCGACGAGGCGGCCCGAGGGGTTGAAGCGGGCCATGGCGTCCACCGCCTGCTCGACGGATCGCCTCGTCCGCTCCGCGATGCGCCGCGCGCTGGCCCAGGTCATGTCGGTGGCGGCGTAGCCGGGGCAGACGGCGTTGACGGTGACGCCGGTGCCGGCGGCCTCGGCGGCCAGCGCCCGCGTGAGTCCCACCAGCGCGTGCTTGGACGCGCAGTAGGCGGCGATGTACGGCGCCCCGCCGAGGCCGGCCGTGGACGCCACGTTGATCACGCGGCCCCACCCGCGCGCCAGCATGCCGGGCACGAAGGCCCGGCAGAGCAGGAACGGTCCGGTGGCGTTGACCCCGAGCAGGCGCTGCCAGAGGGCGAGGTCGGTGCGGGCGAGCGGCGCCGAGTCGGACACGCCGGCGTTGTTCACGAGGACGTCCACGGCGGGGAGGACGGCCCTCAGCCCCTCCACGGCGCGGGCGACCGAGTCGGGGTCGCCCACGTCCACCACCTGGACGGCCGGGCACCGGCCCCGGAGGGCCTCGACCTCGCCCGCGACCCCGTCGAGGGCGGGGCGGGTGCGCCCGGCCAGCGCAACGTCGAGCCCGGCGCGGGCCAGGGCCAGCGCGGTGGCGCGGCCGATGCCGCGGCCGGCGCCCGTGATCAGCGCGGTGCGGACGTCGCCCATGGGCGGCGGCGGGGACGGGACGGGGGCGGGCGGCCGGGTGCGTCGCGCCGCCCGGGCGTTGAAGCGCTCATCCGGCGGCGATTATACTATCCGCCTCCGATGGCCCGCGCGTTCGACAGGGCGACGCTCGCGGATGCCGTGGGCCGGCTCCGCCCCGGGATGAAGGTGCTGCTGCCGGCCGGCTGCGGCGACCCCATCGCGATGCTCGGGGAGATCCTCCGCCAGGCCGATCGCCTGGCCCCGCTCACGCTGATGGGCGGCCTCCGCCTCGACGACTACCCCTTCGCGGCGCCGCCCTACGCCGGCAAGCTGCGCTTCGCCACCTGGCACATGTCCCGGCACCTCGCCGAGGCCGACGCGCGGGGCGACGTGGACTTCGTCCCGGCCCGCTACTTCGACACGGTCTCGACCTTCGCGGCCGGCGGCCCGTGGGCGCCGGACGCCGTCCTCGTCCACGCCGCCCCGCCCGACCGCGCCGGCTACCTCTCGCTGGGCGTCTCCGTCAGCTACGCGCTGCCGGCGGCGCGGCGGGCGCCGCTCGTCATCGCCCAGGTCAACCCCCGCATGCCCCGCACGCTGGGCAACGCGTTCCTCCACCGCTCCCAGGTCGACTGCTGGACGGAGGCCGAGCACCCGCTCCGCGAGTACCCCCTGACCCCCATCGGTCCGGTGGAGCGCGCCATCGGCGGCCACGCGGCGGGCCTCGTGCCCGACGGCGCCACGCTCCAGGTCGGCGTGGGCGCCATCCCGCAGGCCATCCTGGAGGCCCTGGGCGACCGGCGGGACCTCGGCGTGCACTCCCTCCTGGTGGAGCCCATGCTCGGGCTCGTGGAGGCCGGCGTCATCACCAACCGGCGAAAGCGTCTGCATCCCGGGCGGATGGACGTGGCCGAGATCATGGGCACGGCGCGGCTGTTCGCGTGGGCCCACGACAACCCGCTCATCAACATGGAGCCGTCGGACGTCGTGCACGACCCCCACGTGATCGCCGGGCTCGGCCCCTTCGTGTCGGTCAACTCGGCGCTCGAGGTGGACCTCCTCGGCCAGGTCAACGCCGAGAGCGTCGACGGGCGCCAGCTCGCCGGCATCGGGGGGCAGTTCGACTTCGTGCTGGGCGCGGCCCGGGCCGCGCCGGGGTGCGCCATCATCGCGCTGCCGTCCACGGGCCAGGGCGGCACGCGCTCGCGGATCGTCCGGCGCCTCGGCGAGGGGGCCCGGGTCACCACGCCGCGGTTCCTGGCCGACTACGTGGTGACCGAGTACGGGGCGGCCGCGCTACGCGGGCAGAGCGACGCCGGGAGGGCCCGCGCGCTGTCCCGCGTGGCCCACCCGGCGTGGCGGGAGCGGATCGAGGGGGACGCGCCTAGCCCTTGAGGGCGTCGATCTGGACGAAGATCTCGTCGTCGGTCGGGAACCGGTAGGTCGTGCGGTTGTCGTACACCATCTTCCCGTCGATCTCGACGGTGAAGATGCCGCTGTGGCCTTCCTTGAGGTCGGCGCTGATGCCGTACTTGTCCTTGATGGCGGCCTGCAGCCTGGAGGCCTGGGGGAGGTAGTTTCACTCCCCGCAGTACGTGATGAGGACCTTCATCGGTTCCTCCCTTTCTCGAAGTCTCGGGCCGACGCCGCCGCGTATGATACGGAGGCGCCGAGCGCCCTGTCAAATGCGCCTGCTCATCGACACCGATCCCGGCATCGACGACGCCCTGGCCCTCCTGCTCGCCCTGGGCGCCCCCGGCGTCCGGGTCGAGGCCGTCACCACCGTGGCGGGCAACGTCGACCTCGACCTGGCCACGTCCAACGCGCTCCGCATCCTCGCCGTGGCCGCGCCCGAGAGCCCGCCCCGGGTGGCCCGGGGCGCTCCGCGGCCCCTCCGACGACCCCTGGTGACAGCGGCGCACGTGCACGGCGACGACGGGCTCGGCGGCCTCCACGGCCGTCGCGAGGCCGACGGGCGGCCCCGGTATCCGGCTTTCGCGGTCCCCCTTGAGATGCAGGACGCGCCCGACCTGATTCTGGAGATGGCCCGCGCGCGGGGGCGGGACCTCACGGTGGTGGCGCTCGGGCCCCTCACCAACCTGGCCCTGGCGCTCGAGCGCGAGCCCGCGGCCCTGGCCGGGGTCGGGCGGGTGGTGGTGATGGGCGGGGCCGTCGCGGTGCCCGGCAACGTCACCGCCGCCGCCGAGTTCAACTTCTACGTGGACCCCGAGGCGGCCGCCCACGTCCTCTCGGCCGGGCTCTCCCTGGACCTGGTGCCGCTCGACGTCACGCGCCAGGTGGTCCTGCGCGAGGCGGACCTCGGGGCCGCCGGCTCCGCGCCGGTGGCGGCGTTCGTCCGCGACCTCACGCGCCACGCCTTCGCCGCCGCCGACGCGGACGACGGGGGCATCGCGCTCCACGATCCCCTCGCGGTGGGGGTGGCGCTCGACCCGTCGCTGGTCTCGTGGGAGGCGCTCGCCGTCCAGGTGGAGTGCCAGGGGCGGCTGACGCGGGGGCTCTCGCTGGCCGACCGCCGGGCCCGCCGGCCTCGGCCCAACTGCCGCGTGGCCATGGCCGTCGACGCGGCGCGGTTCCTCCGGCTCTTCCGGGAGCGCGTGTGCCCAACGTCCTCGTCGTCGGCTCGCTGAACACCGACTTCACTGTGGCGTTGCCCCGGCTCCCGGGGCCGGGGGAGACGGTGCTGGGGGGCACCCTCGCCGTCGACGCCGGGGGCAAGGGAGCCAACCAGGCGGCGGCGGCGCGGCGCCTCGGGGCCGAGGTGCGGATGATCGGCTGCGTGGGCGCGGACGACGGGGGCCACCGGCTGCGGCAGGCGCTGGCCGACCTGGGCGTGGGGGTGGACGGGGTGGGCAGCGCGCCCGGGGTGTCGACCGGGGCCGCCCTCATCCTGGTGGACGCGCGCGGGCAGAACCAGATCGGAGTGGCGCCGGGCGCCAACCACGCGCTGACCGTGGAGATGGCGGCGGGGCGGGAGGCCGACGTGCGCTGGGCCGGAGCCGTGCTCTGCCAGCTCGAGACGCCGCTGCCCGTGGTCCGATGGGCGCTGTCGACGGCGCGGCGCCACGGCGTCATCACGGTCCTGAACCCGGCGCCGGCGGCCGACCTCCCCGACGATCTCCTGGCGCTGGCCGACTACCTCACGCCCAACGCCGGCGAGGCCACCGCGCTGACCGGCATGGCCGTCAGCGACCCCGACACCGCGCGCGAGGCGGCGACGCGCCTCGTCGCCCGCGGGGCGCGGCACGTCATCGTCACCCTCGGCGCCCAGGGCGCGCTCGCCTGCGACGGCGCCGAGGCCCTCTACTTCCCCGCCTTCCCGGTGACGGCGGTGGACACGACGGGGGCGGGGGACGCCTTCAACGGGGGGCTGGCGACGGGGCTGGCCGCCGGGGGCAGCGTGGAGCAGGCCGTCCCGCTGGCCAGCGCCGCCGCCGCGCTGGCGTGCACGCGCCCGGGGGCCCAGGCGGCCCTGCCCGACCGCCAGGACGTGGAGCGGTTCCTCCGCGCCCTTCGCGGGCGGGCCGACTAGCGGGGGCGGAACGCGTAGAGGACCTGCTCGAGCACGTTGCCCTGCGGATAGGCGGGGTCCTCCACCCCGAGGCGCGCCGGCTCCTCCGGGTACAGGCGGGGGATGGTCGTGACCGACGACGCCGCCGTGGCGGAGCGGGTCCGCTGGCTGCGCAACGTGGGCCAGCGGGGCCGGAGCGAGCACGTCGTCCGGGGCACGAACTCGCGCCTGGACTCGCTCCAGGCCGCCGTGCTGTCGGTCAAGCTGCCCCACCTGGACGAGCGAAACCGGCGGCGGCGCGCCCACGCCGCCCGGTACGCGGCGCTCTTGGCCGACGCCGGCGTCGTGACCCCCGACCCCGCCCCGGCCCACGTGTTCCACCTCTACGTGGTGCGGAGCCCGCGCCGCGACGCCCTCCGCGCCCACCTGGCCGCGAGCGGCGTGGAGACCGGGATCCACCACCCGGCGCCGGTCCATCTCTTGCCGGCCTACCGCGACCTCGGCTACGCCCCCGGGGCCTTCCCGGTGGCGGAGCGCCTGGCCGGCGAGATCCTCTCGCTGCCCATGTACGCGGCCCTGGCCCCGTCCCAGATCGAGCGGGTCGCGGCGACGGTGCGGGAGTTCAGCCGCCCGGCGCCGCGCGGGCCCGGTGGAGGAGGACCGCCAGCGTCCCGACCCACGTGAGGCTCACGGCCTCGGCGTAGAGCGCGTCCCAGGGCGCGGGCAGGAAGAACAGGCGCGCCGGGGCCACCGCGACCGCCCACGACAGCGCGAGGAGCAGGCCGGCGGCCGGGTCGCCGCCCCGCCCCCGGCTCGCGAGCCGGTGGAGGGCCACGAGCGCGGGGAGCACCAGGAGATCGTCGTAGATCCGGTGATAGGTCCAGAGGCGGGCCACCAGCGAGGTGACGCCCAGCAGCAGCCACGGATCGGTGCCGCGGTGGCGGGCGACCCAGACACCGAGGAGGCCGAGCGGCAGGAGCGAGGCGGCGGCGTTCCAGCGCGACAGGCCGGCCAGGGCCAGCCAGTGATGGACGCTGCCGTAGGCGCCCGCGGTGCCGTAGCCGCCCGCGGCCTGGACGACGGCGGCGGCGGCCCAGGTCCGGACGAGGCTCACGACCCCGGGCTCCCGGAAGCTGGCGGCGAAAAGCGTCAGCAGGACGTAGCCGAGCACGATCAGCGCGGTGGGACGGAGGCGCTCGCGCGGCGGCCCGCCGAGCGCGGCCAGCAGCACGAAGGGGGCGCCCACGCTGGGCTTGACCAGGGCCCAGACGAGCAGGACCGCCGCCGTGCCATCGCGCCCCCAGCTCGCCGGCCGGCGGTGGAGCAGCAGCACCGCCGCCGCCGCCGGCGCCAGGATGTGCAGGATGAACTGGCCCGTCACGAGCGTCCCCCGCATGGCGTACGCCGCCCACGGGACGAGGCCCATGAACAGCCGGGCCGGCCGGTCGGACGCCCCGCTCTCCCGGCTGAGCATCGACGACAGCCACAGCACGCCGACGAGGCCGGTGGCGATCCACAGCCAGGTCGCCGGGCCCTGCGGCAGCCATCCGAGCAGGGGCCACAGCGAGGGGTAGGCGGCGGGGGGGAGCGTCGAGAGATGGGTGACGGGCGCCCCCGCGAACCAGTCGCCGAGCCGCCCGTGAAAGCGTGTGATGTCGACGCCGGAGCCGGGGTCGGTCAGCTAACAGCGGAGCACGTCGGCGAGCCGCTGGACGACGGCCACGGCCATCCCCGCCACCGCCAGCCAGAGGGCCCGCGCGCGATGGCGCTGCCACCACGCGGGCAGGCGGGCGAGGGGCCGGGCCGGCGCCGGGCGTCCCCCCGTCACCGCTCGATGCGGCGGCGGAACTCGTCGACGCGGGCCAGGGCCTCCTGCACGCGACGGGGGGAGAGGAATCCCTGATCGAGGGCGGTCCGGATGGCCTGGACCACCCGCGCGGCGGTCGTGCGGCCCTCCTTCGTCCCCGGGCCCGAGATCAGGAGCAGGTCCACCCCGGCCTCCAGCGACCGCACCGCCGCCTCCTCGAGACCGTAGCGCTCGACGATGGCTGCCATGAGGAGATCGTCGGACACGACCAGGCCCCGGTAGCCCATGTCCCCGCGCAGGAGACGCTCGATCGTGAAGCGGGAGAGCGTGGCCGGGTCCCACGGGTCGATGCCGCGGTTGAAGACGTGGGCGGTCATGACGCTGTCGGCGAGGCCGAGGCCGATGAGGCGGCGGTAGGGCAGGAGCTCGGTGGCGAGCTCCGCCGTGTCGCTGACGTCCGTGAAGCCGTGGTGTGAGTCCTTCAGGCTGGATCCGTGCCCGGGGAAGTGCTTGAGCGACGTGAGCACGCCCTCCGCGCGCATGCCGCGCACGAAGGCCCGGGCCTGGGCGACCACGCGCTCGGGGTCCGACGAGAAGGTGCGGCCGCGGGTCACCACCGCCGGGTTGGCGGGGTTGACCGCCACGTCCACCACCGGGGCGAGGTTCCAGTTGATCCCGGCCCGGCGCAGCATGGCGCCGACCCGGCGGGCCTCCAGCTCGGTGAGGGCGTCGTCGCCCATGGCGCCCAGCTCGCGGGCCGACAACCCCGGCAGGAACCCGAGGCGGGCCGACAGCCGCATCACGTGGCCGCCCTCGGCGTCGGCCGCGATGAGCAGCGGCTGGCCCGTGCAGCGCCGGGCGAGCCGCTGGAGGTCCCGGGTGAGACGCCGGACCTGCTCCGGACCCGTGAGGTTGCGCGGGCCGTCGGTGGCGGGGTCGCGCTCGTAGAGGATGATGCCGCTCACCTTGAGGTCGCAGACGAGGCTGCGCACCTCCTCGTTGCCGTCCACCTGGGTGCCCCGGAAGCCCGCCAGGATCAGCTGGCCGACGGGCAGGGGCGGCGGGGACTCCCAGCGGCCCTCGGCCAGCGCCGCGCAGCCGCCGAGGGCGGCCGCCACGAGCACGCCGAGCAAGCGCATCAGCGCCGCGCCGCCTCCACGAGGCGCCGCACCCGCGCGGGGTCCACGGGGTTGGCGAGGCGCCCGTCGCGCTTGACGGCGGTGCCGACGATCAGGCCGTCGGCGAGGGCCAGGAGGTCGGCGGCGGTGTCCCAGGTGACGCCGCTGCCCACCAGGAGGGGGACGTGGGGCAGGGCGTCGCGCACGCGCTTGAGATCGCCGAGGCTCGTGGGCTCGCCGGTGGCGGGGCCGGAGACGACGAGGCCGTCGGCCAGCGCCCGGGAGACGCAGTCGCGCGCCTCCTGCTCGATGGGGATCGCGGCCAGGGGGGCGGCGTGCTTGCCCTGGACGTCGGCCAGGATCTTGACGTCCTGGCCGAGGAGGCGCCGGTAGCGCAGCGTCTCGTCGGCGCGGGCCACCAGGAGCCCCTGGTCGGCCACGACGGCGCCCACGTGGACGTTGACGCGGATGAAGCGCGCCCCGGTCGCCGCCGCGACGGCCAAGGCCGAGCGCGCGTCGGTCTTCAGGACGTTGACGCCCACCGGCAGCGGCACGGCGCGGCGGATCTCGGCGATGACGACGGCCATGGCGGCGACGGTGCCGGGGTCCACCGCGCCCGGCGCGAAGGGGACGTCCCCGTGGTTCTCCACGAGCAGCGCGTCGGCGCCGCCCTCCCGGAGCGCGCGCGCGTCGTCGAGCGCCGCCGCCGTCACGGCCTCGATGCGGCCGCCCCAGCGGGGGCTCCCGGGCAGCGCGCCGAGGTGCACCATGCCGATGATCGCGCGCGGCACGCCGACGATGGCGTCGAGGCCCATGCTGGCGAGATGATAGCACGCCAGGTTATCATGACCGCGCCATGACGTCCCGCCCGGAGGCCGCGTCGGGTCGGATCTTCTACGGCTGGTGGGTGGCGGCGGCGTTCTCCCTCATCGTGTTCCTGTCCACGGGCATCCGCTTCACCGTCGGCCCCTTCTTGAAGCCGGTCACCGCCGACCTCGGCATCGACCGCGGCAGCTTCTCCCTGGTCATCTCGCTCTCGCTGTTCCTCTACGGGGCCTTCATGCCGCTGGTGGGCCGCCTCGTGGACCGGGCGGGGCCGCGGATCGTGTGCTCGGTGGGCGCGGTCGTGATGTCGGCAGCCCTGGCGGCGAGCGGCCTCGTGACGGCCCTCTGGCAGTTCGCGCTGCTGTACGGCGTGGTGGTCGCGGTCGGGCTGTCGGCCACCGGGCACGTGGTGGGCGCGGCCACGCTCACGCGCTGGTTCAACCGCCGCCGGGGGGTGGCGGTCAGCCTGCTCGGCGCGGCCTCGATGGCGGGCATGGCCCTCCTGGTCCCGGCGACGATGTGGTGCATCATCGCCTTCGGCTGGCGGGCGACCTACGCGATTTTGGGCGTGGGCGCGCTCCTGGTGACGCTGCCGCTGTCGCTCGGTGTCCTGCGCGACGCGCCCGAGAGCATGGGCCTCGGGCCCGACGGCGATCCCGCGCCCCCGGCGGCCAGCCGGGCCGCCGCCACCGAGCGCACGATGGTGCCCGAGGCGCTGCGGGTGCCGGCCTTCTGGCTCCTGGCCGGCGGCCTCTTCAACTGCGGCTTCTCCATGAGCCTGCTCTCCGCCCACGGCGTGCCCATGCTGACCGACCACGGGTTCCACGCCCTGACCGCGTCGTCGGCCATCGGGCTCCTCGGGATCACCGCCATCGGGGGCGGGCTCCTCCTCGGCCTGCTGAGCGACTACTGGGGGCGGAAGCCCGTGCTGGCGGCGGTCTACCTGCTCCGGGCGGGCGCCTTCGCCCTCCTCTTCGTCGTGCGGGATCCCGTCACCCTCCTGGCCGCGGCGGCCATCGGGGGCGTCGGGCTGTCGGGCAGCCTGGCCATGACCTCCGCCATCACCGGCGACGTGTTCGGACGCTTCTCGGTGGGGTCCATCTTCGGCCTCATCTTCCTCGCCCACCAGGCGGGCGCCTCTCTCGGCGCCTGGCTCGGCGGGTTCCTCTTCGACGTCACCGGGGGCTACGGCGCGGCCTTCGCCGCGGCCTGCACGCTGCTCCTGGTGTCGGCGGGGCTGAGCGTCGCCATCGACCTTGCCGACCGACCGGCGCGCCGCCGCGCGCCGGCGGCGGCCCCCGGCGGGCGCGCGCTGCCCGCGCCGCAGATGGGCGCGCCGCGGCTCCCCCGCCCCTAGGGCCGCCGCCCGTGATGCAGGTCAAGATGCTCACCGATCTGCGGGACCGGCTCGTGCGCTTCCTGCCGTGGCGTCGGCGCGCGCTCGTGCTGGCCGGCGGCGGCGTCACCGGCGGCATGTACGAGGTCGGGGCGCTGGCCGCGCTGGACGAGGGCCTCGTCGACTTCCGCGTCAACGGCTTCGACCTCTACGTGGGGTCCAGCGCGGGCGCGGTGGTGACCTCGCTGGTGGCCAACGGCGTGCGGCCGGGCGACCTCTACCAGATCCTGGACGAGGAGCGCGAGGACCCGCTCAACTTCCATCGGGGCTCCGTCTACCACAAGGGCGCCTTCGGCGCCGGGGTGCGGAACTTCGCCCAGTTCCTCTGGGCGGTGGGCAAGAAGGCGGTGACGGGCTTCCACCTCGAGTGGCCGGACATCCTGGCCCGGAGCGGCGGCGACATGCCGGCCGGCTTCTTCTCGGTGGCCCCGCTCGAGGCCTACCTGCGCGCGGCCTTCGCCGCCAAGGGCCTGCCCAATCGCTTCGGCGAGTGCCGCCGGCCGCTCCTGATCCCGGCCATCGACGTGGACCGCGCCGAGCGGGTCGTGTTCGGGTCGCCCGGCTGGACGGAGGTGCCCATCTCGGAAGCCGTGGCCGCCTCCTCCGCCATCCCGGGCTTCTTCGAGCCGGTGACCATCGGGGGGCGGGACTTCATGGACGGGGACGTGGGGCACACGGGCCACGCCGACCTCGCCGTCCAGGCGGGCGCCGCGACGGTGGTGGTCGTGAACCCGGCCGTGCCCCTGCGCGTCGGCAGCAAGGACCATCCGCCGGTCAAGCGGGGCGGGCTCTACGCCATCATGGAGCAGGCCGCGCACATCACGAGCATCCGCCTCCTCGAGCTGGCCCTCGGCGAGCTGCGGCTCAGGCACCCGCGCGTGGACTTCCACCTGATCCAGCCCGACCCGGTGGGCTCGCCGATGAACGTGCCGTCGATGGGGTTCGAGGCGAGCCGGGCCGCGCTCCGCTTCGGCCGGACGTCGGTGCGCGAGTGGCTCAAGAGCCGGGAGGCCGCTCCCCTGCGCGAGCGGTTCGGGGGGCGCCCGGCCGCGACGCCGGCGGCCGCCCTGCCGGGGGCGAGCGCGGGGTAGGGGGCGCCCCGCGGCGGCCGCGGCCTCAGAAGGGGACGAGGGGCTCGGCGTGGGCGGGCGACCGGAAGCCCACGGCCATGAACGGCGTGCAGTGGGCCCAGGCCATGCGGCCCTTCCAGTCCATGAGGACGAGGCCCCCGCGGCCGCGGCCCTCCTCGGCCAGGCAGGTCATGGCGATGTCCGCCGCGCGCTCGGGGTCGTCGACGATCCGCAGGAACTCGAGAGTGCGGCGCGCCAGCGCCACCCGGATGATGGCCTCGCCCTCGCCGGTGCAGGACACGGCGCCCGCGCTGGTCTCGGCGTAGGTGCCGCAGCCGACCAGGGGCGAGTCGCCCACGCGGCCGGGCAGCTGGCCGGCCATGCCTCCCGTGGAGGTGGCGGCGGCGAGCGAGCCCCGGCGGTCCATGGCCACCGCCCCCACCGTGCCGGCCAGCGACGCGGCCAGCCGGCGGCGCTGCCGCTCGGTCACGAGCTCGGCCGGATCGCACTCGGGGACCCCGAGCCGGCGCGCCTGCTCCAGCGCTCCCGCGCCGACGAAGAACGAGTGGGCCCCCGCCTCCAGGATCCGCCGGGCCAGGGTGACGGGGTTCCGGATGCCCGACACGCAGGCCACGGCGCCGTTTCGCAGCGTGTCGCCGTCCATGATCGCCGCGTCCATCTCCACGGTGCCGGCCGTGGTCAGCACCGAGCCGCGCCCGGCGTTGAAGCGCGGATGGTCCTCGAGCGCGCGCACGGCCGCCTCCACCGCGTCCAGCGCCGAGCCGCCGCCCTCGAGCGTCCGCCAGCCCGCGTCCAGCGCCTCGCGGATGCCCGCGCGGGCCTCCTCACGCCCGTCGGCGGGCTCGGGCCCGGCGCCGCCGTGCACGATCAGCGCGGGCACGCGGCTTGTCATCGGCGTCCGTTCCCCGGTACCATCAGCGGCTGATTGTGCGGGAAACGAGGCGCGAGGACAACCGGCGGGCGCTCCTGGCCCTCGCCCGGCGCATCACGGGCTGCCGCCGGTGTCCGCGGCTCGTGCGGCACCGCGAGGCGGTGGCGGCGGCGCCGCCCCGCCGCTACCGGGACGACGTCTACTGGGCGCGCCCGCTCCCCGGGTTCGGCGACCCCCGAGCGCGCGTCCTCCTGGTGGGGCTGGCGCCGGCCGCCCACGGCGGCAACCGCACGGGCCGCATGTTCACCGGCGACCGGAGCGGCGACTGGCTGTTCCAGGCGCTCTGGGAGGCCGGCCTCGCGAGCCAGCCCACCTCCACCGCGTCGGACGACGGCCTCGCGCTCCGGAGCGCCTGGATCACGGCCGCCGCCCGCTGCGCGCCGCCCGGGAACAAGCCCGCGCCGGCCGAGCTCGCCCGCTGCCAGCCCTACCTCCTCGCCGAGCTCGAGCTCCTGCCCCGCGTGCGGGCCGTGGTGGCGCTCGGCCGGGTGGGCTGGGACGCCTACCTGCGGGCCCGGCGCGCGCTCGGGCGCGCGGTGCCGCGGCCGCTGCCGCGGTTCGGCCACGGCGTGGAGGCGGCCATGCCCGACGGCGTCGTGCTGCTCGGCTCGTTCCATCCGAGCCAGCAGAACACCTTCACCGGGCGCCTCACCCGGCCCATGCTGCGGCGGGTGCTGCGCCGGGCCGCGCGGCTCGCCGGCGCGTAGGCGCCCCCGGGGCCGGCGGCCGACGCGTCCGGACCTCCTCCCGGCCCGGTCGCCTTGCTGGACCCTGGACGACCGTAGGATAATTTCGCCGTGCGGCGCGCGCTCGCGATCCCGACCACCGCGCTCCTCCTGGGCCTCGTCGCCGGCGCGACGCCCGCGCCGGCCGCGACCGACGTGCTGGAGGCCACCCTCGACAATGGCCTCCACGTCCTCGTGCTGGAGGACCATCGCAGCCCGGTGGCGACCGTCCAGGTCTGGTACCGGGTCGGCTCCCGGGACGAGCGGCCGGGCGCGACCGGGCTCGCCCACTTCCTCGAGCACATGATGTTCAAGGGCACGCCCACCCACGGCAAGGGCGAGCTCGCCCGCCTCGTCGAGGAGAACGGCGGCCGCGACAACGCCTTCACCACCCACGACGTCACCGCGTACTACACCAACATCGCCGCCGACCACGTGGACCTCGTGCTGGCGCTGGAGGCGGACCGCATGCGCAACCTCCTCCTGGCCCCGGCCGAGGTCGACGCCGAGCGCCTCGTGGTCATGGAGGAGCGGCGCACGCGGACGGAGGACGACCCCGACGGCCTCCTGGCCGAGTCCATGATGTCGCTGGCCTTCAAGGCGCACCCGTACCGGTGGCCGATCATCGGCTGGATGGAGGACATCCGGCGGGTGACGCCGGCCGAGCTGCGCGCGTTCTACGACGCCTACTACCGGCCGAACAACGCCACCCTCGTGGTCGTGGGCGCGGTCAGCGGCCCGGGCGTCGTCCGCCGCGCGCGCGAGGTGTTCGGGTCCATCCCGCCCGGTCCCGATCCCCCGCGCCCGACCGCGGTGGAGCCGCCCCAGGTCGACGAGCGGCGGGTCGTGGTCAGGAAGGCCGGCGTCCAGCTGCCGGTGGTGGCCCTGGCCTGGCACGTGCCCAACCACGCCTCGCCGGACGCCCACGCCCTCGAGCTGCTCTCCACCATCCTCTCCGAGGGCCGCGCCTCGCGGCTCTACCGCCGGCTGGTCTACGAGGACCGGCTCGCGCTGAACGCGGGCGGGGACTACTCCTACTTCTCGCTGGACCCGAACCTGTTCTGGTTCTGGGCCACCGCGCTGCCGGGCCAGACCCCGGAGACGCTGGAGCGGGCGCTGCTCCTCGAGATCGAGCGCCTCAAGCAGGAGCCCGTCCCCATCGAGGAGATGGAGCGCGCGAAGAACCAGATCGAGGCGGCATTCGTCTGGCGCCAGGACTCCGTGCACTCGCGCGCGTCCACGCTCGCGCGCTTCGACCTGACGGGCTCCTGGCGGCGCCTGGACGCCTTCGTGCCCCTGATCCGCGCGGTGACGCCGGCCGATCTCGTGCGGGTCGCCCGCGCCTACTTCCCGGTGGAGCGCAAGAGCGTCGCCGTCCTCGAGCCGGCGCCGCCGGCCGCGCCGTCGCGCCCGTGACCGCCGCGCGCCGGGTGGCCCTCGCGCTGCTCGCCCTGCTCGGGGCGTGGCCGGCGTCCGTCCCCGCCCAGGGACGCCCGCTGGCGCACCGGGAGGTGCTGCCCAACGGCATCCGGGTCCTCGTGGCCGAGCGCCCGGCCATCCCCATCGTGGTCGTGCAGGTCTCGGTGCCGGCGGGCTCGATCCACGACCCGGCCGACGCGGGCGGGCTCGCCAACCTGACGGCGGCGCTGCTCACCCGGGGCACGAGTCGACGCACCGGCCCGGAGCTGGACCGGGCCATCGAGTTCGTCGGCGGCACGCTGGAGGCGGAAGCCTCCCGCGACGCCACCATCGTGAGCCTCTCGGTGCTCAAGAAGGACCTGACCCTGGGCCTCGACCTCCTGTCCGAGGTGCTCCGCCAGCCGAGCTTCCCCGAGGACGAGCTGAAGCGGAAGGCCGCCGACATCCAGGCGGCGCTGACGCGGGCCGAGGAGAACCCGGAGAGCGTGGGCGCCCGGGCGCTGGCGGGGGTGGTGTTCCCCGGCCACGGCTACGGGCGTCCCGTCACGGGCACCGTCGAGTCGGTGGGCCGGCTCGGCCGGGACCAGGTGCGAGACTTCTTCGGCCGGCACTACCGGCCCGACGGCGCCGTGATCGTGGCCGTGGGCGACGTGACGGTGGACGAGGTCCGCGCCGCCGTGGCGCAGCGCTTCGGGAGCTGGACGGCGCAGGGGGCGCCGCCGGCCGCCCCGTCGCCGCCGGCTCCGCGCCCGCCGGCCGTCGTGGAGCGCATCGCGCGGGAGCTGACCCAGGCCACCGTGTACCTCGGCGCGCCGGCCGTGCGCCAGACGGACCCCGACTACTTCCCCCTGGCCGTGGCCAGCTACCTGCTGGGCGGGGCCTCGTCCTCCCGGCTCTACACCCGGGTGCGGGACGAGCGGGGCCTCGCGTACTCCGTGTACAGCTACGTCGAGCCGGCCCGTCTGGCCGCGGCCTACGTGGTCGGGCTCCAGACCCGCCTCGACGGGGTGGACGATGCCCTCCGCCTCGTCCGGGAGGAGATGGCGCGCATGGGGCGGGAGCCGGTGACGCCGGCCGAGCTCGAGCGGGCCCGCGCCTACCTGGTGGGGAGCCTGCCGCTGCGCATGGACACCACGTCCCGGATGGCCGGGCTCATCCTGGCCATCGAGCAGAACGGGCTGGGCCTCGACTACCTGGACCGCTACCGAGAGGCGGTGGGCCGCGTCACCGCGGCCGACGTCCAGCGCGTGGCGGCCCGCTACCTCGATCCGGCCGCCTTCTCCACGGTCATCGTCGGCAAGTAGGCAGCCGCCGCCCGCCGTCGGCACGAGCCGCCGTCACCACCAGTAGTGGGGCCAGTGGGGCGGCCAGGACGGCCGGAGGCGGTGGCCGTAGAGCCACCACGGGAACGGGTAGTACGGATCGGGATGGAGCCGCGTGGGCGCCCGCGCCGGCCAGAGACGGATGTGCTCGGCGGCGACGACGGGGTAGCGGTAGGGCACCTCGCCGACCGGGCGCTCGTCCACGCCGGCCATCGTGCCCACCACCGTGATCTGGCGCTCCCGGGCGAACACGGCGGGGTCGAGGAACTCCGCGGTGCGCACCAGCACCCGCCCGTCGGAGACGTCGGTCCGGTCGGGCACGTCGTCCCCGCCGAGGGGCCGCGACAGGAGCTCGATCTCGGTGCGGCCGGGGCGCGGATGGGTGGCGAGGATCTCGCCGCCCACGACGACGCGGCGGCCCAGGTGCGCCGCCGGATCGCGCCGCAGCACGGCCACCGTGAGGCCCCGATCGGCGTCGCCCACGGGCAGCGCGCTCGCGCACCCGGCCAGGAGCAGCCCCGCCGTCAACGGTCGCACGACACCCATGTCCCGAGCCTACCGCGCGCTCCGGGACCGGGCAAACCCGTGTGCTACACTACGCGCGACATGAGCTGGCGGCGGGGCGTGACGTCCATCGCCTGCGCGGTCGTGTGGCTCGTCGCCGTCCCGTCGCTCGGCGCGGTGTCGTTCTCCCTGACCGCGGCCCAGCAGGAGGAAGCCAAGCGCGCGGGCAAGCGGAGCGTCGTCGCCGACGACTGGACGGGCGAGTGGCGGGTGGCCGACGGGCCCGGCCAGTACGCGCTGGTCGTGACGCCCTTTCATCGGCTCGCGCTGGCCGCGCGCAACGCCGCCTTCAAGAACCAGGACCTGGCGGGCCGCGAGGTGGAGTCGCTGCTCCGGGACGCCGAGGGGCAGCTCACCGTGTGGGCGGTGCTGCGGGGTCCGCGGGCTGACTTCGCGCGCCACTTCGCGCCGGCCCTGGTGGCGGGGGCGCAGGAGATCAAGCCGAGCTTCGTGCAGAACGAGCGGACCGCGCTCCGGGAGGAGGACGGCCGGTACACGGCGCGCTGCCTGTACGTGTTCCCCGCCCAGGGGCTCGACGCCCGCGGCCAGGTGACCCTGATGGTGCGCGACGTCGACGACCGCCCGGTGGCCCGCTTCACGCTGAACCTGTCCGCGATGCGCTGATCGGTCCGTCCGCGGGAGGACGGCGCGCGGCGGACGGGCAACTCGAACCCCGGGCGGGGCGCCGTCGCGGTGGGGAGCGACGGACCCGGCGGGACCCAGGAGGCCATCCATGAAAGCGATTCGTGTCCACCAGCCGGGCGGCCCCGAGGTCATGAAGTACGAGGACATGCCCGAGCCCCGCCCGGGGGCCGGCCAGGCGGCGGTGCGTTTGGGCGCCGCCGGCGTCAACTTCATCGACATCTACATCCGCTCCGGCCAGTACAAGGGCCAGCTGCCGATGACGCTCGGCCTCGAAGGCGCGGGCACGGTGACGGCGGTGGGCGCGGGCGTCACGGACCTCGGGCCGGGCGACCGCGTGGCCTGGACGGGCGTGCCCGGCTCCTACGCCGAGGTCAACGTGATCCCGGCCGACCGGCTGGTGAAGCTGCCCGACGGGCTCACGTTCAAGGACGGGGCGGCGGCCATGCTCCAGGGGATGACCGCGCACTACCTCGTGGCCGGCAGCTATCAGCTCAAGCGGGGCGACACCTGCCTGGTGCACGCGGCGGCCGGCGGCGTCGGCCTGCTGCTCTGCCAGATGGCCAGGCTGCGGGGCGCCACCGTCATCGGCACCGTGTCCACGGAGGACAAGGCCCAGCTCGCCAGCAAGGCCGGCGCCGATCACGTGATCAACTACGCCCAGCAGGACTTCGTGGCCGAGGTCAAGCGCGTCACGGGCGGGGCCGGAGTGCACGTCGTCTACGACGGCGTGGGCGCCACGACCTTCGACAAGGGCCTGGACTGCCTGCGGCCGCGGGGCCTGATGGCCCTGTTCGGCCAGGCCAGCGGGCCCGTGCCGCCCGTCGACCTCCAGGTCCTCAACCAGAAGGGATCGCTGTTCGTGACCCGGCCGAGCCTGAACCACTACATCGCGAGCCGCGAGGAGCTCACGGCGCGGGCGGGCGAGGTGCTGGGCGGGATCCGCGACGGCAAGGTGACGCTGCGCGTGGAGCACCAGTTCCCGCTGGCCGAGGCCGCCGAGGCGCACCGCGCCCTCGCCGGCCGCCGGACGACGGGGAAGATCTTGCTCCTGCCGGGCTAGGCGCGCGCCGGGCGGCGGCCCCGGGCGGCCCGCGCGGCGACCGGGGCCGCCGCCCCATCCGGACCCCGCGGCGCGGCCGGGCCTCGCCCGAGCGGGGACGGGTCGCCCGCGCAGGACCGACCGCACATGCTGAAGTGGCTCGCCCTCGTCTTCGCGTCGCTGATCGCGCTGGCCGCGGTGGCCGTCCTCGCCCTGCCGTGGCTGGTCGACATGCCGATGCTCCAGGCCTGGCTGGCCCAGGCCGGCGCGCAGGCGCTCGGCCGGCCCGTCACGTTCACCCGGGTCGCCGTGGTGCCGCTGCCGCTCCCGACCGTGCGGGTGCAGGGGCTCCGGGTGGCGGAGGAGCCCGCCTTCGGCCCCGGGCCGCTGCTCACGGTCGGGGAGGCGCGGATCGGGCTCCGCCTCTGGTCGCTGCTGCGCGGGCAGATCGAGGCGACGGAGCTGGCGCTGACCAACGTCCAGCTCCTCGTCGTCGAGGACGCCAGCGGCCGGACCAACCTCTCCGCGCTCGCCGCCCCCATCCCGCCGGCCCCGGCCCCGGCGCGGCCCGGCGCCCCGCGACCTCCGGCCGGGCCCCCGGCCGGCGTCTACGCCCCGCAGATCCGCATCGTGAACGCCGGCGTCCGCTACCGGAAGCTCGGCGAGCGCGAGGCGGACGTGGCCGTGAGCCAGGTCAACCTCGCCGTGACCCACGACGGAGCGGGGGACGTGCTGCGGGTGACCGGGGAGGGCGTGGCCGAGCCGGGCGGGGTGCGCGTCACCGTCGTGCAGGGCACCGTCACCCCCGGGAGCGCGCGCACCCTCGTGGAGATGGAGCTGGCGGCCGATCTCGACGTCTCGGCCCCCGACCTCGGCCCGCTCGTCCGCGCGATGCTCGTCTCCCCCGAGGCCGAGGGCGCGGCCCGCGGCCGGCTCACGGTGAAGGGGACGCTGGGGCGCCCGCGCGTCGCGGGCGCGCTGACGCTCGAGCGCCTCACGCTCCTCCGGGAGTCGCGCCGCTGCGGGGAGCCGCCGCGCCGGCGGCTCAGCCTGGAGGCGGTGCAGGTGCCGCTGGCCTTGACGGCGCCGCGCCTCAGCAGCGAGCGGGTGGCGGCGAAGCTCGCCGGCGGGACCTTGTCCCTCTCCGTCCTGCTCGAGCTCGGGCGGGCCCCCAGCGCCACCCTCAAGGACGTGCGCCTCGAGGGCATCCAGGCGGCGGCGCTGCTCGAGGACTACCTGTGCCAGCCGTGGGCCGTGCGCGGCCCGCTCGACCTCACCGGCGACCTCAAGGTGCGCGCGCCCGACTACCAGGGCGGCGCCGTCGGGTCGGGGCGCTTCAAGGTCGGTCCGGGCGAGGTGGTGGGCCGCGACGTCACCCGCGTGGTCGATCAGGTGATGGCGCTGGCCGGCACGGCCAGCGCCCTCCTCGCGCCGGGACGCCGGGGGCCCGACGTGGCGCCGCTGCGCTTCGACGCGATCAGCGGGACCTACACGGTGTCGGACGGCCTCGTGCGGTCCGAGGACCTGCGCTACGAGGGCCGGGGCTTCCAGATCGCGGGCGCCGGCACCTACGCCCTGGCCGACGGGCGGGTGGACCTGGCGGTGACGTTCACCCAGGGGGGCAACCAGGTGCGCGGCACCATCGCCGGCCCCCCGGGGGCGCTGCGCGTGACGCCGACCTCGGTGCGGATCCGCGAGGGGCGGGACCTCAAACGGCTCCTCGATCGGCTGTTGCGCTGAAGCGGGCCCCGCCGAGCTTGCCCGCGGCCACGAGCCCCACGAAGAACTCGTAGAGCTGGTTGTACTCGTCGTAGCGGGCCTGGCCCAGGCGGGCCACCGTGTCCCGCCGGAGCCCCCGGTACATGCGCAGGCGCTCCTGGAGGATCGCGACCCAGGCCTCGGAGAGGTCCTCGGACTCCACGGCGGCGAAGCCGGCGCGGCCGAGCAGCGCGCGGTAGCCCTCGATGCTCTGGAGCGTGATGGCGGCCATCCACCCCTCCAGACGCCGCCGCTCGCCGTCCTCGAGCCGCGGGCGCGCGATCCAGTCGGTGAAGGCGAGTCGCCCGCCCGGCACCAGCACGCGCGCGCACTCGCCGAGGGCCCGGGCCTTGTCCGGCACGTGGAGCAGCGCCTCCTGGCTCACCACGGCCGTGAAGGTGTGCGGGCGAAACGGCAGCGCCTGGGCGTCCCCCCGCGCGAAGCGCACGAGCCCCCCCAGCCGGACCATGCGCGTGAGCCGGGCGGCGGCGCCGGCCCGGCCCTGGTGCAGCTCGACCCCGACCAGCCGGGCGCCCAGCCGCCGCGCCAGGAAGCGCGCCGGCCCCCCCAGCCCCGAGCAGAGGTCGAGCACGAGGGCGCCGGCCCGGATGTCGGCGCGCCGGGCGAGGGCCTCGACCGCCTCGAGCCCGCCGTAGTGGTCCTGGTCCCACGCGAAGAGGTCCTCGGCCTGCACGTGGCCCGGCGCCTTGCCTTGGCGCGAGAGCTCGCTCAGCACCTGGGCCTCGCTGATCGGGTGCCGGTCGTAGAAGTCGATGACGCGGGGTCGCTCGCTCATGCCGCCGGAGGGCGCCGGCCCGCGGCCGCGGCCGCGGGGAGCCTTGAAGTGGCGCGAAGGAGTATGGTACAAGGAAGCGTTTTCATTGCCTGCCGGGAAGGAGAACGCGACGAGCCATGAGCGCCACTCCCGAGAGCACCCAGGTGAACCTGATCAAGGCCGGCCTCGAGGACGCGGTCGTCTCCACCTCCGAGATCTGCTTCATCGACGGGCACAAGGGGCGCCTCCTCTACCGCGGCTACGACGTCGACGATCTGGTGGCTCACTCGAGCTTCGAGGAGACCGTGTACCTCTTGTGGCACGGCCACCTCCCCTCGCGCAAGGAGCTGGACGCCCACGTCAAGGTCCTCGGCGGGTCCGCGACCCGGCGCCTGCCCCCCAAGCTCGTGTCGGCGCTCCGCCTCCTGCCGCGGAAGACGACGCCCATGGAGGTGCTGCGCACGGGCGTGTCGGCGCTCTCCGCCTTCGACCCGGACGCGGGCGACAACTCCCGCGAGGCCACGCTCCGCAAGGCCGTCCGCCTGACGGCCCAGATGCCCACCCTGGTGGCGGCCTGGGAGCGGATCCGGCGGGGCAAGCCGCCGGTGGCCCCCAACCCGAAGCTCAACCTCGCCGCGAACTTCCTGTACATGATCGGCGGCAAGAAGCCGAGCGATCTGGCCGCCAAGACCTTCGACGTGGCGCTGATCCTGCACGCGGACCACGAGTTCAACGCCTCCACCTTCGCGGCCCGGGTCACGGCGGCCACCCTCTCGGACCTGCACTCGGCCATCGTGTCCGGCATCGGCGCTCTCAAGGGGCCGCTCCACGGCGGCGCCAACGAGCAGGTGATGCGCATGGTGGAGGAGATCAAGAGCCCGGGCCGCGCCGAGCCGTGGATCAAGAAGGCCCTCCGGGACAAGGCCCGCGTCATGGGCTTCGGCCACCGCGTCTACCGCGTCGAGGATCCCCGGGCCAAGCACCTGCGCCGGCTGGCCATGGAGCTGGGCCGCGAGGCCGGCAACACCGACTACGTGCAGATCCTGGACACGGTGGCGCGGGTGGTGTCGACGGACAAGCGGATCTTCCCCAACGTGGACCTCTACTCGGGCGCCGCCTACGCCAGCATGGGCATCGCCACCGACCAGTTCACCCCCATCTTCGCGCTGAGCCGTGTCGCCGGCTGGTCGGCGCACGTGCTCGAGCAGCACGGGAACAACCGGCTGATCCGTCCCCGGGCCGAGTACATGGGCCCGACGGACGCCCGCTACGTGCCGCTGGCGGAGCGCTAACCGGCCGCTCGTTCCCCCCCGGGCCATGCCGACATGATCCGCGCGGGCTCCGGCTCGGGGCGCGCGCGCGATCCCGTCGACGCCGGGCTCGACGCGGCGCTAGCCGCCCAGCAGCGGAGCGGCGTCACCGACCCCGACCTCTGCCTCGTGTTCACGACGCCGGCCGCCTTGCCCCAGGCGGGATCGATGCTCACCGTCATCCACCGCGCCATCGGCGCCCGGGTCGTGCTGGGCCTGAGCGGCGCCGGCGTGCTCACGGAACGGGGTGAGCACGAGGAGGTCGGCGACGAGACGGCGGTGGCCGCCCTCGTGCTGGGGAGCGACACGCTCAGGATCCGGCCGTTCCTGGTGGACGAGACGGGCGGGCTGGGCAGCGCCGCGGGCACGGTGGCGGGGGGCCGGGCCATCGAAGCCCGCATGGACGACGCGCTCCTGGTCGTGCTGCCGGACCCGGTGGAGCTGGCGCCCGACGAGGTCCTGCAGGGGATCAACGAGGTCGGCAGCCGCCTCCGGGTGGTGGGGGCGGTGGGCGTGGGCGCCCCCGCCTTCGAGCTGTACAACAGCCAGGTAGCGCGGGGGGCGATGGTGGGGTTCGCCGTGGACGGGGTCGAGCCCGTCCTCGGCGTGGCCCAGGGCTGCCAGCCCATCGGTGAGCCCTTCGTGATCACCCGGGGCGACGGGCGCGTCGTGCGCGAGATCGCCGGCCGCCCCGCCCTGGACGTGCTCCGCCAGGCCATCGGCGAGCTGCCCGATGCCGAGCGGCGGCTCCGCGCGGCCGGCATCTTCGCCGGCCTCGCCATGGACCCCGCCAAGTCACCGCTCCTCCGGGGGGACTTCCTCGTGCGAAACCTGGTCAACGCCGACCACGGGTCGGGCGTGGTGGCCGTCGCCGATTCCATCCACGTGGGGCAGACCATCCAGTTCCACATCCGCGACGCCCAGGCGGCGGCCGAGGACCTGGCCACCACCCTCGAGGCGATCGCGGCGGCCCTCGGCGGCCGCCGGCCGGCCTTCGGGCTCTACTTCAACTGCGCGGGACGGGGACGGGGGCTCTACGGCGCTCCTGACCACGACGTGCGCATGATCCGCGCGCGGCTCGGGGCCTTCCCGCTCGTGGGCTTCTTCGGCAACGGCGAGTTCGCCCCCCTCGGTCCGCGCAACTTCTTCCACACCTACACGGGGGTGCTGGTGCTCTTCCCACAGACGGGCGAGGCGGCGCCATGATCCGGATCGGCAAGGGGCACGGGCTCGGCAACGACTACGTCGTGATGGAGGCGGGCGACCTGCCGGCGCCGCTCACCCCGCCCCAGATCACGCGGATCTGCGACCGCAACTGGGGCGTCGGGTCCGACGGCATCCTGCTGCTGGTCCCGCCGTGGGACGGGGCCGACTTCGGCCTGCGCATCTTCAACCCCGACGGCAGCGAGGCGGAGAAGTCGGGCAACGGCCTGCGCATCTTCGCCAAGTACCTGTGGGACCGGGGCCACGCCAAGCGGCCGGTCTTCACCGTGGCCACCAAGGGCGGTCGCGTGGAGTGCCAGTGCCACGTGGGCGACGGCCCCATGACCCTGGTGACGGTGGAGATGGGCCGGTGCACGTTCAGGGCGGCGGACGTCCCCATGAGCGGGGTCGCCGGCGAGGCCGTGCGCGTGCCCCTCACCGCCGCCGGCGAGCCCCTGACGGTGACCGCGCTGTCGGTGGGCAACCCGCACTGCGTGATCTTCGTCGACCAGCTCGACGAGGCCCGGGTGCGGCGGCTGGGGCCGGCGGTGGAGACCCACCCGGCGTTCCCCAACCGCATCAACGTGCAGTGGGCGCGCGTGACCTCGCGGGCGGCGGTGGACATCATGATCTGGGAGCGCGGGGCGGGCTTCACCCTGGCCTCGGGCTCCTCGGCCAGCGCGGTGGCGTGCGCCGCCGTCCGCAATGGCCTCTGCGACCACGGCGCGGTGGCGGTGGCGATGCCGGGGGGCACTCTCGGCGTCGAGGTGCGCCCGGACTGGAGCATCCGCCTGCAGGGGCCGGTCGAGGAGGTGTACACGGGCACGCTGTCCCGGGAGTTCGCGGCCGGGCTCGGCGGCCTCGGGCGCTGAGGGCGCGCGGGCCGGGCGGGGCAGGCAGGCGTGGCCGGGGCGAGCGGCGGGGCGGAGGGCTACGGCCCGGTCTTCGCCCGCGCCTACGACCGCCGGCTCAGCGCCTTCGCCCGGCAGGCGGCGCCGCGGATCCGCGAGTACTACGCCGGGACCCCCGCCGGGCGGCGCCGGGGGCCGGTGCTGGACCTCTGCTGCGGCACCGGGCAGCTGGCGGCCCACTTCCTCGAGCACGGGTACCGCGTGATCGGCCTCGATCGGTCGGAGGCGATGCTGGGCCACACCCGGGAGCACGCCGGCCCCCACGTGGCCACCGGGGCGGCCCGCCTCGTCCAGGGCGACGCGACCGCCTTCGCCCTCGACGAGCGCGTGGGGCTCGCGGTGTCGACGTTCGACGCGCTGAACCACCGGGCGGGCCTGGCCGCGCTCGCGCGGTGCTTTTCCTGCGTGGCGGCGGCGCTCCTCCCCGACGGGCGCTTCGTGTTCGACCTCAACACGCGCCGGGGCCTCCTGACCCGGTGGAACAGCGTGACGGTCCAGGACGACCCCGAGGGCCTGCTGGTCTTCCGCGGGGCGTATGATGGGGGGGCCGCCCGGGCCCTCACGCGCATCACCGGGTTCCTGCGCGTGGCCGACGGCCACTTCGAGCGCTTCGCGGAGACGTTCTACAGCACGCCGTTCGTGCTGGCCGAGGTGGCGCAGGCGCTCGCGGACGGAGGATGGGCGGAGGCGCACTTCGCGACGCTGGAAGCCCTCGCCACCCCGCTCGCCGACCCGGAGCGGGAGGGGCGGGTGTTCGTCGTCACCCGCAAGGCCGGATAGGGCAGCATACCCGAACCAGGGAGGCGTCCATGGACTTCGAGTACTCGAAGCGCACCAAGGAGTACCTGGAGCAGCTCACCGACTTCATGCACAAGCACGTCTACCCGAGCGAGCCGACCTACGTGGAGCAGCTCAACAGCGGGCCCACCCGCTGGCAGGTGCCGCCCGTCCTCGAAGAGCTGAAGGCCAAGGCCCGGGAGCGGGGCTTGTGGAACCTGTTCCTGCCCGAGAGCGAGCTGGGGGCCGGGCTCACCAACCTCGAGTACGCCCCGCTGTGCGAGGTCATGGGACGCTCGCCGATCGCCCCCGAGACGTTCAACTGCGCCGCCCCCGACACCGGCAACATGGAGGTGCTGGTCCGCTACGGCACCGAGGAGCAGAAGAAGCGGTGGCTCCGTCCGCTGCTCGAGGGCAAGATCCGCTCCGCCTTCGCCATGACCGAGCCGCGGGTCGCCTCCTCCGACGCCACCAACATCGAGGCGAGCATCACCCCCGACGGCGACCACTACGTCGTCAACGGCCACAAGTGGTGGACCTCGGGCATCGGCGACCCGCGCTGCCAGATCCTCATCTTCATGGGCAAGACCGACCCCAAGAACCCCGACCGGTACAAGCAGCAGTCCATGATCCTGGTGCCGCGGGACACGCCGGGCATCAAGATCCTGCGCATGCTGACCGTGTTCGGGTACGACGACGCGCCGCACGGCCACGGCGAGGTCCTGTTCGAGAACGTGCGCGTGCCCGTGTCCAACATGCTGCTGGGCGAGGGGCGGGGCTTCGAGATCGCCCAGGGCCGGCTGGGCCCCGGGCGCATCCATCACTGCATGCGGCAGATCGGCGTGGCGGAGCGGGCGCTGGAGCTGATGGTCAAGCGCGCGCAGGACCGCGTCGCCTTCGGCAAGCGGCTCAGCGAGAACGACATCACGCTGGAGCGCATCGCCCAGTGCCGCATCGAGATCGAGCAGGCGCGGCTCCTGGTCCTCAAGGCCGCCTACATGATGGACACGGCGGGCAACAAGGCGGCGAAGACGGAGATCGCCGCCATCAAGGTCGCGGTGCCCAACATGACGCTCCGGGTGGTGGACCGGGCGATGCAGGTCCACGGCGGGGGCGGGGTGAGCCAGGCCTTCCCGCTGGCCTTCTGGTGGGCCCACTCGCGGACGCTGCGCTTCGCCGACGGGCCCGACGAGGTGCATCGGCGGCAGATCGGGCGGCTCGAGGTTCGCAAGCACATGTAACCCCCGCCGCGCGCCGGCGGGGCGCCGGGGGCCGCGCCGGCCCGGGCGCCGCCGGCTCAGCGGCCGGGCGAGGCGCCGGACGAGCGCTCGATGGCCAGCACGCGCACGTCGTAGGCGAGCGTCTTGCCCGCGAGCGGGTGGTTGTAGTCGAGCACGACCGTGTCCCCCCGGATCGCCTTCACCCGGACCGGGTGCCGGTTGCCCCAGGGGTCGGTGGCCACCACCGTCGCGCCCACCGCGAGGGACTCGGGCGGCAGCCGGCCCCGATCCACCTCGCCGACGGCCTGGGGATCGATCGGGCCGAAGGCCTCCTCCGGCTTCAGCACCACCCGCTTCGCCTGCCCGACGGCGAGGCCCAGGAGCGCCCGCTCGAGGGCGGGGAAGAGCTGCTGCCGGCCCTGGACGTAGGTGACCGGCTCCCGGGTCGAGGCGATGATGGCGCCGGCCTCGTTGCTCAGCGTGTACTCGATCCGGACGCTCGAGCCCGCCTCGATGGTGGGGCCGGCGGGCTGGGCCGCCGCCTGAGGCGCGAGCGCGAGCATGACGGCGCACAGCGCGGGCAGCACTTGGATCATGACCTCCAGGCGCGGGCGGCGGCGGACGATGGGTGGGCGCAGTCTACACGAGGGCGTCGGCCCTCGCCACCGATGGCGTCCTTGTCCGAGGTGCGGCTTTACTGATAGGGTAGGGCGTCCCGGGCGGGTCGCCGGACCGGAGGAACGCATGGATCAGGCACACTTGTACTGCGATGGCGTCCAGGTCGGCGTGTCGCCGTTCACGGTGACCCTCAGCTTCACCGTCGCGCCGCATCCCCCCGTGCACGGCCAGGGACCGCACCCGGTCGCCACGATCCGGATGAGCCCCGAGCACGCCAAGGTCATGGCCATCATCCTGCGCCGGCAGCTCAAGCAGTTCGAGGAGCAGCTCGGCCAGCCCATCGGCCTGCCCCCCCAGGTCTACCAGCAGCTCGGCCTGAGCCCGAAGGAGGACTGGGACTAGGCGGTGGGCGCCGGAGGGCGAGCGCCGGTGAAGATCCTGCTGATCGACGACGATCCCGCCGTCCTCGAGGTGATCGGGCTCCTCCTGGCGAGCGAGGGCCACGCCGTCGTCTCCGCCTCGCGGGGCGAGGAGGGGCTCGAGCGCCTCGCCGCCGGCGAGCGCGTGGACCTCGTGCTGACCGACCTCACCATGCCCGGCGTCAGCGGGTGGGACCTGGCCCGCACCGTGCGCGCACGCTGGCCCGACGTGCGCGTGGGCTTCATCACGGGCACGCCGGAGCAGGTCCCGGCGTCCTCGGCGTCGGTGGACCTCGTGCTCGGCAAGCCGGTCACCATCGAGGCGCTGCGCCAGGGGCTGGCGCGCCTCGGACGCTGAGCCCGCCGCCGTCGCCGCCGCGCCGGCCGCCGGGGATTGACGGCCGCCGGGGGGCCCTGTAGATTTCCTGACACGGACGATTAGCTCAGTTGGCAGAGCACCGGCCTCACATGCCGGGGGTCGCTGGTTCAAGTCCAGCATCGTCCACCACATCGAGACGCGGGGCGCGCCGGCACCCCGCGTCTCGCGCTTTTGGCCGGCGCCCGGGCCTCGCCGTCAGCGCCCGACGGAGGGACGCCGCCACTCGCCGGCGCGCTCCCGGAGGAAATGGCGGCGCCAGGGTCCGAGCCCGACGTAGCCGATGACGCCCAGGTCGCGCTGGGGTCGCTTGGCGGTGCGTCCGCGCACGAAGCGGTTCTCCGGCAGGTGAGCGGCCAGGAGGCGGCGGACGCCGGCCGCCCGGAGCGCCCGCTGCATCGACGCGGTGCAGAGGCCGGCGATCTCGCGGCCGCGGTAGTCCGGGGCCGTGAAGGCATCGTAGGCGTAGGCATCCCCCGGGGCCAGCGCGAGGTCGCGATCGAGGTAGTCGATCCGCACGCGGCCGGTGGCCGCCCACGTGGTCGACACCAGCCGGCCCTCGTGCCAGGCCGTGAAGCACCGCTCGCCCCGGCCGAGCCTCGCCAGGACCTCGCCGGGCGGGACGTCCGGCCGGAGCGCGACGTGGGCCGCGACGTCCCCGGGGGCGAGCAGCCGCAGCTCGACGGGGACGGTCGCGGGGCGCGCCGGCGGGGTGTCCGCCAGCGACAGCTCGAACAGGGCGAGGCGACGGTAGAGGCGCGCCCGGGCCAGGAGGGAGAACCAGAGCGCGGTCATCGAGCCCTCACGCGAGCCCCCGCGTCTCTTGGCCCGCCGGAGCCGCTCGAGCAACGCCGCCCGCGGGCCGGAGGCCGGCCGCGGCGGCGCCGAGGTTGCGCTGGGCGGCGCGGCCGCCTAGGATGGGTCGCACCGGAGGACCGGACATGGCGTTCGACTACAAGGGCTACTTCGGCGAGATCGCGCTGACCGGCGACCTGCTCGACAGGCGGGAGGAGCGCCGCTGGCGGGCGGAGCCTCCCCCCCGCGACGGGGAGCATCACGACGTCGTCCTCTACCTCGGCTGCAACGTGATGCGGACGTCCCACATGATCCAGACGGTGGCGGCGATCTTCGACCGGCTGGGGCTCGACTACGTCGCGGTGGGCGGCCCGACCTACTGCTGCGGCATCGTGCACCATCAGAACGGCCACGGCCAGGCGGCAGCGGGCATGAGCCACCACGCCGTCGAGCTGTTCCAGCGCTACTCGCCCCGCGAGGTGGTGGCGTGGTGTCCCTCGTGCATCTACTTCTTCGACGAGGTGCGCCGGCTCGACCTGCCGTTCCCGTTCCGGCACACGGCCGAGTTCCTGCTGGAGCGGATCCCGGCGCTCCCGCTCGTCCCCCAGCCCCCGCGCCGCGTGGCGCTGCACGGGCACGGCCTGGGGGAGGCCCGGCGCCGCGAGGCCGACGCGGGGCGGCGGCTCCTGGCGGCCGTCCCCGGGCTCCGGGTGGTGGGCATCGAGCCCGACGAGCGCTTCGGCCGCACCTGCGCCCCCGCGCTGCAGCGCGACCTCGGCATGCCGGCGTGGACCGAGCTCGTGCTCCACGAGATCGACCGGGCGCTCGCGGCCGGGGCGGAGACGCTGGCCGGCATCTACCACGGCTGCCAGCGGATGCTGTGCGGCTTCGAGGCGGAGCGGCCCATCCTCATCGAGCACTACCTGACCGTCTTCGCGCGGGCGCTCGGCATCGAGTTCGAGGACACCTACAAGAAGTACCGCCGGTGGGCCGACCCGGACCGCATCCTCGAGGACGCCGCCCCCTGCCAGACGGCCAACGGCGTCGACCCCGCCCGCGCCCGAGAGCTGGTCGTCCGGCTGTTCGGCCGGTCGGCCGCGGCCGCCCCGGGCGCTGCGCCGAGCTGACCGGCCGCGGCGCCGTCCTCCCCGTCCGGCTGACCAGCGGCGTCAGGCGGCCCCGGCCAGGAGCCGCCGGTAGAGCGCCTCCATCCGGTCGAGCTTCACGCGCAGCGAGAACTGGGCCTCCACGCGGCGTCGTCCCGCCCGGGCCGTGCGCCGGCGCAGGTCGGGGTCGGCCACGAGAGCCAGGATGGCGGCGGCGATGGCCTCGGGGTCGCGGGGCGGCACCAGGAGGCCCGTCTCGCCGGGGCGGATCAGCTCGGGATTGCCCTCCAGCGCCGTGCCGATGACCGCGGTCTCCACCGCGAGGGCCTCCCGCAGCGCGCCGGTGATGCCGTGACCCGCGACCGAGGCGTCCACGCAGCAGTCGCTCGCGGCCAGGATGGCCGGCACGTCCTCCCGGTACCCCAGCACGGTCAGGGCCTGAGCCACGCCGCGCTCCTGGGCGCGCCGGCGGAGGGCCTCGGGCCGGCGCGCCCCGACCACGAGCAGCCGGGCGTGGGGCGCCCTCGCGAGCACGGCCGGCATCGCGTCGAGCACGTCGAGGTTGCCCTTGGTGCTGCGCACCCCGATCTGGGTCACGACGAAGGCCTCGGGGTCGAGGCCGAGGGCCCGGCGGACCGGCGCGCCGTCCAGCCCCGGACGGAAGCGGTCGGTGTCGGTGCCGGAGTAGATGACGTGGATCTTCCGGGGGTCGACGCCCTGGGCGATCAGCCCTTGCCGGATGGACTCGCAGACGGCGACGATGGCCGTCACGCGCCCCGTCCGGTAGCCGAGGCGATTGAAGCGGTCGAGCGGGAAGCTCACGCCGCGGTTCAGCACGAGCACCGGGATGCGGGTGCGGAGCGAGGCGACGAGGGCGTGGGTGCGAGCGATGCCCTTGTGGCAATGGACGACCTGGATGTCCTCGTCCCGGACGAGGCGGGCCAGACGCCACGCGGAGCGCAGGCTGATGAGGCGCGGCATCGGCAGCGGCCGGTGGTCGAGGCCGAGGTCGCGGGCCTTCTGGGTCCACACCGCGCTCGGATGGGTGGCGACGACCACGTGGTGGCCCCGGGCGCGGAGGCCCTGGGCCAGCTCGGCCAGCTGCACGGCGGCCCCCGTGAAGAACGCGGCGCCGGGATAGAGGTGCAGGACGCGGAGCGACATGCGTCGGTCGGGCGTCCGCGCGGCCGGGTGCCGCGGGTCAGCCGGCCAGGCTGTGGACGACCTGGTTGCCCCCGCGACGGCTGGCCTCGTCCAGGTGCGCCCGCGCCCGGGACACGAGCGCCCGGTGGCTGGCGCCGTGGTCCGGGAACGACGCCTCGCCGACGCTCAGCGTGATGCGCGGGGCCGTGAGGCCGGGCGCGCTCGAGAAGTCCACGTGGCCGATCACGGTGCGGATGCGCTCGGCCACGCGGACGGCGTCGGCCTCCGTGGTGTGGAGCAGGAGGATCGCGGTCTCGCCCTCCAGCTCGCCGACGATGTCGGTGTTGCGCAAGAGTTCGGTGATCTTCTCGGCCACGACCCGGCGGACGTCCTGTCCGTCGCCCGCCGTCCCCACGTCGGGGCGCACGAGGCACACGGAGAAGAAGTGCTGGTAGCGGCTGGCGCGGCCGGTCTCCTTGGCGAGGACGTACCGGAAGGCCTTCTCCTCGAGCACCTTGCAGAACGCCTTGAGGCTCGCGGACGGGTCGTTGTCGCTGGCCACGGTGTCGCTCCTCCCGCTCGGCTCGCCCGCATCGGGTCCGGTCCCCGCACCACGGATCGCCAGCCTGACCGAGGGGAGGGCTGGTCACCGCGTCGCGAAAATCCCGCGTCCGGGCCCGAATGTCAAGGGGGTTGCGGGGCGCCCCGAGCCCCGCGGGGCCGAGGGCGAGGCTCCGGCCCCCGGGGAATCCCTTGCTCGGGGCGCCCACGTCTGCCATCATGGAACGCATGAAGCGCAAGGTCGCCATGATCGTCCTGATCGGGCTCGGCTCCCTCGCCGTGGCCGGCACGTGCGATGCACAGAGCCAGGTCGAGGTGGTCTCCCCCGAGCCCGAGCCGCGGCGGGGCCTCGAGATCGTCGTGCCCGGGCCGTCCTCGCGCGAGCTGACGAGACCGCGGGACCTCGAGTTCTACGGCGAGGACCAGCGGGTGCCCTACAATCCGGCGTTCATCGAGCCGTTCACGGGCTCGACTCGGGGCGGAACCCGATTCGGGGTATCGGCGTACACAGCGCCTCAGACCCCCGTGGGTCCCCTGTCGGCGACCAACCCGCTGGTCGGAATGGGGTGGTTCTCGCTCGGCTTCACGGTGATCTGGGACCTCGAGACCCCCGAGGCGCTGAAGCCCGCCGGCGCTCCCCGCTGAGCCGCGGACCGTCCCCATGGCCCTGCTCCGCGGCAACCTGCACGCCCATACCACCTTCTCGGACGGGCGCCGGCCCGTGGACGAGGTGATCGCTCGCTACCGGCGCATGGGCTACGACTTCCTGGCCATCACGGACCACGAGGGCTGGATCCAGGACGACTACTGGTACCGGATCCCGCCCGGCGACGACCGGATGCTGGTGCTGACGGGCATCGAGCTGAGCTACGACCCGCTGGACCAGCACGTGGGCAAGGTGATGGGCGACCGCGAGACGCTCTACGTCTTGAACCACCCCGCCCGGTACCGGCTGAGCGTCCGCGAGACCCTCCGGCGCGTGGCGGAGATCACCCGGGCCGGCTGGCCGATCCACGCCCTGGAGGTCACCGACGGCGGCGTGTACCAGCCCCGCTACGACGTGGAGGAGATCGCGCTGCCGAAGATCGCCACCGACGACTCCCATCGCGACGCCGACCTCGGGCGCGCCTGGATCGAGGTGGACGCGGCCCGCACGCCGGACGGCATCCTGCGGGCGGTCAAGGCCGGCGACTTCCGGCTCGGGTTCGCCGATCCGGGCGAGCGCGACGAGGCGGCCGACCTCCCGGACTAGGCGGGGCGGTCGCCGGCGCCGATGCTCCGCAGCAGCATGGGCGTCAAGGTGGGGAGCGCCCGCTCCAGCAGGTCGTCCTCGGCCCCCCCGAGCCACTGCACCACGACCTCGTTGACCGCGCCGAGCCACGCCAAGGTCGCCACCCGCGTGTCGATGGGCGGGATGGCGTTCTCCGCCACCGCCTCGTCGAGGTAGCCCTGGATCAGCCCCCCGAAGCGCGCGTGCACCTCGGCCCGCTTGTCCTGGTAGGCGGGGCCGAGGCTCACCGACTCGAGCAGCAGGATCCTGGCCAGGGCGCGGTGCCGCGCGAAGGTGGCGAGCCCCGCGCGCAGGGCCGCCTCCACCTTGCCGAGGGCGCCGTGGGCTGGGGCGATGGCGCCGGCCACGGCCTCGGCCAGCCGCGCGGCCAGCTCGTCCACCAGCGCCAGGAACAGCGTCTCCTTGCTGGGGAAGTGGTGGTAGACGGCGCCCTTGGACGTGCCCGAGGCGCGCACGATGTCGTCGACGGCGGCCCTGTGATACCCTTTCTCGGCGAACACCGCGAGCGCCGCCTGCAGGATGCGGTCCCGCGTCTCGAGCTTGCTCACAGGGAGACCTCATGCGCATCCGGATCGGGCACAGCCCGGACCCCGACGACGCCTTCATGTTCTACGCGCTCACGGCGGGCAAGGTGCGGGCGGGCGACCACACCATCGAGCACGTGCTGGAGGACATCGAGTCGCTCAACCGACGGGCCCGCGGCGGCGAGCTGGAGGTGACGGCGGTGTCCGCCGCCACCTACGCCCTGGTCCACGAGCAGTACCGCATGATGGATCCCGGCGCCTCCATGGGCAAGGGGTACGGGCCCATCCTCGTGGCGCGGGAGCCGCTGGATGTCGAGGCGTTGCCCGACAAGGTGATCGCCATCCCGGGCAGCCACACGACGGCGGCGCTGCTGCTCCGCCTCTACGTGGGCGACCCGCCGCTCATCGAGGTGGCCTTCGACCGGATCCCGCGGGCGGTGCTGGAGGGGCAAGCCGACGTCGGCCTCCTGATCCACGAGGGGCAGATCACGCACGCGCGAATGGGGCTCCACAAGGTGCTGGATCTCGGCGTCCGCTGGGAGCGCGACACGGCGCTGCCGCTGCCGCTCGGGATCAACGTCATGCGCCGCGACCTGGGCGAGGCCGTCCACCGGCGGCTGTCCCAGGCGCTGCGCGACTCCATCGACTACGCGCATGCCCACGTGGACGAGGCCCTCGAGTACGCCATGCGCTACGGCCGCGGCATCGACAAGGAGACGTGCCGCCGCTTCGTGCTCATGTACGTCAACGACTACACGAAGGAGCTGGGGCGGGACGGCCGCGCCGCGCTCGAGCGCCTCTACCTGACGGCCCACCAGCGGGGGCTCATCGCCACGCTCCCGCCCGTCGACCCGATCTAGCTCCCGCCCCGGCGGCAGGGCCCGGCCGGCGGCCGGCGCCCGCCCTCAGTACGTCTTGAGGATCTCGTAGTCGGTGGTGCGCTGGGCGGGCGTGAACCCGGCCTCGCGGATCAGCGCCACGACCTCGTCGACGGTGGTCTTGTTCACGTAGTCGGCCGAGGCGTGGACGTTCTCCTCGAACAGCGTGCCGCCGAAGTCGTCCGACCCCCAGAGCAGCGCCACCTGACCGGCCCGCTTGCCCTCCGAGAACCAGGACGCCTGGACGTGGTCGAAGTTGTCCAGGTAGAGGCGGGCCAGGGCCAGCACCCGGAGGTAGGTGCTCGGTCCCCGGTGGTGCTTGATCCACTTCTCCAGGAGCGTGTGGCCGGGCTTGAAGGACCAGGGCACGAAGGCCGTGAACCCCCGATGCTCGTCCTGGAGCGCGCGGATCGCCTCCAGGTGGTCCACGATGTCCTCGCCCGTCTCCACGTGGCCGTACATCATGGTGGCGGTGGAGCGCAAGCCCTGGCGGTGGGCCTCGCGGTGCACCTCGAGCCAGGCCTCGGGCCCGCCCTTCTTGGGGGCGATCCGGGTGCGCACCCGCGTGGAGAGCACCTCGGCGCCGCCGCCGGGCAGGGAGGTCTGGCCCGCCTCCCGGAGCCGCGCCAGCACCTCGGCCACGGTGAGCCCGCTCACCTGGGCCATGGTCTGGATCTCCGAGGCGGTGAAGAAGTGGGGGGTGACCCCCGGGAAGCGCCGCCGCGTCTCGCTCACGAGCTCGAGGTAGTACGAGAGCGGCAGGGCCGGGTTGTGGCCGCCCTGGAGCAGCACCGTCGTCGCCCCCTGGCCCACCGCCCCCGCCACCTTGGCCATCACCTCGTCCACCGTCAGCGTGTAGGCCTCGGGGTGCCCCGGCCGGCGGTAGAAGGCGCAGAACTGGCAGTCGGTGACGCACACGTTCGTGTAGTTGGGGTTGGTGTCGACGACGAAGGTCACGCGCCGCTCCGGCACCCGGCGGAAGCGCGCCTCCTGGGCCAGCGCCCCCAGCTCCAGGAGCGGGGACTCGGCCAGGAGCCAGAGGGCCTCCTCCCGTCCGAGGCGCGCGCCCGCGGCGACCCGGGCCCGGATGGCGTCGAGCACGCTCAGTTCCAGACCTGCACGACGTTGTAGAGGGCGTCGCGCTCGACGGGGATCTTGCCCGCGTCGCGGATCATCCGGAGGATCTGCTCGTGGGCCAGACCGGGCGGGCTCTCGGCTTGCGCCATGTGGGCGATGCGCTCGTCCTCCAGCGTGCCGTTGACGTCGGAGGCCCCGAAGTGCAGCGCCAGCGCGGCGGTGGCCTCGCCCAGCATCACCCAGTAGGCCTCGATGTGGGGGAAGTTGTCGAGCACCAGCCGCGAGGCGGCGATGGTCCGCAGGTCGTCCACGGGCGGGGTCTGCCGGGGGACGAGCCGGGTCGTGCCCACCTGGTAGGCGAGGGGGATGAAGGTCACGAAGCCCCCCGAGCGGTCCTGCTGCTCGCGGAGCCGCAGGAGGTGGTCCACGCGCTCGGCGTGCGTCTCCACGTGCCCGTAGAGCATGGTGGCGTTGGTCTTGAGGCCGATGGCGTGGGCGATGCCGTGGATCTCGCACCAGCGCTCCGGGTCGGCCTTGCCCGTGTACTTGAGGAGCTTGGCCAGCCGCGGGGAGAAGATCTCGGCCCCGCCCCCCGGCATGGAGTGGAGCCCGGCCCGCTTGAGCCGCTGGAGCGCCTCCCGGGGCTCGATCTTCCAGCGCCGCCAGAAGTAGTCGATCTCGGCGGCGGTGAAGGCCTTGATCTGGGTGTCCGGACGGGCGGCGTGCAGGGCCTCGATGAGCCGCTCGTAGTACTCGAAGGGCCAGTCCGGGTGGTGGCCGCCCACGATGTGCACCTCGCGGGTGCCCGGCTTGATCATGGCCAGCATGTCCTCGATGGAGTGCTCGAAGGCGCCGTCCTGGCCCTTGTCCCGGCGGAAGTCGCAGAACCGGCACCGGAGGACGCACACGTTGGTGGGGTTGACGTAGCGGTTCAGCACGAAGAAGACCTGCTCGCCGTGCAGGCGGGACTTGACCGTGTCGGCCAGGCGCCCGAGGCCGTGGAGGTCGTCGGTCTCGAAGAGGACGAGGGCGTCGTCGCGGTCGAGCCGCTGGCCCCGCCGGACCTTGTCCCAGACGGGCCCGAGGCGCCTGTCCCTCAGCAGCGGGGTCTCGGTGGCGAGCATGCGTTCCTCCCGATCGGGGATCGACCGACTGGTCGGTTTGATTCTAAGTGCTTGATGCGGGTGAGTCAACCTCGGGGAGCGGCTGCGAACGCGGCTTGACGCCCGGGCCGGGGCCGGTTAGCATCCCCGAGCCCCGGGGCGGCGACGGCCGGAGCCCCGCGGGCACCGGGGAGGGGGAGGGAGGCGCGCGTGCAGGTCCTGCGACGGCTGGCGGCCATGGTCGACGCGGTCAACGACCGGGTCGGGCGGGGGGTACGGCTGTTGACCCTGCTCCTGGTGCTCGTCACCACCACGGACGTGGTGATGCGCTACCTCTTCCACACGAGCTTCGTCTTCGTCCAGGAGGCGGAGTGGCACCTCTTCGCCATCCTGTTCCTGCTCGCGGCCGGCTACACGCACTTGAGGGGCGACCACGTCCGGGTCGACATCGTCTACGCCCGCATGCCGCGGCGCCGGCAGGCGCTGGTCGACGTGGTGGGCACGGTGCTGTTCCTGTTCCCCACCTGCTTCCTGGTGGTGGTGTCCTCGGTCCCGTTCGTCCGGGCCTCGCTGGGAGTGCTGGAGGGATCGCCCGATCCCGGCGGGCTCCCCGGCCGGTATCTCCTCAAGGCGTGCATCCCGGCCGGCTTCCTGCTGCTCGCGCTGCAGGGGCTGTCCCAGCTCGTCAAGAGCGTCGACGTCCTGCGGGGCCAGGGGGCGGGCCGGTGATCGAGTTCCTCCCCGTCATCATGTTCGTGGCGTTCACGGTGCTGATCCTGATGGGGTTCCCCATCGCCTTCACCATCGGGGGCACCGCGCTGTTCTTCGGCATGTACGCCTTCGGGCTGGACTTCTTCAACCTCCTGCCGCTCAGGATCTTCGGGGTGATGAACAACTTCACCCTGATCGCGGTGCCGCTGTTCATCTTCATGGGCGTGGTGCTCGAGCGCTCCGGGCTGGCCGAAGACCTCCTGGAGACGATGGCGCTGGTCTTCGGGCGGCTGCCGGGCGGGATCGCGATCTCGGTGGTGGTGGTGGGCACGCTGCTCGCCGCCACCACCGGCATCGTGGGCGCCACCGTGACGACCATGGGGTTGATCTCGCTCCCCACCATGGTGCGCCGGGGCTACCAGAAGGAGATGGCCACCGGCATCATCTGCGCCTCGGGGACCTTGGGGCAGATCATCCCGCCGAGCATCGTCCTGGTCCTGGTGGGGGACATCCTGGGCGTGTCGGTGGGCGACCTGTTCCTGGGGGCGGTGATCCCCGGGCTCATCCTGGCCACCCTCTACGTCCTGTACGTCGTGGGCATGGCGGTGCTCCACCCGAGCATGGTGCCCCCCATCCCCGCCGAGGAGCGGGCCGCCGTGTCCCGGGCGGAGATGACCCGGCGGGTGTCGCGGGCCCTGGTGCCGCCGCTCGCCCTCATCGTGGCCGTGCTCGGGTCCATCTTCTTCGGCATCGCCACGCCCACCGAGGCGGCGGCGGTGGGGGCGGCGGGCGCCATCGGCCTCACGTGGCTCAACGACAAGTTCACCTTCGCCATGCTCCGCGCCACCATGGACGTGACGACCCGGCTCACCAGCATGGTGTTCATCATCCTGGTGGGGGCCACCGCCTTCGGGCTGGCCTTCCGGGGCATGGGGGGCGACCAGCTCATCGAGAAGTACGTGGGCGGCTCCGGCCTCCACCCCCAGGCGGTGTTCTGGCTGGTCATGGGCGTCGTGTTCATATTGGGGTTCTTCCTCGACTACATCGAGATCGCCTTCATCCACCTGCCGGTGATCTCGCCGGTGCTGCTCAAGATGGGCTTCGATCCGTTGTGGTACGGGGTGCTGCTGGGGATCAACCTGCAGACGTCGTTCCTGACGCCCCCGTTCGGCTTCGCGCTGTTCTACCTGCGTGGGGTGGCGCCCCCCGACGTGACGACCGGCCACATCTACCGGGGGATCATCCCCTTCGTCGTGCTCCAGCTCCTCGGGCTGTTCCTGGTGGCCTTCTGGCCGGCCACCGCCACCTGGCTGCCCCGCTTCGTGTTCAAGTGACGGGCGCCGGGACGCCGCGAGGCGGAGCCCCGCGGCTCCGCCTCGCGGCGAATCCGGTCCCGGGCCTCAGATGGCCACGAGCCGCTGGTAGGGGTCCTCGCTCACCTTGTCCCAGCTGTTGTAGAGCCCGCGGAACTTCTTGAAGGCGTCGTGCACCTTCCGGGCGGTGGCGTCCTTGCCCGCCTCCTCCTCGAGGGTGGCCTCGGCCAGGGGCCGGAGCGCCTTGAGCACCGACTCGGGGAGCTGCAGCACCTCGACCTTGCCCTTCATCTCTGTCAGGATCTTCTGCAGGCCGGCGGCGTTCTTCGTGTTGTAGTCGGCGAGCACGTGGACGTTGTTGGCCTGGCACGCGTAGTCCACGACCGCCCGGAGGTCGGCCGGCAGCCCGTCGTAGGCCTTCTTGCTGGCGAAGAACTCCTCCACCGTCCCCGGCTCGTGCCAGCCCGGGTAGTAGTGGTAGCGCGCGGCGTTGTGCAGCCCGAGCTTCAGGTCGTCCTCGGGGCCGACCCACTCGGTGGCGTCAATGACCCCGCGCTCCAGCGCGGGGAAGATGTCGCCGCCGGCCA
>Ga0187892_10000946_pt1 | contig 71494 bp, 71 predicted proteins | sample MA1701073metaG_FD_139345 | JGI IMG/M metagenome (GOLD analysis project Ga0187892, IMG submission 139345) | Bio-ooze microbial communities from a basaltic lava cave in the Kipuka Kanohina Cave System on the Island of Hawaii, USA - MA170107-3 metaG ...
CGCGCGGTCCGGGTTTCGGCTGCGGCGGACGCTCGTCGCGCGAAAGCATGTCGCGCGCGACGAGCTCCGCTGAGGGCGCGTGCTTTCAAGGCAGGACCGCACGCACCCTCAGAGGCCGCCGCAGCCGAAACCCGGACCGCGCGCCGAGCCCCGTCGAACCGCCGCGACAGTCCGGCGTAGCTTCGCGCCCGAGAGCATGTGGCGCGCGACGAGCTCCGTTGAGGGTGCGTGCTTCCGAGGCAGGACCGCACGCACCCACAAAGGCCGCCGCAGCCGAAACCCGGACCGCGCACCGGACCCCGTTTCCCACCACGACTGCGGGAAGGACGCTCGTCGCGTGAAAGCATGTGGCGCGGGACGAGGACGCTCGTCGCGCGGAAGGCCAGGCGTACACGCGGGTGGCCGCCCGAAGGCGGGGTGAGGGCGGCGCGATCGTCGCGGGTCGCTAGGACCAGGCGATGTCGCGCAGCAGGTCGAGGCCGAGGCGGCGGAACCAGCCGGGGAGCCGCTCGACGGGCAGGCCGACGACGTTGCTCCACGAGCCGTCGATGCGGGTGACGAACAGGGCGCCGCGGCCCTGGAGCCCGTAGGCGCCGGCCTTGTCCAGCGGCTCGCCGCCCGCGACGTAGGCGTGGATCGTCTCGTCGTCGATGTCGCCGAACGTGACGCTCGTCGATTCGACCTCGCACAGATCGCCGCGGCTCGCCGGCCGGTGCAGGAAGACGGCGGTGAGGACTTCGTGCGTCCGGCCACGCAGCGAGCGCAGCATGCGTGCGGCGTGCTCGGGCGAGCTGGGCTTGCCGATCGCCTCCCCGCCGAGCACCACGATCGTGTCGGCCGCGAGGACGACGGGCTCGGCCGCGTCGGAGCTGGCGGCGACCCTGGGCGCGGCGGCGAGGCCCTTGGCGCGCGCCAGTCGCGCGGCGAGCGCGCGGGGCGGCTCGCCGTCCAGGGAGCGCTCGTCGACGCTCGTCGGAAGCAGCTGCGGATCGAGGCCGATCTGGCGCAGGAGATCGAGCCGGCGGGGCGAGGCGGACGCCAGGAAGAGCCTGAGGCGCGACACGCGCTCGAGCTTAGCAGGAGCGGCGTCCGGCGGCTCGCCTCGGCGCCTGGCTCGCGGCGCGATCGCGCCCGTATAATGAACGGCGAGTCCGGGAGCGGATTCGACCCGGCAGGCGGATCCGACGCGCCGGCGCCGGGGAGCGGCCGCTCCCCGTTCGTCGGCCGGAGACGCCGGGGGCGTTGGGCTCGCCGGCACGAGGAACGGTACGAGATGGATACAGCGCGGATTCGCACGTGGCGCCGGATCTCGGTGCTGGCCGGGATCGCGCTCGCGGCCTCGGTCACCGCGGCGGCCCAGGAATCGGAAGCGGAGCAGGCGCTCGTCGCGAGCGGCGAGCGGCCGGACCTGATCCTGATGCACACCGGGGACGTGATCGGCTACCTCGAGGACTGCGGGTGCAAGGTCAACCCCGCGGGCGGCCTGGCCCGCCGGGCTTGGGTCGTCAAGCAGGTGAAGAACCGGTTTCCCGGCGTCCCGCTGCTGCTGCTCGACAGCGGGAACTTCTCCGACAACCCGACGCCCCAGGGCGATCTCAGGACGAAGACGCTGCTGACCGCGATGGAGCAGCTCGAGTACCGGGTCGTCAACGTCGGCGAGCGGGACATCCGGCTGGGCTACGACGAGTTCCGGGCGCGGACCGAGCCCGGCCGGTTCCACTTCGTGTCGGCGAACATCGTCAAGCAGGGCAGCGGGGAGCCGATCTTCGAGCCGCGCGCCGTGCTCGAGCTGCCGGCGGCGCCCGCGGCCGGCGCGGCGGCCCGCACGGTCATCGGCGTCACCGGGGTGGCGCGCTTCAATCCGATGTTCCTCAAGGCCGGCCCCGACGGCAGCAACATGGTCTTCGCGAACCACGTGGATTCGGTGCGACGCGAGGTTGCGGCGCTGCGGGCCGAGAACGTCGACTTGGTGGTGGTGCTGGCCGCCCTGCACCTGAACGACGCCAGGCGGATCGCCGAGGAGGTGCCCGGCATCGACTTCATCCTCGGGGCCTACGGCGGTCTGTTCGTCGACGAGCGGGTCGGGCCGACGAAGGTGCTGTACTGCGGCAATCGCGGCCAGCGGCTGGCCGAGACCCGGATCTTCCTCCGCCCCGGCGACGATCGCTCGAGGCGGGTCGAGCCGGCGGTGCGGATGCACTTCCTGACCGCGGACTATCCGGAGAGCACGGACATGCGGAGGTTTCTCGACCTGCAGCCGTCGGCCGTGCTCGGGAGCGAGGACGAGGCGGCGGCGGCGGCCGGCTCCCGCCCGTGACGGACCCGGCGGTCCGGGTGCTCGGCATCGACGTCGGCCGCGTCCGCATCGGTCTCGCGCTGTCGGATCCGCTGGGGCTGACCGCGCAGCCGCTGCCCGTGCTGCTGCGCCGCGGCCCGGCCCGCGATTGCCGCGAGCTCGCGCGACTGGTCCGCGAGCGCGGCGTGACGACGGCGGTGGTCGGCCTCCCGCTGATGATGTCGGGGGCCGAAGGCAGCGCGGCGGCCGGCGCCAGGGAGTTCGCGGCCGAGCTGGGCAAGCGGATTCCCGGTCTCGCGGTCGAGCTGTGGGACGAACGATGGACGAGCGTGGAAGCGGAACGGATGCTCGTCGCCGCCGACGTGAAGCGCGGACGGCGCCGGACCCTGGTCGACGGTCTGGCGGCGGCGCTGATCCTGCAGAACTACCTCGACGCACGGACGGCGAGCGACCGGCGGTGAGCCGCGGCGTCCGGGGGGTGCTGGCGGCCCTCGCCGCCGGTGCCGGCGTCGCGGCGCTGCTGGCCGGGGCCGTTGCCTGGAATGCGCTCCGCAGTCCCTACGCCGGCTGGTCGGGCGACGAGGTCGTGGTCGTGCTCGACTCCGGTCTCGACGCGGGATCGATGCTGGGCGAGCTGGCGGAGGCGGGGGTCCTGCGTCATCCGCGCCTGGCGCGTGCCTGGCTCGCGTGGCGGGGCGAGGCCGGGCGGCTCCAGGCGGGGGAGTACCGCTTCGAGGATCCGGCCTCGGCGCTCGCGGTGCTCGAGCGCTTGCTCGACGGCGACGTCGTCCTGCACCTGGTCACGGTGCCGGAGGGGCTGACCCTGGAGGAGACGGCCGCCCGCCTGGCGGCGGCGGGGGTTGCGGGAGCCGATGCGCTCCGCGCCGCGTTCCAGGATCCGGAGCCGATCCGCGACCTCGATGCCGAGGCGCCGGACCTCGAGGGTTATCTGTTTCCCGAGACCTACAACTTCTCGCGCGGCCATGCCGCGGGCCGGATCGCCCGGGCGATGGTCGACCAGTTCCGGCGGGCCGCCGGCCCCGAGCTCGCGGCCCGCGCGGCGGCGGTCGGCCTGTCGACCCGCGGCGCCGTGACGCTCGCCTCGCTGATCGAGAAGGAGACTTCCATCCCCGGCGAGCGGCCACGCGTCTCGCGCGTGTTCCACAATCGACTGCAGCGCGGCATGCGGCTCGAGTGCGACCCGACCGTGCTCTACGCCCTGGCCCGCGCCGGCCGGCCGGCCGAGCGGCTGACGCGCGAGCACCTGCGCTTCGAGTCGCCGTGGAACACCTACGTCACCTCCGGGCTGCCCCGCGGGCCGATCGCGAGCCCCGGCCGGGACAGCCTGCGCGCCGCGCTCGAGCCGGCGGAGGGCGACGATCTGTTCTTCGTCGCGGCACCGGGGGGCGGCCACATCTTCTCCCGGACGCTGGACGGCCACCGGCAGGCCGTCGCCGAGTGGCGGCTCTACACCGGCTCGTCGAGGTAGCCGCGCCGATCGGGCGCGATCCCGTGGTAGTTGATCTCGCGCCGGCGCTCCTGGTCGCCGAGCCGCTCGTTGATCACGCCGAGCTCGTTGATCTCGCCCCGGCGGAGCGCCCGGTGGTGGAACCTGCAGAAGCCCTCGAGGTAGGCCGGGTCCTGGCAGAACCAGGCGCCGCCGTAGCTCGTGCGAAAGCGGCAGTGGTCCATCGGCGCCTCCGGACGAAGGGGATTATAGAGAAGCGGGGCGGGCCCGTCGCCTGGCGGACCGGTTTTCGTGATCGGCGATACGGGTTCGTGGCCGGCACGGTCCGCTCCGCCGCCGCGCGCATCCGGAAGACGCCGCGTTCCCGCTGGCCGGCCGTTTGCAATAGGACCGATCAACTCACGGACCTGGCATGCCCAAGGACCGACGGGAGCTTCGGACGAAGATCCCGTGGAAGCGCCGGAGCGGGGTCGCGGTGGCTCTGGGAACCCACGCCTCTCGCAAGCCCGGACCCACTCCTCCCGTCGCGGAGCCGCTCGGGCCCGCTCCGGCGCATCGTTCGTTTTTTTCCTGACAGCGGCGACGATCTTCGGTACAATCGGCGCGCGATGCCTGCCGATCGACGCTGTCGCGGCTTCGAACAGCTCGGACGGCTGCCGCCGCGCGAGATGGGCCTGCCGCTGGAGCAGGCCCGGCGGTTGCTCCTGGCCCGCGCCTGGCGCGACGTGGCCGGCGAGATCGTCGCGCGACGGGCGCCGGCGCTGGGGGTGCGGCGGGGCGTGCTCGAGATCCTCGTTCCCGACGGTTCGTGGGGTCGCGTGCTTCCCGAGATCATCCCGCGGCTGGCGGGCCGGCTGGCGGCGCAGCATGCGGAGCTGCGGGTGACGCGCTACCGCCTGGTGCTCGAGGGGTCGGCCGCGCGCTTCCCGGCGCAGCCGGTCGGGGTCGGTCGCCCCGCGGGCGAGGTCGCGGCGGACCCGGCAGGCTCGCGTCGGACCGCGGCGGCCTCCCGTGGGCGGGGTCGCACGGCGCGACCGCTCGGGCCCGCCTCCGGACCCGAGGTGCGGTAGGGGCCGTCAGAGCGCCCAGCGCACGGTGAGCAACGTCGCGCTGCGGTCGCGGCTCATCAGCTGGTCGTCGGTCCGGCGCTCGAGCTGGAGCGCCGTTCGGTCGGCGAGGACGAGCCCCAGCGCGAACGCGTCGTTCTGCACGTCGCCCCGCTCGGCTTCGGCCGCGAGGTAGGGGATCAGGGGGCGAGCCCCCCCCGGCACGCGGACTCGCACGCCACCCCGCACGTGCCAGCGGCGGCTTCGGCCGAAGCTGCTGTCGAGCAGATGGCCGACGCGGACTCGCGCGTCGAACGCGCCGCTCCCGTCTCGCGACGGAAGCGCCTGCCATTGCCGGCTCTCGATCCCCGCCTCGAGCACGTTGAGGCTGGTCACCCGCTCGTTGACCTCGGCCAGCTCGTGGTTCGAGCGATGGTAGAAATAGCCGCCGGCGACCAGGCCGGCGAGCTCGCGCTCCAGGCCGGCGTGGTAGAGGTAGTAGAGATCGCCGGTGTCGTCTGCCGTGAGGATGTTGCCATCGACGACGATCACCCCCCGCACGCCGCGCAGGAAGGGCGGGGACAGGAAGCGAAGCAGGACCTGCCCGAGCCACCGCCCCTCGCCCCCGCCCGCGGCGATCCGGCCGTCGATGTCGGGTGCCCGGCCCGTTCCGGGTCCGCGGCTCGCGCCCGGCTGTTCCTCGTACGCGAAGCCCACGAGCCAGCCGTCCGCGAGCAGGCTCAGCGGGTCGCGGCTGCGAAGGTAGTGGGCGAAGAGCGAGGCGCTCCGCCCGGCGCCGACCCCGAAGGCGATCCCCGGTCCGGCCTCGACGTCCGCGAGAAACCGCCCGCTCTGGACCAGCCCGGCGACCTCCAGCCGGAGCTCGAGCCGGCCGGCCCCGGCGCCCCGACCCCCGATCAGGCCGCGCGCCCGGCCCGACACCACCGCCTCGGCCGCGACCTCCCGCTCGTCGAGGACCGGCCCGAGCGCCAGCTCCCAGCCGACCGAGCGGCCGCCCGCAGCGAGCGCGCGGTCCGGGTCCGGGCGGGAGGCGAGCCCGGCACCCAGGTAACGGACGAACGGCTGACCGTCGGCATCGACGAACTCCTTGCCGCGCTGGCCGACGAACCCGCCGGCGACGAGCCCGCCGAGCGCCGCGGATCTCCGGCGCCAGCCGAAGTCGAGCGCGTACTCGAGGTCGCGCACCTCGAAGGCGAGGTCCGACGAGGCCTTGTCGATCGCGGTACGGCTGTCGATGGCGAAGAAGGACTCGCCCCCGGCGCCCGGGATCGCGATCTCGGCCCACAGGTCGCCGACGAGATCGAGCTCGTCCCCGATGACCCACGACAGGCGGCCGCCGGCGATCGCCGGAACCTGCTCCGCGCCGGCGGACGGCGCGCCGGCGGCAAAGGCGAGCAGGCCGAGCAGGATGGCCCTCGGCCCGTGCTCAGTCGCTCGCGCCACCGGCCTCGCTCGCCTGTTCCATCACGAACGGCACGACCGCCTCCACCGCGTGCTGGTCGCCGTCGGCGACCGCGACGCGGAGGCGATAGTCGCCGCGCGGCCAGGCGGCCGAGGTCGGCAGGTCCCAGCCCTGCGCCGAGCCCCGATCCTCCAGCCTCGCGGGTTGTCCCAGCGCGATCCAGCTGCCGTCCAGCTCGCGGCCCTCGAGCTGGTAGGCGATGCGGTAGGGCGCGCGGCCCCCGTAGATCTCGTAGAACAGGGTGACGGTCTCCCCGGCGCGGAAGGTCGCGTTCGGACGAGGGTACACCCGGAACGGGCCGACGTGGAACGGCTCGTCGTGCGAGGCGAGCGCAGCATAGGGCAGCGCCTCGAGCTCCTGGGTCAGGGCCAGGTCGCTGAGCTGCATCTCGGGCGTGGCCGGAGCGAGCTCGAGCGTCTCACGGTGCAGGCCCGTCGCGGCCGTCTCGGGATCGACCACGACGAGCGTCAGCGCGTAACGCGCGGGATCGAGCTTGATCCGGCCCTGGGCCAGGCGCCGGCCCCCGGTGGTCGCCAGCTTGAACGAGTCCTCGCCCAGCATCCGCGGCGGCCGCCCGGGCTCGTCGGGGAAGGAGAAGCGCGCCACGACCGACGGGGCGCTGCCCTCGGCGACGTGGGTCACGTCCACGGTCAGCACGGCGACCGTCCGTCCGTCCTCGGGGTGCCGGTAGCGCTGGAGCACGACGTCGAGCGGCCGCGTCTGGTAGGCCTCGACCGTCTCGATCCGCTCCAGCAGGACCGCCGCGTGCGGCGGGACCTCCTGCATCCGCCCGAGGTCGAGCATCACCGACAGCTCGGAGCGCCGCGGCGGTCCGAAGGTGCTCAGGAAGCGGTCGATCATCCGGTCGTGGGGATCGGCGAGACGCTGGGGGTCGAAGAACACGCTCGTCAGCTGCGGGTCGTAGGACAGCCGGAACTCGCCGCCGGGATCGCGGACGAAGGCGACGACGACGACCGGGTCGAGATCCCGGCGCTGAGCGGGCCGGCCCTCGTAGATCCAGCGGATCACCCCCTGGCCGCTCGTGACGCCGGTCTTGAGGTGGAGGTCCTCCTCGATGTGCGTCGGCGGACCGTACAGCACGTGGATCTTGCCACGGTCGGTCTTCCAGCCGGGCTTGCCGCTGTCGAGGAACAGCTCGTTCGCCTCGCGCACGCGCTCCCAGAACAGCTGGCGAGCCTCGTTCGTGAGCGTCTCCGGCGAGGGGTCGCGCCGCGCCCAGAAGCGCTCGATGAACAGCGCGCGCTCGGGGTCGCCGTCCAGCTTGCGGAAGGTCTTCACCTCTTCGGCCCGGGCCAGGTAGCGGATCGGACCGTCGATCCAGGCCGCGAGGTCGGCGTCCTCGTCGCCGGCCCGCGCCACGGACGCGCCGCACAGCAATCCCGCCAGGGCCAGCGCGGCGCGCACGACCCCGCCGGTCCCCGGCGGCGCGCCGGCCGCCGCGCCGGAGCGGATTCCCCACGCCGTCATGCCGTTCGCACCTCTGCTCGACGCCCGCGCCGCCGGCGCCCCGAGTATAGAGGTGGGGCCGGGGCCGCGCCCCGCTCGAAGGGCAGGACTTGTCGTACGGGCGCCACGGACTAGATTAGGTCGCGTCGGCCCCGCGCGCGTCGCGGGGCGGGTCGCGGCCGGGAATGCCGGAACCGCGGGCAGGCGGCGCGGCGCCGCCCGCTCCGGGGTGCCGGAAGGGCGAGGAACGAGAGGAGGTTCGAAGCTATGTCGCTGTGGCAGAAGAACGAATCCGAGCGAGGCATGACGAGTCCGCCGGCCGAGGCGCCGAGCGTGTCCCGGCCGCCCGCGGCGCCGGTGCGGGAGAGCCGGGGCGATCGGCTGGTCAACATCGGGCAGTCGATCGAGATCCGCGGCGAGCTGTCGGGCAACGAGGACCTGACGATCGACGGCAGGATCGAGGGCAAGATCGTGCTCAAGGACCACAATCTGACGATCGGCACCAACGGCCGGATCAACGCCGAGATCCGCGCCAAGAGCGTGATCGTCAACGGCGAGGTGATCGGCGACATCGTGGCCGACGACAAGATCGAGATCGCGCCGTCGGGCTCGGTCCAGGGCGACCTGTGCGCTCCGCGCGTCGCGCTGGCCGACGGCTCGAGCTTCAAGGGCAGCATCGACATGGGGGGCCAGGGGCGGAACCACGCGACGGCCCCGACGCCTGCGCAGCGCGCGCCCAAGGAGCTGTCGCTCGCGGCCAAGGCCTGAGCATGGCCTGGCTGCGCTGGCCGCGGAAGCCGCACGCGCCCGCGGCGCGGAGCGGGGAGCCCGGTGTCGGTGTCGAGGAGGCGTGCCCGGGAATTGCCCGCGTGCTGGCGCGGCTGTTCGGCAGCGGCAAGCAACCGGAGGTGCTCGACCTCGGGCAGGCCGCGGGCTCGCCCGCGCTCTATCTGGCCGACCGTGGGGCGCGCGTCCACGTCGAGAACTTCGAGCCGCCGTCGCCGGCTGCCGACGAGGGCGTGGAGGCGAGCGCGGCACCGCCGCCGCTCCGGATCGGCCAGCCGGACGCGAAGTTCGACCTCGTGCTGGCGTGGGAGCACGGCGACTTCGTGCCGCCGGAGCGGCTCGACGAGTTCACCGCCGAGCTGCGCCGGGTGCTGGCTCCGGGCGGCTGGCTCGTGCTGTTCGCGCAGGATCGGCGGCGCGAGGACGGGGTCTGCTCCGATCGTGCCTCGAGCTACCGCCTGGCCGCCGACGACCGGATCGTGCGCCAGCCGCGACGGGGCCCGGCGCGCCCGCGCTGGGCCTATCCGAATCGACGCATCGAGCGGGCGCTCGCCCCGCTCGCCGTGCAGGGAATCCACCTCCACGGCGACCGCGTCCGCGAGGTCGTGGCGCAAAAGACGCGCTGAGCGGGCCGGGTTGCCTCCGGCACCGGGCCTGCGATAGGGTGACCGCCCGCATCCGGGTCGGGGGGGCGTGCCGTGCCGTCGTCGCGCGTTCGGGCCATCGGCTTCTCGTCGACCCTGGCGATCGCCGAGCTGGCGCGCCAGCTGCGCGAGCAGGGGACGGACGTGATCGACTTCAGCGCGGGCCAGCCGGACTTCCCCACCCCCGAGGCGGTCAAGCTCGCCGGCAAACGCGCGATCGACGAGAACCGCACCGGCTACACCGCGACCGCGGGGATCGCCGAGCTGCGCGCCGCGATCGCCACCCGGTTCCGGGCCGAGCGCGGGCTCGACTACCCGAGCGAGGCGGTGCTGGTCTCCTGCGGGGCGAAGGCCTCGCTGTTCCTCGCGTTCCAGGCGCTGCTCGAGCCGGGGGACGAGGCGATCGTGCCCGTGCCCTACTGGACGTCGTACCCGGAGCAGGTGAAGCTGGCCGGCGGCCGGCCGGTGTTCGTCCGCTGCCGCGCGGAGCGCGGGTTTCGCCTCGAGCCGCAGGAGCTGGCGCGCGCCATCACGCCGCGCACGCGGCTCGTGATCCTCAACTCCCCGGCCAACCCGACCGGGGCGAGCTACCGCCGCGAGGAGCTGGCGCCGCTCGCCGAGCTCTGCGTCGAGCGCGGGCTGTGGGTCGTCGCCGACGAGATCTACTCCAAGCTCGTCTACGACGGCGAGCGCTTCTGCGGGATCGCCGACCTCGGAGCGGCGATACGTTCCCGGACCGTGATCGTCGACGGCGTGAGCAAGACCTACTCGATGACCGGCTGGCGCATCGGCTTCGCCGTGGGTCCGAGCGAGGTGATCGCGGGCATGACCAAGCTCCAGAGCCACAGCACGAGCCACGCGACTTCGATCGCACAGTGGGCGGCGCTCGCGGCGCTGGCGCTCCCCGACGACGAGATCCGGCCGCGCGTCGACGAGTTCCGGCGCCGGCGCGACGAGTTGCTGCGCGGGCTGGCGCAGGTGCCGGGCTGGTCGTGCACCGTGCCCGAGGGGTCGTTCTACCTGTTTCCCGCGGTGGCGGAGGGTCCGGCCGGACCGGGCCGGCCCGGCGCGCTGCGCGACGGGGATGCGGTCGCGCGCTACCTGCTCGAGCACGCGGCGGTGGCCGTCGTGCCCGGTGCCGCGTTCGGGGCTCCCGGGCACGTGCGGCTGTCGTACGCGGTGTCGCTGGAGCGCGTCCGGGAAGGTGTGGCGCGCATCGCGCGAGCGATGGCGGCGGCGCGCGGCGCGGACCCGTGAGGCGCGGGGGCTACTGCGGCTCGCGCGGGCCGGGAACGAGCGGGAGCTCCTCGCGCTCGGTCCGTGCGATGTAGGTCCGGTGGTCGCCGCGGATCGTGACCTGGGTCGTGCGCGGGCTGCGCGGGGAGGCCGATCGCGCGCGTCCCTTGCGCAGCGCGTCCTCCCTGGGGCGCGAGTGCTGCTCGACGTACGAGCGGCCGACGCGCCCGAAGTTCTCCTGCATCCGGGCCAGCTCCTGCCGCGCGCGGAAGGTGTTGGCGCGGATGTGCTCCTCGCGCCGAAACGCCTCGTCCAGGGCCTCGAGGAACGGCGTGGCCTCGGCGTCGAGCGAGATGCCTTTGGTCGTGAACAGCGCCCGCACCTGGTCGACGAACGACAGCGGCGCGCCGGTCAGCCGCGCGAGGCATTCGATGTGCTCGGCGATCGATCGTGGCTCGTGTCGCATGCAGTGAATCGCCGTGCCTCCTAACTCGAACTTCATGTACGCTCAAACCGGTGGTTGTCAATCGTCCGCCGCCGGGCCGCGGGCGAGCGGCGGGGTGCGGCCGGCGGAGCGCTGCCGGAAAACGGCGACAGCGACGCCAACCCGCGAGCGACCGCGTTCGGCCCCGGCGATCGGCGGCGCGCGCCGGGCTTGGGAGCGTACGCTAGAATGGATCGGCGCTGGAGACGATCGTGGTGTTGCGAAACCGGACCCTGAAGCAGCTCGAAGCGGGTCAGAAGGTCCGCGACCTGCGCGACAACAGCATCGGCGTGGTGCTCGACCACGCCTGCCAGTACGCGCACCCCAAGGCCCAGCCGGTCTACTCCTACCTCGTCCGCTGGGCGGACGGCCAGGTCTGCGCCTACACCGAGGCGGCGTTCTTCGGCGACGACCGGCTGGAGCTGGTCGACTGAGCCGCAGCACGCGCGGCCGCCCGGGGGCGTGGGCCCGGCCGCCGCTTCATGGTGCCGAAGGGGAGACTCGAACTCCCACCCGGTTGCCCGGACTAGATCCTGAATCTAGCGCGTCTACCAGTTCCGCCACTTCGGCTGGATGGGTCGGGCTACGCTAGCAACTGCCCGGAAGCGATGTCAAGCTCGGTGAGCCGGCGGCGGAGCCGGCAGGCACGATGAGCCAGCGCACGGACGACGGCGACGACGGCTCGACACGAGCGCTGCTCGATCTCGTCGCGCGGTCGGGCGACCGCCGGCTGTCGGCGCGCCAGCTGCTGAGCCGGGCCAGCGCGCTCGAGGTCGAACGCGGCGCGCTGCGGCGGACCCTGCGCAAGCTGATCCGTCAAGGACGGATCCACAAGACGCGGGACGGAACGCTGACCGCGGGGAGAGAGACGCCGCGGGACCGTGCGGCGGGCGCCCGCCTCGAGCGCGCGGAGCTGGTCGGCGTGTTCCTCGAGCGTGGGCGCTCGGGCATCGTGCGACCGCTCGACTCCGAGCGGCAGGAGCTGCGCGTGGCCGCCCCGTCGCGCGGAGGAGCGGAAGATCGGCAGCTCGTGCGGGTGCAGGTCGTGCGGAGGGCCGGGCCGGGCCGGGCGGGGGAGGGCAGGGTGACCGCGGTCCTGGGGCATCTCGACGATCCCGGAACCGACGTGCTCGCCATCATCCACAAGTACGACCTGCCGGGGGCGTTCCCCGCGGACGTGGCGCGGCAGGCGCGGGCGCTGGCCCGGCCGGTGGCGGACGAGACCCGGCGGGAGCGGTTCGACGATCCGGCGCCGGTCACGATCGACGGCGAGAGCGCCCGCGACTTCGACGATGCGATCGCGGTCGCGCCCCTCCCGCGCGACGGCTTCCGGCTGTTCGTCCACGTCGCCGACGTCTCGAGCTTCGTCCCGCCCGGCAGCGCGCTCGACCTCGAGGCGCGCCGCCGCGGGACGAGCGTTTACTTCCCCGACCGGGTGCTGCCGATGCTGCCCGAGGAGCTGTCGAACGGCCTGTGCTCGCTCGTGCCGGGCGAGGATCGGCCGGTGCAGTCGGTGGTCGTCGATTTCACCGCGACCGGACGCCGCTCGCGCGTACGCTTCGCCGACGGCGTGATCCGCTCGGCCGCGCGGCTGACCTACACCGAGGTCGGCCGCTGGCTCGACGGCGGCGCGCGGGGCCCGACGATCCCGCGCGCCGTGGCGCCGATGCTGCGGGACGCCGACCGCCTGCGGGAGCTGCTCGAGCGCCGTCGCCACGCGCGGGGCAGCGTCGACTTCGACCTGCCCGAGCCCCAGCTGTTGCTCGACATCGAGGGCGCGATGACGGGCGTGACGATCGCCCCGCGCAATCGCGCGCACCGGCTGATCGAGGAGTTCATGATCGCCGCGAACGAGGCGGTGGCGGCTCACCTCGCGCGGACCGAGGTGCCGGCGATCTTCCGCGTGCACGACCCGCCTGATCCGCTCAAGCTCGAGGGCGTGGCCGCGTTCGTCGCCGGCCTGGACCTCGAGTTTCGCGTGGGCGCGGGGGCGCGTGCCGCACGTGCCTTGCAGCGGCTGCTGGAGCAGGCGGAGCAGCGGCCGGAATCGTCGATCATCCGCCGCGTCGCGCTGCGCGCGATGAGCCAGGCCCGCTACGCCACCCGCAACAGCGGTCACTTCGCGCTGGCCGCGCCGAGCTACCTGCACTTCACCTCGCCCATCCGCCGCTATCCCGATCTCGTCGTCCACCGGCAGCTGCGCGCGACGCGGCACGGCGGCGAGCCCCCGCACGATACGGCCGCGCTCGACGCGATCGCCGAGGGCAGCTCGACGCGGGAGCGGGTGGCCGAGGCCGCGGAGCGCGAGCTGCTGGCGTGGAAGAAGGTGGCGTTCGTCGCCGGCCGGGTCGGCGATCGCTTCGAGGGCGTGGTCCACGGCGTCGCCCGCTTCGGCCTGTTCGTCGAGCTGAGCGAGAACCTCGTCGAAGGGCTGCTGCGGGTCGAGCGGCTCGGCCCCGAGTGGTTCGCCTTCGACGAGCGTCGCGGCCGGCTGACCGGGGCCGAGAGCGGCCGCAGCTACCGCATCGGCGACCGCGTGCAGGTCAGGGTCGTCGCCGTCGATCGGGTGCTGCAGCGCGTCGATCTCGCTCCCGCCGACGCTCCGGCCGGCGTCGCGGAACGGCCCGCCGGCGCCGCCGGCGATCGGCGGACCGGCCGCCGCTCCCGGCGTCGCTGAGCGTAACCCGCGAGGCGCGAACGGCGCGCGCACGCCGCGGCGGGCTGGTGTATGATGGCCGTTCCGAGATGCAGCGAGAACGGAGCGCGCCGATGAGCCGGCTGGCCCGCGACATCATGAACCCGGACGTGATCTCGGTCCCGACGACGATGGACCTGCGGGACCTGGGCAAGCTGTTCCTCGAGAAGGGGATCACGGGCGCTCCGGTCGTCGACGACGAGGGCAACCTGGCGGGAGTGATCTCGCAGACCGACCTGATCTACTACAACCTGACCCGCGGCGACGAGCTGATCGTCGACTCGAGCTTCTACCACAGCGCCCGGGTCCAGGGCGCGCATGTCCCGCGGGGCTACCAGCTCGAGGACACCAACACGGGATGCGTGGCCGACGTGATGACCCCCGTGGTCCACGCCGTTCGGGAGGATACGAGCGTCGAGTCGGTCGCGCGGATGATGACGCGGAAGCACATCCATCGCGTGATCGTCCAGCGGGGCCGGAAGGTGACCGGGATCATCTCGGCGCTGGACGTCCTGCGGCTCCAGGGAGACGACGACGGCGCGGCCCCGTCCGCGCCGCGGCGGAAGGCGGCCGGGCGCAAGGTCACGCGCCGCCGCCCGCCCGCGGTCGCCCGCCGGGCGGCCCGGCGCGCGCCGCCCGGCGGCAAGCGCCGGTAAACCGGGCGTAAAAGCGGGCCCGCCCGCTGGCGGGCGTGCCTCGCGTCGCGGATACTCACCACGACGGGTCACCGCGGCGATCGGCCCGCCGCGCGACCCGGCAAGCGGACCGAGATGGATCGAGCCCAGCGCGACGAGCGCGATCGGATCCTGCGCGACGTGGTCGCGATCACCATGCTCGGCATCGCGCTGGGGGTGGTCTACAACTGGCGCGGGCTCGACGGCCGGCCCCCGTGGGGCCTCTCCTGGATCGCCGAGGATCGCGGCTCGGGGCTGGCCGCGCTCGACGCGCTGGACGGTGCCAGCGCCGATCCGATGGCGCTCGTCGACGGCGCCTCCGGAGGCGTGCCCGAGATCCCGGCGCTGGACCGGCCGGTCGAGGCCGGCCTGCTGCAGGTCAAGCGACTCCACGACGCGGGAACCGCGTTGTTCGTCGATGCCCGCGAGGCGGACGAGTACGCCGCTGGCCACATCGCCGGCGCGATCAACCTGCCCTTCGACCGGGCGTCCGCCGATCCCGAGCTGCTCGCAGCGCTCGACGACGCGGGAGGTCCGATCGTGACCTACTGTGGCGGCGGGGCGTGCGAGCTGTCGCTCAACCTGGCCTGGGAACTGGTCCACGCCGGGCAGCCCCGGGTCCTGGTCTACCTGGGCGGTTATCCCGAATGGGAAGCCGCAGGGTACCCCACCGCGGTCGGCGAGCCGCCGCCGGGAGCGACGAGGTGAGGGGCGGCGACGGCTCCGGCGGGCTCCGCGCCTGGATCGTCCGCTGCTGCCAGCTCGTGACGGGGGCGATCTTCGCGCTGGCCGCGCTGTCGAAGCTCGGCGACCTGCACTCGTTCGCCGCCGAGATCCACAACTTCCGCATCGTGCCGATCGCGACCGAGAACCTGCTCGCGATCACGCTGCCCTGGATCGAGCTGGTGGCGGCCCTGGCCTTGCTGCTCGGGATTCGCGCGCGCGCGGGCGCCGTGCTCGCCTCGTGGCTGCTCGTGGCCTTCACGGTCGCGGTCGCCTCCGCGGTGGCGCGCGGGCTCGACTTCGAGTGCGGCTGCTTCGGCACCGCTGACGGGGCGCACGTCGGCACGCGCAAGCTCGTCGAGAACCTGGCGATGACGCTCTTCGCCGTCGTCGGCGCGCTCCGGCGCCGCTGATCGGACGCCCCGGGGCGTCACGGCGGCTCGACGGGGTCGGGCGCGCGGAGTCGAGGCGAGATGGGCGAGGCGTGATGGAAGCGCGAGGGGGGAGGGCCGGCCGGCGGGTTGCGGGTCGGAGCGCTAGCCCAACTTCCGCAGCAAGGCGACCTAAGTTCTTTGTTTTCAACAACGGCCTCTCGAAGTTGGCACTACATTTCGACGGTCTGCGGAGGCTTCAGCCGCTGGGGCAGCTCCAGTCCCAAGCGCTGGAGGATCGAGGCCTGGGCGCGGTCGGGTCGAACCACGCAGCGCAGACGCAGCTCCCGCCCGTCCTCGGTGGGCAGCACGACATCGGCACTTTGGATTCGCCGGAGCTCGTGCAGGATCGTGCGCGGGCTGTTACCCAGTCCGGCTCGCTCCTGCCACTTCTCCAGGGTCTTCCACAGGACGTAGGCCAGGAAGCAGACCAGGATGTGGGCCTTGATCCGTTCGGGTTTCTGGTGCCAGATCGGCCGGATGGACAGGTCACTCTTGTGGATGCGGAACGCGGCCTCTGCCTCAGTCAGCTGGATGTAGGTGCGCCAGAGTTCCTGTGGCGTCCAGTCCGTGACGTTGGTGCGGAGGATGTAGCAGCCCTCGGCGTGCTGGGTCCATTCGAGCCATTCCGCTCGTTCGCGCCAGCGCAGGCGCACGCCGGCGCGGAGTTCGGGCGCGGGATTGAGCTGGATTTCGAATCCGGCGGCGGCGCGGGAGTTTCTCTCGAGCAGTCGCCCGAGCTGACGCTCGAGCTGCTGGACCGGTACCGGCTGCCGCGCGTGCTCCAGGCGCCGCTCCAGGGTGCGCAGCGCTTCGCGGATCCGGTCCGCAAAGCGCTGGTGCATCGCACGCTCCTTCTCCCGGCGAGCTCGTGAGCGGCAGAGGATGAAGGTCTCCTGACCTTCGGGACTGGGACACAACTTGACCTCGATCCCGTCACGCAGCGCCTCCCACCCCTGCTGCTCGACGAGCCTCTGCTGCCAGCGTTTCAGCTCGCTCTTGGGGGTGCCGACGAGGTAGCGTCGGCCTCCCTGCCGCAGCCAAACCAGGTTCTCCTCGCTCACCATCCCGCGGTCCATCACCCAGATGCGATCCGCCGTCCCGTGCTTGGCCTCCATCGCCGCGATGATCTGCTGCACGGTCGTGACATCCGTGCAGTTGCCGGCGAAGATCTCGTAGCCCAGCGGCAGACCCTCCCGGGTCACGACCAAGGCGATACAGACCTGCGTGCAGTCCGAGCGGCGATCGCGGCTGTGCCCGCGCCGGACCAGCTCGTTGCCGTGGGCCAGCCCCTCGAAGTACGTCGAGGTCACGTCGTACAGCAACAGGTCGTAGGTCACCTGAAACAGCTCGCCGAGCCGGGAGCGGATCTGCTTCTCCAACTCGTCCTTGTGCACGAGTAGTTTGTCCAAGGCACGGTACAGCCGGTCCTCGTTGATCCTCTCCACCGGCAGCCCCAGCAGGTCTTCCAACGCCGTCGTGCGATACCAGTCTTCCGCAATGTGCAGCTCGCTCGACGGCTCGCACAGCCGGGCCACGGCCAAGACCGCAGCCACGGTCGGCCAGGGGACGGCTTCGTCGCCCCGGGGCATCCAACGCTCCAACACCTCATGGAATCGCAGCGCGCACCACAGCGTCCAACCGAGCCACACATCGCCAAACCGACGCCCACGCTCCAGCCGCACCCGATCGAGCCGCACCCGTACCGACCCGACGGCGGGCTCCGGATCTTCGAACAACTCGCCCTGTCGACCGCCGCCCGTAAGCTCGCTGGCCAGTGCCCGAGCCCTCGCACGACCCCCGGCGTCGAGCTCGCCCAGCGTCGCGACGGTCTCCTGCCGGACACGTGAGCCGACCCGCACGCTGCGCACCAGCCGCCAATAGACATGCGTCTTGCCGTCCTTGCGAACCGTGCTGTGGCGCAGGTACACGCGACGCTCCTCGCGCCGCGTTTATCCGCCAGACCAACCCTCGATTCAAGAGGGTAGGTTGGCACTACATCCGGTTTCCGTGACCGCAGCGCCGCAAACAAAGGACTTGTCGCGCCGCCAGGCCAAAATCCATCCCGATACAGTGCCAAGCTGCGGAAGTTGGGCTAGCCGGCGGCGGCGGTCCGGTTCAGCGCCCGCGCCAGGCGCGACTTGGTGCGCGCCGCGGCCCGGTCGTGGATCGCGCCGAGCTTCGAGGTGCGGTCGATCATGCCCAGCGTGGCCGAGAGCGACTGGCGCGCCGCGTCGATGTCGCCCGCGGCGAGCAGGCTGCGGAAGCGCTTGACCACGCTCCGCATCCGCGTGCGGTTCTGGCGATTGCGGGCGCGCCGGCGCACGCTCTTGCGGTGCTCCTGGATCGCGCTCTTGTGCTCGGCCACGTCGCTCCTCCCGCCGATCGGCAGCGGATGGTAGACCAGCCGCCGCCGATCGTCAACCCGGGGTCAGCTCGGGGCCTGGCCCAGGGCGGTCAGCTTGTCCCGCGCGATGCTCGCCTCGTCGGTGTTCGGGTAGCGCTGCAGCACGTAGCGCAGCTGCACGATCGCCTGTCCGATCTGGTTCTGCTCCTGGAACGCCAGGGCCTTCTTCAGGTCGGCGGCGGCCGCCTTGTCGCTCGTGGCGTAACGCTCGAGCAGGCGATCGAACGCGCCGATCGCGGCGGCGAAGTCGCCGCGGCTGAAGTGGCACTCGCCGATCCAGTACAGCGCGTTGTCGGCGAGCGGGCTGTGCGGAAACCGCTCCTGGTACTCCGCGAAGCCGGAGACCGCGAGGTCGAAGTTGCCCTTGGAGAAGTCGAGGTAGGCCGTGTTGTACAGCGCCTCGGGATCGGGCTGGGCGCCGGCCGGCGGCGCCGGCGCCGGCGCCGGGACGGGGGTCAGCGGGGCCCCGTCCCCGCCCGGGGCCGCCCCCGGCGGCGGGGACGGCCGGGTGCCGGCCCGGGCCAGCTCCTGCGCGCGGCGCGTCTCCTGCTGCAGCCGCTCGAGCCGCCGGTCGACGTCGTCGAGCCGCTCGCCGCCGACGGCGGCCTCGCGCGCCACACGATCGATCCGCGCCGTCAGCTCGGCCAGGTCGGTGCGGGTCGCGCTGTCGCTGCCGTCGGCCGCACGGTCCTCGATCTCCGCCACCTGCCGCGACGCCTCACGCTGCGCCCGCTCCAGCTCGACGATCTGCCGTCGCAGATCGGCGATGTCGCGCTCGAGGCGCGTGACCTGGTCGGGCAGCACGCAGCCGCTCGCTGCGGCCAGCGCGAGAGCCGGGGCTAGGCGGCGGAGGCCGGCGCGCACGGGGGTCACTCTTCCAGCAGGAACTCGGCCCGCCGGTTCTGGGACCAGGCGGCCTCGTCGTGCCCGCGGGCCGCGGGTCGTTCCTCGCCGTAACTCAGGATGCGCATGCGCGAACGGGTGACGCCGAGCGTCGCCAGGTAGTCGCGCACGGCGGCCGCCCGGCGCTCGCCGAGCGCGAGGTTGTACTCGATCGTGCCCCGCTCGTCGCAGTGCCCCTGGATCACGAAGCGGTAGTCGGGGTGGGCCTTGAGCCAGGTCGCGTTCTCGCGCAGGGTGGCCTGGGTCGAGGCGCTCAGGTCGTGGCTGTCGAAGGCGAAGAACACCGTGCGCAGCACGCCGAGTTCGTTCCAGTACCGGATGTCGCGCGGCGGCTCCACCGCATCGCGCACCGGCTCGGTTGGGAACGTGTCCTCGATCTCGCGCTGGGGGGGAGCCTGGGGCCGCGCCGGCTCTTGGGCGGCAGGTTGCTCGGGGGTGACTTCCGCCGCCCGTTTCTTGCAGCCCGTCACGACACCGGTCAGCGCCAACAGCAGGAGCAGGATCGAGCCTGGTCTCGAATGGTGCATCGTCGTCTTCCTCACGATAGCGGCACGACCGTTTCGGCCGCGCTCCTGTGCGGCCGATTATCTTGAATCGGCCGGCCCGGCGCAAGGCTCATCTGGACCAGTCCGGGGTGTAGGCGTCCCCGCCGCGGGTCAGGCGTCGTACGTCGCTGCCGTCGGCCCGCATCGTGTAGATGTCGTAGGACCCGGCCCGGTCGGAGGCGAAGACGAGATGGCGGCCGTCGGGAGACCAGCGCGGGTTCTCGTTGTTCCCCGGCCCCTCGGTCAGGGCCACGGCGCGCTCGCTCGCCAGGTCGAGGACGAAGATCTGGAAGCGGCCCTCGACGCGGGAGGCGTAGGCCAGCCGGTCGGCCCGCGGCGACCAGGCGGCGGAGTCGTTGTAGCCGCCCGTCCGCGTCAGGCGCCGCACGTTCAGCCCCTCGGCGTCGCACAGGTAGATCTGCGGCGATCCCGAGCGGTCGGAGGTGAAGGCGATCTCGCGGCCGTTGGGCGAAAAGGCGGGCGAGGTGTCGATCGCCGGGTTGTGGGTCAGCCGCCGATTGCGACCGCGGGCGACGTCGAGCAGGTACAGCTCGGTATTGCCGTCGGGGTCCGAGCTGTAGACGATCTGGCTCCCGTCGGGCGACCAGTCGGGCGCGGCGCTCAGCTCGCCCGCGACGCTCTCCAGCCGGCGCAGCTCGCCCTCGGCGCTCATGCGGTAGATCCCGGGCTGGCGCCCGCGCCAGGAGACGAACGCCAGCTCCTCGGCGTCGGGCGACCAGGCCGGGGACAGGTTGATCGTGCCCGTCGTCGTCAGCCGGCGGACGCGCCGGCCGTCGTAGTCCATCAGGTAGATCTCCTTGCCCGTGCCGTGGCGGGAGACGAAGGCGATGCGGGTCAGCGCCACCCCGGAGCGGCCGGTGTAGTGGCGGACCAGATCGTCCGAGACCTGGTGCGCGACGCGGCGCGCCAGCTCGAGGTCGCCGCCGTAACGGCGGGCGAAGAGCAGCGTGCCGCTGGGGTTGTCGTGGAGCCGGGCCTCGACGTCGATGCGCCGGCCCGCGGTGCCGACGCGGGTCTCGACCAGGGCGTCGGCGCCGATCGCGCTCCAGTCCGCGTGGCGCGGCGAGCCGGGGGGCGCCGGCGGGACCAGCCGGTAGAGCGCGGGGTCGACCACGTCGAAGAACCCGCTGAACTCGAGGTCGTCGCGGATCGTCGCCAGCACCTCGTCCGCCGCGTCCCGTGCCGGAGGCTCGGCCGCCGCCGCCGGCGTCGCGATCTTGATCCGAGTGAAGCTCCGGCCGCTGATCTGCCCGCTGATGTCCGCGTCCGACTGCGCGGCGAGCGGCAGCGGGGCGAGGCCGAGCGCCAGGAGCGGCAGCAGCCGGCGAAGGCGCGATCCGGGCGAGGCTTGCATCGTGGCTCCGTCGATCACTCGGGATCGAGGCTGAACAGGAAGCGGGCCGACAACAGGGGCTTGGTCCAGGCCGGCGGCAGAGGCGGGAACGGGGCCGCGTCGACGACCGCGCGCAGCGCCGAGCGGTCGAGCGATGGAATGCCGCTCGAGCGGTCGATCCGCAGGTCGCGGACGCCGCCGTCGCGCAGGATGTCGAAGGTGACGCTCACTTGCTGGGGTTCGTCGACGCCGTCCAGGATCGGCTTGACCCAGTGGCCGTACAGCGCCGCCGTGACCGAGTCGCGGTACCAGGCGAACTCGAAATCGCCGCTCTCGAGCGCGGTGATGCTGCCCTCGCCCGCGGCCGGCCCGGGAGGCCGGGGACCGGCCGGGGCGGCGGGGCTCGCGCCCGCTGCGGCCGGGGGCGGCGCGGCCGCCGGTGGTGGCGGCACCGCTCCCTGCGGCTTCGGCGCCGGCTTGCGCTTCTTCGGCACCGGCCGGGGCGCGACCGTGGCGGCCCGGGGGGGCTCGGCCGGCGGCGCCGCCGCGGTCGGCGGGGCCTGCACCGGCGGCGCCGGCGCCGCGACCGCGGGCGGGGCGGAGCGCATCGGCGCCACGAGGTCGACGACGAGCGGCGGCTCGAGGCGGCTCCGCCGTCCGCCGAGCAGGGTCGGGAGCAGCAGCAGCAGCGCGACGCCCAGCCCGTGCGCGACGAGCGAGCCGGCCATGAACGGCGAGAGGGCGAGCGGCCAGTCGAAGCGGGCGACGACCCGGATGCGCGGCAGGGCCACGATCAGGAGCCCTCGACCCGCTCCAGCGGCACGGTGACCAGCGCCACGCGCGTGACGCCGGCCTTGCGGACCGTGTCCATCACGAGCAGGACCTCGCCGTAGGGCAGCAGCTTGTCGGCCTGGAGAAACACCGTCTCGCTCGGTCGCGCGGCGGCGAGCCGCCGCATCTGCTCGAGCAGCAGGTCGGCATGGACCGGCCGGTCGTTGATGCGGATCCGGCCGTCACGGTCGAGCGACACCACGACCCGCGCCTCCTCGATCTCGGTCGCCGTCTCCGTCGCGGGCAGCTCGAGCTGGATGCCGCGCTGCAGCATCGGCGCCGCCAGGAGCGAGATGATCAGCAGCACGAGCATCACGTCGACGAGCGGCGTGACGTTGATCTCGGCCAGCGCCGGGCGGCGCCGCTGGCCGAGATCGCCGCCGTCGAGCTGGGCGCCCATCCGCGCCCCCTCAGCCGCGCCGGCCCTGGACTCGGTGGATCAGATCCGCGGTGAACTCGTCCATCCGGGCGTCGATCGCGCGCAGGCGGCCGAGGAAGTGGTTGTAGGCGATGACCGCGGGGATCGCGGCGGCCAGGCCGGCAGCGGTCGCCACCAGGGCCTCGGCGATCCCCGGAGCGTAGGCGGCGAGCGAGGCGGTGCCGGCCACGCCGATCCCGTGGAACGCCCGCATGATCCCCCACACCGTGCCGAACAGGCCGATGAACGGCGTGGCGCTCGCCGTGGTGGCGAGGAAGCCCAGGCTGCGCTCGAGGTAGGCGAGGCGGGCCGAGCAGCTGCGCCGCACGACCCGGACCAGCGACTCGAGCTCGCCGCCGTGCCAGGTGCCGTCGGGCGGCGGGTTGAGGCTGACCTCGCGGAACACGGCGCGGTAGATGTCGGCCAGCGGGCTGTGGCGCAGCGCGGCCGTCTCGTCCTGGATCGTGGCCAGGCCCCCGCCCTGGTGGAAGCGGTCGAGGAACCGCTTCGATTCGCGCTCGGCCCGGCGGAAGCTGACCAGGCGCTCGGCGGTGATCCCCCACGACACGACCGAGAACAACGCCAGGACGGCCAGCACGAACTTGGCCATCGGGCCGGCCTGCATCACGAGCGAGAAGACGTCCAGGCCGGGGGCGGCTGCGGCTGCGATCACGCGAACTCCTGCGGCGGGCGCGCGGGCGGGCGGGGGCACGACCCGCGAATCGGACCAGGCGGGTTATGCTATCCGAGCGCCGAACGACCGTCAAAACTCCGGCGGTGCGAGCGACGGTCCGAGCGCCGGGACGAACGCGCGATGTTGCGAACCCTGCGGATCCGCGACTTCGTCATCGTCGACGAGCTGACGGTCGAGTTCGGCGACGGGCTGAACCTGCTGACCGGCGAGACCGGCGCGGGCAAGTCGATCGTGCTCGACGCGCTGGGCATGGCGGTCGGGCTGCGCGCCGACCGGTCCTGGATCCGCGCCGGCAGCGAGCGGGCGGTGGTCGAGGCGCTGTTCGAGTTCGCGGCGGGCGAGGCGGCGCCGCGCTGCGCCGCGGAGCGCGGCGTCGAGGTCGCGGACGGCGGGCAGATCCTGGTGCAACGGGAGCTGCCGGCCGGCGGCGGCGGCCGGGTGTGGATCAACGGTGCGCCGGGGACGGTCCAGCTGCTGCGGGACCTCGGCCCGTGGCTGGTCGAGCTGCACGGACAGCGCGAGCCGGCCGGCCCGAGCGTCCCCGAGCGGCAGACCGCGATCGTCGACGAGCGCGGGGGGCAGGGCGAGCTGGTCGCTGCGGTGCGGCGCGCTCACGGGTCGGTGCGCGAGGCGGACGAGCGACGCGAGCACCTGGTCCGGCAGGCGGCCCGGCGCGCAGAGCGGGTCGAGGAGCTGGAGCGCGTCGCGCGGGAGATCGAGGCGGCGCAGCCGCGAGCGGGCGAGATCGCCGAGCTGGAGCGGGACGCGCTGCTGCTGCGAAACGCCGAGCGGGTGGCGTGTCTGCTCGAGGAGATCGTGCAGGCCGCGTACGAGGGCGAGCCTTCGGCCGCAGGGCTGGCGGCGGCCGCCGCCGGCCGGGCGGAGGAGCTGGCGCGGATCGATCCGGCGCTCGGCCCGGCGGCGCAGCAGCTGCGCGCGGCGGCGCTCGAGCTGCAGGACGCCGGAACCACCTTCCGCGACTGGCGCGAGCGGGCCGCGTTCGAGCCGGAGCGGCTGGAGGGGATCGAGGCCCGGCGTGCCGCCCTCGAGCGTCTCTGCCTGCGGCACGCCACGGACGAGGCCGGGCTCGCCGCGCGAGCGGCGGCCGCACGCCGCGAGCTGGACGAGCTGCGCTCGCTCGACGCCGAGCTCGAGCGCCTGGAGCTGGAGTCGGCCGCGGCCCGGCGGGCGTACGCCGAGGCGGCCACGGCGCTCGGGGCCGCACGGCGGAAGGCGGCACGCCGGATCGGCCGCGAGGTGCAGGAGCAGCTCTCGGCGCTGGCCCTGCCCCACGCGCGCTTCGAGATCGCCTTCCGGCCGGCTCGCGGACCGTCGATCGGCAACGCCGGCCCCGAGCTGCCGTTCAGTCCCGCCGGCGCCGAGCGCGCCGAGTTCCTGTGGGCCGCGAACCCGGGCGAGCCGGCGCAGCCGCTGGCCCGGGCCGCGTCCGGCGGCGAGTGGTCGCGCGTCATGCTCGCGCTCCACGTCGTCGCCGACTCGACGGAGGCCGCTCCCACCGTGATCTTCGACGAGATCGACGCCGGGGTGGGGGGCGCCGCGGCGGACGCGGTGGGCGCGCGCCTGGCGCAGCTCGCCCGCCGGCGCCAGGTGTTGTGCGTGACGCACCTGCCCCAGGTCGCGGCCTACGCCGACCGTCACCTGCGGGTGCGCAAGGAGGTCCGCGGGGGTCGGACGCGCGCGGCGGTCGAGGACCTGGCGGCGGCGGGTCGGATCGAGGAGATGGCGCGGATGCTCGGCGGCCGGCGGCCCACCGCCGCTTCCCGTCGGCACGCGGCCGAGATGCTGGGGGCGGCCGGCCGGGCCCCGGCGCGGAGGAACGCGTGAAACGCAGCGGCGTCTATCCCGGGACCTTCGATCCCGTCACCAACGGCCACCTCGACCTCGTCGAGCGCGGCCGCCGGCACTTCGACCGGCTGGTGATCGGGGTGTTGGGCAACGCCGACAAGCAGCCGCTGTTCTCGGTCGACGAGCGGATCGCGCTCTTGCGCGAGGCGGTCGGGTCCTGGGACAACGTGGAGGTCGCGAGCTTCGACGGGTTGCTCGTCGACTTCGCACGGGGGGTCGGGGCGTCGATGATCCTGCGCGGCATCCGCGCCGTGACCGATCTCGAGGTCGAGATGCAGATGGCGATGATGAACCGCCGCATGTGCCCCGAGCTCGAGACCGTCTTCATGGTCCCGAGCGAGGCCTACTCGTTCGTCTCGAGCCGGCTCGTGCGCGAGGTCGCCCGGCTCGGCGGGTCGACCGCCGGACTGGTTCCCCCCGCGGTGCAGGCGGCCCTGGCGCTGCGGCTCGCGCCGCGCGGGCCGTCTTGAGCCGGGCACGGGATCGACCTTATACTGCGCGAGATGAAGCGGCTCGCCACGCTGCTCGGGCTGCTCGCGCTCGCTTCTCCGGCTGGCGCCGCGGACCCGGTCGTGCGCTACGTCGATTTCGAGACGACGGTGAATCCGGTGACGGTCAAGCGCATCACGCGCTCGATCGCCGACGCCGAGAGCGCCGGCGACTCGCTGGTGCTGGTGCGGCTCGACACCCCGGGCGGGCTGGTCTCGTCGATGGAGGAAGTCGTCAAGCGCATGTTGACCGCCCGCGTGCCGGTCGTGGCCTGGGTCGGGCCGGCGGGCGCCCACGCCGCTTCGGCGGGCTTCGTGATCCTGATCGCCGCCGACGTGGCGGCGATGGCGCCGGGCACGCGCACCGGGGCGGCGGCGACGGTGTTCCTCACCGGTGACGGCGGCGAGGGCGACGTGCTGCTGAAGAAGTCCAACGAGGATCTGGCGGCGCTGGTGCGCTCGATCGCCGAGCGCCGCCAGCGCAACCCCGCCGCCTGCGAGCGCGCGATCTTCGAGGCCAAGGCGTACGAGGAGCGCGTGGCGCTCGAGCTGGGTCTGGTCGATCTGGTGGTCGCCGGCCGCGACGAGCTGCTGCAGCAGCTCGAGGGGCGCGAGGTGCGGCTGTTCGACGGCAGCACGGTGGTGCTGCGCACGGCCGGCGCGGCGATCGTCCACTCCGAGTTCTCGCTGCGCCACGAGTTCATGGAGCTGCTGGCGATCCCGGCGATCGCCTACGGACTGTTCCTGCTCGGCGTGCTCGGGGTCTACGTCGAGCTGACGCATCCCGGCACGGTGCTGCCCGGCGTGGTCGGCGCGACCTGCCTGATCCTGTTCGCGCTCGCGGCGCAGGTGCTGCCGGTCTCGGCGATCGGCGTGCTGCTGATCGTGCTGGCGCTCGTGATGTTCCTGCTCGAGATCAAGGTCACGAGCTACGGGATGCTGACCTTGGGCGGCGTGGCGAGCCTGCTGGTCGGGTCGTGGATGCTGATCGAGGGGCCGATCCCCGAGCTGCGGGTCCCGTGGAGCGCCGTGCTGCCGGCGTCGATCGTCGTGGTCGTGCTGTGCCTGGTGGCCGTGCGCCTGGCGATCCGGGCCCAGGTCGAGCGGGTCGGCACGGGGGCCGAGGGCCTGACCGGCGAGACCGGCACCGTGACCGAGGAGCTGAGCCCGCGGGGGAAGGTGTTCGTGCACGGTGAGATCTGGAACGCGTCGTCGGCCCGCGGTCCGATCGCCCCGGGCCGGCGCGTCCGCGTGACCCAGGTCGACAACCTGTGGCTGACCGTCGAGCCGGTGGAGGCCGGGGGCGACGAAGGAGGCTCGACATGCCGCTAGCGCTGCCGTCCATCGGTCTGTTGATCGCGGCCGCGGTCGTGGTCTTCATCCTGACGAACGCGATCCGGGTCCTGCCGGAGTACGAGCGCGGGGTGGTGTTCCGCCTCGGCCGGCTGCGACCGGTCGACTACGGCCCGGGACTGTTCCTCTTGATCCCGGTGGTCGACCGCATGGTGCGGGTCTCGCTCCGCACGGTGGTGCACGACGTGCCGCCGCAGGACGTGATCACGCGCGACAACGTGTCGGTCAAGGTCAACGCCGTGGTCTACTTTCGCGTGATGAACCCGCGGGCGGCGGTGGTCGAGGTCGAGAACTTCCACTACGCGACGAGCCAGCTGGCGCAGACCACGCTGCGCTCGGTGCTCGGCCAGGTGGAGCTGGACGAGCTGCTGGCGAGCCGCGAGAAGATCAACCACCAGCTGCAGTCGATCCTCGACCAGCAGACCGATCCGTGGGGGATCAAGGTCTCGGCGGTCGAGGTCAAGCACGTCGACCTGCCGGTCGAGATGCAGCGGGCGATGGCGCGTCAGGCCGAGGCCGAGCGCGAGAAGCGCGCCAAGATCATCCACGCCGAGGGCGAGCAGCAAGCGGCGGCGACGCTGGCCGAGGCGGCGCGGGCGCTGGCGGTCGATCCCAGCGCGATGCAGCTCCGCTACCTGCAGACGCTGACCGAGATCGCCTCGGAGCGCAACTCGACGCTGATCTTCCCCCTGCCGGTCGAGCTGCTGCGCTCGTTCGTCAAGTGAACGATGAGCGACCCGCGGACGGAGCCGGCGGCGGTCGAGGCCGGGCGCCCGGAGACGCCCGAGGGGCGGAGCATCGACTGCCGCGCGCTGGCCGCGGACCCGCCGCTGCTCGCCGCCTGCTTCGAGGTCTACCGTCGGCTCGAGCTGCGCGAGCAGCTCCAGGCCCTGCTCGGGCGCGCCGGCGAGTGGACCGCGGCGCGCGCCGGCATCGCCTTCGGCCCGGCGGAGGAGAGCGACGTGTTCGCGGCGCTGGCCCGCCTGGGCGCGGGCGAGGAGCCGCCGGAGGCGCCCACGGTCGACGGCGGGCGGCTGCGCCAGTGGACGACGGGCGGAATCCGCGTGCACGAGGGGGTCGGGCCGTTCGGCGAGATCGTCGGGCTGTGGCCGGGGGTGGCGCCGGCGGCCACGCTCGCCCTGCCGGTCCGCGGCGGGGGGCGGCCGCTGGCGGCGCTCGTGCTCCTGGCGCTCGACGCGCCTCCCGCAGCCGCGGTCGTCGAGCGCGTCGCGGGGCTGGCGGAGGCGGTGCAGCCGGCGCTGGAGAACGGGCTGCAGCTGCTGTCGATCCGCGAGCTGGTGATCAAGGACGACACCGCCGAGTGCTTCAACCGCCGCTACTTCGAGAGCACGCTGCCGGCCGAGCTGGCGCGGGCCAGCCGCTTCCGCGCCGCGCTGTCGCTGATCTTCCTCGACATGGACAACCTGAAGGAGGTCAACAAGCGCCACGGCCACGCGATGGGCAGCCGCACGCTGCTCGAGGTCTCGCACCGCATCCGCTCGCGCATCCGCCGCTTCGACAAGCTGTTCCGCTTCGGCGGCGACGAGTTCTGCATCGTGCTGCCGGAGACCGAGTGGCACGGCGCGCTGGAGGTCGCGGAGCGCGTGCGCGACGCGATCGCCGGCCGCGCCTTCCTCACACGGGAGCTGGGCGACGCGCGCGGCACGCGCATGACCGCGTCGCTCGGGATCGCCTCGTTTCCGCTGCACGCGCGCACGCAGAAGGAGCTGATCGAGCACGCCGACCGCGCGATGCAACGCATCAAGAGCGGGACCAAGAACTCGATCGGGATCGCGGAGATCGTCGGGAGCGACGGTGAGCGCTGAGGGCGGACGGGACGAGCGGACGCGCGAGCTGCGGCTGGAGGGTCGGGGGCTGGCGCTGGGCCTGATCGGCCTGGGGGCGCTCGTGCTCGCGGCCGTGGCCGGCGCGTTCCTGCTCGGCCGCTGGGTCGAGCGGCGGGCCCAGCCGGCCGCCGCGGGCGGCGTGCCGGGGCCGGATCCGCTCGAGCAGGTGCTGGGAGCGGCGGCGGCGGAGCGGACGGAGCCGACCTACTTCGACGATCTGGCGGGGGCGGAGAAGCAGCTCGAGCCGGGGCGCGAGCTGCCGCGGCCGAGGGCGGAGCCGCAGGCGCCGCGCGAGCCGGCGGCCGCCGGTGGCGGGTCCGGGCCGTTCTTCGTCCAGGTCTTCGCCGGGCGCGACCGGGGCTCGGCCGAGGATCTCGTCGCCCGGCTCGAGCGCGCCGGCCACCCCGTGCGTCTGGTCGGGGAGCGCGAGGGCAGCGCGTCGCTGTACAAGGTGCGCGTCGGCGGATTCCCGTCGGAGGAGCGGGCGCGGCAGACGATGGAGCGGCTGCGCCAGGCCGGCTTCCCCTCGGCCTGGGTCGTGCGCGAGGCCGCCGCCGACGGCTCGGGCTGACGGCTCGCGGACTCGGCTACTATGGCGTCGGGCTGGCCCGCGAGCGAGGCGGAAGGGAGGGCCGGCGTGGCAACCCCGGACATCCAGGAGCTCTCCGAGCAGGTCGAAGCCGCGGCCGGCAAGGTCGAGCGGCTGCGGAGGTTTCTTTGATGTCGACTCCAAGCGTCGCGCGCACGAGGAGCTGGAGCGGCGGCTGACGCTCCCCGAGGTGTGGGGCGACCCCGACCTCAGCCGGCGGCTGCAGCAGGAGCGCTCGCGCCTCGCCGCCGACCTCGAGGCGGCGCGCGAGCTGGATACGCTGGTCGAGGACGCGCGGACGCTGCTCGTGCTCGCGCGGGAGGGCGAGGAGGTCGGGGCGGAGCTGGCCGACGCCGTCCTGCGGCTGCGCGAACGGGCCGAGGCGGTGGAGCTCGCGAGCTTGCTCCAGGGCGAGCACGACGCCTCGGACGCGCTGCTCGAGATCCACCCCGGCGCCGGCGGGACCGAGTCCCAGGACTGGGCCGAGATGCTGCTCCGGATGTACGGTCGCTGGGGCGAGCGCCGCGGCTTCAAGGTCGAGACGCTCGACGTCCAGCCGGGCGACGAGGCCGGGATCAAGAGCGCGACGATCGCCGTCCGCGGGCCCAACGCCTACGGCTATCTCAAGGTCGAGCGCGGGGTTCACCGGCTGGTGCGCATCTCGCCGTTCGATGCCCAGCGCCGCCGCCACACGTCGTTCGCCTCGATCGACGTGCTGCCCGAGGTCGAGGCCGCGGGCGAGGTCGTGATCGAGGACAAGGATCTGCGGATCGACACCTTCCGCGCGTCGGGGGCGGGAGGCCAGCACGTGAACAAGACGGATTCCGCCGTACGCCTGACGCACCACCCGACCGGCATCGTCGTCAGCTGCCAGAACGAGCGCTCGCAGCACCGCAACAAGGAGCTGGCGCTGTCGATCCTGCGCGCCAAGCTGTTCGACCTCGCGCAGCGCGCCGCGGAGGAGAAGATGGCGCGCGAGGTGGGCGTGAAGAAGAAGATCGAGTGGGGCAGCCAGATCCGCTCCTACGTCCTGGCGCCGTATCGCCTGGTGAAGGACCACCGCACGAGCTTCGAGGTCGGCGACGCCGACCGCGTGCTCGACGGCGACCTCGACGGCTTCATCCACCGGGCGCTGGCCGCGCAGGGGGAGGCCGCGCGTGCGGCGCGGGGCGGGGGGACGTGAGCCGGGGGGCGGGACGGCGCCCCCGGGCCGCCGCCCGGCCCGGCGAGCGGCGGCCCCCGGGACGAATTGACGATCCGGCGCCGGGGGATCAGATTGCCTGGGCCGCCGGTCGGGCGCGGGCCCGAGGTGAGGGTGGAGCTGCGATGAGGGATCGGGAGGATCAGCGCCTGTCGTCCGACAGCGGGGACGACGGCGAGGTCGAGATCCTGGAGATCGTCGGGCTCGACGGCGAGGCGACGCCTCCCGGACTCGACCTGCCTCCGCCGTCGCGGCCGGACGCCCGGCCCGCGGCGGGCCCGCCGCGGCCCGAACCGCCGGCCGGCGGCGGCGGCGGCGGCGAAAGCGCCGGCCTCGAGGCGGGCGACGATCGGCTGCTGCGCCTGCGGGCGGACTACGACAACCTGCGCAAGCGGATCGACCGCGAACGGCAGGAGTACGAGCTGCACGCCAACCTGGCGCTGATCGGCCGCCTGCTGCCGATCCTCGACAGCTTCGAGCGCGCGCTGGCGATCGAAGCCGCGGGTGCGGGAGACGTGGCGTTCCGCGAGGGCTGCGCCATGATCTACAAGCAGCTGACCGACGAGCTGCGGCGGCAAGGACTGCGCGCGATCCATCCGGTGGGGGCGAGCTTCGATCCCGAGATGCACGACGCCGTGGCCACCGACGCGACCGCGGCGGCGCCGGCGAACACGGTCGTCGAGGAGCTGCGGCGCGGCTATCTGTTCCGCAGCCGGCTGCTGCGGCCGGCGATGGTCAAGGTCAGCACGAACGGCGGCCAGGTCCCCGAGTCGGAGTGACGGCAGGGAGGCGACGGCATGGGTAAGGCGATCGGCATCGACCTGGGCACGACGAACTGCTGCATCGCGGTGATGGAGGGCGGCAGCCCGCGGGTCATCGCCAGCCGTGAGGGTGCGCGGACGACGCCGTCGATCGTGGCCTTCACCTCGCGCGGCGAGCGGCTGGTCGGGCAGATCGCCAAGCGCCAGGCGCTGACCAATCCGGAGAGCACGATCTACGCCGTCAAGCGGCTCGTCGGCCGCAAGTTCGACTCGCCGGAGGTGGCCAAGGCGGCGCAGCTCGTGCCCTACCAGATCGTCCCGTCCGACAACCGCGACGCCTGGATCCGCGTCCGCGACAAGGACTACTCGCCGCCGGAGCTGTCGGCGGTGCTGCTGCGCCATCTCAAGGAGATGGCGGAGGAATACCTCGGAACCGAGGTCTCGGACGCGGTGATCACGGTCCCGGCCTACTTCGACGACGCCCAGCGCCAGGCGACGAAGGACGCCGGGCGGATCGCCGGGCTGAACGTGCTGCGCATCGTCAACGAGCCGACGGCGGCGTCGCTGGCCTACGGCATGGACGAGGGGACCGCCCCGCGGCGGATCGCGGTCTACGACCTCGGCGGCGGCACCTTCGACATCTCGATCCTGCAGCTGGGCGAGGGGGTGTTCGAGGTCAAGTCGACCTCGGGCGACACCTTCCTCGGCGGCGAGGACTTCGACCACCGCATCGTCGACTGGCTCGTCGGCCAGTTCCAGGAGGAGAGCGGCATCGACCTGCGCTCCGACCGCATGGCGCTGCAGCGACTGAAGGAAGCGGCGGAGATGGCCAAGTGCGAGCTGTCGCGCGAGACCACGGCCGAGATCAACCTGCCGTTCATCAGCGCCGACGAGGCCGGTCCGCGCCACCTGTCGACGGTGCTGACGCGGGAGCGCTTCGAGGAGCTGGTCGAGGACCTGATCCAGAAGACGCGCGGCCCGTGCGAGGAGGCGCTGCGGCTCGCCGGCCTGCGCCCGGAGGAGATCCACGAGGTGCTGCTGGTCGGCGGCCAGACGCGCACGCCGCGCGTGATCCAGGCGGTGCAGGCGATCTTCGGCCGCAAGCCGTGCAACGACATCAACCCCGACGAGGTGGTGGGCGTCGGCGCCGCGGTCCAGGCCGGGATCCTCAAGGGCGAGGTCAAGGACCTGGTGCTGCTCGACGTGACGCCGCTGTCGCTCGGCATCGAGACCCGGGGCGGCACGTTCACCAAGATCATCGAGCGCAACGCGACGATCCCGACGCGCAAGTCGAAGACGTTCACGACCGTGGCCGACAACCAGACCAAGGTGCAGATCCACGTGCTGCAAGGCGAGCGCGAGATCGCGGCGCACAACAAGTCGCTCGGCCAGTTCGAGCTGGTCGGCCTGCCGCCGGCGCCGCGCGGCACGCCGCAGATCGAGGTCTCGTTCGACATCGACTCCAACGGGATCGTCAACGTGCAGGCCCGCGACGTCGCGACCCAGCGCGAGCAGAAGATCCTGGTCACGCCGTCGAGCGGCCTGAGCGACGACGAGATCAGCTCGATCATCGAGGACGCGCAGAAGCACTCCGAGGACGACCGCCGGCGCGCCGAGTTCATCCGCACCCGCGCGCGCCTCGAGGGGCTCGTCGACAGCAACCAGAAGACGTTCAACGAGTTCGGCTCGATGCTCGACGACGAGCGCCAGACGCAGGTGCGGCGCATCCTGGGCGAGGCCAAGCAGGCGCTCGAGAGCGGCAGCGCGAGCGACTGCACCGAGGCCCTGGAGAAGATCGCGCAGATGGGTAAAATCCTCTCCGAAGTCATCCTGTACGACCCCGGGAGCTTCACGGCGAAGCACGGGGAGGGGGACTCGGCAGAGGAGGCGTAGTTGGCGGAGGCGGACTACTACGAGATTCTCGGCATCGAGCGGGACGCGACGCTGGCGCAGATCAAGCGCGCCTACCGCAAGGCCGCCCAGACCTACCACCCCGATCGCAACCCCGGCCGGCCCGAGGCCGAGGAGCGGTTCAAGCTCGCGGCCGAGGCCTACGCGGTGCTGTCCGACCCCGAGCGCCGGGCGCGGTACGACCGCTACGGCAAGGCGGGGCTCGGCTCGCAGGCGGGCTTCTCCGGCTTCGATCAGGAGATCTTCGCCGACTTCAGCGACGTCCTGGGCGACCTGTTCGGCCTGGGCGACCTGTTCGGCGGCGGCCGGCGGCGGCGGCAGCGCGGCCGGCCGGGCCGCGACCTGAGCTGCGAGCTGGATCTCGAGTTCCTCGACGCGGTGCGCGGAACCCAGACCGAGATCCGCATCCCGCGCCACGAGGTCTGCTCCCAGTGTGACGGCAGCGGCGCCGCCGCCGGAGGCATCGCCCGCTGCTCCGCCTGCAACGGCCGGGGCCAGGTCGCGTTCCAGCAGGGCTTCTTCACGATCGCGCGCACCTGCGGCGAGTGCGGCGGCGCCGGGCGGCGCATCGTGCGCCCGTGCACCGCGTGCGGCGGCGAGGGGCGGCTGAAGGCCGAGCGCACGATCCAGCTCCGGGTGCCGGCCGGCGTCGAGGACGGGATGCGGCTGCGCCTGGCGGGCGAGGGGGAGGCCGGAACCGGCGGGGCGACGCGCGGCGACCTCTACGTCCTGCTCCGCGTGCGCGAGCACCCGGTGTTCCGCCGCGAGGAGCGGGACATCCTGTGCGACGTCGCGGTGTCGTACGCGCAGGCGGCGCTGGGCGCGGAGCTGCGCGTGCCGACGCTCGAAGGCGAGGCGCCGCTCAAGCTGCCCGCCGGAACCCAGTCCGGAACGCGGTTCCGCCTGCGCGGCAAGGGGGCCCCGGGCGTCGACGGCCGCGGGCCCGGCGACCAGATCGTCGTCGTCCGCGTCCACACCCCGGTCTCGCTCACCAAGGAGCAGCGCGCGCTGCTCGAGCGGCTGGCGGAGCTGGAGGGCGAGATCCCGACCGAGCGCGGGATCTTCGACCGGGTGAAGGACATCTTCACCTCCTAGAGCCGGAGCCGGGCGCGATGGGGCGGAGTCCGGGAGCGAGGACCATCCGTGGGGCCGCAAGCAGCTGCCTGCACACCCCTCGCACCGGCTGGGCCCGGCTCGAGCTGGTGCTGGGAGCGGGGGCGGAGGAGCGGGCGCTCGCGCTCCTGCCCGGGGACTGCCTGGGCGTCGAGATCGCGCCCGGGGCGGGGTCGCGCCTCCGCGCCTACTGGGAGACGCTCGCCGCGGCACACGCCGCCGAGCGCGAGCTGCGGCGGGCGTTCGGCGCGAGGAGCGGCAGCGCGATCGTCAGCGCCCGCGTCACGAGCGTCGCGGACGAGGCCTGGGTCGAGCGCTACCAGGCGGGCCTGGCGCCGTTCCCGCTCGGGCGCCGGTTCGTCGTCATCCCGTCCGGCAAGCCGTGCGGCACGGGCCGGCGCATCCCGATCCTGCTCAGCCCGGGTCGAGCCTTCGGGACCGGCGAGCACCCGACGACGGCGCTGTGCGTCGAGGCGCTCGAGGAGCACGCCCGGCCGGGCCAGTGCTGGGTCGATCTCGGGACCGGGAGCGGAATCCTGGCGGTGGTCGCGGCCGGGTGCGGGGTGGAGCGGATCCTGGCGCTCGATCTCGATCCCGAGGCGCTCCGCGTCGCGCGGCGCGTGGTGCGGGCCAACGGCGTCGGGGAAAGCGTCGAGGTCCGGCTGGGCTCGATCGAGCGTGCCGCCGGCCGGCGCTGGAACGGCGTCGTCGCGAACGTGGACCGTTCGTTCCTGCGAGACGCGGCGGCGGCCCTGGCGGGGACGCTCGGCCCGGGCGGCGTGCTGATCTCCTCGGGAATTCCCCGGGCGGAGCGCGTCGCGGCGGCCCGCGGCCTGGAGCGCGCCGGACTCGAGCGCGTCGCGTCGCGGGCGCGCGGGGAATGGGCGGCGCTGGTCCACCGGCGGCCCGGCGCGGGCCGCTGATGGCGCGGCTGTGGCGCGCGTTCCACGACGGCACGCCGCCGCGCGGCGGCGAACGGCTGGAGCTTTCGCCGGCGGAGAGCCACCACGTCCGGCGCGTCCTCCGGCTCCGGGCGGGCGAGCCGCTGACGATCTTCGACGGAAGCGGCAGGGAGTGGCGCGCGACGCTGCTCGAGCCGCGCGGCGAACGGGCGGAGGTCGCCGTCGGGGCGGAGGTCGGCGGGGCGGTCGAGCCCGCGCTCGACGTCCACCTCTACCAGGGGCTGTGCCGGCCGGCGCTGCTCGAATGGGTGATCCAGAAGGCGACCGAGATCGGCGTCGCCGCGATCTCGCCGCTCGAGACGGAGCGGGCCGAGCGCGCTCGGCCGCGGGCCGAGCGGCTGCGCCGCGTCGCCGTCGAGGCCTGCAAGCAGTCGGGCCGTCGCCGGCTCCCGCGGACCGAGTTCTGCACCGAGCCGCCGCCCGCGCCGGACTCGATCCTCGCGCTCGTCCTCGACCCCGGAGCCCGCGAGCGTCCGCTCGCCGGCTACCTCGGTACGCCCGTGCCCGACGCGGTCTGGCTGCTCTCGGGGCCGGAGGCCGGGCTCTCGTCGCAGGAGGTCGAGCGCTGGGAGCGGCAGGGCTGGCGGCGGGCGAGCCTCGGCCCCCGCACGCTGCGCGCCGAGACCGCGGGGGTGGTCGGCGTCTCGATCGTCTTGCACCACTGGGGCGACCTCGGCCGCGCGGCGGGCGACGGACCGGCGGGCCGGGGGGAGCGCGGCGAGCGCTGGCCGAGCTCGGACCCGCGGCCCTAGATTCTCCCCGACCCCGGCGGGCCGAAACGCGCCGCCCGCGGGGCGGGAGAGCCGGATGGAAATCGACGACTTGCTGCGGACGGCGACCGCGCGCGGCGCCTCGGACCTGCATCTCAAGGCGGGGAGCCACCCGGTGATCCGCATCGACGGCCGCCTCGTGCCGCTGACCGAACAGCCGCGCCTGGCCCAGGAGGACACGATCCAGATGGCGTTCGCCATCATGAGCGCGCGGCAGAAGCAGAAGTTCAAGGACCATTTCGAGCTGGACCTGGCCTACTCGGTCGCCGGGCTCGGGCGCTTCCGCTGCAACGCCTTCCAGCAGCGCGGCACCGTCGGGCTCGTGGTGCGGCTGGTGCCGGTCCAGATCCGCACGATCCGCGAGCTGGACCTGCCGCCGGTGCTGGAGAAGATCGCCCAGGAGCGGCGCGGCCTGGTGCTGGTCACGGGCACGACCGGCTCGGGCAAGAGCACCACGCTCGCGGCGCTGATCGACTACATCAACAGCAACCGCACCGAGCACGTGATGACGATCGAGGATCCGATCGAGTTCCTGCACCGCGACAAGAAGAGCCTGGTCAACCAGCGCGAGGTCGAGGTCGACACCAAGAACTTCGCGTTCGCGCTGCGCGCGGCGCTGCGCCAGGATCCGGACGTGATCCTGGTCGGGGAGATGCGCGACTACGAGACGATCGAGACCGCGCTGACCGCGGCCGAGACCGGTCACTTCGTGCTGTCGACGCTGCACACCGTCGACTGCGCGGAGACGATCAACCGCGTGATCTCGGTCTTCCCGCCCCACCAGCAGAAGCAGATCCGGATCCAGCTCGCCTCGGTGATCCGCGCGATCGTCTCGATGCGCCTGGTGCCGCGCGCCGACGGCAAGGGCCGCGTCCCGGCGGTCGAGGTGATGCGCTCGACCGGGTTCATCCGCGACTGCATCGAGAACAAGGAGAAGACCAAGCTGATCCCCTCGGCGATCGCCGCCGGGACCTCGCAGTACGGGATGCAGACCTTCGACCAGTCGCTGTACCAGCTGTACGCGGCGGGGTTGATCACCTACGAGGAGGCGCTGCGCCAGGCGAGCAACCCCGACGACTTCCGGCTGAAGGTCGACGGGATCCAGTCCACCTCCGACCTGTCGCAGGAGGTGATGGAGCGGGAGCTGGGCGAGCCGGGGTCGCCGGTCGAGCTCGGAGCCGGCTGACGCCGCCGGGCCGCTCCACGCCGGGATCTGCTACCGTGCGCCGGCCGTGGCCGGTCGCAAGCGCAGCGCGGACGAGGGCGTGGAGCGCCTCGCGCTCGACTGGCTGGCGCGCCGGCCGTTGACTGCGGCCGAGCTGGGCCGGCGGCTCGCGGCCGCGGGGCACGCGCCGGCGGTGGTCCACGCGGCGTGCCGGCGGCTCGCGGCCGCGGGCCTGCTCGACGATCGCGAGCTGGCGCGGCACTACGTCGTCGCGCGCGCCGAGCGGCTGGGGCACGGCCCGCGGCGACTGGTCGGCGAGCTGGTGCGGCGCGGCGTCCCGCAGTCCGTGGCCCGGGCGGCGTGGCGGGCCGCGGTCGAGGACGGCGACCTCGATCTCGACCAGTTGCTGCAGAGACAGATCCGGCGCCGGCTCGGCGCGCGCGGCGGCAGGCTCGACCGGAGCGGCTACGCGCGCGTGTATACTGCGCTGCTCCGCGCCGGATTCCCCGCCGCCGCGGCCGTCGTGGCGCTCCGGCCGCATCGCCCGCCCGACGCCGACGACGAACCGCAGCCGGTCGAGGTGGACCACGATGACCTCGCGTGAGATCCGCGCCGCGTTTCTCGACCACTTCGCGGCACGCGGGCACCGCGTCGTTCGCGGCTCTCCGCTCGTCCTGCCGCACGACCCGACGCTGTTGTTCGCGAACGCCGGGATGAACCAGTTCAAGGAGGTCTTCACCGGGCGCGAGCGGCGCGACTACGCGCGGGCGGCGAGCGTGCAGAAGTGCCTGCGCGTCTCGGGCAAGCACAACGACCTGGACACGGTCGGGCGCACGCCGCGCCACCACACGCTGTTCGAGATGCTCGGCAACTTCTCGTTCGGCGACTATTTCAAGGCCGAGGCGATCGGCTACGCCTGGGAGCTGCTGACCGGGCGCTTCGGGCTGCCGCCCGAGCGGCTGTGGGTGACGGTCTTCGGCGGCAGCGACGCGGCGCAACCGGACCGCGAGGCGCGCTCGATCTGGTCGGAGCGCATCGGCGTGCCGGCCGGGCGGATCCTCGACCTGGGCGAAGCGGAGAACTTCTGGCGCATGGGCGAGACGGGTCCGTGCGGCCCGTGCAGCGAGATCCACTACGACCTCGGCGCCGATCTGACGTCGGTCGCGGAGCCCTCGACGCCGGGGGTCGACGCGCGCCGCTTCATCGAGGTCTGGAACCTGGTGTTCATGCAGTTCGACCAGCGGGCGGACGGCGCGCTCGTGCCCCTTCCGGCGCCGAGCATCGACACCGGGATGGGCCTGGAGCGCATCACCGCGGTGCTGCAGGACAAGCGCAGCAACTTCGACACCGACCTGTTCGCGCCGATCCTGCAGGCGGCGGCCGCGCGGGCCGGTGTCGGCTACGGTGCGGGAGAGGAGAGCGACGTCTCGCTGCGGGTGATCGCCGATCACGCGCGCGCCTTCTGCTTCCTCGTGGCCGACGGGGTGTTTCCGGCCAACGACCGTCGCGGCTACGTGCTGCGCCGGCTGCTGCGGCGGGCGATCCGGCACGGGCGCAAGCTGGGGCTCGACGCGCCGTTCCTGCACGAGGTCACGCCGGTCGTGATCGCGACCCTGGGGGAGGCCTATCCGGAGCTGCTCGCCGCGCGCGAGGCGATCCTCGACGTCGGGCGGCTGGAGGAGCAGCGCTTCGGCGAGACCATCGCCGTCGGACTGACCCGGCTGGAGGAGGTCGTCCGCAGGCTCGACACCCCGCCCGGCGGGCCACCCGTGCTGCCGGGAGAGGAGCTGTTCCGCCTGCACGATACCTACGGCTTCCCGCTCGACCTCGCGCGGGACGTGGCGGAGGAGCGCGGGATCCTCGTCGACGAGGCGGGATTCGCGGGAGAGATGGCGCGGCAGCGGGCGCGGGCGCAGGCTTCGTGGAAAGGTGCGACCGACCCGGCGGCGGAGCGGCAGTGGGCGCCGCTCGTGGGCACGGTGCGGAGCGAGTTCGAGGGGTACGAGCGGCTGGGGCTCGAGGCCCGGGTGACGAGCGTCCACGACGAGGAGCGGGCGCTGTCTCGCCCGCTCGAGCAGGGAGCGCGGGGAGAGGTCGTCCTCGACCGGACCCCGTTCTACGCCGAGGCCGGCGGTCAGGTGGGGGACACGGGGTGGATCGTCGGCCCCGAGGGGCGGGCCCGGGTGACGGACACGCGGCGGCCGGCGGCCGGGATCATCGCCCACCGGATCGTGGTCGAAACCGGTGCGATCGCGCCGGGCGATCCCGTGCGCGCCGAGGTGGACGAGCTGCGCCGCGCGGCCGTTCGGCGCAATCACACGGCGACCCACCTGCTGCACGCCGCGCTGCGGGAGGTGCTGGGGACGCACGTCAAGCAGGCCGGCTCGCTCGTCGCGCCCGACCGGCTGCGCTTCGACTTCTCCCACTTCTCGGGTGTCTCCGACGAGGCGCTGGCCGACGTCGAGTCGCTGGTCCATCGCCAGGTCCTCGAGGACCACGCGGTCGAGACCAGCGAGATGGACCTCGAGGAGGCGCTGCGCGCCGGAGCGATGGCCCTGTTCGGCGAGAAGTACGGCGAGCGGGTCCGGGTCGTGCGGATCGGGGAGTTCTCGCTCGAGCTGTGCGGCGGAACGCACTGCCGGCGCAGCGGCGAGATCGGCCTCGTGAAGCTGGTCGCCGAGCGCGGCGTCGCCTCCGGGACCCGCCGGATCGAGGCGGTCAGCGGCGAGGGCTCGCTCCAGCGCTTCCGCGAGGAGCACGCGACCCTGCGCCGGCTCGAGGGCCTCCTGGCGGTCCCGCGCGAGCGCCTGCTCGAGGAGATCGAGAGGCGCACGGGCGAGCTGCGGGCGGCCCAGCGCCAGCTCGACGAGGAGCGCACGCGGGCCGCGCGCGCGCGGTTGTGGACCCTGGCCGATACCCCGCAAGTGGTTGCAGGCGTGAGCGTTGTGGCCGAGCGGGTCGATGGCCTGGGCCCGGCCGAGCTGCGCGAGCTTGCCGACGGGCTGCGGCGAAAGCTACGTTCGGGAGTGATCGTGCTCGGCCGCGCCTTCGACGGCAAGGCCTCGCTCCTGGTGTCCGTCACCGAGGATCTCACGACGCGGCTCCCGGCCGGCGAGATCGTCCGCGAGCTCGCGCGGTTCATCGGCGGAGGCGGAGGAGGGCGGCCGGACCTGGCCGAGGCCGGCGGCCGCGACGGCGCGCGGCTCGACGAGGCGCTGCGCGGCACGCTCGACGTGGTGGCGCGACGCTTGGGAGAGACAGCGTGAAGCGATCGCGGGTCGGACCGATGCTCCTCGCGGCCCTCGTCGCGACCGCCGCGTGGCCGGCGGGAAGCGGCGAGGCCGGGGACCTGCTGTACCGGATCGAAGGCGAGCGCGTCGTCTTCACCAACGTGCCCGGGGGCGGGGCCCGGCCGGTGCCGGGATTCACGCCGCCGCAGCGACGTCCGGCGGCAGCGCTCCCGGCGACGGTGTACGACGGAGCCATCGAGCGCGTCGCGCACGAGACCGGGCTGTCGCCCGAGCTGATCAAGGCGGTGGCGCTGGTCGAGTCGGGCTTCGATCCCCGCGCCGTCTCCCCCAAGGGCGCGCAGGGCCTGATGCAGCTCATGCCGGAGACCGCACGGCAGTACGGCGTGGCCGACGCGTTCGACCCGCACGACAACCTGCGGGCCGGGGCCCAGCACCTGCGCTCGCTCCTCGACCAGTTCGACGGCGACGTGAAGCTGGCCCTCGCCGCCTACAACGCCGGCGCGGGCGCGGTGCGCCGCCATGGCGGCGTACCGGCGTTCCGCGAGACCCGCGACTACGTGGGCAAGGTCCAGGACCATCTCCGGCCCGCGCAGCGGACGCGGCGGCCGGATCCCCCTCCGGGGGAGGTCCGCTTGACCCGCGGCCCCGACGGCACGGTGCTCCTCGCCAACTGACGTCGGCGCCGGATCCTGCGGACTCCAGGTCCGCACGCCCGGAAAGGCCTCCGCGGTTTCCGGTTGACGCCCCCGGCGAATCCGGATATGTAATACAAGAGTAAACAGTTCTAGATCCTGCTTCCGGGGGCAAACCAGATGGAGCAGGTGGACGCGCAGAGAGGGATGCGGTCCCGCGGGACCGAGGGTTGCGACGCGCGCCAGGGAGGGGGCGCGTCGAAGCTCGGCTTCTACCTCCGGCGGCTGCGCGAGGGCTACGGCTACACCCTGCGCAAGGTGGAGGAGGAGTCGCTCGCCTACGGCGAGACGATCGACAACTCCCAACTCAGCCGGTTCGAGAAGGGAAAGACCATCCCTTCGTTCGAGAAGCTGCGCGCGCTCGCCCGGGTCTTCAACATCCCGGTGCAGAACTTCGTCGACGTCCTCGACCTGGAGGAGTACGAGCGCTTCCAGCCGCGGTCCGACGATTACGCCGAGCTGTTGAAGCTCGGCGCGGACTGGGTCGCGCGGGGCGAGCCCGGGCGAGCCCTGGCGTCGTACGAGCGGGCGGTGGCCGTCGCCGCCGCGACGCCGGATCCCGACCGACGGGCGGAGATGACCGCCGAGGCGCGCTGGCGGCTGGCCTGCGCGCTCAAGGCCCTCGGCAAGCTGTACATGTGCGAGCAGGAGCTGCGCGCGATCCTCAAGGAGCAGCATCGCCTGCCGCCCCGCTCGCGCCTGCGCGCCCTGCTGCAGCTGAGCTACCTCTACCGCGAGCTGGGCGACCGCTACCTGGCGGCGGTCCTGGCGCGGGATTGCCTGGCGCTGGCGGACGAGCTGGGGGACCTGCCGGCGCGGGCCGGGGTGCTGAACACGCTGGGGAACATCCTCCAGGACGAGGAGGAGGTGGCCGAGGCCGCCCGGCGCTACGAGGAGGCGATCGCGGTCCTGGACCGGCTGCAGGGCAACGACGAGATGCGCTGGACGGTGATGACCAACTTCGGCGCGTGTCTCGTCGCGCTCGGCCGGCACGAGGAGGGGGTGCGCCTGCTGCGGGCCGCCTACTCCGGCGCCCGGCTGGCCGAGGCACGCCGCGTGGCGGCGCTGGCTTTGATGCGGCTGGCCGAGGCCAGCCTGCGCAGCGGTGATCTGGAGCAGGCGCGGCAGCTGCTGACCGAGTCGGACGGCTGGGCCCGGCGGCCGGACTGCTGCTTCAACGACATCCTGTTCCTGAACGCGTTCCATCGCTGGCGGATGGCACGGTCGCAGGGGAACGCCACGGCCGAGAAGATCGCTTTCGGCCGCCTGCGCCACCTCCGGGCGCTGCTGCAGCGTAGATTCCCGGAGGTCGACGAGTTCGATCGACACGTCGAGAGGTCCCGGAGGTGATGAACATGTGCCGCAGGACGGTTCTGGCCGTGCTCGGCGCGGTGGTGCTGGCCGTGGGCGGCGAGGCGCGGGCGGAAGTGCGTGCGGTCACCGACCGTGACGGCAACTACAGCATGACCCGTGTGCTGCTGCGGCCGGCCGGGGGCGCGCACCGGCTCGTCGGCTCCGATCGCGACGCCGGAGTCTGGCGCCCACTCGGTCGCGGCGCCGGCGCCCGGACGCTGAACCCCGACGGCGATCGCCACGGCGACCTGTGGCCGCTGATCGCCGAGCCGGGCCAGGCCCCGCACCACCCGTGGGTGGTCTGGAGCCGGCTCAACGGCGCCGGCTACGACCTGGTCTTCTCCCGCTGGACCGGCGGCGGCTGGAGCGCGGTCGCCTGGCTCTGGCCGGGGATCCCCGGCGACGACCTCGATCCGAGCGTGGCGTTCGACGCGGCCGGGCGGCCCTACGTCGCCTGGTGGAACGAGTCCGCCGGCCGCGGGCAGGTCTTCCTCACGGCGCTGCTCGGGTCGGAGTGGACGGTTCCACTGCGAATCTCGGCCGAGGGTGTCGATGCCCGGCACCCGCTGCTCGCGCTGGACGGCACCTCCCTCGTCGTCCGCTACCGGACGCCGGAGGGAATCGCGGAGTACGCGCTGCTGCTGCTGGTGCCGGCGTCGATCACGGACGACATCAACCCGCTGGACAACGAGACCCAGCTGGGCCGCCTGCGCCGGCTGCGCAACGCCGCCGGCACCGAGTTCTAGCGCGCACGCGCCGGTCGCGCGCCGTCCCGCCGGCGGGGCGGCGCGCGGGGCGGCGATCCGGCCGATTGCCGCGGAGCGCGCCGACGTGTTACCGTTCGGGCGGTCGCCGGGGATGTGGCTCAACCTCCCGAACACCCTGACGCTGTTCCGCATCTTCCTCGTGCCGCTCTTGGTCGTGGTGTTGCTCACGCCGCCGTGGGCCATGGCCTGGGTGCGGCAGCAGGTGGCGGAGACGGCGGCACTCGGCTGGCTCGGGGCGCTCTCCGAGTGGCTCGCGCTGTGGCGCGAGCTGGTCGCCGTCGGGATCTTCCTCACGGCGGCGGCGACGGACTGGCTCGACGGCTTCCTCGCCCGCCGCCGCGGCCAGGTGACGACGGTCGGCAAGCTCCTGGACCCGATCGCCGACAAGCTGCTGACCGTCTCGGCGTTCATCGCGCTGGTCGAGCTGCGCCTGGCTCCGGCCTGGATGGTCGTGGTCATCGTCGGCCGCGAGTTCGCCGTCAGCGCGATGCGCAGCATCGCGGCCTCGCGCGGGCTGGTCATCGCCGCCTCGCCGTGGGGCAAGTACAAGACCGTCAGCCAGGTCGTGGCGATCACGCTGCTGATCCTGACCAACACGCTCGAGCGCTGGGTGCAGTACGGGAACCTGGGGAAGGCGGCGCTGTGGGTCGTGATGGTCCTCGCCCTGTATTCCATGATCGACTACTTCGTCAACTTCGCGAAGAGCGTCGACCTCGGCGACGACCGCTGACGGCCGGTAGCGCGGGCGTGCTCTTCTACCGCACGGTCCGCCTCGCCTTCCGCGGGCTGGCGGTCCCGCTGTTCCGCTTCGAGGTCGAGGGCGCACACCACGTCCCGGGGCGCGGCCCGGCCGTGCTCGTGGCGCCCCACCGCTCGTGGCTCGATCCGGCCTGCGTCGGGGCGGCCTGCCCGCGGCCGGTGCACTTCCTGATCATGGAGCGGGTGTGGCGGCTGTCGTGGGCGAACTGGTTCTTCCGGATGATGCGTGGCGTCCCCGTCGCGTCCGAGGGGACGCCGGCCCTGCCGGCGGTGCGAGCCGCGTTGCGCCTGCTGCGCGCGGGCGAGCTGGTGGGGGTGTTCCCCGAGGGCCGGGTCCAGCCCGAGGGCCCGGTCGCGGCCGCGCGTGCCGGTGCCGCGCTGCTCGCCGTGCGGGGCCCGGCCCCGGTCGTCCCGCTCGTCGTCCGCGGCTCGGCCCGCGCCTGGCCGCGCGGTCGGCGCTGGCCGCGCCCGGCGCCGGTCACGGTGCGGTTCGGTCCGCCGCTGGCTCCGGAGGGAGGAGCGCGGGAGATCGGCGAGCTGACGCGCCGGATCGAGCGCGCCCTGAACGAGCTGGGCGGCCCGGCGAGGGAGCGGTGAAGGCCGAGATCGTCGCCATCGGCAGCGAGCTGTTGGGGCTCGGCCACGCCGAAACGAACGGCGACTGGCTGCAAGCGCGGCTCGAGGCGCTGGGGCTCGAGGTCGTCGCTCGCGCCCGCATCGACGACGACGTCGCCCGCATCGCCTCGCAGCTCGGCGCGGCGCTGGGACGGTCCGATCTCGTCGTTGCCTGCGGCGGGCTCGGACCGACGGTGGACGACCGGACACGTGACGGGCTGGCGCTCGCGCTGGGGGTTCCGCTGGTCCGCGATCGCGCGCGGCTCGAGCAGCTCGAGCGGCGCGCGGCGGCGAGCGGAACGCCGCTCGGTCCGGGGCGGGCGCGCCAGGCGGATCGTCCGGCGCAAGCGGAGTGGATCGAAAACCGCCTGGGGACCGCGCCGGGCTTGCTGGTGCGGCGCGGGCCGGCGACGCTGTTCGTGCTGCCCGGAGTTCCGGCGGAGCTGCGGGCGATGTTCGCCGACTCGCTCGCGCCGGCGCTCGCCGGGCGGGCCGGCGGGCGCGCGCGGCGCTCGCTGCGGATCTTCGGCCCGCGCGAGGCGGAGGTCGACGAGCGCATCCGCGGCCTGGAGCGCGCGGCGGCGCTCGGGCCAACGCTGCTCGCCGGGCCCGGGGGGATCGAGATCCACCTGACCGCCGTCGAGTCGAGCCAGGCCGCAGCCGAGTCGGCCGTCGAGGCGGCCGCCCGGGAGCTTCGCGAGCGGTTCGGCGACGAGGTCGTCGGCCCGGCCGACGAGACTCTCGCCTCGGCCGTCGGCCGGCTCCTCGCCGCCGGCGGCGGAACCCTGGCGACGGCCGAGTCGTGCACGGCGGGCCTGCTCGGGGCGGCGCTGACGGCCGCCCCCGGAGCATCGGTCTGGTACCGCGGGGGCTTGATCGTCTACTCCGACGACCTCAAGCGGAGCCTCGGCGGCGTCGATCCCGCGACGCTCGCCGAGCACGGCGCGGTCAGCGCGGAGGTCGCCCTGGTCCTGGCGCGCGCGGCACGCGGGCGCTGCGGCGCGGACTTCGGCCTGGCGATCACCGGCATCGCCGGGCCGGGCGGCGGCACTCCCGACAAGCCCGTCGGGACGGTGCACGTGGCGCTGAGCGACGCGCGGGCCGAGGGGCAGTCGCGCCACGAGTTCGGCGGGGATCGCGAGACGGTCCGGAGCCGCGCCGTTCACGCCGCGCTCGACCGTCTGCGCCGGCGGCTGATGGAGCGGGCGTGAGACAGTTCCTGGCGCTCGAGCTGGAGCCGGGCACGCGCGCGGAGATCGCGGCACTCGGCGCTCGGCTGGCGCCGGCCGCCGCGGGCTGGCGCGCGCTGCCCGCCGATGCGCTCCATCTCACGCTGCGCTTCCTGGGAGAGGTCGATCCCGAGCGCGATCGGTCGGCCCGCGGCGCGTGGAGAGCGGCGGCGGGGGGAGTCGACGGCTTCGAGCTGCGGATCGGCGGCCTGGGCGCCTTCCCGAGCCGTGGTCGGGCGCGACTGCTGTGGCTCGGCGTGAGCGAGCCGACGGGGAGGATGCTCGAGCTGCAGAGCGCCCTGAAGCGCGCGGCCCAGGCCCTGGGCTTCGCTCGCGAGTCGCGCCCGTTCCATCCGCACCTCACGCTGGCGCGCGCCGCGACCGGGGGCCGGACGCGCCCCGTGGGGCCCGAGAGCGCGGGGGAAACCTGGCTCGAGCGCGTGCATCGGGCGGTGCTGTTCCAGAGCGTGCTGCTCCCCGCGGGGGCGCGCCACACGGTGCTCGAGGCTTTCCCCCTGGGGGGCGCCGCGTGAGCCGCCGGAGGCCGGGCCGGGTACCCTGGGCGCGCCGACTCGGGCGAACTCGGCCGAGCAGGCACGCATGATCGACCTGCACACCCACATCCTCCCCGGCGTCGACGACGGGGTGCGGACGGAAGACGAGGCGGTCGCCTTCGCGCGCGTGGCGTGCGCGGACGGGGTGCGCGTGATCGTCGCCACCCCGCACTGCCGCGAAGGATTCTTCGTCAACGAGCGCGGCACGGTGATCGAGCAGGTGGGTCGGCTCGAAGCGCGGCTGCGACAGGAGGGCCTCGTGCTCGAGCTGCTGCCGGGGGCGGAGGTGCACCTGTGCCCGGACTTGGTGCAGCGCATCCGCGACGGTCGCGCCACGACCCTCGGCGACAACGGCCGGACGCTGTTGCTCGAGCTGTCGCTGTCGCAGTATCCGGTCGAGATCGAGAGCCTGGTGTTCGAGCTGCGGCTCGCCGGGATCGACGTCGTCCTCGCGCACCCGGAGCGGATCCGCTACTTCCAGGACGACGTGCGGCGCCTGGAGTCGCTGGTGCAGCAGGGCGCCTACGGCCAGCTGACGACGGGAAGCGTGCTCGGCGTCTTCGGCTCCGCGGCGCGGGAGTGCTCGGAGGAGCTGCTGTGCAAGGGACTCGTGCACGTGCTGGCCTCGGACGCCCACGGCGTCGAGGGGGGCCGTTCGCCGCGGCTCAGCGGCGGAGTCGAAGCCTGCCTGCCGTGGGTCGGAGAGAGCTACGCGCGGAGCATGGTCGCCACGACGCCGCGCGCGCTGCTCGACGGCCGGACCCCCGAGCTGCCCGCGCTGGACGGCACGGCGGCACGACGGCGCTCGGTCTTCCTGCGCTGGTTCGGACGCGGCTGAGCCCGGCGCCATCACGCGCGAGCCGGAGCGAGAGAGGAGGGGAGCGGCGATGAAGCTGGCGGGAGATCGGGCGGGCTGGACCGCGGCGCTGGCGCTGGCGCTGTTTTGGGGCTGCGGCGGTGGCCCGCCGCGCCCCAAGGGAGCGGCCGAGATGCATCCGGCGCACAAGATGCGCCTGGCCGAGTCGCTGCTCGGCGCGGGTCGCGTCAGCGAGGCGTTCGTGCAGATGGATCAGGCGGTCGAGGCCGATCCGGCCAACCCCACGCTGCGTCTGCAGTATGGCCAGCTGTGCTTCCGCGCCGGCCGCTACCCGGACGCCGAGGCGGCGTTCTTCAAGGCGCTCGAGCTCGACCCGAACCTGACGGACGCGCACAATTTCCTCGGGACCGTCTACCACGAGCTGGGCCGGCACGCCGACGCCGAGCGGGAGTACCGGACGGCCCTCGCCGACCCGGCCTACCCCAGCCCGGAGCTGGTCTACCTCAACCTGGGGCTGCTCTACGGCGACGTCGGCCGGGAGGCGGAGGCGATCGACTCCCTGCGCAAGGCGGTCGGCATCCAGCCCAAGTACTACAAGGCCCACTTCCACCTGGCGCACGCGCTCGAGCGGAGCGGCAAGCTCGAGGAGGCCGCGCGCGAGTACGCGGTCGCCGAGCCCGGATTCCGCAACAGCGGCGACTACTACTACCGGCGCGGTCTCGCCTGCTACCGGCTCGGCCAGCTGCCCGAGGCGCGGGAGGCGCTCCAGCGCGTGCTGCTGATCGCCCCCGGAAGCGACAGCGCGGCACAGGCCGACGAGCTGCTGCGGACGATCGCGCCGTGACGGCCCTGTCGCGTCTGCTGCGCGGGCTGGGGCGTACTCGCGAGATCCTCGCGAACAGCCTGCGACCGGTCTTCGGATCGCCGGCGCTCGACGCCGCCACGCTCGAGGAGCTGGAGGCTGCGCTGCTGGCCGCGGACCTGGGGCCGACGCTGGCCGCGGAAGTCGTGGCCGCGGTGCGGCGGACGGCGCGCGGCGGCGACGCGCGGGCGGCGGTGCGCGAAGCGCTGCGCGCCGCGGTCCCGGCCGCGGTCGTGCCGGCCGCACGCGCGACGCCGCACGTGGTGTTCGTGGTCGGGGTGAACGGCGGAGGAAAGACCACCACCGTCGGCAAGCTCGCCGCGCGGGAGCGGGCCGCGGGGCGCAAGGTGCTGGTCGTCGCGGCCGACACGTTTCGCGCCGCCGCGGTGGATCAGCTCGAGCGCTGGGCGGAGCGCAGCGGGGCCGAGCTGATCCGCGCCCAGCGCGGAGCCGACCCCGCGGCGGTCGTCTTCGACGCGCTGCGCGCGGCACGCGCGCGCGGGGCGGAGACGGTGCTGGTCGACACCGCCGGCCGCCTGCACACCAAGAGCGATCTGATGGCCGAGCTGGCGAAGCTGGTGCGCGTCGCGGGGCGCGAGGTTCCCGGAGCGCCGCACGAGGTGCTGCTGGTGGTCGACGCCACGACCGGCCAGAACGGGCTGGCGCAAGCCGAGGAGTTCACCCGGGCCGCGCCGCTGAGTGGAGTGGTTCTGACCAAGCTCGACGGGACGGCCAAGGGCGGGATCGCCTTCGGCATCCAGCGGCGGATCGGCGTCGGCGTGCGCTACGTGGGGGTGGGCGAGGCGGTCGAGGACCTGCTCGATTTCGATCCGGACGCCTACGTCGAGGGGCTCCTGGCGTGAGCGACCGTCACTGGATGGAGCAGGCCCTGGCCCTCGGCGCGCTGGCGGAGGAGGAGACGAGTCCCAACCCGCGGGTGGGCTGCATCGCCGTGAAGGACGGTCGGGTGGTCGGGCGCGGCCTGCACCGTGCACCGGGGTTGCCGCACGCCGAGGTGCTGGCGCTGCGCGAGGCGGGAGCGGCCGCCGCCGGCTCGACGCTGTACGTCAACCTCGAACCCTGCTCGCACCACGGGCGGACGCCACCCTGTGCGGAGCTCGTCGTCCGCAGCCGCGTCGCCCGCGTCTGCGCCGCGCTGCAGGATCCGAATCCGCTGGTCGACGGGCGGGGATTCTCGATCCTGCGGGCCGCGGGCGTGCAGGTGGACGTCGGGTTGCTGGCCGAGGAGTCCGAACGCTTGAACGAGCCGTTCCTGCACTTCCACCGCCGGGGCCGGCCGCTCGTGACGCTCAAGGCCGCCGTCTCGCTCGACGGACAGACCGCGGCGCGCGAGGGCCGCTCGCGCTGGATCTCCGGGCCGCCGTCGCGCCGTCTGGCGCATCGGCTGCGCCTGCGCCACGACGCGGTGCTGGTCGGGGCCGGGACCGCGCGCCGGGACGACCCGTTGCTGACCGTCCGCCTGCCGGGCGTGCGCGCACCGCGCTGGCGCTGCGTCCTCGCGCCGCGGCTCGACCTCGACCCGGGCGCGCGGCTGTTCCGGGCCGGGGCCGGAGAGCGCCCGCCGCGGCTGTACGGTGCGGCGACGGCGGATCCGCTGGCGGAGGAGCGGTTCGGCGGGCTGGCGCACGTGGTGCGCGTCCCGTCCCGGGGCGAGCGGCTCGATCTGGACGCGGTGCTGGCCGACCTGGCGGGGCGCGGAGTGCAGTCGCTGCTGGTCGAAGGGGGCGCGCGCACGCTCGCGGGCTTCCTCGAGGCCGGACGGGCCGAGCGGCTGGCGCTGTTCGTCGCGCCGCGGCTGATCGGTGCGCGCGGCGCAACGCCGCTCGTCGACCTGCCCGCCGCGGCCGAGCCGGCCGCCGCCTGGAGGCTCGAGCGCGTGCAGCGCATCGGCCTGGACGAGGACCTGCTGGTGCTCGGTGGCCTGCGACCGGCGTGAGGGGGACGAGGTGTTCAGCGGAATCGTCGAGGCGACGGGGCGGGTCGTCGAGGTCGTACGGCGCGCCGGGGCGGCGCGGCTGGCGATCTCCTGCCCCTTCGCGCGCGGCGCGGTCGCCCGCGGAGAGAGCGTGGCGGTCGACGGGGTGTGTCTGACGCTGACGCGACGCGAGCGCGGCCGCCTGTGGTTCGACGTCGTCGCCGAGACCCTGTCGCGGACGACACTCGGTGACGTCGGGCCGGGCCAGCGGGTCAATCTCGAGCGCTCGCTGCGCGCGGGGCAGCCGCTCGGGGGGCATCTCGTTCTCGGCCACGTCGACTGCGTGGCTCCGGTGCTGGCCGTGACGCGGCGCGGCGCCGACCGCCGGCTGCGGGTCGGGCTCGTCCCCGAGCTCGGACGGCTGGTCGCGCACCAGGGCTCGGTCGCGCTCCACGGGGTCTCGCTGACCGTCTGCGCGGCCGACTCCGCAGGATTCGCGGTGGCGCTCGTGCCCCACACGCTCGAGCACACGACGCTCGGGGAGGTCGGGGTCGGCGCGCGGCTGAACGTAGAGGTCGACCTCGTGGCGCGCTATCTTGATCGCATCGTCGCGGCAAGGATCGCGGGGCGTCCGCGGTCGCGGGAGCGGGGCAAGCGAGGGAGAGGGCGGCATGAGCGGGACTGAACGCGGGTCCGCCGCGGGACCGTTCGTCGGCGTCGAGCAGGCGCTGGCCGAGCTGCGCGCCGGGCGCATGCTCGTGATCCTCGACGACGAGGACCGCGAGAACGAGGGCGACCTGGTCTGCGCCGCCGAGCACGTGACGCCCGAGGTCGTGAACTTCATGGCGCTCCACGGGCGCGGCCTGATCTGCCTGCCGCTCACCTCCGAGCGGCTGGAGCAGCTCGAGATCCCGCTGATGGTCCAGCACAACACCTCGCGCCGCGGCACGGCGTTCTGCGTCGCGATCGGCGCGCGGGAGGGGGTGACGACCGGCGTCTCGGCCGCCGATCGCGCGCGGACGATCCGGGTCGCGATCGATCCGCGAACGCGTCCGGCCGACCTGGCCCGGCCGGGACACGTCTTCCCGCTGCGCGCCGATCCGGCCGGCGTGCTGCGGCGGGCGGGGCACACCGAGGCCTCGGTCGATCTCTGCCGGCTGGCCGGTCTGGTTCCGGCGGCGGCGATCTGCGAGATCATGAACCAGGACGGGACGATGGCGCGCCTGCCGCAGCTGGTGGAGCTGGCGACGCGGCACGGGCTGCGGATGATCACGATCGACGAGGTGATCCGGCACCGGATGCGGCACGAGCGGCTGGTGCAGCGGGTCGCCTCCCCCGAGCTGCCCACGCACCACGGCAAGTGGCGGATCCACGCCTACCGCTACGAGCTGGAGAACCTGACGCACGTGGCGCTGGTGATGGGCGAGCCGCGGCCGGAGCAGCCGACGCTGGTCCGGGTTCACTCGCAATGCCTGACCGGCGACGTGTTCGGCTCGACGCGCTGCGACTGCGGCGGTCAGCTCCAGCGCGCGATGCAGCTGATCTCCGAGGAGGGGCGGGGCGCGATCCTCTACCTGCGCCAGGAGGGGCGGGGCATCGGCCTGCTGAACAAGCTGCGGGCCTACGAGCTGCAGGACTCCGAGCGCAAGGACACGGTCGAGGCCAACCTCGAGCTGGGCTTCGCCGCCGACGTGCGCGACTACGGCGTGGGCGCCCAGATCCTCTACGACCTGGGGATCCGCCGCCTGCGGCTGATGACGAACAACATGCGCAAGTACGTCGGCCTGGCCGGATACGGCCTCGAGATCGTCGAGCGGCTGCCGCTCGAGCTGCCGCCGCACGACGACAACCGCGAGTACCTGCGGACCAAGAAGCTGAAGATGGGGCACCTGTTGAAGTCGGTCTGAGGCCCCGGCTCGTGCGGGGCGGCGCGGGGGCGGCGTGTTCCACAGCCTGGCGGAGCGGCTGCAGCGCGTCCTGGCCAAGCTCGGCGGCCAGGGCCGTGTCAGCGAGGGCGTGCTGGCCGAGAGCCTGCGCGAGGTGCGCCTGGCGCTGCTCGAGGCCGACGTCCACGTCGGGGTGGTCAAGGCCCTGGTCGACGCCGTGCGCGAGAAGGCGCTGGGCGAGGCGGTGCTGCGCAGCCTGACCCCCGGGCAGCAGGTGGTCAAGATCGTGCGCGAGGAGCTGGAGCGGCTCGTCGGCGGGAGCGAGGCGCGCCCGCTGAGCTTCGCCTCGCGGCCGCCGACGGTGGTGCTGCTGGTCGGGCTGCAGGGCTCGGGCAAGACGACGACCGCGGCCAAGCTGGGCCTGTGGCTGGCGCGCTCGGGCCGCTTCCCGTACCTCGTCCCGGCCGACGTGCAGCGCCCGGCGGCGATCGAGCAGCTGGTGCGGATCGCGCGCGAGAGCGGCCTCGCGGTGCACGAGCACGACGGCCGGCGCCGCCCGCTCGAGGTGGCGCGGGAGGGGGTGGCGCAGGCTCGCCGCTCGGGCCACGACACCGTGGTCGTCGACACCGCCGGGCGGCTCCACGTCGATCCGCAACTGATGGCCGAGCTGGGCGAGCTGCGGCGCGAGCTCGGGCCGACGGAGGTGCTGTTCGTCGCCGACGCCATGACCGGCCAGGACGCCGTGCGCTCGGCGACCGAGTTTCACCGCAGCCTGGACGCGACCGGCGTGATCCTGACGAAGCTGGACGGGGACGCGCGGGGGGGAGCCGCGCTGTCGATCCGCCACGTCACCGGCCTGCCGATCAAGTTCATCGGCAGCGGCGAGCGGCCGACCGACCTCGAAGCGTTCGAGCCCGCGCGGCTGGTCGGCCGCATCCTCGGGATGGGCGACGTCCTGACGTTGATCGAGAAGGCCGAGGCGGCGATCGACGAGCGCGAGGCGCAGGAGCTGGAGCGCAAGCTGCGCAAGGACGAGTTCACGCTCGGCGACTTCCGCGACCAGCTGCGGATGCTGCGGCGGATGGGCCCGCTGTCGAGCGTCGTCGCCATGCTGCCCGGGATGTCGCACGTGCGCGAGAGCGACCTCGACACGCGGGCCGTGGCGCGGGTGATCGCGATCGTGGACTCGATGACGCCGCGCGAGCGCGAGCTGCCGCGGATCCTCGACGGCAGCCGCAAGCGCCGCATCGCCCGCGGCTCGGGCCAGAGCGTGGCCGAGATCAACCGGCTGCTCAAGCAGTTCGCCCAGCTGCGGCGGCTGCTGAAGGGCGCGCGGGCCGCCGCCGGCCGGGGCCGCCGCCCGCGGCTGCCGTTTTTCGGCCGGTAGGCTATAGTGCCGCGTTTCCGCGGTCGCGCTGGAGGTGGGACGTGTTGAAGATTCGCCTGCGCCGGATGGGCGCCAAGCAGGAGCCGTTCTACCGCGTGGTGGTCTCGGACTCGCGCGGGACGCCGCAGGGCCGGTTCGTCGACGTGCTGGGGACGTACGAGCCGGGCCGGCAGCCGGCCCGGATCCAGCTCGACCGGGAGCGGGTCCGCGAGTGGATCCGCAAGGGCGCGCACCCGTCGGAGACCGTGCGGAGCCTGCTCGACGAGCCGCAGGGCGCGGGCGGTTGAGCCCGGCGTCCGCGACCGGGGAGGGCGGGACGACGCTTGACGGACGAACGGGACGCAATCCGGGAACTCCTGGAGCTGATCGCGCGGGGGCTGGTGGACGACCCGGATTCCGTCGTCGTCACGGAGATGGAGGACGAGCAGGCGACCGTCTACGAGCTGAAGGTCTCGGCGGGCGACCTGGGCAAGGTGATCGGTCGGCAAGGCCGCACGGCGCGGGCGATCCGCACGATCCTGGGCTCGGCGGGGACGAAGCTGCGGAAGCGGATTGTCTTCGAGATCGTCGAATAGCGCTCCGGGATCGATCCCGGTGGGCCGCGTCAGCGGCCACCGGGGGACGGCCGGCGCGATCACCGTGCGGGCGGGAAGCGAGGCGCCGCTGTGGGAGCGCACGCAACGCTTCGCGTTCGAGCGGGACGGTGCGGTCGAGTTTCACGACGTCGAGTGGGCGCGGGCCTACCGCGATCGGCTGGTGCTCAAGCTCCGCGGGATCGACGACGCGCAGGCCGCGGCCGGCTTGAGGGGAGCGCGCGTGTCGGTCGCCCGGAGCGACGCGCCGTGCCTCCCGCCGGGACGGCATTACGTGGCGGAGCTGGTCGGGCTCGAGGTGGTGGCGGACGGCGGGCGCGTGCTGGGTGTGGTGCAGGGAGTCGTGGCCACGGGTGGCACCGACTTGCTGCGCGTGGCGCGGCGACCGCCGGTGGATTCGCCGGACGCCGCCGGGGAGCTGCTGATCCCGCTGGCGCGGGAGATCGTGGTGGAGGTCGATCCGGCCCGGGGCCGGATCGTGGTCGACCTGCCCGAGGGACTCGAGGAGCTGAACCGGTGAGCCTGACGATCGACGTCGTGACGCTGTTTCCGGGGGCGTTCTTCGGCGTGCTGGCCGACGGCGTGCTGGGGCGGGCGCGTCGGGCGGGGCGCGTGTCGATCCGGATCCACGACCTGCGGCGCTGGGGGATCGGACGGCAGCGGCAGGTCGACGACGCCCCCTACGGCGGCGGCGGAGGGATGATCCTGCGCCCGGAGCCGCTGTTCGCGGCGGTAGACTGGCTCAGGCGGCACGATCCGGCCGAACCCGGCAGGGTCGTGCTGCTCTCGCCCCACGGTGCGCGGCTCGACCATGCCGCGGCGCGACGGCTCGCGGGCTGCCGGCGGCTGGTGCTGCTGTGCGGGCGCTACGAGGGCGTCGACGCTCGCGTGGCGTCGGGGCTGGCCGACGAGGAGCTGAGCATCGGAGACCTGGTGGTCAGCGGTGGGGAGCTGCCCGCGCTGGTCGTGATCGATGCCGTTTCGCGCTTCGTTCCGGGGGTTTTGGGCCAGGTCGGGGCGGCCGAGCGCGAATCGTTTGCCGACGGGCTCCTCGAGTCCCCATATTACACCCGTCCGGTGGAGTTCCGGGGCCTGCGCGTGCCGGAGGTGTTGCGGTCGGGGGACCATGCGGCGATCGAGCGCTGGCGGGCCCGGGCGGCCCGCGAGGCGACGCTCGAGAAGCGGCCGGACCTCGTGGGGCCGGACGGCGCCGGGACGGCGCGGAGAGGAGTGGAGCGATGAACGTCATCCGCAGCGTGGAGGCGGCCGGCCTTCGATCGTCGGTGCCCCGGTTTCGCTCCGGCGACCGGGTGCGGGTCCACGTCAAGGTCGTCGAGGGCGACAAGTCACGGATCCAGGTGTTCGAGGGCGACGTGGTGGCGCGCCGCGGCGGCGAGGGGCTGCGCGCGACCTTCACCGTGCGCAAGACCTCGGGCGGAGTGGGCGTCGAGCGGATCTTTCCCCTGCACTCGCCGTCGGTCGAGAAGATCGACGTCGTGCGGCAGGGCCGCGTACGGCGCGGCAAGCTCTACTTCCTGCGGGCGCGCCGCGGGCGCCAGGCCCGGATTCGCGAGCGGCGGGAGAGCTGATCCGGGCGTCGGTGCGAGGATGGCTGCGGATCGACGCAAGGAGCTGCGCTCCGCCGAGCGGCTGCTGAAGCAGGGCAAGCTCCAGGCCGCGCTCGGCGAGCTGGAGAAGACCTCCGATCCTGGATCGGACGACCTGCTCACGCTGAACCGGCTGGGCGACCTGCTGGCGCGCCAAGGCCGGCGGGGCGAGGCGGTCGCCCACTACCGCCGGATCGCCGGCCGCTTCTCGGACGGCGGGTTCGTCCCCAAGGCCGTCGCGATCTACAAGAAGATCCTGCGTCTCGACCCGGACGACCTCGAGGCCACGATCCGTCTGGGCGAGCTCTACCTGCTGCAGAACCTGCGCGGCGAGGGGCGCAGCTACCTGCTGCACGCCGCCACCCGCTGCCTCGAGACCGGCGAGTCGGTCCGGGCGCGCGAGATCTTCGAGCGCCTGGTGGCGGCCGACCCGCAGGACCCGCGGAGCCGCCTGCGGCTGGCGGAGCTCAAGGCCGACGCCGGCGAGAGCGTCCAGGCGGCCGAGGATTTCGTGGGCGTGGCCCGCACGTTCCTCGAGCAGGACGAGGCGCACGAGGCGGAGAAGCTGTACCGCCGCGCCGCCGAGCTGCTCCCGGAGTCGCCCGTCCCGACGCTCGGCCTGGCCCGCTGCTTGCACCAACAGGGGCGAGCGGACGAGGCCGTCGCGCTGCTCGAGCAGGCGACGGCCCGGCAGCCCGGCGCCGGCCCGCTGATCGGCGAGCTGGCGTTGAGCTACGAGGCCGTGGGCCGTTCCCGCGCCGCGCTCGAGGCGCTGGCGGGAGCGCCGCTGCTCGAGGTGCCGCTGCCGGTCTGGAGCGCCGTGCTGCGCGGCTGCGTCGGACGGAGCGCCGCCGGGGAAGCGTGGAGCTGCATCGATCCCCTGCTGGCGGGCGTCTCCGACCGGAGCCGGCTCGCGGCCGTGCTCGAGACGCTGTCCGAGGTCGAGCGCGCCGGCCACGTCCCGGCCCTCGAGCGGCTGGTCGAGCTGCACAAGGAGCTGAAGGACGAGGAAGGGACGCGCCGTGCGCTGCAGGCCCTGGCGCGGGCCTGCGATGCTTGCTCGATGACCGAGGCCGCCGCGAGCGCGCGTGCCGCCTTCGCCGCGCTCGAGGCCCCGGCCGCGCCGACCCCGGCGAAGCCGAGGGCGACCCCGGCGGTCGTTCCGCGGCGGAGCCGCCCCGCATCCCGGCCGCAGGTGCCGCGCGCTGCGGCGGTCGCCGACCTCGCTCCCGAGATCGAGGCCCCGGCGGTCCCGCTGAACCGCGCCGACGAGGAGTTCGTGGCCGGGAGGCTGACCCAGTCGGAGGTGCTGGACAAGTACGGGATGCAGGGACAGGCGCTCGAGCAGGTCGAGGAAGTGACGAGCCGCTATCCGGGGCACGTCCGGGCGCAGGAATCCCGCGTCTGCCTGCTGCGGGCGCTCGGGCGACCGGTGGCCGAAGCGCTGGTGCAGCTGGCGGTGGCGCGGCGAGCCGAGGGCGACACGTCCGGCGCGCAGGAGGCGGCCGCGATGGCCGCGGCCGCCGGAGCCATGCCGCCCGAGATGGAGCGCCTGCTGGCCGATCTCGGGCTGCTCGACGGCAAGAGGCCCGACGGGCCGGCGGCGCCTCGCGCGGCCGCCGCCTGCGCGGACGACGACGACGACATCGACGTCGTCATCGACCTCGAGGGCGCCGACGGCGCGCCGCTCGCGGAAGGGATCGCGTCGAGCACCGAGCCGGAGAGCGAGCGCGCCGCAGCGCCGGCGGCGCCCGTCGGCGGGGAGGACGTGGACCTGCGCGAGATCGCCGAAGCGCTGGAGGCCGAGCTGCTCGACGAGGAGCCGCTCCAGCCGGAAGAGGGTCCCGGCCTCGCGATGCAGGAGATGCTCGGCACCTTCCGCGACCGCGTCGCGCAGGAGGTGGCGATCGACGACTTCCGCACGCACTACGATCTCGGGATCGCGTACAAGGAGATGGGGCTCGTGGACGAGGCGATCCAGGAGTTCGAGCACGCGGCGCAGAGCCCGGGCCTGCGCCGCGAGGCCTGCGTGATGATCGCCGTCTGTCATCGGGATCGCTCCGACCTGGGCGAGGCCGCCCGCTGGTACCGCCGGGCGCTGGAGGCGATGGACGGATCGCAGGACGCGGCGAGCGACCTGCGCTACGAGCTGGCGGAGGCGCTCGCGGCAGCGGGGGACCTGGCCGCGGCGCTCGAGGAGTTCCGCGGCCTGCAGCGGGCCGATCCGACGTTCCGCGACGTCGACGGCCGCGTCCACGAGCTCGAGGCCCAGCTCCAGCCCTGACCGGCTGCGGGCGGTTCCGCCGCGGCCTCGACCCCGGTATACTCTAGCCTCGCCGCGGCGGGCCGAGGCCGGGCGGCGGGGCAGGTGGGGCGATGGAGCGGCCGTTCGCGCTGGTTGCGGATCCTGACCCCGGGGTGCGCGCTCGCGTGTGCGGGGCGCTGACGCTGCGCGAGCGAGCGGCGCTCGAGGTGGAGCGCGCGGCCGACGTCCCGCGCCTGGTCCGCGAGCACCCGGTCGAGCTGCTGATCGCGGACACCGGCTGCCGCCAGCTGCTGGAGGCCGAGCCGCTCGACGGGGCGCAGGCCCCGGTCGTCGTCGCGCTGGCCGGCCCGGGCGATCACGCGCTCGAGCTGATCCGGGCCGGCGCGTTCGACGTGCTGCTCAAGCCGCTCGACGAGGCGGCGCTCGAGGCGGTCGTGGAGCGGGCGGTCCGGCACTGCGGGCTGCTGCGCGACCTGCGCCGCACGCGGGCGCGGCTGCGCAGCCAGGAAGGGTCGAGCGCGATCGTCGGGCACAGCCCGGGCATCGAGCGGCTGCGCGAGCAGCTGCAGCGCCTGGCCGGGGTCGCGTGCGACGTCTGGATCAGCGGAGAGCCCGGCACCGGCAAGGAGCTGGTGGCGCACACGCTCCACGAGCTGTCGCCGGTCACCGGAGCGTTCGGAGTCGTCCGCTGCGCCGCGCTCGGCGCCCCGAGCTGGGAGGCACAGTGGCACGGCGCGGGCCGGACCGGACCGAGCCCGCTGCGGGACCAGGTGGCGGGCGGCACGCTCTACCTCGAGGACTTCACCGAACTCCAGCCGGAGCTGCAACTGCAGCTGCTGCGGACCCTCGGACGCGACGGGTCGAGGCCCCGGAGCGCGCACAGCGACCTTCGCGTCGTGTTCTCGTCGACACGGGATCCGGCGCGTGCGGTCGACGACGGCCGCCTGGCGCAGGAGGCGTGGCGCGCCCTGGGCTGCGAGACGATGGCGCTGCCGCCGCTGCGGGAGCGGCCGGGCGACGTCGCGCTCCTGGCGCGGCACTTCGTCGCGACGATCTGCCAGCTCAACAACCTGGCCGAGATCAGCCTGACGCCCGAGGTCGGCGCGCTGCTCGAGCGCTATCCCTGGCCGGAGAACGTGCGGGAGCTGCGCAACGCGATCGAGCAGGCGGTGATCCTGTCGCGCGCCGGCCGGGTCCGGCCGGAGGACCTGCCGGAGCGGATCCGCGGGGCGCCGCCGGCCGGGCGCTCGGCCGCCGGGGCGAGCGAGCGGGAGCTGCGCGCCTTCCGCGCCGCCAAGCGCGAGGTGGTGTCGAGATTCGAGCGCGACTATCTCGCGGAGCTGATGCGGCGCCACGCGGGCAACGTGACGTCGGCGGCGCAGCAAGCGGGGATGCTGCGCTCGGCGCTGCAGCGGCTGCTGCGCAAGTGCGGCCTGCGCTCGATGGACTTCCGCGACCCGAACGACCCGGCGCCCGACGGCGGGCGGAGGCGGGGCGACTGAGCGGTACGGACGGGGTCTTCCGGCTGATCGTCGACGGCGTCGCCCCCGGCGCCTGGAACATGGCGGTCGACGAGGCGCTGCTCGACGGCTGCGCGCTCGAGTCCGCGCCGCCGGCGCTGCGACTCTACGGCTGGTGCCCGGCGGCGCTGTCCCTCGGCAGCCGCCAGCCGCTGCCGGGGGCCGCCCTGCCCGGGTCGCTCGGCGCGCTGGGCGTCGATCTGGTGCGCCGTCCCACCGGCGGGGGCGCGGTGCTGCACGAGCGCGAGCGCACCTATGCCGTGATCGGGAGGCTGCGTGCCGGGCCGTTCGGAGGCGGGGTGGTCGCGACCTACCGGCGGATCGCCGCCGCGCTCGTGGCGGCCATGCAGTCGATGGGCGTGGCGGCGGAGGCGGCGCGCGAGACCCGCGCCGGCCGGCGGCCGCCGGGCGCGTGCTTCGAGGACCTGTCCCCGTGCGAGATCGCCGTCCGTGGTCGCAAGCTCGTCGGCTCGGCCCAGCTCCGGCGGCGGGGGGCGTTCCTGCAGCACGGCTCGATCCCGCTGCGCCTCGACGCCGAGCGGATGGAGCGCGCCTGGCGGAGCCCGCTGCGGCGCGAGCGGTTCACCGACCTCGAGACCGCGCTCGGCCGGACGGTCGAGCCCGACGAGATCGATCGCGCCCTGGTCCGCGCGGTCGCGGTCGCCCTCGGCGTCGGGCTCGAGCCGGCGGAGCTGAGTCCGAGCGAGCGCCGCCGGGCCGAACGCTACGTCGAGCAGAAGTACGCGCGGAGCGGCTGGACGCTCGAGGGGCGGGCCTCAGCGGCTTGAGGCCGCGGCCCGCCGCGGCCCCGCGATCCAGACGACGCGGGCGGGCCGGCCGTCCTTCCCGACCCAGGCCGTGCCGTCGGGCGGAACCGGCGGGTGCGGCGGCTCGACCGCGGGCTCGGCATCGGGCACGACGCTCAGCCCGAGGGCCACGACCTCGTCCGGGAGGTGGGCCTCGAGCCGCCGGCCGTGGTCGGCGACGCGCACGCTCGGCTCCTGCTGCAACAGCAGCGCGAGTTCCGACGCCGGGATCGCGAGCGAGCCGGCGTCGTCGAGCGGGTAGCGCTGGAACGGGTAGGGGAGCCGCAGCCGCTGGTGCTCCTCGACCGAGCACGTCCGGGTCGGCTCGGTGCCGGCGAGAAACGCCTCGGCGATCACCGGGCGGCAGTAGGCGTGGGGGTTGGCCCGCAGGCCGGTCCGCCGATCGATCTCGACCAGCGTGACCGCCGGGGGCGGATCGCCGTCGAGCGCGCTCGACGGCGCGGCCGACTCCATGAACGCCTTCCAGATCGGCAGCGCGGCGTGCGCCCCGGTCTCGCCGCGCCCCAGGCTGCGGCGCTCGTCGTACCCGACCCAGACCCCGACGGCGAGCCCGGGGGCGAAGCCGATGAACCAGGCGTCGGTGTTCTCGTCGGTCGTGCCGGTCTTGCCGGCCAGCGGCAGGCCGAGCGACGCGGCCGAGCGCCCCGTGCCGTCAGTGATCACGCCGGCGAGGAGCGTCGTCATCAGGTAGGCGATCTGCGGCGTGACCGCCTCGCGCACCTCGGGATCGATCCGGTACAGCGGCCTCCCGTCGCGGTCCCGCACCTCGTCGACCAGGTGCGGCTCGACCCACACGCCGCGGTTGGCCAGCGCGCCGTAGGCCGCGGTCAGCTCGAGCAGCGTGGTCTCGAACGCGCCGAGGGCCAGCGACGGATAGGGCTTCAGCTTGGAGCCGATGCCCAGACCGCGCGCCATCTCGATCACGGCGTCGTAGCCGATGCGGTCGAGCAGCTTGACGGTGGCGACGTTGGCCGATTTCTCGAGGGCCGTGCGCAGCGTGATCGAGCCGTAGTAGACCTCCTCGTAGTTCTCGGGCTGGTAGGGCTCCGGCGCGCCGGGATCGACGAACACCGTGGGCTCGTCGAGCAGCGTGTCCGCCAGGCTCAGGCCCGAGGACAGCGCCGCGGCGTAGACGAACGGCTTGAAGGCGGAGCCGGTCTGGCGTCGGGCCTGCATCGCGCGGTCGAACTCGCTGCGCCGGTAGTCGTGGCCGCCGACGAGCGCGCGGATCGCGCCGCTCGCGGGATCGATCGCGACCAGCGCCGCCTCGACCTCGGGCTCCTGCTCGAGCGCCAGCCGCGCGCCGCCGGCCTCGTCGAGCTCGACCAGCCGCACGCGCACCACGTCGCCGGTGTGGAGGAACGCCCCCCCGCGACCGGTCCACGCCAGCTCCTGCGGCCCGAGCTCGCCGCGGTGGCGGCCGAGCCGCAGGCTCGCGGTCCGGCCCAGCGTGGCGATCACGACCGCATCGACCACGGCGCCCGGCGGCGGATCCTCGACCCAGCCCTCCGGCTCCCACGTCAGCGGGTCCGCTTCCGGCGGAACGCGTGCTGCGACGCCACGCCAGCCCTGGCGCTTGTCCAGCTCGCGCAGGCCGGCGTCGACCGCCCGTTGCGCGAACCGCTGCAGCACGGGGTCGAGCGTGCTGCGCACCTCGAGGCCCTTGCTGTACAGGCTGTCGTCGCCGGCCCGCTGCTGGAGCCAGCGGCGGATCTCCTCGACGAAGTGCGGTGCGAGGTCGTCGCGGCCGTCGCTCGGGACGACGCCGAGCGGCAGCCGGCCCGCGGCCTCGGCCTCCTCCGGCGAGAGCGCTCCGGTGTCGACCATGCGGCGCAGCACGTACTCGCGTCGCCGCAGCGCGCGGTCGGCGTGGCGCAGCGGGGAGAGCGTCTCGGGGCGCTGGATCAGCCCGGCCAGCGTCGCGGCCTGGCTCAGCGACAGCTCGCGCGACGGCGTCGCGAAGTAGTAGCGCGCCGCCGCCTCGAGCCCGTAGCGCCCGTGGCCCATGTAGATCTGGTTGCAGTAGAAGCGGAGGATCTCGTCCTTGGCGTACTGGCGCTCGATCTCGAGCGCCAACAGCGCCTCCTCCAGCTTGCGGCGGATCGTCTTGCGCGGCGTGAGGAACAGGTTCCGCGCCAGCTGCTGGGTGATCGTGCTCGCGCCCTCCGCCGCCTCGAGCTTCCGCAGGTCGTGCCAGGCCGCCCGCGCGACCGCGCGGAAGTCGATCCCGGTATGGCGGTAGAAGCCGGCGTCCTCGCTCGCCACGAGCGCCTGGCGAAACACCGGCGGGATGTCCTCGAGGTCGATCACGATCCGCCGCTGCTCGTGGAACGTGCCGATCGGCGTGCCGTCGGCCGCCAGGACCTGGCTCATCTGCGGCGGCTCGTAGTCCTCGAGCGCGCGCACGTCGGGCAGGTCGAACCGCAGGAAGTAGCCGAGCGCGGCGCCGGACAGCGACGCCCCCAGGGCCAAGAGCGAAAGCAGGAGCAGCAGCCGGCGCCGGACGCGCGAGCGCGCTGTGGGTCGACGGGGGGGCACGGCTCGACCTCCGGGCCCGGGGCGGCGGGCGGCGCCGCGGGCTCCGGGGCGCCAGCATAGCTCCGCGGCCGGCGGCGGCCCAGCCGGCGCCCGCGGCTCGTCGCCGCCGCGGGGACTCCTTACACTGTTGCGGAGGAGCCGACCGAGCGTGCCGACCCGAGCCCCAGCCCGATCCGAGCGCCGCGCAGCGCCCCGCGCGGCCGGCCGGCCCTGGCCCGCGGGCCGGCGATGAGCGGCTTCCGCCTCGTCTCCGACTTCGTCCCCACCGGGGACCAGCCGCAGGCGATCGCGGCGCTCGAGCGCGGCCTGGCGGAGGGCCGGCGCGAGCAGGTGCTGCTCGGCGTCACCGGCTCGGGCAAGACCTTCACGCTCGCCCACCTCGTGGCGCGGGCCGGCCGGCCGGCGCTGGTGCTGGCCCACAACAAGACGCTCGCGGCCCAGCTGTACCAGGAGTTCCGCCGGCTGTTCCCCGACCACGCCGTCGAGTACTTCGTCTCGTACTACGACTACTACCAGCCCGAGGCGTACGTGCCGCAATCGGACACCTACATCGAGAAGGAGGCGACGATCAACGACGAGATCGACCGCATGCGCCACTCGGCGACGCGCGCGCTGTTCGAGCGCCGCGACGTGCTGATCGTGGCCAGCGTGTCCTGCATCTACGGCCTGGGCTCGCCCGAGGCGTACCACGGCATGCTGCTGCTGCTCGAGCGCGGCGCGACGCTCGAGCGCGAGCGGGCGCTGCGCAAGCTGGTCGAGATCCAGTACGAGCGCACCGCCGGCGAGCTGCGACGCGGGTCGTTCCGTGCCCGGGGCGACACGCTCGAGATCTGGCCGTCGTACGCCGACGACGCGCTGCGCGTCGAGTTCTGGGGCGACCGGGTCGAGGGGCTGCGCCGCTTCGATCCGCTGCGGGGCACGACGCTCGAGCGGCTGGAGCGGCACCCGGTCTACCCCAACTCGCACTACGTCACGCCGCGCGAGACGCTGCTGCGCGCGATCGCCGCGATCGACGACGAGCTGACCGAGCGCGGCGCGGCGCTGGAGCGGGCCGGCCGGCTGCTCGAGGCGCAGCGGCTGCGCCAGCGGACCCGGTTCGACCTGGAGATGATGCGCGAGGTGGGCTACTGCCACGGCATCGAGAACTACTCGCGACACCTGACCGGCCGCCGGCCGGGCGAGCCGCCGCCGACGCTGATGGACTACCTGCCGCCCGACGCCCTGCTGCTCGTCGACGAGAGCCACGTCAGCGTGCCGCAGCTGCGCGGGATGTACGAGGGCGACCGCTCGCGCAAGCTGACGCTGGTCGAGCACGGCTTCCGCCTGCCCTCGGCGCTCGACAACCGGCCGCTGAAGTTCGAGGAGTTCGAGGCGCGGCGCGGGCAGACCATCTACGTCTCGGCCACCCCGGCCGCGTACGAGCTGGAGCGCGCGGGAGGGACGGTCGTCGAGCAGGTGGTGCGGCCGACGGGGCTGCTCGATCCCGAGGTGCGGGTGCGGCCGGTGGACGGGCAGGTGGACGACCTGCTGGGCGAGATCCGGCGGCGCGTGGCGGCGGGCCAGCGCGTGCTGGTGACGACGCTGACCAAGCGCATGGCCGAGGATTTGACCGAGTACTACCGCGACGTCGGGGTGCGCGTCGAGTACCTGCACTCGGAGGTGCAGACGCTCGACCGCGTGCGGATCCTGCGCGACCTGCGGCTGGGGCGGTTCGACGTGCTGGTCGGCGTCAACCTGCTGCGCGAGGGGCTGGACCTGCCCGAGGTCTCGCTGGTGGCGATCCTCGACGCGGACAAGGAAGGCTACCTGCGCTCCGAGAGCTCGTTGATCCAGACGATCGGTCGCGCCGCGCGGCACGTCGAGGGCTGCGCGATCCTGTACGCCGCGAACCGCACGCGCGCGATCGAACGCGCGCTGGAGGAGACCGAGCGACGTCGCGCACTGCAACGGGCGTACAACCACGAGCACGGGATCACGCCGGAGAGCGTGCGGCGCGCCGTGGACGAGCTGATGTCGACGCCGATCGCGGCCGACTACTCCACGGTCCCGCTCGAGCGGCGGGAGGAGGAGGAGCTGTTCGAGAACGCGGCGGCGCTGGAAGCCGAGCTGGCGCGGCTGGAGCGCGAGATGCTGGACGCGGCCGAGCGGCTGGATTTCGAGCTTGCCGCCACGCGGCGCGATCGGATCCGCTATCTGCGGGAGAGGGCGGTGTGCAGCTGAGCGGGGCGCTCGAGCTGGACCTGTCGGGAATCGCCCTGCGGCTCGAGGGGTTGAGCGCCGCCGTCGAGCGCGGCGTGCGGCGCGACTGGCAGGCGTTCGTCGCGAGCGGCCTCGGCCCGCCGTTCCTGCGCTGCCGCTTCGCCGGCACGGGAGTCGACGCCGGCTCCGCCCCGTTCCGGCCCAAGGCGATGCGGGCCGAGCGCGCGGGATCGGGCGCGCGCTTCGCGTTGCCGGAAGGCGAAGCGTGGATCGAGGCCGGGGAGGCGCGGATCGTCCTCGCCTGCGCCCTCGGGCTGCGCGAGTACTGGACCGCGGTCAACCTGCTGCGCGCCTGTCTCGCGTGGCGCATGGCGGATCGGGGCGGGGCGCTGGTCCACTCCGCCGGGCTCGTGGTCGACGGCCGCGCGTTCCTCTTGGTCGGAGCCCCGGGAAGCGGCAAGAGCAGCTTTGCCGCCCTCGGCGAGCGCGCGGGTGCCCGCGTGCTCAGCGACGATCTCGTGCTGCTCGACCGCGCCGACGGCGCGTTCGAGGCCCTCGGGGCGCCGTTCCGCTCGACCCACGTCGCGCGCTACGGTCCGGGGCGGTGGCCGCTCGCCGCGGTGCTGTTCCCGCGCCGCGGCTCGCCCGCGGCCTGGGTCCCGTGCCGGGCGCTGACCGCGCGGGCTCGCATCCTGGCCAATCTGCCCTTCGTCTCCGACGCGGCGCTGGGGGCGGAGCGGTCCGCGGCGCTCGTCGACCGGCTGGCCTCGGACGTGCCGTGTCTCGAGCTGACGTTCGGCCTCGACCCGACGTTCGTCGAGCTGCTGCGCCGGCCCCCGCCGCGCACGGCGGAGGTCGGAGATGCCTGAGGACCGGCCGCGGCTCGGCGCGGCGCTGGAGCGGCTGCCGCACCGTCCGGGGGTCTACCGCTTCCGCGACCGGGCCGGCCGTACGCTCTACGTCGGCAAGGCCAAGTCGCTGCGGGCCAGGGTCCGCTCGTACTTCCGGCCGGGCGCGGTCCCGAGCCCGCACATCGCGCGCATGGTCGCCGACGTGGCCGACCTGGACGTGATCGTCGTCGACACCGAGATCGAGGCGCTGATCCTCGAGGCCAACCTGATCCGGCGCGAGCGGCCGCCGTACAACGTCGTGCTGCGCGACGACAAGAGCTTTCCCTACGTCAAGCTGTCGCTGCGCGACCCCTACCCGCGGGCCTCGCTCGTGCGCCGGGCGCGGCTCGACGGCAGCCGCTACACCGGGCCGTTTCTCCCGGCTTCGGCCGCGCGCCGGGCGCTGAAGGTGGTGCAGCGCCAGTTCCGCGTCGCCACCTGCAACGAGACGTTCGACGGCAAGCGCCGGCCCTGCCTCTACTACCATCTCGACCAGTGCCTCGCTCCCTGCGCGGGCAAGACCAGCCCGCAGGAGTACGGGGCCGCCGTGGCGGACGCGCTGCTGTTCCTGGAGGGGCGGCACAAGGAGCTGGAGCGCGCGCTGCGGGCACGGATGCAGCAGGCGAGCGCGGCGCGTGAGTACGAGCAGGCCGCGCGCTGCCGCGACACGCTGCGGATGGTGGAACGGCTCGCGGTCCGCCAGCCCATCCTGTCGGTGGGGCTCGAGGAGCGCGACTCGTGGGCGCTGCACCGCGAGGGGGAGCGCGCCGTGCTCCAGCTGTTCCAGATGCGCGGCGGGCGGGTCCAGGCGCGGCGGGAGCTCAGCGCCGAGCGGATCACGGTCGGCGACGACGAGTTCCTGGCGGCGGCGCTCGTCCAGTACTACGTCGACGCGCCGCCGCCCCCGGAGATCGACCTGCCGCTGCTCCCGGCGAACGCCGAGCTGCTCGCGACGTGGCTCGCCGAGCGCCGGCCGGGGCGCGTCCGGCTGCGCGTGCCGCGGCGCGGCGCGCGCCGCGGGCTGCTCGTGCTCGCACGCAGCAACGCCGAACTGGCTTTCGCCGCGCGCTTCCCGCGCCCGGCGGGCGACCGGGCGGCGGCCCTGGCCGGGCTGGCGGAGGCTCTCGCGCTGCCGGGCCCGCCCGAGCGCATCGAGTGCTTCGACATCTCGAACCTGCACGGCACGGACAGCGTCGCGTCGCTCGTGGTGTGGGAAGGAGGGGAGGCTCGGCGGTCGGAGTACCGCACCTTCGGGATCCGGGGCGTCTCCGGACCGGACGACACGGCGTCGGTCCACGAGGCGGTGGGCCGGCGGTACCGCCGCCGCCTGGCCGAGGGGCTCCGGACGCCCGATCTCGTCGTGATCGATGGCGGCAGGGGGCAGCTCCAGGCGGCGCTCGCGGCCCTCGCGGCGCTCGGTCTGGCCGCGGTCTCGGTCGTCGCGCTGGCCAAGCGGGAGGAGCTGCTGTTCCTCGCGGGGCGGGAGGAGCCGCTGCGCCTCGAGCGGACGTCGCCCGCCCTGAAGCTGGTGCAGCGGATCCGGGACGAGGCGCACCGCTTCGCCGTCTCCCGCCACCGGCGCCGCCGGTCGCGGCGCACGCTCCGGACCGAGCTGACGGAGCTGCCCGGCCTCGGTCCGGTCCGCGCTCGCCGCCTGCTGAGCGAATTCGGCAGCCTGGACGCGGTGCGCCGGGCGACGCCCCAGGAGCTGGCCCGCGTCGTCGGGCAGCGAGTCGCGGCGGCGCTGCTCGCCCGCTACGGGGCGGAGGGGTCGTGAGGGCCGGGCGGCGTGGCCGGCGCGCGCGGCGGACCCTATATTCGCTCGGCCGAAGATGGGTCCGGTCGGCAGCGTGGTCCGGGCGACCGTCGTCGCGGGCCTGAGCACGGTCGCGCTGATCTCGGCGCTGACCGCCCTCCGCGTCCGGTCGGCGACGCAGCCGCCTCGCCGACCCGCACCGGGAGTCGACTTCGCCGCACTCGGCCTGCCGGTGCGGGACGTGGCGTTTCCCGCCGCGGACGGAATCGAGCTCGCGGGCTGGACGCTGCCGGGCGGTCCGGGCGCGTCGGCGATCGTGCTGTGCCACGACTGGGGAGCGGCGCGGGAGTCGCTGCTACCGCTCGCGATCCAGCTCCACGAGCGGGGATTCGCCGTGCTGCTCTTCGACTTCCGCGGGCACGGCTCGAGCGGCGGCAAGGGCTCGACGCTCGGGCTCGAGGAGGCGCGTGACGTCGCGGGGGCCGTGCTCGAGACGGGGCGCATCGCGGGCGCGAATGGTCAGCGGGTCGGCGTCTACGGGGCCGGCATGGGGGCCCACGCGGCGGTGCTCGCGGCGCGGGAGCGTCCCGAGATCGTCGCGCTGGTGCTCGACGGCCTCTATCCCAGCGCGGTCTTCGCCCTGCGCGAGCGGTTCTACGGCCCGTGGGGCGGGAGGCTCCCCCGGCCCGAGTTCCTGCCCGCCGCGATGTTCTCCCTGATGACGGGAGTCCGCCCCGGGCGCGAGCGCGCGGAGGCCGTCCTGCCCGGGCTGCTCGGGCGGGAGGTGCTGCTGCTCGCCCCCGTGGGGGACACGGCGCTCACCGCCGAGATCGAGCGGATGTACGCCGGAATCCCCGACCAGGACGACGTCGACGGCAACCTTGCCGCGGTTCCGGCCTCCGGGGGAGGTGGCTTGTACGGCGCGGAGCGTGCCCGGCACCACCGCGGAATCGAGGAGTTCTTCACGACCCGCCTGCGGCGGCGCCCGGACGGCCCCCCGGAACCCTGATCGGAGGCCCCCCGCTGCCTCCGGGCCCGCGTGTTGTCGCAAGGCCTTGCTCGCCGTACACTTAGCGCATCGTTCCGCTCCGGGGCCCGGGACCGGTGGAGGGGAGCTTACGTGTCGCACGACGACGAGACTGCCGCGGCGCCCCGCCGCAACCCCCGCCTGGCCTTCCGCGCGGTGGGGGAGGAGGGTGGGCTCGTCGTCGACTCCGAGCAGTCCAAGGTCCTCGTGCTGAACCCGACCGGAAGCCGGATCTTCGGCCTGCTCGACGGCAGCCACACCCGCAAGCAGATCGTCCGCGCGCTCGTCGACGAGTTCGAGATCTCGGAGGAGCAGGCGCGGGACGACCTCGACGACTTCCTGCAGGAGCTCGAGCGGAAGGCGGCGCTCGAGGGCCAGGCGGCGGGACGATGAGCGCGCCGGCTCCGCAGCTCAACCCGTACGAGCGGATGCTGAACGCGGCGTTCGCCAAGGCGCTGCCGCTCAACTGCCAGATCGAGATCACCTACCGCTGCAACCACCTCTGCACGTTCTGCTACAACTCGCCGTCCGGCGAGCGCGAGATGACGACCGAGCAGATCTTCACGGTGCTGCGCAAGGTCGCCGACTTCGGGGTCCTCTACTGCACGCTGACCGGGGGAGAGGCGCTCTGCCACAAGGATTTCTTCCGGATCGCGCACGAGGTGCGCCGGCTCGGCATGGCGCTCCGGATCTACTCGAACGGCTACCTGATGGCCGACCGGAAGATGGTCCGCCGGATCAAGGAGCTGGGGCCGTTCGAGGTCGAGATCTCGCTGCACGGAGCCCGGCCCGAGACGCACGAGGCGATGACGAAGATCCGCGGCTCGTTCGCCAAGACCGTGAAGGCGATCGAGAACCTGCGCGAGGCCGGGATCAAGACCGTGCTCAAGTGCCCGATCACCCGGCTCAACCAGGACGAGCTGTTCGAGATCAAGGCGCTGGCGCGCGGCCTGGGCCGCGACGTGCTGTTCGACGCGGTGATCACGCCGAAGGACGACGGCAGCCTCGATCCGCTCGCCCTGCGGCCCGGGGACGAGTTCGTCGAGCGCTACTGGGGCGAGTGGTACTCGCAGCTCCACGACGGCAAGCTGCCCCCGCGGGGCAACCACTGCGAGTCGGACGGGTCCGCCAACTGCGGGACCGGAGTGGCGGGGTTCACGATCGACCCCTACGGCAACCTGCTCCCGTGCGTCGCGTTCCGCCGCAAGGTGGCGAACGTGCTCGAGACCGAGCGGCTGGAGGAGGTCTGGTTCGGCTCCCCGGTGCTGGAGGAGGTGCGGGGTCTGTCGCGGGAAGCCAAGCGGAAGGTCTCCCGCCACCAGGACGGGCCCTACTTCATGGGGTTCTGCCTGGGTGTGGCCGAAAAGCAGGTCGGGGACCCCCTCGGCATGTATCCCCAGGCGGAGCTGAACGCCAAGGCCGTCCGGCGGAACTACGAGCTGCTCCAGATCGGGGGGGGAGAGGCTGCCGGCCGAAAATCCGCTTGAAAAGCTTTCCGTTGTGCCGTATAAGTAGGGTCGGCCGACTCGGAATGGCCGGTTTTGACGGGTTTAGCCGAACGAGAGACCCGAATCGACTCAGGGGGAGACGAATGAAAAAGAAGACGTACGAGCGCCCGGCGATCATCCACACCGAGACGCTCGAAGCCCGAGCGGTCAGTTGCAACAAGTCCGATTTCACCTGCAACCCCGGACCGATCCAGAGCTAGCGAACTCGAAGATTCCCCGCCGCGTCGGCCGGCGACCTGGCTCCGCGACGGGTTCCTCTCCCGAGGCCCCCAAAAGGGGCCTTTGGCGTCTTTGGGGCCAGCGGCCGGGCCCCCGTGCGCCGGCCGAATCCGCGCCCCCTGGCCCGGAGTCGTGGTTCCACCTCCCCGGGGTCCGTATATATAGGGGGCTCGAAACTCCGCCCAGATCTCGGGTGGACGGGTCGGTGAAGCGGATTCGCTCGATTTCATCGCGGCCAGGGCGGATCGCCCGGCTGGCGGCGCTGGCCGGGGTCCTCGTCTGCCCGGCGACCGCGGCGACCGTCCGCGAGGACTCGTTCGCCCTGCGCGTCGACGTCCCTCCTTTGCGGATCCTCGAGACGGAGGACGGGCATTCCGTCGAGATCGAAGGCTTCGACACCCGCCCGCGCCGGCCGGGAGCGCCGGACATCCCGTGGCGCACGTTCCTGGTCGCGATCCCGGCCAACTCGGTGCCGTGGCTCGAAGTCACGGCGGCGGCCGAGCCCGTGCGTCGCGCGGACGTCCGCCCGGTGAGGGTCGGGCCGCCGAGCGCGGACCCGGGCCCGGAGCCTTCTCCACTCGCCTGGCTCGGCAGGACCGGGGTGCTCCGCGACCAGCGCTACGTCGAGCTGCACGTCGCGCCGGTGAGCCACGACGCGGCGACGGGCGAGCTGACGATCGTGCCGCGCGTGGAGCTGAGGGTGCACTTCGAGTCCGCAGACGGCGGCAGCGTGGAAACGGACCCTCGGCTCGAGTCGGTCTATCGCCGTGCGTTCGTCAACTACGGCCAGGGTCGGTCGTTCCGGCTGGGGTCGGCACGGTCGGGTCCCACGCGAGGCGACGTTGCGCCCGCGGGCGACCCGGCCGCGGGGCCCCGCCTGCGCATCCTGGTCCGAGAGCACGGGGTCGTCAGGCTGGACCACGCGCTGTTCCAGGCGAACGCTCCGGACTTCCTCCTGCCGGGCAGCGATCCGCGCAACTGGAAGCTGACGAACCGTGGCGTGGCGGTGCCGTTGCACCTCCAGCAGTCCGGCCCCGACCCGGCGCGGCTCGAGCCGGGGGAGTGGATCCAGTTCTACGGCCAGGCGCTCGACGACGAGCCCGAGCAGGTGCTGAACACCGACACCGGGGGCGCGGACGACCTGTACGAGGCGCGGGACTTCAGCGACGAGAACGTCTACTTCCTCTCGCTCGAGAGCGGCCCGCAGCCGCTGATGCCGTCGCGTGAAGCGAGCCCGGGCGCCTCCGGTCCGCCGGCGAGCTTCCCGGCGACCGCGCGCGTCGAGATCGACGACGTCTTCTTCCCGCTCGCCGGCGAGGGTCTGTGGTACTGGCTCCCGCTCGTGTCCGAGACGTCGGCGACGCGCAGCGAGTCGCTGCCGCTGCCGGGCCTTGCCGGCGGCACGCTGCCGGCCCACGTGCGCGTGGCGCTCCGCGGCGTCTCGGAGTGCGAGGGTTTGGCGCCGGATCACGCGACGCGCGTGCGGCTCGAGAACAGCTCGAGCCAGACGCTGGTGCTCCCGCCGGGAAACCCGGCCAACTCCGGCGGCGACAACCTCGGGAGCTTCGACGGCCAGACGATCTTCGTGCACGACTTCGCCTGGTCCCACTCCGTGGGCGAACCGCAGCTCTCGAACCCGCTCGACGTCGTGGTCGCCGTGGACAACCTGGCCGGGGCCTGCCCCGCCGGGGGCCAGCTCCGAAACGACGTGCTGCTGGACTGGATCGAGGTCGACTACCGGCGCTCGTTCGCGGCTTCGGGCGATCTCCTGGCCTTCGATTATCCGGACGGCGCGGCCGATTTCGCGGTGACGGGGCTGGCGAGC